>JAABUU010006265.1_pt1 | contig 12842 bp, 10 predicted proteins | sample 5559301 | NCBI WGS metagenome assembly JAABUU01 (sample SAMN10711884, study PRJNA513360) | rock metagenome | isolation source: Antarctica rocks | place: Antarctica: Victoria Land, Richard Nunatak white
GCAAAGCCGTTCAGCCGCTCATCACACGTCAGGCAAGTTGGCCTGAGCCTTGGCGTCAACTCCAAGCCGTCCACGCAATCCTTTTGCCTCTATGTAACTGAAGCGGAATGAGGGGATGCATGAGGGCTGCGAGATCAACCAATAGCTTTGCCTAAACAGCATTTTTTGTATTTCCGCCCGCTCCCGCACGGGCAGGGATCGTTGCGGCCGACATGGCGCAGCGGGTTAACGACCGGTTGCGGCGACAGCTCTACACTTTCACCTAAATCTGAGCTCCAGCTGGACAGTTCGGCGACCGCGCTGCCCATCGGGCCGATCCTATTCCACGCGGCACTGGTCACGCCAGTCGGGTCCATTTGGGAATCGCGTAGATCCTGCCAGAAGTCCTTGGGGGTCAGTAGGTCGGGGTCGATCAGCCCCCGCCGCATCAGGTTTTCCACCGTCGCTGCCAACCCGGCATAGGCGAGCGCCGCGACGGCTTGGGCCCAGCCAAACCAGACAAAATGCTGCTTCTGCGGCTGCAACCGATCGGGCAGGCCCGCCAGGTACTCTTGCATCCAGGCTTCGGTCAGCTTGCGGGTCCGTGTCAGGTAGGCCAGCACGAGCAGCGCGTCCCCGCGGATGACATCGTCGGCCGCCTCCGACTCGACCAGGCGCTGCAGAGGCGCCGGATTGCCGTCGAAGGTGCTGATCAGGACCCGCGGCAGCGTGATCGTCGAAGCGTCGTCGCCCAGGATCAGGTCCGACCGATCGGCGTCATCCACCAGACGGCACAAGTCGGGGAAAGCGGCAACGTCGCCCTTCTCGCCCAGGGCGTGGACGATGAAGAACAACGCCCGCTCGGTACGCTCCGACACGTCGTTGCCGGCGACGTAGGCGGCCAGCATGTCACGGCAGCGCGGAGCGGACTCGGCCCAATGGTCGAGCAGCCATTGCAGGGCCGGCAGCGGTGGCGCTCCGGTTGCCGACGAGAACGCGTCGATAGCGTCGTCAAACATGAATTCAGTTGCCATAATCCGACATCTAACCCGGCCGGCGCAGCCCGGCCAAGCAAGCAGGCGGACCCATGGCCCTTTCGTTCTCCGACATCACCGCCGATACCCCAACCCAGGCCAGCCTCAGCGAGCGCTACGATGCCATCCTCGCCCTGTTCGACACCGAAGACGGCAGCGACCGCGCCGACGCGCTGGTGGCCTGGGACACGCTGCGCCGCGAATACGACACCTGGTCCGCGCTGGTGCATCTGCGGTTTGCCCAAAACACCACCGACCCGGCGGCAAAGGCGGCCCGCGAGTACGCGGACGCGCTGTCCCCGGTGGCGCAAGGGTTCGAGGTCGCGTTCAAGCGCCGCCTGCTGTCCGATCCCGACCGCGCCGGGCTGGAATCCATGGTCGGCCCCTACGCCCTCCAGCTATGGGAAACCGACGTGACCACCTTCGACCCGGCGATCACGGCCGACCTGGAGGAGGAGTCGCGCTTGTCCGCCCGCTACACCGCCCTGCTGGCCTCCGCCGCCATCGAGCTCGACGGCCAGACGGTGAACCTCGCCGGCCTGGCCCCATTTGCCGAGCATCGCGACCGGGACACGCGCCATCGGGCGGAACAGGCGCGCTGGGCGTTCTTCGCCGCCCACGGCCCGGAATTGGACGCGATCTACGACGAACTCGTGCGGCTGCGCCACGGCATGGCCGGCAAGCTCGGCTTCGACAGCTACACCCCGCTCGGCTACCGCCGCATGCGGCGCACCGACTACGACGCCGCCGACGTCGCCCGCTACCGCGACCAGGTCGCCGAACACGTCGTGCCCTTGGTCGCGCGGCTGCTGGAGGAGCGCCGGGTCGCGAATGGCTGGGACCGGCTGCGCTTCTGGGACGAGGCGTTCATCGACCCGGCGGGCAACCCGGCGCCGGCGGGCGGCCACGACTTCCTGGTCGAGCAGGCCACCACCATGTTCGACGCGATGGATCACCGGCTCGGCGCGTTCTTTCGGCAGATGAACGGCGGCGGGTTCCTCGACCTGAAGAACCGCCCGGGCAAAGCAGGCGGCGGCTTCTGCACCTCGTTCCCGACTGCGGGCGTGCCGTTCATCTTCGCCAACTTCACCGGCACGCACCACGACATCGGCGTGTTCACCCACGAAATGGGCCACGCGTTCCAGAACTGGCAGAGCCGCGACCAGCCCGGCATCGACTATCTGTGGCCGACGATGGAGGCCGCCGAGATCAACTCCATGGGCCTGGAGTTCCTCACCCATCCGCAGATGGGCCTGATGGTCGGCGACGACGCGGCCGACCGGTTCCGCCGCATGCACCTGATCGGCTCGCTGGCGTTCCTGCCTTACGGCGCTTGTGTCGATCATTTCCAGCACGAGGTGTACGCCCATCCCGAGGCGACGCCGGCCGAGCGCCACGCGATGTGGCAGCGCCTGGAACGGCGCTACATGCCCTGGACCGATTACGGCGACGTAGCGTATCCCGCGAGTGGCGGGCGATGGCAGGCGAAGGCGCACATCTATCTCTCGCCGTTCTACTACATCGACTACACGCTCGCGCTGTGCTGCGCGATGCAGTTCTGGGTAAAGTCCCGCCGGAACTACCAAGGCGCGCTGGACGACTACATCGCGCTGTGCGGACGCGGCGGCTCGGCCCCATTCCAGGCGCTGGTGGCGGGCGCCGGGCTGATCTCGCCGTTCGCCGACGGCGCGTTGGCGGACGTGGTGCGAGAGGCCGAGGCCGCGCTCATCTAGCTTGCCTTCCGGGCCGCGCCGTTTTATCCGCCGGAGAACATCTCGGAGCATCCCGCATGTCCGCCGTCGCCGATATCGTCGCCCGTGAAATCCTCGACAGCCGCGGCAACCCGGCGATCGAGGTCGACGTCGTGCTGGACAGCGGCGTGATGGGCCGGGTCGCGGTCCCGTCCGGCGCCAGCACGGGGGCGCACGAGGCGGTGGAATTGCGGGACGGCGACAAGAAGCGCTACGGCGGCAAGGGCGTGCTGACCGCCTGCGCCAACGTCGAGGGGGAAATCTTCGACATGCTCGGCGGGCTGGATGCGACCAACCAGGTCAAGATCGACGAGATGATGATTGACCTGGACGGCACCGCCAACAAGTCGAGGCTGGGGGCGAACGCGATCCTGGGCGTCTCGCTGGCGGTGGCGAAGGCGGCGGCGGAGGATGTCGGGTTGCCGCTGTACCGCTACGTAGGCGGCGTGTTCGCCCGCACGCTGCCAGTGCCGATGATGAACATCGTGAATGGCGGCCAGCATGCCGACAACCCGATCGACATCCAGGAATTCATGATCCAGCCGGTCGCGGCGCCCACGCTGGCCGAAGCGGTCCGGATGGGGTCGGAAATCTATGCCGCCCTCAAGAAAGAGCTGCACGGCGCCGGGCACGGCACCAATGTCGGCGACGAGGGCGGGTTCGCGCCGAACCTGAAATCGGCCGACGAGGCGCTCGGCTTTATTGCCCGCGCCTGCGAGGCCGCCGGTTACCGGCCCGGCGAGGACGTGACGTTTGCGCTGGATTGTGCGGCTACCGAGTTCTTCCACGACGGAAAATACGTGATGGCGGGGGAGGGCAAGACGTTCGACTCGGCCGGGATGGTCAAGTACTTAGCCGATTTGGTTGGGCGCTACCCCATCGTCTCGATCGAGGATGGCTGCTCCGAGGACGATTGGGACGGCTGGGCGCATCTGACGGCCGAACTGGGCGCACGCGTGCAGCTGGTGGGCGACGACCTGTTCGTCACCAACCCCGACCGCCTGCGCCGGGGCATCGAAGCGCGCACCGGCAACGCCATCCTGGTGAAGGTGAACCAGATCGGCACGCTGAGCGAAACGCTGGACGCGGTCGAGATCGCGCATCGGGCCGGCTTCAACTGCGTCATGAGCCACCGCTCTGGCGAGACCGAGGACTCGACCATCGCCGATCTGGCAGTCGCGACCAACTGCGGGCAGATCAAGACCGGCAGCCTCGCCCGCAGCGACCGCACGGCGAAGTACAACCAGCTGCTGCGGATTGAGGCGGAGTTGGGTCCGGTCGCCCGCTATGCCGGGCGCACTATCCTGCGGCGCTAAGGCAACACCGCGCAGTAAAGCGTTAAAAGGCCGCAATTCACTTGGCCACACGGTCCCGTGATCGTATGAGTTGAGCGTTGAATTGGGGTGACGCGATGTCGATCGGACGCGAGATCAAGCGGCGGGTGAAGTCGGCTGCGCCACCACTCCTGTTTCTCGCGTTGACCGGGTATTTTGCCTGGAATGCCACCCAGGGCGGACGCGGCCTGCAGGCGTACGCACAACGCGAGGCCATGCTGCAAACCGCGCAGGCCGAGTTCGCCGCCGCCGACGCGACCCGCGAAACATGGGAGCGGCGGGTCGGCGGGCTGCGGACCAGCCGCCTCGACACCGATACGCTGGACGAGCGGGCACGGGCGATGCTGAACCTTGCCGATCCGACTGACGTCGTTCTCCCCTACGGCCACGGCAAGAAGTTGTTTTAGCTGGCCCACCGGCCGCACCAACTCCTTACGCAGGTGATGCAGCAACCGCGGGGCTGGATTGCAGTTGTGGCTTCATGCCCGACCCGACGCCTGAATGAGTGCCTCCGCTCCGCGCCTGATTGTCGGCATCCCCGTCCGGAACGAAGCTGACAGGATCATCGCCTGCCTCCAGGCGCTTGCGTGGCAGGACGGCGCGCGCATCGATCGCGTCGTGCTGTTGCTGAACAATTGCACGGATGGCACGGCCAATCTGGTGCGAGCCTTTCAAGCGGAGGCCCAGCTTCACGTCGATCTGCACGAGCGCATCCTGCCGCCGCACGAGGCGCATGCCGGGCAGGCACGGCGGCTGGTCATGCAGCTCTGCGCCGAGCGGGCCGAGGCAAACGACGTGCTGCTGACGACCGATGCCGATGGCCAGGTGACGCCGGACTGGGGAGCGCAGAACGTTGCGGCCCTGGCATCGGGCGCCGACGTCGTGTGCGGGCGAGTGGAGCTCGATCCGATTGAGGCGGCGCTGATCCCCGCGATCCTGCACGAAGACGACGCCAGGGAGTGCGCCTACGATCGCTTGCTGGACGAAATTCACGCCCACCTCGACCCCGACCCGGCCGATCCGTTGCCGCGGCACACCGAGGCATCCGGCGCCAGCATCGCCCTGACGGCAGCGGTTTACCGACGGTGTGGGGGCGTTCCCGCCATTCCGTTGGGCGAGGACCGCGCTTTGATCGCGGCGCTGCGGGCGATCGGCGCCGGAATCCGCCACGCGCCGGACGTCCGCGTGATCGTCTCGGGGCGCACGGAAGGGCGAGCCGTCGGCGGCATGGCCGACACGATTCGCCGCCGCTTGAATGGGCCGGACTCGCTGCTGGACGATCGGCTGGAGCCGGCGGCTGATTGCGCGCGCCGGGCGGCGTTGCGGGGTTTTCTTCATGAGGCGGGCTGCGCTCCCAGCCCTGCGACGCGCCGGGTGTTGGCGGACGCGGCGGGCATCGATATCGACGTGCTCGATCATCTCCTTGCTCAGCCGGTGTTCGGGTTGCGCTGGCAGGCGATCGAGGCGGCTGGGCTCAACCTGCATCGCCGCCGTGTCGCGGTGTCGGACCTTCCGAGCGAAATGGCCGCAGCGGAGGCGATTTGCGCGGCCCTGCGTCGGAGTCGCGTGGTCAGCGGGAGCGAAGCAGATCGAGACGATAGCCGGGCTCTCGCCGTTGCAGCGCCGGGGTGAACCCGGTGGCGGCGATGAACGACTCTGCGGCGTCGTCCCCGCTCAGCGGATAATTCGTCAGACCCAGGAAGTGAACCATCAGCACCACCCCACCTGGTGCGAGGGATGCGACCGTCCGGGATGCGACCGATGCCAAATCGGGGCGGTCGAGATAGTAGAGGACCTCCGAAAATACCATCAGATCGAAACGGCCCGGAGGCCAGTCATCCGGCATGCGCCGCTGCTCGAAGATGACATGGGCATCGGGGCAATTCGTCGCGGCCTGGGCGAGGGCCGCCGCCGCGGCATCGATCGACAGCAGGGCGTCGCAGCATCGTGCCAGTTGACGGGTCAGGATCCCGATTGAGCAGCCCACTTCCAGCGCCCGGGTAAACCGGCCTGGCGGGAGGGCGGCCAACGTGGCTGCGTATTTATCACGCTCGTAATCGCTGGTGGCAAAGCGCCATGGGTCCGGATCGGCGGCATAAAGCGCGTCGAAATACGCCGGGTCCAGCGACGCGGTTTTACGGCTCATGCTGCATCATGGCGTGAGCGGCGGCCTCGGTCAGCACCATGTCGCCGGCGGGCTGACGCAGGTACGTGGCAAGGTCGCGGCAAAGACGTTCGACTGGGTTGGGGCGCAGGAATGCCGCCACGCCGAGCGATCGCTGGACCAGTTCGATGATGTCGAGACAGGCACGCTCGACGGCGAGCCGCGCAAGGTTGACATAGGCGACGGCGGACGCAGGGCCGGCGTCGGCGTCCTCTGCGCGGATCGCGGCGGCGTGCATCCAGAGCCGGGCGGTTTCTTCAGCGATGAGGACCTGGCCCATGCGCGCTTGCTGGTGCGGGTCGGTGTGGCGGCCGCGGTCGACAAGTTGGCTGCGTGCTGCGGCGGCGAGCGCTTCCAGCCCGCCGAGGGTAACCGCGGAGGTGCGCCAAGCGCCGGTCGAAAGGTCCGGCTCCCGCAGGTAATCGCCCGGAATGCCGAACGGCATGCCTCGCAGGCCGTCGAGGCGCACGCGCCCAGTGGTTGCGGCGCGCATCCCAAGCAACGCGCCGGGCAGGGGCGCCACCTCGGCCGATGTCACGTCCACGAGCATCAGCCGCGGCTGGTCGGCGCCCTCGTCCGCAGTCACGACAGCGCGGGTAGCATGGCCGGCGGCCGAGCAGAACTCCTTGCCGCCCTGCAGCACGCCGTTGGTCGCGCGCAGGCCACCCTGGGCAGGATCGGTGACCCAAAGCGCAAACAAGTGCCCGGCCGCAGCGTCGTCGGCGCCCGACTGGATGAGTGCGTCGGCGCCATAGCGCACGAGCAGCCGGGCGGCGTTCACGTGCGCCTCGAACACTCGCCCGACGGAGAGGTTGCCGCGGCCGATCAGCTGTAGCAGCTCCAGCAATCCGGACGCTCCGGCGGGGGAGGTCCCCAGCCCAAGCCCGCCCGCTGCCACGGGAAACGGGGCAAGCAGCCCGCCGCTGGCCGCGATCGCCTTGATGTCCTCGGCCGGAAATGCACCGTCACGGTCGAGCGGCCCGGCACGCTCCTGCATGGCGGATATGGATGTTGCCACACGTGCGATGAGCGCATTTGCCGAGGCGGGGATCATGCCATCCATGAGCGGGTCGAACGTCCGATGGCAAGGGCAGGTTGCCTGGGCGTCAGTCCGCGGTGGCTCCCATCTTCGCCGCCAACGCCGGCATGCGCGAGCGGCGGCTTGGGGCGAACCGGCGCTGCAGGCGGTCGAGGTAAAGGTATATGACGGGGGTCGTGTACAACGTGAGCACCTGGCTCAGCGCCAACCCGCCGACCATGGCGAACCCGAGCGGCCGGCGCAGTTCCGACCCGGCGCCGCTGCCGAGCATCAGCGGCAAGCCGCCGAGCATCGCCGCCATCGTCGTCATCAGGATGGGGCGGAACCGCAGCAGGCAGGCCTGGCGGATCGCGTCGAACGGCGTTTCTCCGTCGCGGCGCTCGGCGTTGATGGCGAAGTCGACCATCATGATGCCGTTCTTCTTCACGATTCCGATCAGCAGGATCACGCCAATCAGCGCGATGACCGACAGGTCGTAGCCGGCCGCCATCAGCATCAGCAGCGCCCCCACGCCAGCCGAGGGCAGGGTGGACAGGATCGTCAGCGGCAGGATGAAGCTCTCGTAGAGGATGCCCAGGATGATGTAGACCGCGATCAGCGCCGCCGCGATCAGGTAGGGCTGGCCACTCAGCGAGGACTGGAAGGCCTGCGCGGTCCCCTGGAACGTGCCTTGCAACGTGGCTGGCGTGCCCATCGAGCGCATCGCCCCCTCGATCTCCGTCACCGCCGAACCGAGGGCTGCGCCGGGCGCCAGGTTGAACGACAAGGTCACCGCTGGAAATTGGCTTTGGTGCGAGATCGACAGCGGCACCACCGGCTTGGTGTCGAGGGTCACGAACGTGTTCAGCGGCACCGCCTGGCCGTTGCTGCCCTTCACATACAGCTTGTCCAAGGTCGCGAGATCGCCCTGCATCTCGGGCGGAACCTCCAGGATCAAGTGATACGAGTTGATCTGGGTGAAGTACTGCGCGATCTGACGCTGCCCGAACGCGTCATAAATCGTGTCGTCGATTTGCTGCGGCGTGATGCCGAAGCGGGAAGCCGCGTCCCGGTCGATCGTCAGCGAGGCCGTCGTGCCCGCCATCTGCTGGTCGGTCGCAAGGTCGCGCAGCAGGCCTACGGCCTTAAGCTTGTCGAGCACCTTCGGGGCCCAATTGTACAACTCGCCCAAATCGGCGTCCTGCAGCGTGTACTGGTACTGCGTGCGCGAGAGCCGGCCGCCGATGTTGATGTCCTGGGCGGCTTGCATGAATAGCTGCACGCCCTCAATCGACTGCGCCTGCTGCCGCAACCGGACGATGATCTCCTGGGCGGTGGCATGTCGCTCGTCCCAGGGCTTCAGGCTGATGTAGATGCGCCCGTTGTTGCCTGTCTGGCCGCCAAGCCCGGCGCCGACGCTGGAGGAGTACGATGCGACGTCCGGGTCGGCGCCGACGATTGCCGCGATGGCCTGCTGCCGCCGCGACATCTCGGTGAACGAGATGTCCTGCGCCGCCTCAGTGATGCCGACGATGGCGCCGGTGTCCTGCTGCGGAAAGAAGCCCTTCGGGATCGTGATGTACAGGAACACGGTCAGGCCGAACGTGGCGAGGAACACCAGCAAGGTGACGAACTGGAACCGCAGGGCGATGTCCAGGGTGCGGCGGTAGAACCCGATCATGGCGTCGAAGAAGCCCTCAACGATACGGTATAGCCGACCATGCGGCCGGTGATCGTGCTTGAGGAACCGCGAGCACATCATCGGCGTGAGGGTCAGCGACACCAGGGCGGAAACCATCACGGCGATGCTCACCGTCATGGCAAACTCCCGGAACAGCCGCCCGACGATGCCGCCCATCAGCAGCAGCGGGGTGAACACCGCGATCAGCGACAAGCTGATGGAGATGATGGTGAACCCGATTTCCCCGGCGCCGCGCAGGGCGGCGTCGACCGGGTTCATGCCTTCCTCCACGTAGCGGTAGATGTTCTCCAGCATGACGATTGCGTCGTCCACGACGAAGCCGACCGCGATGGTCAGCGCCATCAGCGACAGGTTGTCCAGGCTGTAGCCGAGCAGGAACATGACGGCGAAGGTGCCGACCAGCGCCAACGGGACGGTGATGCTGGGGATGATGGTCGCCCAAACGTTACGGAGAAACAGGAAGATGACCATGACCACGAGGGCGATGGACAGCAGCAGGGTGAACTGCACGTCCTTCACCGAGGCCTGGATGGTCAGGGTCCGATCCATGACCGTGTCGATTTCCACGCTCGGCGGGATGGCGGCCCGCAGATGCGGCAGCACGGCCCGGATGCGCTGGACCGTATCGATCACGTTGGCGCCGGGCTGCTTGAAGACGAGCAGGATGATGCCGCGCTGGCCTTTCTGCCAGGCCGCAAGACGGGCGTTCTCCGGCCCGTCGACCGCGTGGCCGATGTCGCGCACGCGGACCGGCGCGCCGTTGCGGTAGGCAAGGATGACGTCGTCGTAGGCCGATGCCTGCGTGATCTGGTCGTTGTCGTAGACGGCGAAGGACCGCTGCACGCCGTCCACACTGCCTTTCGGGCTGTCGACGGTGGCCTGCGCGAGCACGTTGCGCACGTCCTCCAGGGTCATGCCCATGGCGGCCAGGCGCGCCGGGTCCACCTGCACGCGGACGGCGCGCTTCTGCTCGCCGCCGATCGAGACCTGGCTCACGCCCGCGATCTGCGAGATCTGCTGGCTGAGGATGTTGTCGGCGTAGTCGTCCACCTCGATCAGCGGGAGGGTTTTCGACTGCACCGACAGGATCAGGATCGGGCTGTCGGCCGGGTTGACCTTGCGATACGTGGGGGGGTTCGGCAGGTTCTTGGGCAACTGGCCGCCCGCCGCGTTGATCGCCGCCTGCACGTCCTGCGCGCCCGCGTCGATGTTGCGGTCGAGGTCGAACTGCACCGTGACCTGCGACGTGCCGAGCACGCTGACGGAGGTCAACTGCGCCACGCCCGGGATTTGCGCGAACTGCCGCTCCAGCGGTTGCGCCACGGTGGAAGCCATCGTCTCGGGACTGGCGCCCGGCAGCTGCCCGGTGACGGAGATGGTCGGAAAGTCGACGCGGGGCAGCGGCGCCACCGGCAGGAGGGGATATGCGGCGATGCCGACCAGCAGGATGGCGGCCATGAGCAGGGTGGTCGCGACGGGCCGCCGGATGAAAGGTGTCGAAATGCTCATGCGTTAACCACCGGGCTTTCCTGCAACTGCGACACGGGTGCCGTTCGTCAGCCGGGATTGGCCGGCGATGACCACATTCTCGCCGCCGTCGAGGCCTTTCGCGACGATGGCGAGGCTGCCGTCGTCTTGGCCAACCTCGATGGGTTGGACGGATGCCGTGCTGTCGGGCGTCACGACGTACACGTACAGGCCGTTCGAGCCTCGCTGGACGGCGGTGGAAGGCACGGTGACGACGTTTAGCCGGGTTTGCAGCAGCAGGCGCGCGTGGACGAATTGACCGGGCCAAAGCCGGTCATCGGCGTTCTCGAACACCGCCTTTATCCGGATCGTGCCGGTGGTGGTGTCGATGGCGTTGTCGACGGTAAGCAGCTTGCCGCGGCTCAACTCCTGCTTGTCATCCTGGCTGTAGGCCGCGACCGTCAGCGTCCCGGCGTGCATGGCGGCCTGCACGTCGGGCAAGCTTCCTTGCGGCAGGGTGAACACCAGGGCGATCGGGTGCACCTGGGCAATCGAGACGATCCCGGTCTGATCGGCGGCGTGCACGAGGTTGCCGGTGTCGACCAGGCGCAGCCCGATGCGACCGCCGATAGGCGCCTTGATTTGGCAGAAATCGAGGTTCAGCCGCGCCGTGGCGACGGTCGCGTCGTCACCCTGCGTGTTGGCCGTCGTCTGCGCGACCGAGGCGATCTGGGTATCGACGCTCTGGCGGGAGGCAAAGTCGCTGCGGGCGAGATCGGTGTAGCGGGCGAGGTCGCGCTTGCTGTTGGCCAGCAGCGCCTGGTCAGCGGTGCGCTTGGCCAGCGCCTGGTCGAGCACGGCCTGATAGGGGCGGGGGTCGATGACCGCGAGCAGGTCGCCGGCTTTTACCTCCTGCCCCTCAATGAAGGCGATCCGGTCGATGGTGCCGTCCACCCGGGGGCGCACCAGGACGGACTGGAACGCCTGAACCGTGCCGATGCCGCGTGCGAACACCGGAACGTCGCGGCGTTCCGCCGGGACGGCCGTCACGGGAACGCCGTCCGCCGATGCAGGCGCCTGGGTAGCCGCGACCGCGCCGAGCGTCAGCAGCGTGGTGAGGCACCCTCTGAGCAGCGTCCTGTTCAACGTCCAAACCTCGTACGGCGGTTTCACGTGAACGGATAGCCGATCGATCGTTAAAAACGAAGCGGCATCCGCTTGCGGAAGGCTAGAACCCGGTCGGATGCAGGCTCCGCGGCGAGAAAACCTGCACAAACCGTCCGGCAGCGAGGATGGGCGTTGCACGGTAGACATCCAGCCCGCGACCGGCCGATGCCTGACCTGCGCCGGGGCTGCTGCCGAGTGTCACGACCCTGATTCCATTGGAGCCCGCGGGCATCATGACGGCGACCCGGCCTCCCGCAGGGGCGGCGTAGGTTCTGGACGGGGGCGTCGCCTGGGCCAGCGCGCCGATGGCCTCCGCATCCAGGGCGGCCGGCGGCGGCTGCGGCACGCCCCAAGCGGTCAGCACCCGTCGTGCGTAGTCCGCGCCAAGTTCGGGCGTCCAGGAGTGATAGGCAGCGACGGCGCGGGGCCAGGCATTGGTTTGGGCGAACAACTGGTTGAGGAAGCGTGCGGCGTAGGCAGCGTTCGCCACCGGGTCGAAAGCCTGCTCCAGCGACGTGAACGCGTCGGGATGGTACATTAGGTTGACTTGCATACAGCCGACGTCGATCGACCGGCTGCCCTGGCCCTGGAAGCCACGCACGGCTGCGACCGCATCGGCCTTGGTGTCGTAGAAATGGCCGACGCCCTCGACGTTGATGACCCATGGCCACGGATAGACCATGCCGCTGATGGGGTCGCGACGGCCGCTCTCGACCGTGGCAATCGCGTTCAGCAATCGATCTGGAACGCGGGTCGCACGCTCCGCGAGCAAGATGGCCGAGCGACAAAGCGCCGATTCCGGGGGAATGGACGTTGGCAGGGGAACCGCGCGGGCAGCCGTGCCGAGCGCGAACAACGCGCCGATGATACCAAGAACGACCCTCATGCGAACGTATATGCCGTGAAGGTTCCTGCCAAAGCGTTTAATTCCATTCAATCAGGCATCACAAACTTGGGAATTGCTGCACTGCGGAAAAGCCTTGCAGATCGGGGAGGTCCAGCCTATCTTGTGCATCGCAGCGACGGTCTAGGCCTCGCTGCTTTCTTGGACGTTTCCTCCCTAAACTTGGCGGTGCTGCAAGGCACCGCCACTTTTTTTCTAGGACGGCAAAGTTAGCTGGCATGCTTGCTGTTCCAGAGCAGCGAGGTAGCCGTCTGGGTTGCGGCGGAACCGGGTGCGTAGGGTCCGAACGTGGCGCCTCTGGCCGAGACGCTGGCGCATCTCT
>JAABUU010006266.1_pt1 | contig 12841 bp, 12 predicted proteins | sample 5559301 | NCBI WGS metagenome assembly JAABUU01 (sample SAMN10711884, study PRJNA513360) | rock metagenome | isolation source: Antarctica rocks | place: Antarctica: Victoria Land, Richard Nunatak white
GCGCTCCTTTGCGAACAGCCGCTTCAGACACGGCTATCCTCGCAAAGGAGCGCCCTTCCTGCTATCCCCGCCACCGCCCCGCCTGACGCATAAGCCCTGATCCCGGCGTCAGTATCGGTGGCGAGGAAGCCGCTCGGCCATGTGGTGACTCCGGCAGCGGCGGTGCGGTATGGCGAGGAAGGGTGGGCGCTGGTGTTCAGTCCGCCGGTCGCCGCCGACTGGCTGCGCGCCGACGTCGATTGCCCGGCAACGCCTTGCGGCACGTCAGCGTCGCGCGCGTTGCAACGGACGAGCGGATCGTTGCAAGTGTGGATGGCGTTGCGCCGCCACTGGAGCGCCCGCAGCAGGATAGAGGGCTGTGGCTGCACACTCCCCAGGGCGGGAAGCGGCAGCACGGCACCATCGAGCACGCTCGGCACCCATTCCACCGCGTCGGTGAATTCCTGGTGGCCGGGAGTGCCGATCAGTTCGACCGTACCAGCAGCGATGACGAATATCGCGCTTGCATACGTGGGCGCGCTGCCGCGCCGTCGATCGCGCTTTGCGGAAGCAGTCCGGATGCCGCCACCATCGGCGCTGCCGATGGGATCACTGGCACCGGGCTGGACGAAAGTTCGTGGGGTGAGGCTGGTCCTCCCAGCGGCTACATGCGCCAGAGTCCCGGTAGTGATGATCGACACAGGCGATACTCCCGTTGAAGAACCGATCGATCGATGGCTTCTTCAACGAGCGCCCCATGTGATCCTCCTCATACGTCTGACGACGATAGCAAAACTGACCCCGAAGGCCAACCGCTCAGAGTCTACCAGTGGATCATACGACCGCAGGTGATCGGAAGGCGAGTTCTGCGGCTGTCCAAACGATCAGCACAGCACCGGCGCTGACGCCCACACGTCGCCCTCGCACCCCTGTTCGTACATCCCAAGATCGTGCTATCATCGCCGCTACGATGATCCGCGAAACCAGGGGTTCGGCGAGGGGGGCTCTGATGCAGCGCTGGCGCACCGCACCATCCGCAGGGAGCCTTGTCGGTATCCTGGGCATCATCATCTGCGCCTGTGGCATAGGGGGCGTGATCTTCGGGGCGTTGCCCGGTTCCGAGGGATCGCTGCTGATAGCGCTCTGGGGGATCGTCGCGCTCCTGGCGTTGGCGGCGCTCGGGCTCGCGGTCCTGCTGTGGGGCTACTTTACGCTCGGCTACCGGCTCGACGAGGCCGACGGCGGCGCACTGGTCATCCGCTGGGCCTGGCGCACGATCCGGCTGCCGCTCGCGGAGATCGAATACCTCGGCCCCGCCCGCCAGATTCTCGGCGACGAACTCACACCGCGCCTCTGGCCGTGGCTGGGGTACTACCTCAATACGCTCACCGATGCCGCGCTCGGGCGCATCCGCCTCTTCGCCACCTTACCGCTCCGTCGCCAGATCATCGTCTGCTCCGCGCGCGGCTCGTTCGGCATCTCGCCGGATCGCCCCGCCGCGTTCGCCGCGCGCTTCACCGCCCTCAACGAGGCGGTCGAGCGGGACGGCCCGTTGTCGACCTTGCCAGCGCCCGCCCCCTTGCCGGTCGAGATCGAAGAGGAGGAGGAAACCACGTACCCGAGCAGCATCGCCAGCGGGCAACGGGCCTTCCAGGAGCGCACCGGCGGTCAGACCCTCTCGCTCTTCGCGGATCGCCCGTCGGTCAGCCTCCTCCTGCTCGGCGGCGCGCTCGTCGCCACGATGCTCTGGTTCATCCTGATCCGCTTCGATGCCGTGCCGCAGACACTGCCGCTGCACTACAACCTCAACGGGCGCCCCGACCGCATCGGCACACCGCGCGAAATCTTCTACTTCCCGCTGATCGCGGCGCTGATCACCGTCGCCAACTTCGCGCTCGCCTGGAGCGTGATCCGCTTCGATCGCTTCGCCGCGCGGCTGCTGCTCGGCGGCACCTGCCTCGCGCAACTCGTCGCTTGGGTGGCGCTGCTGAAGATATTCTAAAGTCAGCAGGCAAAGGGGGGCGGGACCGCGACTGTGCGCGGCCCCGCCCCTTTCGTTGTGTTTGCGCTATTGGCGCGGCGGGCTCACTCCACCTCGGCGGCGATCTCCTTGGCGGCGACGTTGTCCGGCAGCTCCTCCACGCCGATCACCGTGTCGATGATGCCGTACTCCTTCGCCTCTTGCGCCGTCATGTAGTAGTCGCGCATGGTGTCGCGCTGAATCTTCTCGTAGTCCTGGCCGGTATGCTTCGCCATGATCGAGAGCGTCGTCGCGCTGAGGCGCAACGTTTCGCGCGCCATCACCTCGACGTCGGGGATCGCCCCCTGGAAGCCGCTCGACCCCTGATGGATCACGATGCGCGAATTCGGCAGCGCCGCGCGCTTGCCGGGTGTCCCGGCCATCAGCAGCAGCGACCCCATCGAGGCGGCCATGCCGACACAATAGGTCGCCACGTCGCAGGGGATGTATTGCATCGTGTCGTAGATCGCCAGCCCGGAGTAGACCTGCCCGCCCGGACTATTGATGTACATCGAGATCTCTTTGCGCGGGTCTTCGGCGGCCAGGAAGATCAGTTGCGCCACAACCGCGTTCGCCACCTGATCGTTGACGCCGGTGCCGAGGAAGATGATCCGATCGCGCAGCAAGCGGGAGTAGACGTCCGAGGTCCGCTCGCCACGCCCCGTCTCTTCGGTCACGTAGGGGATGACGAATTCCGGCCCGCGCCCCGCCAGTCCGGTATGTCGCAAGTTCATCGTTGGCCTCCTTCATCATTCGCGCTCGCTCGCGCCCTCTAACCTTACACGCAAGCAAAGAAACTTTCAATGGGATCATAGGCACCTGAGCACAGATCACGACAGCCCGTAGCGCGGCGTGCGTGCCCTGACCAGCGCCTTTTGCATCGCCCCCCGCGATCCCCTATGATGCCCCGCTGGGGTGCGCGACCGCTATACCGTATCAGACCACCCCTCCCGGCGACCACCGCTGACCCGCCGAATGACGGCCCGACACCACGCAGGGGCAAGACCGGGCGACGGCTCGATAGCGCACAGGAGCATCATGGAAGAGCAGACGGCGGTCCGCCAGGACACCGAGCACAAGATCGACCAGTTCCGCGCGCTGGCGGCGCGGGCCACCCACGACGATCCGGCGGCGGCGGAGCGGCAGCACGGTCGCGGCAAGCTGACCGCGCGCGAACGCCTCGATCTCCTCCTCGATCCCGACTCGTTCGTGGAATTCGACGCGCTGGCGCAGCACCGCTCCTACAACTTCGGCCTCGAAGCGCGCCGCCCCTTCGGCGATGGCGTGGTGACCGGCTACGGCACGATCGCGGGGCGCAAGGTCTGCGTCTTCTCGCAGGACTTCACCGTCTTCGGCGGCTCGCTCGGCGAAGTCTACGCCGAGAAGATCATCAAGATCATGGATCTGGCGCTGAAGCTCGGCGTGCCGCTGATCGGCATCAACGATTCGGGCGGCGCGCGCATCCAGGAAGGGGTCGTCTCCCTCGCCGGGTATGCCGACATCTTCCACCGCAACGTCCGCGCGTCCGGCGTGATCCCGCAGCTCTCGATCATCGCCGGGCCGTGCGCGGGCGGCGCGGTCTACTCCCCCGCCATGACCGACTTCATCCTGATGGTCGAGGGACTCTCGCAGATGTTCATCACCGGGCCGGACGTGATCAAGACGGTGACCGGCGAGACGGTGACGCAGGAGGAATTGGGTGGCGCGGGGACGCACAACAGCGTCAGCGGCGTGGCGCACTTCGCGGCGGCGGATGAGGAGGAGTTGTACGCACAGGTCCGCGCCCTCCTCTCGTTCCTGCCGAGCAACAACCTCGAAGACGCCCCCTACACCGCGCCCACCGACGACCCGACCCGCGCCGACCCCGAGCTCGACACCCTGATCCCGGAGGCGAGCAACAAGCCCTACGATATCCTCGACGTGATCGAGCGCGTGGTGGATGACGGCGAGTTCATGGAGGTGCAGGAGCGCTTCGCCCCGAACATCGTCGTCGGCTTCGCGCGCCTCAATGGTCGGTCGGTCGGGATCGTCGCCAACCAGCCGAAGCACCTGGCCGGCACGCTCGACATCGCCGCCTCGACCAAGGCGGCGCGCTTCGTCCGCACCTGCGACGCCTTCAACGTGCCGCTGATCACCTTCGTGGATGTGCCGGGGTTCCTCCCCGGCATCGCGCAAGAGTACGGCGGGATCATCCGCCACGGCGCGAAGCTCCTCTACGCCTTCTCCGAGGCGACGGTGCCGAAGCTGACGGTGATCACGCGCAAAGCGTATGGGGGAGCCTACTGCGTGATGTGCTCGAAGCATATCGGGGCCGACCTGAACGCCGCCTGGCCGCTGGCGGAGGTGGCGGTGATGGGAGCGGAGGCGGCGATCGGCCTCCTCTACCGCCGCGAACTGGCCGACGCCGACGATCCGCAGGCGCAGGCCGCCGAACTGGCCCACGAGTACCGCGCCCGCTTCGCCAACCCCTACGAGGTCGCCGCGCGCGGCTACATCGACGCGGTGATCGAGCCGCGCGAGACGCGCTCCTGGCTGATCAAGGGCCTGGAACTCTGCATCACGAAGCGTGAGAGCGGGCCACCGCGCAAGCACGGCAACATCCCGCTCTGACGCGCCACCGCAACCTACGTGCTGCGTTGCACGGATACGTGGCGGGTCCCACCCTCCCCTGTGGGGCCGTCCCCACCCGCCCGCTTCAGGGGCGGGTCGCCGCCGCAGCGGCGGGGAGGGGTCGTCCCCACGCCGTACTCCCACACGCTCTTGCGAAACGGGCTACGTAGTGCCGCATTGCAGAGTTACTTGTCGGGATGCGGCCCGCACCCCCTCTCCTGATTCCAGGAGCGGGAGAGGACCACACCCTACCGCCGCTCCCCGGTCAGCACCCGCGCGCCGAGGAGCAGCGCGCCGATCTGCGCGCGGTCGAGCGGGCCGCGCGGAACCAGCAAATAGCCGCCGGCCGCCGCGCGGTAGATCGCGCCGACCTGTCCGAAGCCCGCTCTGGTGATGCCGCGCGCCGAGGGGGCGTTGCCCGGATCGTGGCCGATCCATGAGCGCGCGCCCTCCTGCGCCTCGCGGCGCAGGATCGCCTGGAGCAAGCGCGGATAGATGCCACGCCCGCGCCAGGCCGGGAGCGTCTCGAACGCCCAGAGGTAACGATCGCCCGGCGGCAGATCGCGCGCGATCCCCAACTCGCCGATCGCCAGGTGGCGCATCGCCGACCAGCCCCAGCCGACCCCGGCCTCTTCAACAGTGGCGCGATAGGGGCGATCGCCATTCTCCCGCCGCGCCGCGATCTCCACCGCGCTCAGCCCGGAGAGAGTCGCGAAGGCTGCGTCGTCGGCCACGGGTGCGGCGGCGAATCCGGGGAGCATGGGGAGTTCGGGGAGCGGATCGCCGGGCCACCAGGCATACCACGGCCCTACGAACGCGCCGTTGATCGCCTCGATCACGTCCGGCATTTCATCGTCAGCGCGCACAAACCCTCCCCGCGTTCACGGCAAACGGGCGCGGCGGATCATTCGCGCCGCGCCCGACAATGGCAGCTGTGCTTACTTCGTCGCGCCCGCGCTGGTCGGCAATGGCTGCAAGCCCGCCTCGATCGCGGCGCGGCGCGGCTCCAGGAAAGGTGGCAGCGCCAAACGCTCCCCGAGATGCGCGGCGTCCTCGTCGGTCGCGAAACCGGGGCCGTCGGTCGAGATCTCGAAGAGGATGCCGCCCGGCTCGCGGAAGTAGATAGCCTTGAAATAGTAGCGGTCGATGACCGGCGTCACGCCCAGCCCGGTCGCGGCGATATGCCGCTGCCAGAGCGCGTGCTGCTCATCGTTCGGTGCGCGGAAGGAGACATGATGCACGCCGCCAGAGCCCTGCCGCGCGCCCGGCAGATTCGGGCGCACGCTCACCCGCACCTGCGCCCCCGCGCCCCCCGGCCCGACCTCGTAGACCACGTCCTCGCCGCCATCGGCACCGGGCTCGCGCGCCAACTCACGGAAGCCGAGCACCTGGGTCAGCACCGCTTCCGTCCCCGCAATGTCGCGGACAACCAGCGTGACCATGCTGAGGCCACGAATCTGCCGCTCCGCCGGGACCGTACTGGCGTCCCAGGTCGCTCCGGCGGGGATCGTCGCGCCGACGCCGTCCTCGACCAGTTCGAGGCGCTGCCCCTCCGGGTCGGTGAACGGCAGGAACGCGCGCCCGCCGCGCTCGCCGATCGGGCCGTGGCTCACGCCGCGCTCATCGAAGCGCAGCGCCCACCATGCAAGCGTCTCGCGATCGTTTACTCGTAAACCAAGCGCCGCAACTTCGCCGACACCGGGGCGATTGCGCGGCACCGAGGCCCAATCGAAGAAGGTCACCTCGGTGCCGGCGGAACCCGCCGCATCGGCGTAGAAGAGGTGGTAGGCCGAGACATCGTCCCGATTGACCGTCTTCTTCACCAGTCGCAGGCCGAGGGTAGCGGTGTAAAATGCCACATTCTCCGACGCGCGCGACGTGATCGCCGTCACATGATGCAAGCCGCCAAGTTCGATCGCCATCGTCGCCTCTCCATTCGTTGCCGGCGACGCCGCGCGCCGCCTTTCGCTTAAGACAACAGCCAGGGTTGTCCCGCTATTCCTATGCCGCGATGCAACAACCTCCGCGAGGAGTCCACACGATATGGAGCATTTCACAACGCTGTTCGCCGCTGACGAGGTATCATGGCTCGCCTTTCGCTGGCGTCTCGCTGAGGCGGTCGCGTGGGCGAAGCACTATCCGATCCCTGCCGCGCATCTCCCAAGCACCTACCCTTTACAATCGCCATATCAGAGAATCATAGGAGCGAGTGCTATTTCACAGACGTATCTCACCGATCTGCATGGTCGACAAGAACAAGAAGCACTGGTCAGAGCGATAACACACAAGCGCGGCGAGATCTTGCGCGAGTCCTCTTGCTACCCGCAACATCAAGCAAACGATCTCGCCACTGGCGCGCTCCTCCTCTATTACCCTGATGACAATCTTTACGATGGCGCGGCGAGCATCGCCTCGCAAAGATTCTTCACCGTTGATAATGTGCCACCCTGCGAGACATGGCTTGGGTTCGTTCTCAGCGCAGAGGGGCGTATCCATCGCGGTAATAACGAGTGGACACACACGTCAAGTAGCCGCGCGCTTATCAGCTACATTCTTGATCTACTGATCAGCTACGCCGCAGATGGAGTCGCGGTGAATCCCGAGATGTGCCTCCTCTGGGCGCATGATCTCGACGCACCTTTCACGCGACTACTCTTCTCTGCTGGCCTGCTGCAACCGAGCTGGTCGTGAGCGGGATTATGCAGGCGCAAATATTGCGTTCTCGCTGGAACGATATTCGCGGTTTCATAGCGGTTTCATAATAGTGGGCCAGTTGGAGGGGATACCGATGACCGATCGCGCCGCTGGTTGCCTGTTCGGATCGGCGCTCGGCGACGCGCTCGCCGCACCGGTCGAGTTTATCCGCTCGGCGGCGGAGATCACCCGGCGCTTCCCGCCCGACGGCCCGACCGCGCCGCAAGGCGACCCCGCGCGCGTCACCGACGACACACAGCTGGCGCTGGCGGTCGGGGAAGCGCTGCTGGAGGCGGGGCGACCCTTCACCGCAGCGAGCCTCGAAGGGCCGTTGCGCGCCGCATTCATCGCCTGGAAGCGCAGCCCGGAGAACGACCGCGCGCCCGGCCTGACCTGCATGCGCGCCTGCGAGGGGCTGGAGCGCGGCCTCCCCTGGACGACGGCGACCGTGACCGGCTCCAAGGGCTGCGGCGCGAACATGCGCGTCGCGCCGGTCGGCATCCTCGCCGGGGTGAACGGCGATACGCGCGCGGCGCTCGCGCAGTTCCAGGCGGCGCTGACGCACGACCACCCGACCGCGCTCGCCGCGTCCGACCTGACCGCCCGCGCCATCGCCGATCTCCTGGACGGGGCCGCGCCCGCCGCGCTCCCCGCACGCCTGCGCGATTACGCGCTGAGCCAGCGCGCGGTTTATCACGCCGACTGGCTCGGCACCCTCTGGCAGGCCGCAGGCGCTGCCAGCCCGGAGACGTACATCGCGCGCGGCTGGGACGAATGCCTCGCGATCCTCGACCGCCTCGACGCCGCGCTCGCCGCGCCCGACCGCGCGATCGACCCCTGCCTGCTGACCGGCGAGGGCTGGATCGCGGAGGAAGCATTCGCCACCGGCCTCCTCTGCTTCCTCCTCTACCCCGCCGACCCACTCGCCGCCCTGCGTCGCGCCAGCGTCACCGCCGGGGACTCGGACTCGATCGCCTGCCTGACCGGCGCGTTCGCCGGGGCGCACCTCGGCCTCGCGGCGTGGCCCGCCGATTGGTTGGCGCGGATCGAATATCGTGATCGCCTCGCCGCCGTCAGCGCCGGGCTGGGGTCTTAAGCGATGGCGGAGGTGGCACAGGAAGGAGACGCGCTCGCGACGGCGGGGCGGTTCTGGCTCGGTGGGCGTCCATTGGAAGCCGGGAAGGCGCTGACGGCGATCGTGCCGCCCGCCGCCCGCCCGGTTTGGGCGGGGCGGATCGTCGCCTGGGCCACGGCGCGCGCGAAGATGACGGCGTTCCCGGAGATCGCGGCGCTCGTCGCGGCCACGGAGCATCCTGTCACCATCGGGGAGGCGATCGCCGTCCGCGACGCCCTGGCCGCGACCCTGGCGCGCGAGCAAGGGTCCGGGCGCTTCGACTCTCTGCGCGAGGCGACCTTGATCCTCGCGTTCAATGCCGCACACCTCCTCGTCGCTGCGGAGGATGAGGCACCACCCGACCCGCGCGAGGGCTGGTGGTTCGTCGCCAGCCTCAAATGCGTCGGCGACGAATTGGACGCCGACTTCGCCAAGGATGCGTGGCCGTTGCTGCGGGAATTTGCGGCGGAGTAGCGCGGGGGGGTCGTTGGGCTGAAGTACCCCGGAGGGCAGCCACTACCCCGGAGGGCGGCCACCCCCGGCTGAAGGCTGCGATCATGAAGTACCTATGAAGGGCACACTCTAACCATAAAGGGCACAATGTCCTCCTCCGCACACCGGAATGCTGCGGGAGCAGCGCCATCGGTCGATGCAGAAGTCCAGAAAGGTCATTGACGGCAATACCCCGCTCCTCGGCTGGGCGGGTTCCCCGGAGGCATTGCGCCCTTCATGGGTGGGAGCTACTGCCCCCGGGCGGCGGGTGGCGCGTGAGCGCCGGGGTGAAGGCGTAGGCAGCGCCGCCGCGCTCGTGGGAGGTTCCGGGGGTTAAACCCCCCGGCTGCGGGTGCCATGCGGCACCGGTGAAGCCCGCCTACGCGGGCTAAATCGGCATCGTTAGCAATCCCTCCTACCCCACTCAGCAAGCCCCTCTCCCGAATCGGGAGAGGGGTGGCGAGCGTTAGTCGAGCCGGGGTGAGGGCCGCACCGCCGTCCGCCAGCAACCTCTCCCCGACAATGCCTCTTCCCCCCTTCCTCGGATGGTCGGGTGTCCACCCGGTTGAGGGCCATAACTCCCCACCTGTGCCATAATGACCGCCGTACAATCGCCGACGTAAGGAGCGACAACGAGGCCGATGGGAGCACCGGGCGCGATCTTCCTCAACGTTCTCGGGCCGGTCTTCGCGCTCGTCCTCATCGGCTACCTCGTCGGCCCGCGCCTCGGCTTGCAGTCGCGCACCCTCTCGCGGCTCGCCTATTACGTCCTCGCGCCCGGTTTCGTCTTCGGACTCCTCAGCAACGCCCAGATAATGGGGGCGCTCGCCGCGCGAATGGTCGGCTTCGTGCTGGCGCTGCAACTCTGCTGCGCGGCGCTCGGCTTCGGTGTCGCGCGGCTGCTCGGGCGCTCGCCGACCGTCGCCGCCGCCTACTTGCTGATCGTCACCTTCGCCAATGTCGGCAACTTCGGCCTCGCCATCGTCCACTTCGCGCTCGGCGACGACGCGATCCTCCCGGCGACGATCTACTTCGTGGCGATCTCCACCAGCTCGTTCGCGATCTGCGTCGCGGCGGCGAACTGGGTACGGGGCGGCGGGCTCGCGGCCACGGTCGCCGTCGTCAAGACGCCCGCCGTCCTCTGCCTGATCCCGGCGCTGGCGGTCAACGCGCTGCACCTCCCGCTGCCCACGATCGTGGGTCGCTCGACCGATCTCCTCAGCGGCGCGATGATCCCGGTGATGCTCCTCGGCCTGGGGATCCAGTTCGCGGAGAACGGGCTGCCCCGCCTCAGCAGCGACATGCTGATCGCCAGCGGCCTGCGCCTGATCGCGGCCCCGGCGCTCGCGGTGGTGCTGGTCCTGCCGTTCGGGCTCACCGGGATCGAGCGCGGCGCGGGGATCATCCAGGCCAGCACCCCCGCCGCCGTCTTCGCCGCGATCATCGCGGTGGAGCACGATCTGCTGCCCGACTTCGTCACCGCGACCGTCCTCCTCTCGACGATCATCAGCGTCGTCACGATGGGCGTGGTGCTGTATTTGTTATAATCAAGAGTATGTGATTCTACGTTTTACCTTCGCATGAGGACAGCAAATTTATGAGCTATCCCGATAATTTACAATGGACCCAGGATTCATTGGTGCAAACCGATAATGTTGTGAAAATTGAACCGATACTTAAGTGGCCTGGTGGAAAGCGTGGCCTGATTAGGCATTTACTTCCTCTTATTCCAAATAAATTCGCTTCTTATTATGAGCCATTTTTTGGAGGCGGCGCGCTCTTTTTTGCATTGCGGCCTAAGGCTGCCATTCTTGCAGATAAAAATGGCGAGTTGATTAATTGTTATTCGCAATTGAGAAGCTCGCCATCCGAACTGCTTGAACTGCTTCAGCTAATGAAGAACACGAAAGAAGATTACTACGCTATACGTACAACTGCACCTCGCGATGAGAGAGCGAGAGCGGCACGTTTCATCTATCTCATGACTTTGTCATTTAATGGTATCTATCGAGAAAACTTACAGGGTGAATTCAACGTCCCCTATGGAAACAAACAACATCTCGCTGTTTACGATCGTGAAAAGTTCTATCGGGTAAGTAAAGCATTACAACCGGCGCAGCTATTTTGCGCTGATTTTGACATTACACTTGCATTAGCTAAACAGAATGACCTCGTTTATCTTGATCCACCCTATACTACAGCTTATGGCAATGACGGCTTTTTGAAATATAATGCTGAGATATTCTCATGGGAAGATCAAATACGTTTAGCTGATACCGCAAACAAGCTAGCTAATAAAGGGTGTCACGTCATAATTAGTAATGCAGATCACCCTTCTATCCACTCACTTTACAGGGATTTTCAAGTGCGGACAGTTGTGAGACAATCAACTATTGCCGCATCAAGGAGTCATCGTCGCGAGATCAAGGAATGCATCTTCTATTCTCAGAAAGGATCGTAGTCGTGCTAAATAATGTTGAATCCGCAGACGTGCTGAGCAGCTTAGCAAGAACAAAGAGCCGTGCATATATCAATAAGACAATTAACCCCTTGCTCTTAGAGCAAGAAGTTGAGCATGGATGGAAAGTCGATAAGAAGAACAAGAACTCTATACGATTGGTCAAGAACAAAGACATTAGTGTTCTGTTGGAAGATCGCGTTTGGTTCCTATTATATCGAATGGGATTTTCGCATTTATCAGGAAAGGGGGGCGGCAAACTTGTTGTTATGGACAAAGACAAAAATAGCCCTATCACACAGATAGATATTGTAGGAATTGACACTGAGACCGCATTAGCGATCGAGTGTAAGTCTGCTCAAAAGCGATCCAAAAGACCGCAGTTTCAAGAAGAATTGGGGAAGCATGCTCTTAGTCGTCAACCCTTTGCCAATTCGGTAAATCAACAATTTCCAACATCATTCAAACGTCAGGCAGCCCTGGTTATGTTCACCCATAACATAATTTTGTCCGAGAATGATCGAAAACGAGCACAAGAGGCTAACGTCGTTCTCTTTGACGAACAAGATCTGACATACTATGAAGAACTGGTATCGCACTTAGGACCAGCTGCTAAATATCAGTTTTTGGCGGACCTCTTCCCAGGAAAGAACGTTCCTGGTTTAGCCCTTACTGTACCGGCGATTCGCACGAAAATGGGAGGGTATACGTGTTATACGTTTTCGATTTCGCCCGAATACTTATTGAAGATTTCATATGTCTCCCATCGTGCAAAAGGTAAAGCATCTGACGTAAACACTTATCAACGCATGATTCAGAAATCGAGGCTTCGCAAGATACGTGAGTATATTGATAATGATGGCATATTCCCAACAAACATTGTCATTAATTTCGATGGAAAACCACAATTCGAGCGCCGAGAACAAGAAGGCAGTCTAAGTAATACGTTGTTGGGTTGGTTACGCATAAAGCCGACCTACAAATCAGCATGGATTATTGATGGGCAACATCGATTGTTCGCATATTCAGGAAGTCAATATGCTGCCAAAAGTAGCCTCTCAGTGTTGGCCTTTGAAGGTTTAAACGCTAGCACACAAGCCGAACTTTTCATAGACATCAATGCTGAGCAGAAAAGTGTCAAACAATCTCTCTTACAAGAATTGTATGCGGAACTACATTGGGATGCGGAAGACCCTGCAATTAGAATGAGAGCCGTGATCTCAAAAACAGTGCAGTCACTCGATGAAGATCCAGAATCTCCGTTCTATCAAAGGATTCTCACGGCTGACGAAAAAAAGGATGCCCGCCGATGTGTTTCATTACAGAGCTTGTTCAAAGCATTGGATAATTCTGATCTGTATATACCCTAGTTTTCGGTAACTTAGGCCGCTTCCGCGTGGGAGCCAGATGGGGCTGCGGTGTCCCGGTAGCGGCGTTGGCCCCAGAAGCCGGTGAGGAGATGCCCGGTGACGGT
>JAABUU010006267.1_pt1 | contig 12840 bp, 10 predicted proteins | sample 5559301 | NCBI WGS metagenome assembly JAABUU01 (sample SAMN10711884, study PRJNA513360) | rock metagenome | isolation source: Antarctica rocks | place: Antarctica: Victoria Land, Richard Nunatak white
TGATCACCCGCATGTCGTGGCTAATCATCAGATAGGTCATCCGCTCGCGGTCGCGCAGCTCCTGCAGGAAGCCCAGGATGGCCCGCGCGTGCCCCTCGTCCTGGCCCGTCGTCGGCTCGTCCAGCACGAGCCCGTGCGGTGCCTGGACGAGCAGGGCGCCGATCGCCAGTCGTTGCCGCTGGCCAGCGCTGAGCGTGAAGGGGTTCGCCTCACGCCGGTCGGCAAGGCCGGTGATCTCCAGCAGGGTCTCGAGCCGTCCCGCGCCGTCCCGGATCGGGCCCGTGCGTCGCCCGCGGCGGTGCTTGAGGCCGAAACCGAGCTCGTCCTTGACGGTCGCTGTGAACAGCATCGAGTCAGCCGACTGGAACAGGTAGGCCAGTCGGTGGATCTGGCGCGACACGTCCGACGTGTCGACGCGGTGTCCGTCCAGCACGACCCGACCCGAGGCAGGAGCACGAAAGCCCATGGCCAGTTCCGCAAGAGACGTCTTGCCCGAGCCGTTCGCCCCGGCGAGGGCGAGCCACTCCCCCTCCTCAACGGTCAGGTCGACGCCTTCGAGGACGGATCTCTGCTCGTAGCTGACACCCACCCCCTCGAAGGCCAGCAACGGGGCCTGCCGGTCTCCCAGGGCTGGTCCAGGAATCTGGCGAGCAGGGTCTGCCAGAAGCGCCGCACCTGGATGCTCAGCAAGGGCTTGGTGGGCCTCTTCGACCGACAGCGGTGGCCCCGCCGGGAACAGGTGGGGCAGCAGCAGGCCGAGGCGGACCATCTCCGGTACGCCAACCCCGAGGTCCGACCAGCAGGCGGTGTCCCGGAACGCGGCTCGCGTGGGGCGGTCAAGCACCACGCGTCCGCGGTCGAGCAGCAGGACCCGGTCCACCCAGGGCACGACCTCGTCGATCCGGTGCTCGATCAGGACCACCGTCATGCCCCGTTCCCGGTTGACACGGTGCAGCACCGCCAGCACGTCCTGAGCGCCGGCGGGGTCGAGGTCCGAGCACGGCTCGTCCAGGACGAGCACCTCCGGATGCATCGCGAGAGTCGCGGCGATGGCAACGCGCTGCTTCTCCCCACCCGACAGCGCTGTCGTCGCCGCCGAGCGCAGCCCCTCGCACCCCGTCATCGCCAGCGCCTCACGCACCCGTGCGGCGACGACCTCGCGTGGCAGACCCAGGTTCTCCGGGCCGAAGGCGACCTCGTTCTCCACGGTGGGGGTGATGAGCTGGCTCGAGGGGTCCTGGAAGACCATGCCGACCCGCTGCGCGACGTGCTGCGGTTGGAGCGTCCTCAGCTCGGCCCCGTCGAGCTGCACCGAGCCGGAGAAGCGGCCGGGCACCCGGGCGGGGACGAGGCCGCACAGGGCGAGGGCGAGTGTCGACTTGCCGCAGCCGGACGGCCCGGCGACCAGGATGATCTCGCCGGCCGAGACGGTCAGGTCCAGCCCGTCGAGCGCCGGCTCGGCGGCACCGGGGTAGCGGAACCTGAGGTCTCGAACGACGAGGTCGGCCATCTAGCCGTGACCGCGGTCGGAGGCCCGGCGCCTGAGAAGGAGCAGGGCTGCGGTCACCAGCAGCAGGATCCCGGCTGCGACGAAGACGGTGGCGGCGTCGGACATGTGGAAGTTGTTCGTGGAGTCCGAGCCGTAGCCGGAGACCGACATGTACGTCGCGTCCGCGGCCAACAGCACCGTCAGCACCGCGCTGATGACCGCCATCCGCATCAGGCCCTGGCGACGCCGCTGCTGACCGGTCCCGCTGGCGGGACCGTGCCCGTGGACGGTCATCGCACTCGTTCCTTCTGCGGCCGCTGGCCGCTGGTGTCGTTGGCGGGTTCGAGGAGGTCATCGTCGGCGTAGCCGGCGTCGGGTCGCACGGTCCGGGCGATGCGCACGGCCAGGGGTGCGGTGATGCCCGCCTCGATGCTGTTGCCGATGGTGTTGAGGATGACGTACACGACGATGGCGCCGCCGGTCTTGGTGATGCCGCTGAGCAGCGGGGTGATCACCGCGGACTGGGCGGCAGTCGCCGGGAAGGCGCGCAGCGCACCGAGGACCAGGCCGTCGACGACCGCTGGCACGCCGGCACTGCTGAAGACACGACCACGTCGGTAGAGGATGTACAGGTCGAGGAAGACCCCCTGCAGCAGCCCGTAGGGCCAGAAAAGCGGGCTGGACTCCGAGCCGCCGTAGAGCAGCTGCATCAGCAGGAAGTTCAGGAAGACCATGGCGGTCGCGGCGCCGGGTTTGCGGATGACCGCGATCCCGATCATCAGCAGGAACATGTAGGGAAGGTCGTTCACCGCAAGGTTGTGGGCGTACGGGATGCCCTGCACCAGCGGCGTGACCAGCTGGTCACCGATCAGGTTGTCGTAGACCTCCAGCAGCACGCCCATGATCGCCACGACGAGGATGTCCTGGGTACTCCAGCGCCGGTCCGCAGCCAAGGACTGCCCTGTCGGTACTGCTTTGCGAGTATGCCGCAGCACGACACCGATGACGGCAAGGCACACGACGACGATCGCGACATAGACGACGACGTTGACCGCGAATGGGAGCTGGAAGGCCGCCTGACCCGAGGTCGAAGCGGCGAGAAGATGGCCTTTCATGAGCATGGGAGCTCCTTAGGGAAAGGGGGTTGGCGACGGGAGATTAGGCAGCTGCAGGTGAACGGCCGTGACACATGACGTGACGCCTGGGTGAGTGGCACACGACGTCCCGCGTAATGGCGGATGCATGCGCCCGTCCCGGCCGCTCCTGGGCCGGATGGCACGACGTTGATGACCGCCGCCGGACCATCGCCATCTGGGACCGATCCGTACTCGCCGTGCTCAATCGCGGGACCCGCGGCCGTGGGCGCGTTCGAGCCCACACCCCTACCACTCCATCCCGAACCCGCACCTGGGTCAGTCGCGCCGTCAGGGACAGGTTCAGTCATCCGCAGCAGCTAGTGTCGCGTGAGCGTGTTGCCTTTACCTTTGGTGACAATTCGTAGACAATTGCGTATGTCGTTGACTGTGTCTGTGCAGGTGCCGACGGGGGACCGTGAGCAGCTCGAGTCGTGGCTGCGGGCGCCATCGGTCCGGGCCGGCTTGGCGCAGCGGGCGCGGATCGTGCTGCTCGCCGCGGACGGGGACCCGGGGTCAACGCGCCCCTTCACGTTCGCTGTCAGGACTGGGTGCGCGGCGCCAGTCGACGAACTCTCGCCGTTGGCTCAGTTGCTTCGTGCTTGATCGCGCGTCATGCGGCTCGTGACGGTTCGGAGTTCGCCTAGTGGTTACCTCGCATCCACCCCTGACCGCCATCGTTGGCGCATGCCTGCCGACGACGAGAGTCGACCGGAGCCAAAGCATGACGCTCGGCCGCTCGAGCGGCTCCGGCAAGCCTGGGTTCGGCGGCGCCTGACGGTCCGGGACCGTGAGGACTACTGCCGCCACGACGGTGCAGGTGGACACGAGTGCCTTCCGTGCAGTGTGTTCCGGCAACTGCACTGAACCGGCGATGATGGTCCTTGCCTGACATCCGTCGGATCGTGACGCTCATATCTTTCGCGCTACGACAGTCGGGCCGACCCTCACGGCGCCCCGTGTGCTCCGCAGCCTGATGCTCGGGTTGAAATCCCTACCCGTAGCAGCGTTGTGGCTCGTGGTCCACATGCTCTCCGTCGCAGTCGCACGAGTCGCATCGTTCGCCTGCGAGCCATCGCGCGGGCTCGCCCACCTGGGTAGGTCATGTGACGTTCAACAGTGATCGCGCGCAGTCCGACCCACTCGTGAAGCGCTTCGGAAGGAACTCAAAGCCGCATACATGGCTGTCCCGTGGACGACCCGACGGATCGAAGGAAGAGGCATCCGTCCCGAATCCCAACAGGGGGCGGCAGCTGGGCGGGCGCGCGGCCGCCGATCGCCCTGCCCCTCATCCCTCCACCCCCAGCCCCAGCCCCATGCAAAGCGGAGTCACCAGCTGTTCACCTTCACGACACCGCTGCGCCGTTCAGGACGCCGGCTCGTCACCTACCTTCCGTAACGGCCGTTACTTCGCCTCAGTGTCGCTGGGGTGTCTCATGGAGGAGACTCATGTCCCGATGTGTTGTCACGGTTGCTCGGCTCGGTGCCGCAGCAACCGCCGTCGCGGTGATTGCCGGGTGCGGCAGCTCAACAACCGCAAAGTCCGCCTCCGGGGCGCCCGGCGCGTCTGGCGTGCCCAGTAGCGGTGCGACCTCGTCGACCGCGGCGACGTCCGGGTCGACGCCGCTCGTCGTGTATTCCGCTCAGGGATACGACGCGCCGGTGACGAAGGCGTTTACGAAGGCGACCGGGATTCCGGTCAAGCTGGTGGACGACAGCACCGGTCCGCTCCTGACCAAGGTGGCCGCGGAGCGCAACAACCCGCAGTGGGGCGCGCTGTGGGTCGACGGCGACACCGCCTTTGCCTCCCTCGACAAGCAGGGTCAACTACTCTCCTACGCGCCGCCCGTTCAGTTGAACGGGCCGGGGCAGGCGCTGGTCCCGGCCGATCATTCCTACGTGCCCGTAAGCACGACCGTCATGGCAGCAATGATCTACAACGCGGCGAAGGCCCCCGGTACACCGGCGACCTACCAAGACCTGCTCTCGCCCCAGTACAAGGGCTTGGTCGGGATGAACGACCCGTCTCAGTCAGGCCCGACATACCCCTTCATCGCCGGCTTGATGAACCAGCTCGGCGGCCAGTCGGGTGGCGTCGCTGCGGGTGAGGACTACTTGCGCCAGCTCAAGGGCAACGGTCTGCGCGTCTTTCCCACAAACGGGGACACGCTGCACGCGCTGGAGACGGGTCAGATCTCCTACGGGCTGATCCAGAGCTCGGCTGCAGCCGGCGAGGTGGCGAAGGTCAAGAAGTCTTCCGCGTTCGATCCGCGGGTCGTCTACCTTCCCAAGTCCACCCTGCTGCCTGGCGTGATCGGTATCGACAAGGCGGCACCAGCCGCCGTTCAGGCAGAGGCCAAGCAGCTCGTCCAGTTCGTCCTGTCGCCAGCAGGCCAGCAAGCCATGCAACAGGGCGACCCCAGCGGAGACTCCCTGTTCTGGCCAGTCGTTCCGGGCGTCAGCCCGCTGCCTTCTCTGCCGCCGTTCCCGGCATACCAGAAGATCGACCCGTACTTCTGGGGCCCGTTGGAGAACCAGGTCAATACATTCTTCGACAGCACCATCAAGTAAGGCGCAACGATGACCGCTGCTGGCTCCCCACCAGCAGGCCGGCCCTGGACTGGCCAGCCCCGGTCGCCACGGGAAGCAGCTGTGCTGCTCCGTCTGGCGCGGCTAAGGGGCGGCGGCCTGTGGATCATCTTCTGGTTGCTGGTCGTGGGGATCCTGGTTCTGCCGATCCTGTTGTTCCTGGTGGTCGCGGTCAGCCCCCGCCTGTTGGGCCAGGGCGGGATGTGGTTCACCCTCGACGGCTTTCGGACCGCCCTTCAGGGGACCTTCCTGCGCGGCGCCGTCGATTCCCTCCTCGTGGGAACGGCGGCCGGCGTCATAGCCACTGCTGCAGGCGCTTCCGTGGCGTGGCTGACGATCCGCACAGATGTCGCAGGGCGCCGCGTCTGGTCCGGCTCGATGTTCGTGCTGCTTCTTGCACCCTCCTACTTGATCGCCCTGGGATGGGAACGTTTGCTCGAACCTTCCGGGGTGCTCGACCTGTTGGGAGCACCGTCGGCGGCGGCTCGGTCGGCGTTCTACGGCCCGCTGGGCGTGGTGGTCGTGCTTGCGGTGAAAGGTGTGCCCTTCGCCTACCTTGCGGTGTCCGGTGCGCTGCGGGGGCTAGGCGATGAGTTCGAGGCCGCCGCTCGTGTGCACGGGGCAGGCCGGCTGGCCGCGGGGAGGATCGTCGTCGCTCTGCTCGCACCCGCGTTCTGGTCGGCCTTCGCAATCGTATTTGCCGAGTCTGTCAGCGACTTCGGGGTAGCGGCGACCTTGGCCAACGACGCGCACTTCCCCGTCGCCACCTTCACCTTGTACAACGCAGTCGACAACTTCCCGGTCCAGTTCCCGGTCGCGGCCGCGGTCGGATGGGTGCTGATGGCCATGGCGGGGCTAGCCCTGCTCGCCCAGGGTTATGCCGTGCGCGGCAAGGCCTACCGAGTGCTGGGCGGTCGCACCCGACCGGCCCGGCGTCATCGGCTCAGTCGTACAACTGCCGGGGGCGCCGTTACTGCAATGATCTTGCTGCTCGTGGTGGGCCTGGGGATCCCTGCATTCGGGGCTGTGTCCGCGTCGCTCGTGAACGGCCTCGGCTCCCTGATCGGAGACCACTTCATCACCCTCGACAACTACACCCGCACGCTGGACAGCCCTGCCCTACGCGACCCGCTGCTCTACTCGGCGCGGCTGGCAGCCATCACCGCTACCCTTGCCGTCACCGTCGGCCTGGTCGCCGCCCGGCTGCTGTCGGTGCGTTCTCGCCGGATCAGCGGACGCCTTCTGGACCTGCTACTGCTGACCGCGGTGGCCTTACCGGGCATCGTGTTTGCAGCCGGTTACATCTTCACGTACAACCTCCCGCTGACGAACCGCCTCGGGCTGCACCTATACCAGACGTCGTTCCTGCTCCTCCTGGGGTATCTGGCGACCGCGCTGCCCACAACCTCCAGGGTCCTGCTGGGCAGCGTGAGCCAGGTGCAGGAGTCGTTGCGTGAAGCCGGCCGGGTACACGGCTCAGGTGCCTTTGGGTCGTGGCTGCGCACAGTTCTTCCGCTTCTGGCGCGGCCGCTCGCGGCGGCGTGGGTGCTGACGTTCGCCGCGACAATCCTGGAGTTGCCGGTCTCCCAGTTGCTCTATCCGCCCGGCCAGCCGCCGGTGGCTGTCGGCATCACGAAGGCGCTAGCCAACTACGACTACGGCGGCGGCACCGCCATGGAGGTCATCGCCATCGCGTTCACGCTCGCTGTCGTCGCCATGGTGTGGCTGGCCTTCCGCCTGCTTGCGCCGGTGGGTTGGCGACGGATCGGGTCGTCCGCGTGAGCACCGAGACCGTTTCAGCCGGCCAGCGGGGACACCACGTCGAGGTTAGGGGTGCGACGAAGCGCTACGGTGCCACCACTGCCCTGTCCGAGGTCAGCTTCGCCGTGGAGCCTGGGCAGTTCCTGGTGCTCCTTGGACCATCCGGCTCGGGCAAGTCGACGCTGATCCGCAGCATCGCCGGTGTTGAGCGCTTCGACACCGGAGTGCTGCTGCTCAACGGCAGCGTCGCAGCCGACGGGCGGCACCACCTTCCGCCGGAGCGTCGTGACCTCGCGATGGTCTTCCAGGACTACGCGCTGTGGCCACACCTGACGGTGCACGGCAACGTCAGCTACGCCCTGCGCCGAAGGCGGCTCGACGATCACGCGGGGCGCGCAAGAACCGACTCGGCCCTTGATCGGGTCGGCCTCGCCCGATACGCCCACCGCTATCCCCACGAGTTGTCGGGCGGCGAGCAGCAGCGCGTTGCGCTCGCCCGCGCCGTCGTCGGCGAGCCCAAGCTGCTGCTGTTCGACGAGCCGCTCTCGAACCTCGACGCTGACCTGCGCGAGCGGCTGCGGGTCGAGATCGCGACCCTGACCCGGGAGACGGGAGCGACGGCCGTCTACATCACTCACGACCAGGCGGAGGCGTTCGCGCTAGCGGACAAGATCGGGGTGCTCGAAAGGGGAGCGTTGCTGCAACTCGCGGCACCCGAGGAGATCTACCGCCACCCTGCGGCGCCCTTCGTCGCGCGCTTCACGGGTACCGCAGGTGAGCTCCCTGGCCAAGCCCTAACGGTGACGCAGGATGAGGCACGGGTCGCGGTCGGCGACAATGTCATCGCCGCACGCTGCATCGGCACCGTGGCCACCGGAGCCGCGGTCGAGCTACTGGTGCGCCCTGCCGCAACGCACATCGAGAAGTCTGGTGGCGCTGACGGCTCATCGGCGGCTCGCCTGGGTTGGCTCGATGGCGTTGTAGCCGACGTTGCCTACCGCGGCCGTGGCTATGACCACGTGGTGGTCTGCCCCAGTGGGACGCTGACCGCCGTCCACGACGCCGATGCATACGCCCGCGGCACCCCAGTGCGCGTTCGTCTTGACCGCGACGGCTGTATGGTCCACGAGCGACCGGCGCCCTCGAGCGCCCGTAACGCCGAGAAGGTGACGGCTGTTAATGTCAGGCCTCCGGCGCCAGTCATGCAGCTCACCGGGCAAGCACCCCGTAGGGAGTACCAATGAGTGGAACCGCCCTGTTCATCGCCGTCTTCTTGGCCTGCGCCGTGGAGGCCGTCGAGGCGCTGACAATTGTCCTGGCTGCCGGCACGGCGCGAGACTGGCGCTCGGCGCTGACGGGCGTTGCTGCCGGCCTGGCCGTCCTGACCGTCATTGTGGCCATCCTTGGCCCAGCGGTCTCGTCCATCCCGCTCAACGGGCTCCGACTCTTCGTCGGGGGACTGCTGCTCGTGTTCGGGCTGCAGTGGCTGCGCAAGGCGATCCTTCGGGCCAGCGGAAACAAGGCGTTGCACGACGAGGCAAAGATTTACGCTACCGAACTTGCCGCGGCGCGCTCGGCCGAGCACCAGCAGCGGGGGATGGTCGCGGACTGGTACGCCTTCACGCTCTCCTTCAAGGGCGTCGTACTCGAAGGGCTCGAAGTAGCCTTCATCACCCTGACCTTCGGATCCAACCAACACAACATCCCCCTTGCCGCCGCCGGCGCGGGAACCGCGGTGCTTGCTGTCGTCGCGGGCGGCCTCGCGGTGCGGGCACCCCTGGCCCGAGTGCCCGAGAACAGCATGAAATTCGCTGTAGGGGTCATGCTCACAGCGTTCGGCATGTTCTGGGGCGCCGAAGGAGCGGGCGCCAAGTGGCCGGGCTCGGACGCTGCGCTGCTGGTCCTCGTGCCCGCGATCGCCCTGTTCGCGATCGCCCTGGTAGTGCTGTTCCGACGCCAGCGTGAAGCAAGCCAGTCGACGTCCTATGTCCCGACGAGTGTGGGAGCATGACCGCGATGGCCAGCAGAATGCGATCCTTTGCCGCGTTCTGGTACGACTTCATCATCGGTGACGATTGGCGGGTTGCTGTAGGGGTTGCCGTAGCGCTCGCGGCTACCTGGGTGCTAAGCCAGGCCACGTCAGCGCCGGTTTGGTGGCTCGCGCCCCTCGCGGTGCTGGTGCTGCTGCCGCTGAGCCTGTACCGCGTGACGCGTCAGCGGAAGTAGCCGAATCGAGGCAGGGACTGACCCTCAGCCCTCACTGGCCTTCAGCCTCCTCGGCATAGACCCTCGCGGCATAGGCCTCGAGCGCCTGCTCGCAGCCGTCCAGAGCGTCGCTTGCAGCCAACCTGGGCGGGGCGTCAAACGTGTCCCTCGCCTTAACCTTGAGGAACCAGTTCCGGAGCTTGACCAGCTCGACCTCGTTCTCCTCCAGCTCGCCATAGGTGAAGTGGTCAGCGAGGTACTCCTTCTCGAGCCCGGCATGGAAATCACGACACTTGTCCAGGATCTCCTCGTACTCGCTACCGCGAGCCAGCTGAAACAGTCCAACAATCTCCGGGCCGCCAGCGAGCGCAGAGCAGGACAGCAGTACCGCCGATCCGTTCATGTCGAGAATCTCGCGTCTGAGCTTGCGCAGCGCGCGCTCTGCGCTGTCGCTTTGGGGTAGCGCCGCGGCGGAGTTCTGCAGGTACACCGCCCCGAGCGACTTCAACCGGCGCCACACGGCGGCCCGCAGCCTCGTCGGCTCGGACGGAATCCGATAGACGAGCAGCAACCACGAGACCGAACCCGAGACCTCGCCCTGGGCAGCGCCTTGACCCACCGCGTCCATCACTTCCCGCAGTCTGCCGTACCGGCTTGAGGCGACGCAATGTAGGCGGACCTCCCTCCGCGAGGCGCGGCCAGCCTGCCCACCCGTTCGCGCAACGCGCGCCGGTTGAGGCGACCACGGCGTTGAGAATCCCTCGGTCCCCTACCGTCTGGTCCAATAGCAAGCCCCCTGACGGGCGCCCTCGATGCAGCTGGACGGGCAGCACGTGGCACCACGGCCTCGACCGGACCCGCCACGCCCGGGCTGGCGCGGCGGCCGCTGCGCCTTCATGGATCGACATCACTTCCTGACTGGGGCTCTTCAAAGCGGCTCTTCGGACTTGAGCGGTGTGTCCTCGTCATGCAGCGTGCGTCGCCGTTCTAGTGACGGCGATGTGGCTCATGATGCGCCGCTGGTAGTTGTCCATGTTCCGAAAGCCGCAGGGCCGCCCTGATTCCGGAGGCGTAGGGGGCCGACGGGTCGATCACGACCGTGCTCACCCCGGCACGGAACTCGGGGGTCTGCTCGGCGAGCCAGCTCTTCACACAGGCTCCGGAGCGGCCGGGGGCCAGGCCGAGCAACAGTCCCCGGCGGGTGGGGTCGGCGTCGACGAACGACGTGAGCCACGGGTCCGAGCGTCCCCACCCCGTCGACTCCTTGAGCCAGCGGACGCTGCAGGCCCGGGTCTCATCGATGCCCAGCACTCCTGTTGGCATCGGCGCGGGCAGCCAGCGGGCGGCGGCGGCGACCAGGGCGCGGTGGGCGGTGTGCCAGTCGACCTCGTGCTCGGCGGCGACCTTCGACACCGCCCGGTTCGACCCGGCGATCGCCCTGGCGAGATGCTCCCGCAACCGGACGGTGAGCCGCGACCGCGGCGGGATCGCCGCCGTGTGCTCTAGGAACGAACGCCGCGGACAGGCCGCCGGCAGACAGACCAGCCTGCGCTTGCGCCACCACAGCTCGACCCGCTGCCCGGACGCCGGCAGGTCCTTGACCCGGCGCAGCGGCCGGTCCTTGGCGGTGGTCCGCACGGCGCTCGCCACACAGCAGCCAAGCGCGGCGTAGCGGTTCGGCAGCGCGGCGTCCTGCTCCGTCGTGCCTGTCGGTGCGCCAGCGATTCAGCAGTCTTAGACCTCAACAACTTTCATGACTTCGTCGCCGTAGTCGTTGATGACCTTAACAGCGATCTTGCCGGTGGATGGGCGACTAAACGGACGCGACTCGGTGCGGTACAGCGACTCCCAAGCTTCGACGTCTATGTCAGCCTTCAGAGCAGCCCGTAACCGCTTATAGGGGTCGTTGCCCCCGGTGAAGTAACAGTGCCGGACGAAGAACGACTCCTCGTCGTAGTCCGTGTCGATCATCCACAACGCGATCTGGCCCGTGTCGCTGCTCCGAACTTCGCCGGTGTTCGGGTCGAAGACGTCGACCCCCTTGATCTCGACGATGCGCCGGCCGTCCGCGACCTCGCGCAGCTCGATATCCGGCTCGCCGAACACCGTAAACAGATTGCCGGCTGCGGATTTCTTCAACTCCTCGCCCATGAGCAAGTCCACGTTCATCCGGACGAGAAGCACCGGAATGCGGCCGAGTTGGCGCTCACCCGCGACGGTCGCGAAGCCCTCGTCTGACGGAGTGACCGTGACGCCGTCCTGCTCGGTGACCTCCGTCGCCTGCGCGTCGAACGCGAAGCCGAGAACGGCGACCAGGTCCACGTCGCCGGCGGCGATCGCCTCCCTCGCGGCCGACTTGATGAATGCCGGGCTTACCGTGCCGTACTGGGGTCCGATGGCGATGCCCACCCGTCCGGGCGCAGCGTTGTCCGCATCGCTGTTGTCCCCGTCGACGATCTGCTCCCCGACCGCCTGCAGGTAGGAGCCGGGGTAAGGGTCGAGCGTCGCGAACGTGATCCGCTCGTTGCGCTTGCCGTTCTGGATGCCGGCCTTGACCAGGTTGTCCAGGATCGACTGCTCGAACACCGGGCCGGTCGAGTCCTCGGTTGCGCTCTGCTCGCTGATCGACTCACGCCTCGCAGGGTCGTCGTTCGAGTCGAAAGCAAGCGCCCGGTGCGGCGACAGGCTCTCCACGGTGAAGCGGCCCGTGACCCGTACCTTGCCGCGGTCCTCGTGGGGCCGGTCGTAAAGGACCTCGAAGTCCGCGTGTCGCCTGATCGCCCCTTTGATCTGCTCGCGGGTCATGCCTTCGACGATGTCGGGGTTGTTTGCGATCGACTTCAGCGTGATGTGTTGCACCCGCTCGTAGACGAAGCCCTGCCGGAGGTCACCCCGGGTCTCGGCCGGCGGCAGCGGCTTGCCCGCGACCTCCGCCACCCTGGCTCGCCCCTCCGGCGAATCCGCCTTGAGGTAGTAGGGGTACCGAGCGCCCATGAGCCGCTGACGAGCCAGGGCGAGTGCGACGCGCGAGGTGTCGATCGTGATCCATCTCCGTCCCCACTGTTCAGCGACGTACGCCGTGGTGCCAGAACCACAGGTGGGGTCGAGCACGAGATCACCAGGGTCAGTACACATGAGCATGCAGCGCTCCACCGCCTTTGTACCAGTTGCACTACGTACCATTTTTCCGTGAAGGTCCCGATGATTGTATCTTCCCATACGTCCGTAAAAGCCATCCACGGGAAATCCTCTGCGTATCGGCGGTAGCCCAATCGCTTACCACTCGAGGACACGCGTCCCGCCCGGCCAAACGTAAGACTCCTTCGCGTGTTGTCTTCCAGTGCGTTCCCGGGCTAGGGCTGTAGTCGACACCGCTAATCGGGCTCTTCACAATGCAGGGTGTAGGCGCGGCGGGCGCGTCGCTGGCCGGATGGGGGTCGAGGTTCTTCGAGGATGGGAGTTCTGACGCTTCCACCCGAAGGACCTCGACGTGCCGGACGCTACATTCGCCTGCCCTGACCTGACCACGTTCTGCCGGCTCGACGAGCTCGGCGTGGAGGTGGTCGGTCAGCAGCTCGAGCCCGGCCGGGCGTTGCTGGCCTGCCGGGTTACCGAGCCGGACAGGTGGTGCCGGCGTTGCGGCTGCCCGGGATCGCCGCGGGA
>JAABUU010006275.1_pt1 | contig 12833 bp, 11 predicted proteins | sample 5559301 | NCBI WGS metagenome assembly JAABUU01 (sample SAMN10711884, study PRJNA513360) | rock metagenome | isolation source: Antarctica rocks | place: Antarctica: Victoria Land, Richard Nunatak white
AGGCGGCGCAACGGCAGCCGTGTGCGCGGTGCTCCGTGACGATCAGCGGCCGCGGTTCCGGCAGATCGAACACTTGCCGGGCGACGTGATCCATCGCCATGGCCGCAGTCAACGGCTCGCCGCACCCAGCGCAGGTCTTTGGGTAATGGTCGATGGTGGCATCGGGCTTTTCAACCCGGCGCAGCGTCTCGCCCGGATGGCCGTTCTGCCCGCCGCTCTTCTTGCCCGACGGTTCCCGCAGGCTGCTAACCCGTGGCGGCTTCTTCAGCCCGTCGCTGGAGGGCGGCTTGCCGCTGTTGCTGCTGTTCAGCCCAAGACGACGCTCCAAGTCCGCCAGCCGCCCGATCAGCGCCGCAGTCTCGGAGCGAAGCACCGCATTCTCCGCCTGCAATGCCGCCATGGCCGCTTCAATGCCAATCGCGGCCGATACGTCGTCTCCGGAGCCTGTGTCATCGGGCGGTGCCATGACACGTTGACTCGTACTCAGCCGTGACCTGTCAATGCCCCCTCCAACGAGATGACCTGGGCTGTTACAAGAGAATAGCGTAATTTTCCTATTATCCTGTCGTGAGCCCTTAAGGTTGACCATACGGCATATCTGAAAGCGTCCGCCGGATGGTAAATACCATCGCATTGCGCGCTCAAAACGTTTAAGGGTCGCCTCACTGCTGCGCCACGTCTTGCGCTGCAATGTCAGCGTCATGGGGCAAGCAGATCATCACCATTAAGGCTCCCGAGCAGCGACGGATGTCGGGAGACGCCACGTCGGGCACACTTGGGCGGCGAGCGCTGCACGGGCTCGTGCTGATGCTTGCGCAGAACGTCGTTTCGCGGGCCTGCACCCTGCTCAGCCAACTGGTGCTGGCGGCCTTGCTGCTGCCCGCCGATTTCGGTGTGATCAGCCTTACCTACACCGTCACCGTCGTCGCCTCGACCTTGATGAACGTGGGCATCGACGAAGTGCTGCTGCAGCGCCAGCGTGCCATGCGGCTCTGGATCGGGCCTGCTTTTTGGATCACCCTCAGCTTGGCGCTGGTCGCCGGGCTGCTGGTGGTCCTCGTCGCGCCGGTCGCCGCCGCAATGTACCAAGCGCCGGAATTGGTCGGGCTGCTCGCCGTGCTCGCCCTGTCGATGCCGCTGCAAGCCTTGGCCAGCGTGCCGGCCATGATTATGCGCGCGCGGCTGCAGTTCGGCGTCGTCGCGGTCTATGGCTCGCTGGAGATCGTGGCGCAGGCGCTGCTCACCGTCGGGCTCGCCTGGGGCGGGTTCGGCGCCTACAGCTTCGTCGTTCCAGTGCCGATCTTGGCGGTGGTGCGCGCGATCGTGTGGTGGCGCCTGGCTGCCGCCGAAACCCGGCTGCGCCCGCAGCGGCGGCGTTGGAAATACGTGATCGGCAACACCGCCATCACCGCCGCCACCCGAACCCTCATCAACGTCATCAGCCAAGGCGACTACTTCGTACTCGGCTTGCTGGCGACCCAGGATGCTGTCGGCGTTTATTATTTCGGTTTTCGGCTCGCAGGCCAACCACTCTGGGTGCTGGCGAGCAACTTCAGCGGCGTGCTGTTTCCCGCCCTGGTGCAGTTGAAGTCGGACCCGGCGCGGCAAGGGGTCGCCGCGCTCAAGGCCGCCACCCTGCTGTCGTTCTGCATCATGCCGCTTGCCCTGTTGCAGGCGGCCGTCGCCGGCCCCCTGGTCGGCAGCTTCTTCGGCCAGAAATGGGCAGCGTCGATTCCGATCATCCAGCTGCTCAGCGTCGGCCTCGCCTTGGACGCGGTATCCTGGATCGCCGGCTCGCTGCTCAGCGCTCGGGGCGAATTCATGGCGACGCTGCGCTTCCTGCTCGTGCAGGCGCCGGTGTTCTTTGTGCTGGTGGCGATCGGCGCCGCGCTGGACCAGGCGATCGGCGTCGCCTACGCCGTGTGCCTCTACTACGCCCTGACCCAGCCGCTATTCGTGTTCGCCGTCTATCGCCGGGTCGGGGTGACGGCCCGGCAGGTCGCCGGGATCTACCTTTGGCCCACGGGATGTGCGGCCGCCGCGGTCGGGGCAGGGCTGGCGTTGTCGAAGCTGCCGGCATTAGCCACCCACCCGCTTATGCGCGCTGCGATCATCTGCGCAGTCGCCGGCCCTGCGTACGCGGCCCTGGTGCGCTGGCTCGCCCCGGACGTGTGGCGCGAGTTGAGCGGCCGGATCAGCAGCGGGTTCCAGCGGCGAATGGCGGCATAGCCTATTGTTGCTGTCCGTTCCTGTGGGCTGATTGCGCTTTCGGTCCCGGTGCGTAACGGGACAGGAGGATGGCTTGGGGCGTCTGCGCCCCGTGCGCAGGATCGGAGTTGGTTCCGCTCACCGGATCGGTGTTGAACATGTAGGTGCCCATCCACGGACCGCCGCCGAAGTAGATCGCCCCCTGCCAGACATCGGAATGCTGCTGCAGGTAGGCGAGCATGTTGTTGAGCGCAGTGAGGCTGGCCGAATCGCTCGCCGCGCCGAACTCGCCGAGGATCAGGCGGTGTCCGCCGGCTTTCGCCCAGGCGGTGGCGTCAGCCAGGCGCTCCGGCCCGATCGTTGGCGACACGACGGTGTTGTGGGTGCCGCTGTTGTCGGAGTCGAGATACTGGTGCAACTCGAAGGCCATGTTGTGGCCGGGATCGGTGATGCGGCCCATTACGGTCGCGTTGTCGGAACTGGTCCAGCTGTGGGCGCCGGTCCAGTAGCTTCCGGGCACCAGGATTTCCTGGGTGGCGCCGGTCGCCCGGATGGCATTGATGGCGGCCTGCGCCGCACTCGCCCATTGCGTGGCGGTCTGGACGTGCGGCTCGTTCATCAGGCCGAACAGCACGCTGGGATGCTTGAGGTAGTGCGTGGCCAGCCTGCTCCAAACATTGGCAAGGGCCGAGTCGGGCGAGGCGGGACTGCCGACAAGGTTGCCATCGTGGCGGCTGACGTCCTGGTCGCGGTAGCCGTAATTGTGCAGGTCGATCACCGTCTTGAGGCCTTTTGCGGCGCCATAGTTCACCAGGTCATCCATCCTGGAAAGCTGATGCGGATCCAACGGGCCGTCTTGCATCGGTTGGATGCGCTCCCACGACAGGACCAGGCGCATGACATTCATCCCGATGGAGCTGTAATAGTCGAGCTCGGCGGTGTTCGGGTAGATGTAGTCGGTGTTTTCGACGCCGGTGCGGGGATCGTTGAACTCCGCGCCGGACAGGCCTACGCCGAGCAGCTGCAAATGTCCTGCTGGGGGGCCGGCCGATGCCGGAGGCGCGGCGCTGGACTGAACGCCCGCAAACAAAGGCAGGAGCAAGCCGGCGATGCCCAGCGCCAGGGAGCGTCGGCGACGCGCGTATCGGGTCGGGAAGGGGTTCGGCATGGCGACCTCGGGATCAAAATGCCCAACCTGACTAGCGCGGTTCGGCCAGCAACCCAAGCCATTCGTTGCGATAGTGGAGTTGCCGCATCCTTAACCGAGCAGCGCGCGGGCCTCTGCCGCGTCGGCGGCGATCTGTCCCCGCAGCTCGTCCAGCCCGGCGAAACGGCGTTCGGCGCGGAGGAAACTATGCAGCCCTACCGACAGCTCGCGCCCGTACAGGTCGCCCTCGAAGTCGAACCAGTGCGCCTCCACCCGGCTCAGCGCGCCTTCGGCCACGGTGGGACGGCGGCCGATGTTGGCGACGCCGTTGACCACGCGCCCGTCGATCTCCGCCGTCACGGCATACACGCCGAGGGCAGGCTCGAGATGGCGGCCCAAGGCGATGTTGGCGGTGGGGAACCCGATCGTGCGGCCCCGCGCATCGCCGTGGGCAACCACCCCGCGGATGCTCCAGGGGCGGCCGAGTTCGGCGGCGGCGCGTTCGGGATAGCCGTCCTGCAGCAGGCGGCGGATGCGGGTGGACGACAGCACGCCCTGCGCATCGCCCAGCGGCGGCACCACCGTCAGCCCCATGCCGAACTGCTCCGCCCGGGTGGCCAGGAACGCTACGCTGCCGCCGCGGCGGTGGCCGAACGCGAAATCCGGCCCACAGGCCAAGTGGCGCGCGCCCAGGGCGCCGTGCAGCACGTCCGTCACGAACTGTTCGGCCGTCAGCAGGCTGAACGCGCGGTCGAACCCCACTTCGATCACATGGCGGACGCCGTGTTCGGCCAGCGCCGCCGCGCGCTCGGCCGACAAGGTCAGGCGGAACGGCGGGTCGTCGGGACGGAATAGCTCGCGCGGATGCGGCTCGAAGGTCAGCACCGCGAGGTCGGCGTCGGGACGGGCGGCGTGGGCGCTCTGCAGGACGTGCACGTGGCCGCGGTGCACGCCGTCGAAGTTGCCCAGCGCGACCGTCGCCCCGCGCGCAGGGCCCGGCAGCGCGCGCCAGTCCGTGTGGAGCGCCATCAGGCGTCGAGCGTGCGGGGGCTCGGGGCGATCACCACCGCCTCGCCCTCGATGACGACCTTGCCGGCCACCGTGCAGGTGGTTTTGAGGGTGACGCGCTTCTTCACCGGGTCGAGCGCGATGATCTCGGCCGTGGCGGTGACGGTGGCGCCGATCGTGACGGGGCGGCGGAAGCTGAGCGATTGGTTGAGGTGGATCGTGCCCGGACCCGGCAGCCTAGTGCCGAGCACCGCGCCGATCAGGCTGGCGGACAGCATTCCGTGGGCGACGCGTTCATGGAAGATGCTTTCGGCCGCAGCCTCGGCGTCGATATGGATCGAGTTGCTGTCGGTGCTGACGGCGGCGAACAACAGGATGTCCGCCTCGGTGATGGTCTTGCCGAGGGTGGCGGTCTGGCCGAGGCGCAGCTCGTCGAAATTGGGCATGGGTAGGGCCTTGAGGTTCGCCCCCGTTCTCGCCACCGCTCCGCGTGTTGGCAAGCCCCGGGCGGTGATGCGACACTCGGCCGGCAACCAGGATGTGAGCGCGATGGACCGACACGCCGACACCGCTGCCCTGCTGGCCGACGTTTGGGCCAACCCGGCCGAGTTGCTGCGCGAGCTGCCGACGGTGCTGCGCCCCCGCGACGAGGCGCAGGCCTATCTGGTGCAACGCGCCGTCAGCAAGCACCTCGGCGCGGTCGGCGGCTGGAAGGTCGGCTCGCCGGCGCCCGAAGGACCCTGCAACTGCGCGCCGCTGCCCGCCGCCGGGATCGCGTCCAGCCCGGCCCGGCTGCCCGCGTCGCGCTACACGCTGCGCGGCGTCGAGGCCGAGATCGCGTTCCGCCTCGGCGCCGACCTGCCGGCCCGGGAAGCGCCGTACCGCCGGGACGACATCGTCGCCGCCATCGCCAGCTGTCACCCGGCGATCGAGGTGCTGCAGTCCCGCTTCACGACGCCGGACGCGCTGGACCCCTGGACGTTGCTGGCCGACAGCCTGTCCCACGGCGGCTTCGTGTTCGGGGCGCCCGTCCCGGACTGGCACGTGATCGATTTTGACGCGGAGGAGGTCGTGCTGACGATCGATGGGACGGAGGTAAAGCGCCGCACCGCCAATCCGGCGGGCGACATGATCCAGTTGGTGCGATGGCTGGCCGACACCGGGTCGCGCTGGGCGGGCGGGTTGCGCGCCGGACAGTTCGTGACGTGCGGATCTTGGACGGGAAAGGACTACGCGCCGCCGGGCGGACAGGTCCGGGTCGCCTTCGCCCACGCGGGCGAGGCTGCGTTGGAGTTCGTCGCGTGAGCCGCGCGCTGATCGTGGGCGTGGGCGCCGGGCTGTCCGCCTCGTTCGCGCGGCTGCTGGCGCGGGAGGGCCACGAGGTGTCGCTGGCCGCGCGCGAAGTGGCGAAACTGGCCGACCTGGCCGCGGAGACGCGGGCGACGACCCACGCCTGCGACGCCGCCAATCCGGAGTCCGTGGCCGCGCTGTTCCGTGCCGTGCCCGACGCCTCCGTGGTGCTGTACAACCCAAGCTACCGCATCCGCGGCCCGCTGACGGAGCTGGACCCGGCCGAGGTGCGCCGCACCTTGGAGGTGACGGCGTTCGGCGCGTTCCTGGTGGCGCAGCAGGCCGCGCGCGTGATGCTGACGGCGGGCGGCGGCACGATCCTGCTCACGGGAGCGTCCGCCGGGGTGAAGGGCTATCCGCAATCGGCCCCGTTCGCGATGGGCAAGTTCGCCCTGTGCGGCCTCGCGCAGAGCATGGCGCGGGAGCTGCACCCGAAGGGCATCCATGTCGTGCACGTCGTCATCGATGGCGGCATCCGCGCCGCCGCCCGACCCGATCCGGCTGACGCCCCCGACAGCATGCTCGACCCCGACGCCATCGCCGATACCATGCTGGCCATCTTGCGCCAGCCGCGCTCGGTCTGGACGGACGAGATTGCGGTGCGGCCCTGGGTGGAACGGTTCTAATCACAGCTATTTGCGCAGGCCGCTTCGGTTGCTAGAGTGAACGGCCAAGTGCCTAGCCGAATCCTATGTCAGTTTGGCAGGCGTGCATCTGGCCACCCCGAGGAATGGAACGATGAAGCTCAAGGCCGACCGGGCCACGCTGCTCAAGGCGCTGGCCCATATCCAGAGCGTCGCCGAGAAGCGCAACACGATCCCTATCCTTGCCAACGCGATGATCGAGGTGAAGGACGGCAAGCTGCGCTTCACCGCGACCGACATGGAGATCGCGGTGGTCGAGCAAGTCACGGCCGCGGTCAGCCGGGATGGTGCCACGACGGCGCCTGCCTCCACTCTGTATGAGATCGTCCGCAAGCTGCCCGACGGCGCGGAGGTCGAGCTGGACTACGCGGGCGGGGACGCCCAGTTGGCGCTGCGGGCCGGGCGATTCGCCACTAGCCTGGTGACCTTGCCGACCGACGATTTCCCCAGCATGACGGCCGGGCAGTTGCCGCACCGCTTTCATCTGTCCGCGCTGGCGCTGCGTGGCCTGATCGACCGCACGCGGTTCGCGATCAGCACGGAGGAGACGCGTTACTACCTGAACGGCATCTATCTCCACGCCGCCGACGGGGATGGCGGCCAGGTGCTGCGGGCGGTCGCCACCGACGGCCACCGGCTGGCCCGGGTGGAGGAGCCGCTTCCCGAAGGGGCCGGCTCGATGCCCGGCGTGATCGTGCCGCGCAAGACCGTGGCCGAGTTGCGCAAGCTGCTGGACGAAGCGCAGGGCGACGTCGAAGTGGCGCTGTCGGACACCCGCATCCAGTTCACGGTCGGCACCATCCAGCTGACGAGCAAGCTGATCGACGGCACCTTCCCGGAATACGAGCGGGTGATCCCGCGCGACAACGACAAGATCCTGCGCGTCGGCAAGAAGGACTTCGCGGAGGCAGTCGGCCGGGTGTCGGCGATCAGCAGCGAGCGGTCCCGCCCGGTCAAGATGTCGCTGTCGCGTGACCTGTTGGTGCTGGCGGCGGCGAGCCCGGAGCAGGGGACGGCGACCGAGGAGCTGGATGGCGACCGGGTGACATACGAGGCCGGTCCGCTCGAAATCGGGTTCCAGGCGCGCTACCTGAACGACATCACCGACCAGATCGGCGAGAAGGTGGAGTTTTTGTTCAGCGACGGCAACGCTCCCACGGTGGTGCGCGACGCGGCCGACCTAAGCGCTTTGTACGTGTTGATGCCGATGCGGGTCTAGGGATTACCATCCGTAGTAGTGTAAACTACACTTGAATATTCAGGGTTCGTTAGGCACTTAGGCGATGTGATCCGATTCCATGCAGATCAGCATCGTGAGTAGTAGAGATGACTAACTGAGTCTGTAAAGTGCCCCGCGGGGCCTTCTGGCGTTTCGGTCAGATGGAGACACCCCAGGGGGCTCATCTTGCCCTGTCGGCGCGATGTGTGGAGGCGCTAGGGACCGGGGATGGTCAGTCCCTGCCAAATCCTTGCGGTGGGCCGATTGCTTGAAGATCGGTCAGATCGAGGTCGCAGACGGCCCGCAGTGCATCGGGGTAGTGGGTCAGTTTGAGCTTCTTGCCCGCTAAAAACTCAGTTATCTCAATACATTCTAGTGTCTCTAATTCGAAACTGACCCAATACCCGACCCTCACTGCATGCATGTTTTCACCTTCGGCGAGTCAAAGCATCCCATGTTCTCGGATAACGCGTTCAGCCAAATGTGGAGGCGTAGGCGGCAACCACGGCGTCCTCGCCCACTCCATCGTCGGTCGCACCCACGCAGCCGAACGTGGCCTGACCTTGACGCTCCAGTGTCTGCGGTGCCAAGCCGGATCGTGTCGGCACGCACAAGCCATATGGATAGTCAGGCGTAAACTACGCGACGGTGAGATCGTGGGAACCACGCTTAATCCCCATGGATTCCGGGCAGTTTACATACAGGAGTTTACGCCATCTCTCACGGAAACGCATATTATGCCTTCCCGTCAACCGGTTGGACGGACACTTCACATCCGTCGTCCGCTCTTCGGGTCTGAATCGGTGCTACCTACACGCTGCAGCTTGCCCCGCCCAGCACACAGAATTTCGCACAATGTCGGTGGTTCAAGGCGACTGGGCCGCCAGCTTCGGCCAGCGTGGCGCCGAGTTCGAACGCCGGGTCGTAGGGAAGCAGCGTGCATGCGACGACCGCCGGGCGGTCGGCTCCCTTGCGTTTCACGATCATCCGCGCGCTGGAACACATCACGTCGGACGGTCGCTTGCCCAGGATGCCCCAGCAGAACTCGGTGATCTCCGGCACGTCGGCGGTGGCGTCCATCTCCGGGAACAGCACAAGCCGGGATGGGTCGGAGGCGTCGACCTTGAGCCCAATTCGGTCGAACAGCACCCCAAAGGCTGTCCGCATCGCCACCTCGTCCTCGTTCCAGAGCGTGCGTCCGGCAATGGCGAGGTCGAAACCGTGGCGGGCCAGCCAAGCCAAGCCATCGATCGCCGGTTGCCAACTGCGTTTGCCCCGCAGCGCCTCATGCTCGGTGCGCCGGTAGTGGTCGAGCGACACGCGAAGGGTGAACCGCCCGGCGTAGCGGCGCTGCAGCTCCAGCAAGGCCGGCTTGAAGCGCTGCATCGGACGCATCGCGTTGGTCAGCACCAGCACGCGGTAGCTGGCGGCGAGCGCGTCTTCCATCATGCCGGGCATGTCCGGGTTCATGAACGGCTCGCCGCCGGTGAAGGCGATCTCGGTCAGCTCCGGATGCAGGGTCGCGGCTTCCGCAAGGTAGCATGCGGCTTCGGATCGGGTCAGGTAAGATAAGCGGTCGTTCCGGGGGCTGCTCTCGATGTAGCAGCCGATGCAGGCGACGTTGCACAGGGTTCCCGTGTTGAACCAAAGGGTTCGCAAGCCTTCGAGGGCAACGGTGGCCCGGCGCTCGCCACGGGCGGTGACGGCGGGATCGGAGAATTTCGGGCGGGTTGGGGGTATGGCGGGGTTGGGCCAGCTACCCTCATCCCCGCCCTTTCCCGCTGGCGGCACCGGGAAATGGAGGGTAGCGGGAGTGAGGGGGATGCCGCGAGCAGCTAGTTCGGCGGCGGGGAGGACGTCGCAGCTGGGCCATAGGCCGGTTTCGAGCACTCCGGCGTAGGCTTCAGGCAACCCGGCCGTTCGCATCGCGCCGGCTGCGGCAGCGTGGTCGTAGCCAAACGCGGCGTGCTCGACGGTCAGGCCGTCCGGCCCGGGCGCCAGCACGCTGAACCAAGCGCGCGGCGTGCCGTCGTTGGCGGGCATCCCGACCGCGCCGCTATTGTGCCAAAGCCGACCTTCGATCGTCCGGGTGAACGGCAGGCCGCAGTGCCCGGCGATGACGCCATCGTAGCCGGGCGGCACGACTCCACCGGTGGAAGCAAACACGAACTCGTTGTTGGCAGCAGCGCTGCCATGCACGACCAGCAACCGAAAGCGTCCGAGCTGCAGGTCGATCTGCCGCGGCAGCGTGCCCATCCAGTCCGCCGCCGCCGCGTCCAGAGCCGCCGTCGCGTGGGTGAACCACGCCCCGGACAGCCGGTCGCACGCTGAACCCGGCGCGAAGCCGCAGCCGCAATCGGCCGCGCGCGCCGCAAGTTGCTCCTCGCAATTGCCCATGACCACGGGCATGCCCGCCTTTCGCACGAGCGCCACGGTCGCTGCTGCATCGGCGCCGTAGGCCACCACGTCGCCGGTGCACACCATCCGTCCCGGCGGAATGCCGCGCCGTGCCGCCTGCGCCAGCAATGCCTCCGTCGCCTGGAGATTGCTGTAGCAGCCGCCGAACACCAGCACGGGGCCGTCTGTCACTATCCGCATGGGCCCTATATGGAGGCACGCACCCAGCCGAGAAAGCCTCTAGATGATTTCCCGCCGTCACCTGATTGCCACCGCTCCCCTGTTCGGCTTCGGTGGCCGCGCGCGCGGCTGCGCCGATCCGGTTCGCGGTCGGCACGTTCCAACCCACGGCTAGGGACACCAGGCGCGCCTACGAGCCGTTCTTCGCCTATCTCGGCGAAGCCTGGGCCGGCCTTATACCAAGCGCCCTGACTGTTGACTGGTCCGAATGGGCTGGGACGCTGGGTGAAGCACATGGACTGGCGCTCCAGAAACCGGTCAGTCATCAGGGCGGTTGGTATTAGAGGCTGACGGTCACGACCGACTGGGCCGGCATTGCGGTGGCATTGGCGAACGGGCAGGTGGATCTCGCGACCGACTACGACCGTAACCTGAACGCGATGATCGAGGCCGGGCGGATCCGCGCGGACCAGGTCCGTGTGGTCTGGACACCCGAACCGCTGCCGAACGACGCCTTGGCGGTTCGCCGCAATCTCGATCCGGCGGTCAAGACGGCCATCTTGGACGCGCCATTGAGGATCGACGCGGCCCAGGCAGCGAAGGTTCTGCCGACGCATTACACCGGATGGGTTGCGGCCAGGCCGGACAGCTACGCCGACATCGAGGCAGCCGGGCGCTGCACAAGCTGCAAGGGAGTTGATGCGCCAGGCGGCGTGGCTGCTCGCCGCCTCCGTCCTGTACGGCACCTGCGGCGGGTGGCTGGGTGACCCGACGCACGGCCCGGCCGCCGTTTGCCGCGGGGCCACGTCGTCCTTGGCTACGGCTTCTTCCAGCGGCGACACGCCGCGCGCCGCGATCGCGCAGCTGGCAGTGCGCTGGCCGACGCTGCGCCTCCTGCTGCTGCCCAGGCCGGACTGAGGCGAGGTGGACGGCATCGCCGCTCCGCCCGCGAACCGCGGAGGCGGGGAGGGGAGGGGTCGTCGCCGTTGCTGGACCTCGCCGGCTTCAACGGCCGGCTCGAACGGTTGCTGGCCCTGGCCCGCGCCCATCAAAACGCCGCCGACCGAGAAGCGGCGCAGCTCCGCCGGGGGCTGGTCAAGTTGGGTGCAGTGCAGGCCGCGGCACGCTGGCTCGATCAGCCGCTGCAGCTCGGGCGCGACGTGTTTGCCCGCGGGCGGGCGGAGTTGATCGGGACCGCAACGCTGCACCAAGTGGACGTGATAGAGTTCCTGTGGGCCAGCCTCATGCTGTTCGACGACGACCTGCCCAGTCCGGACACGACGGCGAGCTATCGCCCGGTCTGGCTCGACCTGCGTTCTATCCCGCACGCTCGGGGCCGCATCTTGCGGCGCATGGCCGACCACCAGAACCCCTGCCCACTCGATCAGCTGTTGCCGGACCTGCCAGGATCTGGCGCCGCGCTGGAAAGCGGGTTGCGGGGGCGTTTGCGCTGGACCAGCACGTTCGTCGCCGGTCTCGAACTGGCCAAGCAGGGCGAGGTCGTCCTGAAGCAGGACCAAACTTTCAGCCCTATCCAGGTCAGCGGGGCAGTCGAGGACAAGGTGATGGTCTTGGGATACAACGGACCGCCGTGACGCATCGGCAGCACAAAGGCCAAGCGTTACGCCATCAGACCCGCGATTAAGTGGACGTCGTGCGGCAGCCGGTCAAGCTTGGCGACCAGCACTTGCCCGCGGCGGTGCCGGGCGACGGTGCAAAGCGTCGGTTCCTTTTCCCGTCTCCACCTCAATGAACGCTTCGACCACGTCCATGCCGTTCTGGGCAGCAAAAACGCTGCATCGCTCCTACTGGGCATTTAGTTCTAACCCGGACCGGCCTTGACGTTCGGTAAACACGCGGTAGTAGGCGACGACAGGCTGCATCGAGAGCCAGTTTGCGGCCGTTTCGGCCCATGTGGCAACAGGTTAAACGCTGGTATCGTGGATGCCTACTGCAGCCGACCCAGTGGCAGCACTTGTTCGGACTGACTGGTGAACTGAGGACGTTGTCGCCCCTGTCGCCCCGGCGCTTCAAACATGTTATCAGGCGTTCTTACAGAACCGCAGAAAGCTGTGCTGCCGTGGTCGCATCCGCTTGCAGCCCGACCTCATCGATCCGGGAATTTCAATGCAGAAAAGGCTGTCGTGTGCGCCATAGGGCGAGCGCGTTACCGTTCCCAACTTCGTCGGACGTTCCTAAAACCCCGTTAGCTGCCTCGCCGAACGCGGCGCAACCGCCTTTTTCCTGAACGACGTCGATCAGCGCCGCGCTAGCAGGTGCTATATCAAGAACAGAAAAGAACAGATTGACGTCAGTGGTTCTCACCCTGAAGGTAGTCTCAATCACCTCCTCGATAGAATTACCAACACCCCAGACAACATCGCCATCGTGAGCTGCAAATCCTACGGCCATCAAAGAGATGATAGTCATAGCTCTATCTCACCTTCCCAAAACCTTCTGGATGCCTGTCTATGCAGCACGGCGATGCCAGAGCTGAATTCCATCATCTATGGAAATCATGGTTTTCCCTGAAGAGAAAGAGTTCGGTTCAACTATACTCCGACTCTTTGAGAATCCGGCCCCGTCCTCTTGCCAAGTGGGTCCGAGTTGGACTCTACCGGCCCGATGATCTGACCTGGGTTCCTGGACAGCGTATCGCGGCAAGACCTGATCGAACTGG
>JAABUU010006276.1_pt1 | contig 12832 bp, 10 predicted proteins | sample 5559301 | NCBI WGS metagenome assembly JAABUU01 (sample SAMN10711884, study PRJNA513360) | rock metagenome | isolation source: Antarctica rocks | place: Antarctica: Victoria Land, Richard Nunatak white
ATACACTGTGGTTGTGAAGTAATTACAGTATTTATGTGTTTTAAGGATTTTGAGCTTTCAAAAAAAAGTGGTCTTTTTCTTTTTTCGTGAGCGTTCTGCGTGGCCCAGAATTACCACCGGCACTGTATCTCTAAACGGGATTAGACTTGATGTCAAAGGCCGACTCGAAGTCATTCTGTCTGCTCTCCACAGTTCCTGCACACAGTGACTGGAGTGTGATTCTGACTTCAAGAGTATCGAGTTTTGGATGAGACCTTATTTGGTTTTATAGTAAACGGCTGTTTAGACGTGCTGAACGCCGTGGCCTGGGCATGTGCACATGATGGCGAGTCCGACTTCCCATCGCCAAACACCTCCCGTCGACCTTCTAATTCATAACAAACATGCAGTGCGACATCTGTATCAGATCTGAAAGCCACAAGCTACCTTTCTGTTGTACTACGTGCGCACGTAACAGTCTCTACGATCTTCGATTGCAGAATGCGCAGACTTTACTCCACAAAGAAAGCCTTGGCCGACAAGTGCATTCTGCGACAGGCAGTACTTCATCATGCACAGCGACTGGTGGCGCAGTGCGCGCGTTCCATATAGACGGCCAAACTCATGAGAAGGCGCATCAGTGGGCATATCAGACAGCTTCCTCTGGGCAGGACGATGCACAAGGGCGGAGGCAGGAAAGTCTTGCCCATATTGAGCGTCTCCGTGAGGAGATTGAGGCTGGGAAGGCAGATATCGCGCGAAGGAAGGCCATTCTTGCTCATCGGCGCTCCCATGTCCTCTCCGCAACCCGTGGACTAGCGGAGCGCCGAGCTGGTGTGCTAGACACTATAGCGAGCGGAGTCAGGGAGACGAGGAAAAGATGGGACACCATGCACTCCGAGATAGTCAATGCAAGAGTGTTTCTCTGCACTGAGGCTGCGGATTTATACGGGCTCCGGCAACGCAGGCGGAAGAAGGGTGGCTCGATCAGAGACGACTACACTATAGGGGGAATTGGCATAGTGGACCTGAGGGACCTCAATAGTAATGCGGCACCCGCCCTCGATCGAACGCCCCCGAGCGAGCTTTGCTAATGAACTTGCAGGCGCTTCCCCTACTCAGATTACGGTCTCGATGAGTCGGCTCGCACACCTGCTTGTTTTGACATCTCACTACCTGTCCCTTCGTCTCCCGGCGGAAATCACTTTGCCTCACAGGGACTACCCAGGAGCAACAATCTTTTCACCACGATCCTCCTATACTTCAACACAAGTACCATTTCCTGGGTCTGGGCCCTCACACTCTTCCAATACCACCCTGTCTGCTTCCCGTAACGGCGACCTGCACGCTCTGCCCAGACCGCGGCCTCTGTACCTTGATAAGAAATTGCCTGTATTATCAAAGGAGGATCCGATCGGCTATTCCTTGTTCGTGGAGGGTGTTACATTGTTAGCGTGGGATATCGCGTGGCTTTGCTGGACTCAAGGCCTGCATGTAAGCAGCAACTCGTGGGAAGATATCTGTGCGCTTGGCAAGAATCTCTGGCAATTACTCGTGGAAGTACAACAGCCCAGGTCGACTTCAAACGTCACTCCAAAACATGATACTGGTAATGATTCGACGCCGTTTGAGCGCCCGTCTTCCCCATCAGAACCGCAAAAGGAACCTCACACGCGGGTATCACTTGGAGAGTACTCGCATGGCAGTGCGCGTTCTTACCTTGGCGGGGCTAAAGGAACGGAACTCATGCAGGGCTGGAGATTCCAGAGTCCCGTTAAAGTCATTGATAAGGTCAAGTCAATGCTACTGGGCGAATTGGCCGGCGCAGAATGGGAGATCCTGGACGGAAGGGAATTTGAAAACGTTGGTCGAGGAGCAGAGGATGAAGAGGCTGTATTGATTGAAGGCGCCGGGACAGCAGCGAGGCCTGCCAGTGATGAACGTACGAAGTTGGAAGCTGGTGCGATGTTGGCTAGTGGGGAACGCGTACCTCAAGATGATGGAATCGGTGGTGGAGCAACGGCTAAGGGGACGAGCGGATGGACCAAGCTTAAGAGCAGAGGGGCCTGAGCAATGGAGGCGTCACTCGGTGCAGAAGAATGCTGAATATGTTCGCGGCTCAGTACCGCATGGAGAAAGCTCGTGATACTTTTTAAAGCACAACCACTTCGCCAGCTACAAGAGATCCACCGCTAGCCTGACTAAGAGTTAGATTCTTCACCTTTCTCTTGGAATAGAGCAGTTGGGATTAGAGACTTGACAATTGCCCTGCCATGTTAATGCTTTCAGGCGGAATCGGAGTTAAGTGACAGTAGATCAGCGTGAAGCAACAGGAACTAACCTATTCAGTACATTGTCTTCCGCACATTAATTTTCCCTTCCAACAAATCTCAAAATCTTTGGCACTGCCTCAGACTATAATAATATAGCTTTGACCTGCTTTCTGGATGCCATCGCGACACGGGGGACGTCCGAATAAACCTTACTTCAAGAGAGAGATACTTTCGAGGTAAGTCGAAGCCCCTTCATATCTGCAACTCTAGTCAACACCTCTCAATGATGAACAACACTTGCCCTCTTCGGACGGTTTGATAAGATTCGCGTGTCGAAAGCAAACCAGGACGCTGTACTTAGTCCACCTGAATATTAATCTCACCCTTTTGAAATCACGATTCTCTCTTCTGAGTCATCATGACTTCTGTGCTAATTGGGTGTACGGTTAGAAGCATGCCGCCATCCAGCATCTACAAATTATATCGACCTAGCTGATGGGAAACAAAGATGAGAGCGTGTGTGACTGCATGAGATCCACAGCGTACTTCTGCCACGACCGAGGATGAGACCAGGACTTTGTTTGCGGGAGGAAGGGAGGAAGGTCCAAAAATTGGACTGGCACTATAAGAAAAAACACATGGGCCAGGAACAACGCCGCCAATCTCCCTCCTAGCAAACGAAGTGAAGGAGCTTGAGAAAGCGGTTGATCTCAACTTGCTATGCTGATACGCAGTAGTCTAGCGCTCGTGATGCGCAACACACGCAGTCTGGGAAAGAAAGTAGAGATGATGTGCCCAGGAAAACCCGATTGACGGCGATGTACCCTTATATAGAAGCATATCGAAAAGCTCGCAGAGTGATGATGTTTAAGAATTCAAGCGGCAGATCGTCCAATGTCTAGCATTCAGTACTACTTCATCCGGGCTATAGCTACTTGGGAGCCTTCTACCCGGGTCTAATGGTGCCATCACAACTGTGTTTATCTACCACCAGAACCCGCATGACAGAGCTGTGCACGCTTGGCCAACTCCATCGTAGGTAAGCCTACTGCATACCTTGCTAGCTACCTAGCCCCCAGGTGTTGTTGGCTCGTAATCGTTCAGGCCGCGCTACAGCTTGCCTTCTCTTGCTGTGGGAACAGACGTTTTCTGCTGAGGACTAAGCCCAAAAGTGACTTTTCAACCTCACCTGTTGGGTTGAAGGGGAGGTTAGCAGAGAAGGATCTGACAGGCGGAACAGAGGTGGTCTCTTGGGCACTTCGTCGATCCGATGTGGCGATGACCTCGCTTTCATGCTGCTCGGTCCGTTTGAGACCATTGTATTAGTCCGGCATTGGAATGAAAACGGAGTGATTTTCAGGGATTGGAGATATCGAGTCATAGGACAGGAACCGTGAAGGGCAGCCACTGCAGCCCTCGGAGGCACTCTGGCAGTGATCTTATTGACGGCAGAAGGCGACGGAGTTTGTCAAGCCTGCGAAGACGGGTTAACACCGTTCGAACAACATTTACAGAGACGGGATTCGGTCTGGAGAGATCGAGACGGGAAAATGGTACTTTAAGATTGGAAGGACGACAGGAATTGCAACTGGCGTGTGCTATGGAACCAAGGTATGAGTACAACGTGAGGGCTTGAATATTGTCGAGGTCCGCAGCCCCGGAGCCTCAGGGCATGCCGTGCCCATATAGTCGAACATCCAATCGCAAGAAAGACACGATCATCTACAATGAGAACTTCAAAGATCATGACCAGAATCCTCCACAATGACAGCTGTGGCCTCCAGAGGCGCTCTGGCAGTGTTTCTTTTTAGCGACAGAAGTAGATGAAGCTCCTTCGTCAAGTCTGCCAGTGATCGTCCGACAAATTCATGGCCAACGAGGCAATGCAAATGGCAATTTGGCAAGCGGCACAATTGTCAAACTGCGTTCAGATACTTCCAGACACCGGGTATCGGGTGGCTCTATCTTAGGCAGTGTTTGTAGAGCCAGCACGGTGCGAATGCTCGTTGATCAGCAAGCACAGCTTGAATATTGGAGGGTACAGCATTGCTTGAGTGCGGCTTCTGTGGAAGGAACAGAAGTGCCTCAGGTCGAAGATGAAGACCGGGACAGTAGCACGACTGGTGGATGAGTCGAGGCTTTGGCATGCTTACTGCGGACATTGACCTGGACGGATGCATGTTATAGAAGGGAGGGCAACGGTCTTCTGTTCAAAGAGTAGTTTTGGTGAATTGTGTTTACCACAAGGCGATATAGTCGCAACGGCTTGCTGTATTTTCATACGACGCAACAATATTCAATTTCAACCCCCCCTAGTATCCGTTGCCTGAGATTGCCCCCTTTGATTGGCATATAGTTTCAGGAGAATGCTGTACTATAGTTTATCGGTTACTCTAGAGCGGAACTCAAAAACATAGCGAATCTGATGCGCAGAGAGATAACTCGTCGAGAATTCGGGAACGGTCCAGAAAGTTCGTGATACCTTGATGTCTCGAGGTTTTGACTCGCTCAACGTAAAAGGTATATGCCATGATATATGATGATGCAGAATGAGGGTTACCCCAGGGGCATGACCCGTGCAGTGAAGCCAAAGAGCAGAAGGGTTCTATCTGGTCAGTGGACGAGGCGAGCAGTGTCTGAGATCCTACACGATACCCATGCATGTCAACCTCGCATTTACTTCACAACGGAATGGAAGTGTGATCTGTTTTGATTTGTTACCTGGGTATATGAACGGTTCGGTGCTAACCAAACAATACGCTCTATATTCCGAAAGTTTTGCTCTCGAAGTCAAACCTTTGTAAGGATCCTCTGCCCGTATAGGGTGTTCTTTAGAAGGCAATGGGATCCGTAGCAATGACAACAGCATGGTCTACCTTGTGGCCTGGCCTAGAGTTCAAAACACGCAACGCTGCCTTACAGGTGCACCAGAGACATGCGCGCCGTTGATAGTAGGCCACGACCGACGTGTGGTCCGCGTAATTCGCATTGAGCAAGGACCCTATCACGCAGGTCATGACCAGACTCTTGCTGCGATTGCCGTTGCAATCCAACACTCTGATTTTGCTGCGCAAGTGGGCCGGTGCTTTGAGTAATGCTGCGTCATACCTGTTGCAGTAGAGGATCTCGCTGCGGAAATCTTTCGGTTTGGGACACGATGGAAAGCAATGATCGAGGATGTGTACTGCAGATGCCGCTTCGACGACATCAATTATGCTCGTTAGTATGGCATATTGGGGGTCGAAATCCATCAGTAGGTGCTCGTCGGACGCGGTGACCCACCAAGGGTCGAAACGTGGGATATGGTCAACACTGATAGTTAATGGAGTTGTCCTAAGCGTTCCATCCGGAACCCGGCCTCTCTTCCTAAGATCTTCTTTAAGATTGTTGGGGGAATTGCTGGAATCCTTTCTGCCGGTTGCGTAACGGTATATTTGGTCCTCAAACCGCAATGAGCCGCGATGTACTCGTCTCTGCAGGATTCCGTGCTTCTCGAGCCCGATGGATTCGAGGTGGGAGCGATAACTGACCTGGCCATTTCCAGTGGCGACTATGTGCGGCTGATCAGCTCGAGCGCAATGGCCAAGCAGGGTTAGAAGAGCACATTCGGTAGGCGCTGCTTCCAGACGTAAATGTCGCGAAGCGACCCAGCCTATGTCTTGGTGGATATGTCCAACGAATGTGCACATCATGAGCCAGATTTCATCATGGCGAAAGGGCGATACGAGAACCTCCCCAGAAAGTCCCGGGGCATCAATGAGCGAGAAGACGAGGATTTCCATGAAGAGAGGCATACATTCATGACGGAGGTGAACCAAGTGTCTGTCCTTACGAGAGCCAGATGTTCCTTCGTTCAGACGAGAGTATTGTTGAGGAAAGAGCCTAAGCACCAGGTCGACAACCTTCTTGCTTTCTGGGAACGGATGAGGACTGTCCGGCAGCCATGTCTCGCTTGTTGTGAAACGATCCGGTAACTCATAAGCCAAATCAAGTATACAGCCCAAGATATCACCAGCAGAACTGCCCCCGATGATCAACTCATTCAAGCGGTTACTGAAATATCGACTCGCAGTGACGGCGCCAATACGGGACATAACGCTAGGAAGATCATGCACACCGGCCCAAAGTAATTGCTCAATATCATCCACTCTCTTGAAGGTTTGAATCTCGAAGGGTCTGAACTCTGTCCCAACCTCCAACGTCACCCGGCTTGATGCTTGTTGAAGACTGATATACCATCCGGAATCAAGAGAATGTTTGGAGGCACACCGGAGCACCATTTCACAAGGGAAATCAGCCAAGCGAAGTAACGGGGCTGCGTCTTGATCAAGATGGACGTGGCTTCACCAAGACGTTCAAGCTCGGCCATTGCTCGGATAAAATCCATGATGGATGACGAGGGAGGCGCAAAGATTTCCTGAGAGTTATAACGATCACCAAACGTACTCTTCATCCTCTCAGCGAGCATCACTTGCCAGCCAAGGACATGGTCGCCTAATCCAGAATGGGCAAGTTTATAAGAAACAGCGCCCAACAGGTCCTTGATCTGCCGAATTGTAGGTAAAAGCTGCTTGTTGGGCGCCGAGAGAAGAAGAATCCTGTGTAATGCTTGGGCGGCCTGGAAAGTGTCCTCGAAAGCTCGCAGTAAGATGTCCGCCAATGCTAGAAACCGCACACCAGCTTCGCTTGAGGCAAAGTAATCTGCGGTATCTCCAGCAGAATAGCCGATTTGGACTTGGAGGTACTTGAGCACATGGGAAGTATGTTTTCTCTTCGCCAGCTTTTCCATCTTCAAGCACGTCTCAGTCGACATTGCCAGGTTGGCGCCAAGCGCTTCGCAGGCCATGATAGCCAGCGGTTGGACATTGTCGCTGGTGGCGGCATGAAGGACTCCAGCTGCTATCTTCACACTCGACCCAACCGTTACGTCCAGGTTCCATTGTAGCGCCAGTGATGTGGCTCCTTGACTCATGTTGCGATTATGTGATCATGGGTAAGGTTCTGAACGTGGGGATTGCTCATGGATGTCTTGGGCTAGCTCGAAAGCTCATGTCGTACGCACCCTTGACAGAAAGACTCTAGCATGTGTGATCTATTACCTGGGCGTATCTCATAAACTCCAAATCATACCAAGCAACACCAGAAGTAAATCAGATAGCGCATACCAATGCCAAGTTAAGCAATCAGGACTCAATAATACTCAAAGCTTTCCGCTTAGGACATGCAAGATTGGTTGCTACTCCGCCTAGAAGTGCATCCTTCGCATTGGAGGCTATTTTGACGACGCCAGCCTTATCCGTGAACAGCAAGGAATGAGCCTAAGTAGGAATAGGGATATCTAGGAATTGCTTTGGAGCAGCGTGTTGATATTAGTGCGGGGGTCGGAAAGTAAAACTTACATTAGTAAGCAATGTCCTCCATGAGCTAACCATATAAGCCACCTAAGGATTACCTTACAAATGTGTCTCTCCCTCTAAGATGGAACCCAGAATGGACCCTGCTCAGAAGTAAGGTATTTATTTATATTTCTATACACAACCCACACCCCCATTTACAGCCAGTAATCGGATCTGCATATACACCTGAAAGCCCTACGCATCACAGCGCCCACGCACCAGCCGCTATACACAAACCCAACCCCATCCACAGTAACAGCGCCTTCTCCGGCACATGCACTCTATCCTGCCCTCCCTCAAAATTCTGTACAGAGCCATTTGGAGCCGCCGCCACAGTCGAACCGATAGGCCCTAGCCCTGACAAGATGGCTCCACCTAGCCCACCGCCACCAATACTGGTAGCGGAGAGCGGGACGGTCTTCGTGCCGATGACAAGGTAGGACGCGCCCATGGAGACGGGCGTGCCTGATATGGTGATCCCAGGGCCGCCTGGTACGAGAGACGTTCCTGCGACGCTGAAGCCGGTTGGGTTTGCTGTGAAGGTTTTGCCTCCGATGGTGAAGACTGAGATTGGTGATCCGGTGAGGGGGATGGTGTTCGTACCGAGGACAAGTCCGGAAGGGCCCAGCGAGACACGAGTCCCTGAGATGGTCACCGCGGGTCCGTTAGGCATGACCGATGTCCCGGCGATGGTGAAGCCGTTCGCGTTCGCGGTGAATACTTGACCTCCGACGGTAAAGACAGATGAGCTGGGAGAGGAGCCCAGTTTGATAGTACTGGCTCCGATGACAACACCAGACGGACCTAAAGAGACGGGAGTGCCTGATATCGTCACGGCAGGGCCACCTGGCATGACCGACATTCCAGCAATGCTGAAGCCCTTTGCATTGGCGGTGGCCACCTGGCCAGCAACTGTAAAAACAGGCAAAGTTGGAGATGACGCTATATCAACAGTGCTGTATCCGACTACCAGAGCGCCGGACGGCCCGAGTGATATTCTAGTCCCGGCTATGGTGACAGGGTCACCGCCAGGTTTTAATGAATTGCCCGCTATAGCGAAGCCTGTTGGATTAGCGATGAAGGTTTGACCACCTACAGTGAGAACTGAAGGAGAGGGTATAGCAATGGTACTGCCTCCAATAACCAGACCAGCCGAACTGAGCGAGACGGGTGTCCCTACAATGGTGATCGCGGGACCTCCGGGAACTAGCGTTGTTTTGTCGATCACATAGCCATTTCCAGATGGTGCTGGCGTGATGAGCTGGCCCCCGATGGTGGCGACTGGGATTGCTACAGGGACAGGCATAGGAATTGTAGTGCTGCCGACGACGAGCCCAGCAGCACCCAATGAGACTGGTGTGCCTGCAATAGTAACGGGGGCACTTCCTGGAGCGACAGTGACGCCCCCAACCATGACGGCAGAATTGGCAACGGAAGCCGGGAGGCCACCGACAGTGACCGCGAGAGGGGTGACGCTAACATCCGCCCTCACGCGTGAAAAGGTCATACCTCCTACGACTTGCGGAGCAGGAGGCTGTTGCGGTTGCTGAGGAGAAGGTGTGACTACTGGTGCTAGGGTATTGCCAACATGGATAGAGCCCGAGGCATAGGCGACCACCGTGCCTCCCATTGTGATGGCAGGTCCGTTCTCCGAGACGGTCTGACCTTGCACAACAACCATGGGCGGGTTGGCCGGGCTTTGGCCATTCTGAGCTGGCGGATTCGGTGGATTCTGATTTGGGTTGTTGTTCTGCGGGTCTGACCATTGACCTGAATTCGAGTTTTGCTGGTTATTCTGGTTCGGCTGGATCTGAGGATCGGCTGCAGCAGAGGCGGGCGGGTCGACTCCTTTTGGTAGAGGGTTCACGGCTTGTGCTGAAGGATCTTTTGCCGATGAAGCACCAGTCGCGGCCGGGTCAGGGTTTTGCTTTGGTGCTGGAGGCTGAGGTGGATCTACATTCTGTTGTGGAGCTGGTGGTTGTGGTGGGTTTGAATGCTGCTGTGGAACCGGTGGCTGTGGTGGATCCGGATTCTGCTTCGGTGCCGGAGGCTGAGCTGGGTTTGAATTCTGTTGTGGGACTGGTGGTGGTGGGTTTGGATCCTGCTGTGAAGCTGGTGGCTGCGGCGGATCTGCACCCTTGGGTGGCTGTTGAGGTGGATCCGGGTTTGTTTTCGGCGGGCCGGCAGGATCTTTATGGGGATCATTGTTTGCCGATGGGGTCTTGGGGTCTGTTGGTGGGTCGGTCTTGATAGGCACCGGTGGATCGACTGCTTTGCTTGGTGTTGCGGACGTAGCTTGAGGGATTGGATCGACCTTTGTGGTGGCGGGGTCCATGGCCGCGACTGCCTGCAAAGCTTTTGGAGGGTCGATGCCATTTATTATACCCCCAGAGCAGATACCCCATGCGGGATCGAGGTCGATAAACTTCTTTGGTAGTGCAAGTCTTGGTCGGTATGGTTGCCCAGGCCCCAGCGTCATCCAATCGGCGCTCAGTACAGACCGAGGGGGACAAGGTAGATTTGCAAAATTGAAACTCTTAGTAACTTGGGCCCCCAAGTTCAAGGGCCCTTCGACGCTGGACAATTCACCAGGGTTGAAAGCCAGCGTGATCGAAGTATGCTTCTGCCCAACCATGCCGCACTGGTCCGCAGCAGTGACATCATGAAATGCCACATAGATGGATGGCGAGAAGTACGTGAAGCCGTCTTCGCCCACGACGTAGCTCTGTTTACCATCACCTAGTAATGGATGCCCTCGAGCCTTGACGATCTGCGAACTTCCGGAAATTTTGGAGGAGCCCACAGGCCCCGCAGATTCAGTTGACCAAGGATTCCATTGGCCTGGCAGGGAGACAGTCAAGGAACCTACAGTAAAAGGGGTTCCATCCATGATGATGCCATTCTCGGTTATCACCGACTGAATAGTGGTATTCTTTGGTCGATTGTCGACAGTCGAATTCACACAGGAGTAGTCGGCCCCTGGCTCAGGCCAGTATGAAACGTCGACAGTAGGTGTGTCTATCAAGCATTGGCCACAACAAATGCCATCCGCATTGTTCGCCTCCACGCGAGCAGCTTGATCGGTTCCATAACGAGACCACCAACTTGAAGTGCAAGCTGGGGATCTTCCATAACTCAGTTGCGATGCCCGCACCGCCGAGAAATCACTGGCGGTACTTGGATAAGGAGTGCAGGTGTCCGTATACACAAGAAATGCGTTACTTCCAGCGGATATGCTAACGGGGCCTCGGCAGAAGCTGATAGACGCAGCGGTTTCGTTTGACGAGATAGTGGCCTTGGATGTGATCGAGGGTGGGTTCGATGTGGTTGAAGCGGGTTTCGACGTGACCGAGCTAGTGATCCGGAGTGTGCTGTTGGTATATATGACCGCAGCTACACAAGCGGCATAAAGAAGTCAGTGACGGTCATGGTGTCTTTTGAAGCAAAACCACAAGCCCATTATTGCAAGCAGTATTCCAGCCTTCAGAGAGAAACCCACCATCAATGGTCTGCGCAGTAAAGACAGACAAGGCTAAGAAGATTGTGCCAACTGCTAAGCAAGAATTCGCCATAACGAGTGATGATCAGGAACAAAGCGAACAGACAACAGGCCGACCATCACCTCCCCGACGGTGGGCCATGCTGAGATATATATGCCTAGCAACATGGAAGCCACAAGCCAAGCGTGTTCATGAAAAGACGCTCGCGTGGTTGGGCAAGATTTCAGGAACAGTCAGACGTAAGCAATTAGCAGCGTGACGGGTCTCTGCAGGGCTGGGCGGCAGGTGAGAACCCTGTCTCACGCAAGGCACACATGGCCTGGTCCCGTCAACGGAGAGCGGTTAATGTCACCCATCTTGGGGGCCAAAAGCTTCTAAAGGGTGTAAACCCTGCTGGTATCTGAGTTTGAGCATAGTGTACCTGCGGCTCGACTGGCTGCATGAAGAAGAGGTACTAAATCGACCCGACGAGGCGTAGGAGCTGAGAGATCGGGTGGGGGCGGTAGAGGATCATCGTGCAGTAGTGTGCAGGGTGTACTACTGTCCCATATCACTGTCAAAGCTTGCGAGGTTGAATCCCAAGATTGTGTAGGGTAAGTGGCTGTTCAGCTGGGAGGCCGGTAGACGAATGAGGGTCCAGCTTCAACACAGCGGGAGATGATGACACTGAGGTTGCTCTTCTGTGAATCGGTCCGTAGAAAGTTGTTCCTATTCGTTTACGCTATGTAGAGTATATATAGGAAATGATGACTAAGACATAAATAGAGACACTTAATAAGAGATGAGTAAGCAACAATATCACATTCTTTTCTACTGCACAGTCACAACAGTTCACTGATGTGAGTACAGAGATTTGCTTAACATTCTGTAAAGTTTCTGTCTGTAATTCACATTCACATTGTTTTATCTGTCTTCACATTACTATTGTTGTTCAGTACAGATGATAATGATTTAAATCAGAAGAAGTCTGCTTTTAATTGTGTTTACAAAATTACTGATCATTTTTATTTTAAAAAAAGCTTACAAAACTCTTCTCTCAGTATGTTGTTGTCTTGATTTTAATTTGAAAATTAACAATACATAAAACTGATTAAGTATTCTGCTTTTAACATTATTATCTTTTAGTTTATGAGAATCTTTTTCTTAAGTCTCTTATATAAATTATATAAGCTCATATTTCTTTCACAAATCATCATCATCAAATCACTGTTAATCATTATTGAAGTTAAGACTTTTTAATCTTTCTTTTTAGCTTTACTACTTGTTCACTTTGACTTCAACTCATCATATCATTGTCATAAATCTTTATTAGATTGTTTTTAATCATTCAGTTTTTTCTTAATATCATGTAATGTCAGAACTTTCACTTTCTTTTAGTTACATCTCTTTTCTGTTATAAATATTAAAATTAAATCATTAATGTTGTTGAAAGGATAATGAGTACTTGTGCTATCTGCCTATCTAGTGGATCTCACGCGTCGACGTTGACTGCAGTCGACTTGGGTATTGTTTGATGGATAGCAGGAGCTCTGCCATCTAAGGCAGGAGAAGACTCTGCCAGCCCCTTACGCTAAGACTAAAGGAGTCAAGGATGTGGATAGAGCACCGCACTTCTCAACACTCCCACTTGGTGCATCCATATCTATTGGCTCCCACTGTTGTCAAGTCCCAGCTGACACACACA
>JAABUU010006277.1_pt1 | contig 12832 bp, 14 predicted proteins | sample 5559301 | NCBI WGS metagenome assembly JAABUU01 (sample SAMN10711884, study PRJNA513360) | rock metagenome | isolation source: Antarctica rocks | place: Antarctica: Victoria Land, Richard Nunatak white
TCTACCTCGGTTTCTTCCAGTTCGTGCATAACGCGCGCCGACGCGGCAAAGCATTGCTCGGCACCCTCATCGCCGGCCTGGTTGCGTGATAGACCCGTCACCACCCCGGAACCCAATAAGAGCCACTTTTCTTTACCACCTGCTAAGGACCAGCTACCTTATCAGACATGAAAACACTTCAAATCCTCGTCGTCGAAGATGATACCGATTTGTCTGCGGAACTGGCCGAGCAGATCGGCCACGGTGGTTACGGTGCTACTACCGTATCCACCCTCGCCGCCGCCCGTGACGCCCTCGCGGTCACGCCGTCCAACTTCGATCTGATACTACTCGACGTGGGTCTTCCGGACGGCAATGGATGCACCTTGTGCGCTGATCTCCGCCGCAACGGCCAGACCATGCCAGTGATTATCCTGAGCGGCCATACCGATGAGGACGATGTCGTTCGCGGCCTGGAAGACGGTGCCGACGCTTATATGCGCAAACCCTTCCACTCCGCAGAGCTGATGGCTCGTCTCAAGCACCTGCTCCCTCAGCAACCCGCCTTGCAGTCTTCATAAGCCTAGCAACAGGCGAAGCATCCACCCCACGCGGGTCATGGGTGCAAACGACTTGCACATCTCCCATAGCATCCCGCACGACTGCTCGCAGAGCCTTTAATGACCGGCGCCGTTGCGCTTGGCTCGTCTCCATAAACCATTGGTAGCCGCGCGCCGCCGTTGGCATCGAAGGCCGATCTTCCAGCTCCGACCGGAAGAACACCGCATCCCCGGCATGAAGCAGCCATGTAGCCCCCTGCCGGACCGCCACGCCGCAATGACCCCTCGTATGCCCGGGCAGTTCTACCAATAGCACATCCGCTCCCAGCACCTCTGTTGCTGGAAGCCCGAACCAACTCCGCCCAGGCCGATAGGTCCGCCACCGCCCCAATCCGCCCCACTGCCCCGGCCGATACCGCGCAGCCGCTTTCGCCCCCTCCGGCCGGCAAGCTGCAGCAGCTTCCGCCTCCGATAAGTGAACAGCCGCCCACGGGAAATCCACCAAACCCGCAGCATGATCGAAGTCGAGATGCGTCATTACGACGTGACGCACGTCCTCCGCCCGGTGCCCCAACGCCCGGAGCCGCGCCGCCGCACTCTCCCGAGGGTCCAGCCGCAAGTTGTCCACCGCCAGGAACGCAGGGCTGTGCGCAGCCCTCGACTGCCGCTCATCCTGCCCCACGACCCCGGTGTCCACAAGCACAAGGCCATCCGGCCCTTCCAGCAGCAAACAATGGCAGGCAAGCGTCGCAGGTCCCAGTCCAGGAGTTACCCCATCGAACAACGATCCGCCCAGCGGTTGCATGGCGCCGCAGTTCAAGTGATGAACCTGCATCGAATAATCTCCATGGATAGCACCATGGAGAACGGTCCTCTGCCGCAGCCAGTTCCTCCGTCGCCGGCCCGCTGAGCCCAACAGAACATAACAACCCAGTCAGGCCATCGCCCCTGGCCCGCCCTTCAAGGCAAACAGCACCTCACTTTAAGCCAGTCACGTCCCCAGCCTTTCGGGCAGCGGCAACGCCGTCGTGCTTTTCACCCGCTCCATGCTGAAACGGCTGCTGACATTCTTGATCGGCACCGCTGCAATCAGCCGTTTGTAGAACCTGTCATACGCCGCCACGTCCAAAGCCACGACCCGCAGCATGTAGTCAATGTCCCCCGCCATGCGATGAACCTCCACCACCTCCGGCAAGTCCGCCACCGTCGCGGCGAACCGGTCCAGCCACTCCGGCGAGTGGTCCCCCGCCTCAATGGACACGAACACCGTCAGACCCAGGCCCAGACCCAGACCCAGCGCCTCCGGCGACAGCAGCGCGACCCGGCGCTGTATCACCCCCTCCGCATTCATCCGCTGGATCCGCTTCCAGCACGGCGTCTGCGACAACCCCACCCGCTACGCCATAGCGGCAATGGATAGGGTGCAGTCCTCCTGCAGCAGCGCCAGCAGGCGCATGTCAATCCGGTCCAGGGCAACTCTCCACGGCAGCTCTGCACCAGACTAGGACAGCACGCCTTTAGACGGAGTTAATGCTCCGTCAGGCCGCCTCCGCCCGCACATCCTTGATGTCCCGGAACACCAGCCCCGGATTTATCTCCTCCGTCCGCCGCAGCATGAATGCGCTGCTCGCCAGGAACACCGGGTCCCCGTCCACATCGTCCGCCATCCCCGTCCGCTGCTCGGCCACGAACCGGTCCAGCAGCGCCCGCTCCCCACTCACCCAACGCGCCAGAGCATACGGCACCGCCTCGAACCCAATCGCCACCCCATACTCACCCGCCAGCCGGGCGATCAGCACGTCCAACTGCAGCGTGCCCACCACCCCCACGATAGGCTGGCTCCCATCTTGCGGCCGGAACAGCTGCACAACCCCCTCCTCCGCCAACTCCTGCAGCGCCGTCCGCAGCTTCTTCGCTTTCATCGCATCATCCAGCCGCACCCGCCGCAAGATCTCCGGCGCAAAGTAAGGCACCCCCACGAAGTTCAGCCGCTCGTCCTCGCTCAGCGTATCCCCGATCCGCAGAGTCCCATGGTTCGGTATCCCCACGACATCCCCGGCAAACGCTTCATCCGCAATCTGACGGTCCCGCGCAAAGAAGAACTGCGGCGCATGCAGCGGGATCAGCTTCCCCGTCCGCACCTGCACTAGCTTCATCCCCCGCTGCAGCCGCCCCGAGCACACCCGCGCGAAGGCGATCCGGTCCCGGTGATTGGGGTCCATGTTCGCCTGGATTTTGAACACCAGCGCTGTCAGCTTCCCCTCATCCGCCACAACGATGCGGGTATCCGCCGGCTGTGCCCGAGGCTTAGGCCCAAAGTCCACTAACCCATCCAGCAGGTCCGACACCCCGATCTCCTTGATCGCGCTCCCAAAGAACACCGGCGTCAGGTGCCCGGCGTTAAACGCCTCCAACTCGAACTCCGGCAAAGCCGCCTGCACCAGCTCCAAGTCCTCCCCCAACTGGATCATTCGCGGATCACTCTGCCCCAACGCCACCGGCACGTGCACCTCCCGCGTCCGCACGTCGTAAGTTCCCGCAAACGTCGCCGCCCGGCCAATGGGCCAAGTCACTGGCGCCGTATCCAACGCCAGCGTGCTCGCCACTTCATCCACGATCTCGAACGGATCCCGCGCCTCCCGGTCCATCTTGTTGATGAACGTAAGGATCGGGATGTCCCGCAGCCGGCAGATCTCGAACAGCTTCCGCGTCCGCGCCTCAATGCCCTTGGCAGCGTCAATCACCATGACCGCGCTGTCCACCGCCGTCAGCGTCCGGTAGGTGTCCTCGCTGAAATCCTCATGCCCCGGCGTGTCCAGCAGGTTGAACACGCATCCCCGGTACTCGAACGTCATCACGGACGTAACAACTGAAATCCCCCGCTCCCGCTCGATCCCCATCCAATCCGACCGAGTCCGCCGCCGCTCTCCTTTCGCCCGCACGTTCCCCGCCAACTGAATGGCCCCGCCCGCCCGCAGCAGCCGCTCCGTCAGCGTAGTCTTGCCTGCGTCGGGGTGGCTGATGATGGCAAACGTGCGGCGGCGGGAAATCTCTTCAGTCAGGGTCATGAAGCAGAAGCTTTCAATGGGTTAGCCGGATGCACACTAATATGGCGGCAGCAGGGGAAGTCGGCAGCCTCGATCCAAACAGTTTGGAAAAGACGTCGGGTAATTGCTTCAAAATCTCGTCTGTATATGCTCTGTGGAGCACGCCTGATGTTCGCATCTGCTTCGACCATAATCCGACGACGCGGTAAAACCGTTGGTCAACTCCACATGGGATCAATGCTCAACTGGGCTTGCGTCAATGATTGTGCCCTCACTGCCACCAGGGCAGCATTCAGCCCTCATCATCTCTCAAAGCTTCCAGCGTCACCACGTCCTGACACTCTCGGAAGCTGCGCCCCTGCACAGCCCGCAATTTTGCACGCTGATGATACCCGCCATCGCAGGCCCTCCTCCGCCTCACCCCATCCCCATCACAAACGCAAAGCGCCGGGGTCCAAGCCCCGGCGCCCAGGCACTCCCGGCAATGATCTCTGCGTTACCGCGAGTAGAACTCCACCACCAGGTTCGGCTCCATTGTCACCGGGAACGGCACATCCGTCAGCTTCGGCGCCCGCCCGAACCGGCCCTTCATCGCCCGGTGGTCCACTTCCAAGTAATCGGGCACGTCCCGCTCCCCGGACTGCGATGCATCCAGCACAACGGCCAACTGCTTCGACTTCTCACGCACCTCGATCACGTCCCCATCCCTGACCAGGAACGACGAGATGTTCACCTTCTTCCCATTGACCGTTACATGCCCGTGGTTCACGAACTGCCGCGACGCGAACGGAGTAATGGCAAACTTCAAACGATACACCACCGCATCCAGCCGCCGCTCCAGCAACTCGATCAGGTTCTCCGACGTGTCGCCCTTACGGCGCACCGCCTCCTCGTAGTATTTACGGAACTGCTTCTCGCTGATGTTACCGTAATAGCCCTTCAGCTTCTGCTTTGCCATCAACTGGATGCCGAAATCTGTCGGCTTCTGCTTGCGCCGCTGCCCATGCTGGCCCGGCCCATACTCACGCTTATTGATCGGCGACTTCGCCCGGCCCCACAGGTTTACACCCAGGCGACGATTGATCTTATACTTACTTTCGGCGCGCTTGGTCATGCGCAGCCTCCTTCATTCTATGTGCGCCGCCCCGTTCAGGCAGGGTCAGGCCGCTTGTTGCACCGGTAGGCCAAGCTGCAAAGTCGCAGCACAGCGGGCGCACGCCCCGGCGGGCGCGTCCACGTTCCCAGCAGTGCGCGGGACCTAATGCCACCCGCGACACCTGTCAACCAAACGTCATCACCCTGCGAGCCAGGCGAGCGCCAGCCCCACCGCAACCACTCCGTTGTTCACCAGATGCACCGCCAGCGAGGCTCGCACCGACCCACTGAACTCCCGCGCCAAGCTTAGCATCACGGCAACCGGCGCCAGCGCCACAAGCAGCCGCCATTCGCCCCCTACCCCGTGCAACAGCAGGAACATCGCTCCTGTACTCAATCCTGTTCCCAAAGCACCCCACCGCTGCCGCAACCCGACCCAAAGCCAGCCACGGAAGAACATCTCCTCCGCAACAGGCGCCCCGACCGCCACCGTAGCTGCAAACCAAAGTACATAAGCGCCGCTTCCCGCCGGAGGCCCAGCTACCTCCGGGGCCGCCCGTTCCAGGAAATCATGCACCCCGGGCAAAACCGCCGACAGCCCAGCCTGCGCCGCACTCAACAGCAACGCGCATCCCACCAGCGCCACCACCAGCCAAAGCCGCCGCACCGGCAGCCAGCCCAGCCCAGCCCGCAGGTCACCCGCTCCAACCCGCCATCCCCGGCGCACCGCCCCAGCCATCATCAACCCCTGCTGCAACGGCAACCCCAACGCCGCCACATCAGCCTCGAAGTCCCGCCATGCCAGCCACCCGAGCCTGTTCAGGCCGCCAACCACCAACACCGCCAGTACCCCGGCTCCCAGCCCGGACAGCACCAGCCAGCCCAGCGCAAAACTCAGCAGCGTTACGGGCCGCTCCTCCCGGCGCCCTGCCGGTTTATTGGAGGAGGGCTCGCAATGGATCCTGTCCAGCAAGTTCGGATGATTGCTCATGCGATATGATTAAACAGTCGCGCTGCTTTACTGGCAACCGCGTCCGCCCCGTCCCTTGCCAAACCTGGCAAAACCCCACACTTCCCCACCCATGATCACCCGCGGCGACATCCTCTGGCTCGGCATCTCCTCCGGCGTCACCGGCGGCCTGATTGGCGGCGCCATGCTCGGCATCGGCATGGACCTCATGGTCAACGGCCAGCCTTTCGGCTTCATCCCCATCATGATCGGCGGCCCATCCTCCGCCATTATCGGCTGGCTCCTGTCTCGCCGCCTCGCCCGCCAGCTTGACCAGCCGGACTAGCTGCCTCACCCGCCAGGTCCTATCCGCTGCCTGACCTCGCAAGCCAGTTATAAGGTCTGTCCTTGGCGCCCACCCACCTGCTATCCCGCAGGCTGACAGGGAGCGGGGGACGATCCTGCCGACCCCTCTTCCCCGCAACCGCGAACGCCACCCCGCTTACCCTCAGGCTGATCCCCACCAGCATCGTCCCGAGCGCCAGCCCGAACCCCAACTTGTCTCAGCTGGTTTCCAGTATCATCGTCCGCGTCACTCCAGCGATGTCGCCGCCAACCATCAGCACCGCCCGCAGCCGCCCGGCACCCCGATCAACGCCACCATGCCCGTCGCCGCGAAGCTGATGCCCAGCGACCGCCCGATAACGTGCAACAAGTCTCGGTCCCCCGGACAGCAGCAGGCCAAGCGCGCTAACGAACCCGTCGCCGGGCATCACGGACCGGCTCGCAGCAGCCGTAGGCAGGCCTTCGCCGGATGCGTCCGCTACCGGTGGCCAAAGCCCCCACGACCGAAGCCGCCGCCACCAAAGCCCCGGCCATAACCACCACCGAACCGCCCGCCATAACCGTATCCCGGGTATCCCCGATACCCGTACCCGCCAGACCCAAACCGGCCAAACCCATAGCCGCGATAGCCGAACCCGCCATAAGACCGCAGCAGGAACACGTCGTCATAAAAGAACGGATATCCATAACCAACCCCGGCATAAACCGGATACGCCGGCAGATAACCGTAGGCCGGCAGCGCCTGAACCTCCGGTTGCAGCGGCTGCACCTGGTTGCCCCGTGCCGTCATGCACCGCAAGAAAGCAGCCCCTGGCGGCAGCGCCTCCAGAGTCGGCGGCGGCACGTTGGGGTCGGCCTGCGCCGCCTGCGCTGCCTGCAGCTGGGCCTCAGTCGGCTGCGCCGCCGCCCGCCTCGGCAGCCGTCTCACATCCACCCGGCAGGCCCGGTCATCCGCCTCGAACGCCGCCTCGGTCTTGCCCGGCCCGGGCGACGCAATCAGAGGCGCTGAAGACCCCGCCACCGACGCCGGCGCTGCCGCCGGAGCCTGCGGCGGCACGGCATACACCGGCACTGGCGGAGGCGCCGCCACGCACCCCGCAACGCCCACCGACAGCAGCATTGCCCCGGCCAATCCAGTTCCCCGCATCACAGCACCCCTCCCATCCCAAACCAGAACGCCCGGCCGCCCCGTCCCTATACGTTGCGCGGCGGCTCTTCCCCATCCGGCCGGCCCCGCCGCATCCGTCCCCGGCTCAGCATCGCCACCACCCCATGCAGCGTTCTGACCTCCTGCTCCGTCGCTTCCCCGCGCTGGAACAGGTGCCGCAGGTTCCGCACCATCCCCGCCCGCTTCGGTTCATTCCGCAAGAAGCCGCTCGCATCCAACTCGTCCACCAGGTGCCCCAGAAATCCATCCAGCACCCCCTTCGACGCAACCTGGCTTTCCCCCGTCTGCAGCACCGCCGCCGGCGTTCCGTCCGCCGCAACCCACCATTCGTAAGCCATCACCATGACAGCCTGCGCCAGGTTCAAGCTGTCGAACCCGGGGTTAAGCGGATACCGCACCAGCGTGTCCGCCTGCGCCATATCCTCCCCGTCCAGTCCCGCCCGCTCCGGCCCGAACAGCACCCCCGCCCGCAGTCCCCGCCCCGCCACCTCCCGCAGCAACCCAGCCCCGGCCCGCGCCGTCAGCACCGGCTTCACCACATGTCGAGGCCGCGGGCATGTCGCCAACACCCGGTGCAGGTCCGCCACCGCCTCCGCCACCGTCCCATACACGGCAGCCGCATCCAGGATACGGTCCGCCCCCGAAGCCATCCGCCACGCCCTCTCCTGTGGCCACCCATCCCGGGGCGCCACCAGCCGCATATGGAACAGCCCGCCATTTCCCATCGCCCGCGCACAGGCTCCAATGTTTTCCGCCAGTTGCGGCCGCACCAGGATCACCACCGGGTCCAAGGGACTGCCAGGCCGCAAGTCGGCCCCGCCGTCGCGTCCGGTCAAAGCAGAGCCTGCTTCCCCCTCTCCCTCCGGAAGAGGGTCGGGATGAGGGAAAAGCCGCACACACCAGCGCCAACCATCACAGTCCTGCTTGCCATCCGGGCAAGCTCAGCCGCCCACATCCACCGGAACAAAGCCACACCCCTTCAAACCCGCCGCCAGATGCTCGTCCCGTCCGGCCGGTCCTCGAACGCCACCCCCCGCCCTAGCCACTCCTTGCGTATCGCATCCGCCCGCGCAAAGTCCCGCGCCCGCCTAGCCTCAATCCGCGCCGCCATCGCCGCCTCCACCTCCGCCGTAAACCCGGCGTCCCCGCCCCGGAACCACGCTTCCGGCTCCGCCTGCAACAAGCCCAGCAACGCGCCCCCGGCTCGCAGCCCAACACCCGCCGCCACGTTTCCCGCCATCGCTTGGTCCGCCAACCCACGCAACGCAGCCAATGCTTCCGGCGTGTTTAGGTCGTCGCACAGGGCCTCCATCACCGCCCCAGGCACCGCGTCCGTAATTCGGTCATGCACCGCCTGCGTTACCGTGTCGTCTCTGCTGGATACGTTCTCAAATGCCCGCTCCAGCGCCCGGTAAAACCGGTCCAGCTCCCCCCGCGCCTCCTGCAGCCCGGTCTCCGAATACTCCAGCGTCCCCCGGTATCCCGCCCGCAGCAGCATCAGCCGCACTGCTTCCGCCGGATGCGCCGCCACCGCATCCCGTATGGTCGAGAAGTTGCCGAGCGACTTCGACATCTTCTCCCCCTCCATCAGCAGCATTCCATTGTGCAGCCAAAACCGCGCAAACCCGCTGCCCGGCAGCGCGCACAAGGACTGCGCCCGCTCGTTCTCATGGTGCGGAAACAGCAGGTCCGTACCGCCCCCGTGAATGTCGAACGTTTCCCCAAGATAACGCCACGCCATCGCGCTACACTCGATATGCCACCCCGGCCGCCCCCGCCCCCAAGGACTATCCCAACCCGGCGTTTGCCCTTGCAAAGCGCCCGGAAGATCCGGTGCCGACGGTTTCCACAGCACGAAGTCCCCGGGATCGCGCTTATAAGGCGCAACCTCCACCCGCGCTCCCGCCACCAGCTCCTCCAGGTTTCGCCCCGATAAGGCCCCATACGACGCGAAGCTGCCCACCGCGAATAAGACGTGCCCCTCTGCCGCATAAGCATGGCCCGACGCCACCAGCCGCCCGATCATCTCGATCATCTCCAAGATGTGCCCCGTCGCCCGCGGCTCCACGTCCGGCGGCAGGTTTCCCAGGCTCGCCATGTCAGCCGCGAACTGCGCCCCGGTCCGCGCCGTCACCTCCGAGATCGGAACGCCCTCACGCGCTGCCCGCTCGTTGATCTTGTCGTCCACGTCGGTGATGTTCCGGACATAGGTGACGCGCGGATACAGCTGGCGCAGCACCCGCACCAGCACGTCATAAGCCACCATCGCGCGCCCGTTGCCCACATGCGCCAGGTCATAAACCGTCGGCCCGCACACATACATGCGGATATGCTGAGGATCCAAAGGCACGAACACCTCGCGCCGCCGGGTCATGCTGTTATGCAAATACAGGATCATGCCACGGGTATGGCGGCGGCAAGGCGGGACGCGCAAGGGGCAGCACACAACGTTCGGCGTTACGCTGCAAAGCCCAGACTAGCGGAACGTAAAACCAATGCTATCGAAAAATTAGCATAACATCTTAATTATTATATATTCCTGCTTCTGCAATGATGTATGATCGCGCATGTCGGCTTAAGGGCCGCCCGCATAACGGTTTAAAACCGGCTCGACAGCTTTACACTCGTAAATCCTGCCCCGGGGACCTCCCGGTCTGCCAGCAGACAAGAGTCTTCATGCCGCGCTTCAAACATCACTGATCGCCCTCTGGGCTTCACTCCTGCTCCCCCTCCTGTCCCTGCCGGCACACGCCACGCAATACGTCACAAACGGATCGTTCGAAGCCACATCCCTGACCGCCAAGGGTTCCGTCGCAACCAATCGCGTGAGCAACGTAACCGGATGGAGCGGCGGCGGCCTCACCTTCCTCGACCTCCCCGGCACCGCCGACAACGGCAGCTATCTATCGGTTTATGGCCCCTTTCCCAAGACCAGCCCGGACGGCGGCAAGTTTGTCGAGGCCGACAGCAACCCGTCCTACCGCGGCGCGATCACCCAGACCATCAACGGACTGACCCCTGGCCAGCGCTATACCTTCACCTTCGATCAGGCCGCCGGCCAGCAGGCAGGCTTCAAAGGACCTATAACAGAACGGTGGCAGGTGAGCTTCGGCGCCAACACGCAGCCCTCCTCGCAGCTCAGCTCGCTGCAGGGCGGCGTCGGCCTCTGGCAACAGCAAACCATGGTCTTCCAGGCCAGCGCCGCCAGCCAGGTGCTGAGCTTTCTGGCCTCTGGCACCCCCAATGGCGCGCCGCCGATCTCCTTCCTAGATGGCGCATCGCTGATGGAAACCGTTCCAGAGCCGGTGACGCTCTCCCTGCTCGGCGTCGGCCTGGCAGGCACCCTGGCCTTCCGGCATCGGGCCAAGCGGCCAGCCTGAAGCACAGGCGGGCTCGCGTCCAGCCTCGCCCGGCTCCGAGCTAGCAACCGCCGCAAACGTTCCAGGACAGCCCGATCCGTAGGGCCATCCTGGTTCGCAACCCACCGGGCCGCCAGCCTGGACAGTCAAGCGCCAAAGCACCCAGCGCCACCTAACAACGCATCATAGCCCCGTCCGCCCCGAAGCCAGGCCCCACCCTTTAGAGGCTTCATAGGAGATCGGACCTGATAACGATGCCGCCTTCGCCAGCCAGGCCTGCCCAGACACCACTGGCAACTCCCGCGCGGGATCGGCGAACACCCCTGCCCTCATCCACTCGGCACGGTTCCCAACCACGTACAGCGCCCGCCTGGCCCGCGTCGCCGCCACGTTCAGCAGGTTCGGCCTCCCGCCAGCCCAGGCGCGCGAGCCTGGCCGCGCGCCCCGCCCCGCGCCAAGCATCAAGATCACCGCCTCAGCCTCCTTGCCTCGGAACGTGTGCACGGTCCCAAGCCGCCGCCCGATCCAGCGCCGCCGGGCCTCGTCAGTCTGCCCCGGCAGCACACCCGGCATCGCCAGCAGCAACGACCGCAACCGCAATGCCGGCAGCTTGAACGGACAGATCACATAAACATCTGGCGCCTCCCGCAGCGCCCCGCACAGCCGGACCAGCACGGCTGCTTGGCAGCCGCGGCGATAAAGGCCCGGTGCAGCGCATCGGCTGGCTGCGACCAAAACCCCGGGCCGGGCACCATGCCTCCCGCTGCCGCGTCACCCCGGTCCAGCACCTGGCCCAGCCGCGCAGCCTCCGCCGCCAATCCATCCCGCGCCTGCACCGCCGCTCCGTGTACGGCAAGGATGCGCCGCTCCTCGGCATCAGCCGTCTCCCGTCGCGCCGCTGCATCCCGCCCGGCGTCCTGCACCCGGCCAAGCCGGGCAACCTGCTCCCGAACGCCCGCCTCATGCCGCCGCCACGCCCGTGTCTTGAACAGGCGTGCGAACCAGGACGGCGCCACAGTTCCCAGCACCGACAGCTTGCCAACCTCCAGCGCCACCCGAACACCCGAATCTGCGACATTGTCCCGCGCCGCCGCTGCCGCGCGGGCAGCAGAGGCCAGATCCTTCTCCGCCACTTCCATCCGCTCCACCGCTGCGGGCAGGGCAGCCTCCACCTCCCGCAAGCGCTGCCCGGCCTGATCCAGCGCCGCCAGCCCGTCGCGCAACGCGCGGCTGCACGCCAGCGCCTGCCGGAACTCATCGCACACCGCCCGCCAAGCCGCCATCGCCTCCGGCTTGCGAGGCGGCGGGTCAAACAGCGCCAGCGCCCCCGGCGGTCCGTCGCGCCGCGCATTGGGCCAAACCGCCTGATCGAGCCAATCGCGCAGGCCCCAATCCCGATCCCACCAGAACCGCTCGAAGAAGGCCCGCCGGTTGCCCGCATTCCCCAGCCGCGCAACCATCAGCTCCCAGGCCCGCTCCTCCTCCGGCGCGTCCTGAGCCACCCCCAGCACCGCCGTCGCTGTCGGCCCGAACAGGTCCAGCCTGCCATCCCGCCAAACGCTCGCATCCAGCGCCTGCCCGCGTACCGGCAGCTCCAGGCTGACATTCTCGACCGCCGCGTTGTTGCTGCTGGCCACAACGATGGCAAAGTCCATCAGGTCCAGCCCCCGCAGGTCCCCGCCCGGGTCGTCCAGCGCCGCCAGGGCGCTCGGCCCGGCGCACCATCACGTCAGCCACCAGGTCGCGCAGCAGCGTGGTCTTCCCCGTGCCGGGCGGCCCACTGACCGCTGCCAGCCCCCCCTCGCTCAGGTCACGCACGACGGCGTTGACCGCCGCCTGCTGCAATAGCGTCAGCGAATGCAGCCCCGGCCCTGGCCAGCGCCCAAGCGGAAACAGCTCCGGCCGCAACAGCTCAGCCAGCCGCCCCCGCTCCGCCTCGTCCAGCGCATCCCACGGCGCCGCAGGCGACCGCAGCCCCAAATAGGCCGCCGCGGCATCCGGCAAACCGTCCACTCCGCGCATCACCCGCGCCAAATCAGGCAGCAGGAAACTGGACAACAGGTCGGTGCCAGGCGACTTGGCAGCCACGACCTCAACCGTGCATGGCGCCGTCTCCCACGACGCCAATGGCAGGCGAAGCTCCGCCGCAAGCTCCGACGACGCAGCCCGCAGATCCCGCCAAGTCAGCGACCGAGGCATCCTACCCGGGTTCAACCGGTCGTCGCAACACCAGCCTGACCTGATTGCAGCAGCTCGTCGACGGCTTCTGCAGGTGTCTTCCATCCCAGCGTCTTACGCGGTCTGCCGTTGAGCGTGGCGGCCACCGCCTT
>JAABUU010006279.1_pt1 | contig 12831 bp, 22 predicted proteins | sample 5559301 | NCBI WGS metagenome assembly JAABUU01 (sample SAMN10711884, study PRJNA513360) | rock metagenome | isolation source: Antarctica rocks | place: Antarctica: Victoria Land, Richard Nunatak white
TGACCCGAATCTGGCAACGCGTCCTGGCCCTGACCGTGGCGGTATGGCACAACGACATCATCGGCGCCCCAACAAAACGTTCACTGATCGCCTACGACCACTGACCCCTTGGAATCACTCATCTAGGCGCTCGTCCACCGTCACCAACCGATGGTGCGCCGTCAGAGATCAGTCCCAACAAACAAGCCGACCGCGCGAATCGGACCCGTTGTCTGCAGGGTGGAACTCTTAGCGACCACGATCAGTGGCACGCCGGGCGGGCGGATCATGATCGTTACCGTCACCGCTGGGGAACGGCATCCGGGCGATCGACATCTTCGAGCCAGCCCACCTACAGGACGGCTGCGGGCCGATAGCGAAGTCTCCATTGCCGAGTTGTTCTTGGATGCTGCCCGTCAGCGAAGCCTCCGAACATCCAGCGGTTCCTCGGTGACGCCGCCGCCCGGATTTGCTCGGACGCGGTAGGCCCCAGCGCCGACGCGTTCGGTCAGCGCCTCCACTAGGTCTGTGCCTTGGTACAGCAGGCCAGCCCCGTCGTCAGTGGCGTAGCCCATCGGCAGGGTGCCGGCTGCGATGAGCGACTGGAACAGGGGTCGGCGAACGGATTCGCTGTCGTAGTGAACGCCGTTGGACCAGGGCAGCAAGGCCAGACCGTTGGTCACGGCACGCAGATCGGGCCCGAACGAGTCAGTGGTGCCCCCGACATGCCAGCAGATGGAACCCGCCGAGACACCGGTCAACACGACACCGGACTGCCAGACTTCAAGAAAGACGCTATCGAGCCCGTGCAGTCGCCACATTGCAAGCAGCGCAGCGACACTCCCGCCCCACACCCACACGACGTCTTGGCACAGCAGGTGCTCACGCAAATCCGCGATGTTGGGCATGGAGAGCAGGCTGATGTGGCTGCCCACCCAGCCCTCCCGCCAGGCGTTGTCGTAAAACGTCGTGATCAAGCGTCGGTCGTCGCCACTGGCGGTACCAAGGAAGCAGACCCGAGGGGCGCGACCGATGACGCCCGCCAGATCGACGGCAAAGCGGGTCAGTGGGCCGACTTCCCAGTCCAGGCGTGCGGACTCGGCAAAGCCACCAGAAGTCGCCAGGATCGTCGGAAGTCGGGTAGCCACATCAGCACCGTACCGCCGGTTCCCGAAGCCTTCGCCGCGACCGACAGAGGCGGCGAGTTTCCCGCTCAGCCATCCGTCACCGGACACTGCCCTGTTCAGATCGTCGCCTGCGCCAGGCCAGAACGACGACCGCTGCTCTGCTCAGGCGCGGTCCAGGTATCTCACCGCCAGCTCACGGAGCCGGACCGGATCGAAACTGCGGCCATGTCCGGGGTGCACGACGGACACTTCTAGGTCGGCCAGAATGGCCATGCTGCGCCGGTAGGCCGCGACATCGGATTCGGGAAGATCATCGACGAGGTACCCGTCGTAAATGACGTCGCCGGAGAACAGCACGCCGCTGGCCTCCTCGAGCATCGCGATGGAGCCTGGCGTGTGTCCAGGCAGATGCAGGACAGTCAAAGTTCGGCCGCCCAGTTCGATCCGCTCCCCGTCCTGAAGCCGGCGGGTCAACGAGACCGGCTGCAACCGGTAAGAACTCGGGTCGTAACCGGGGTATAGCAATTCCTTGAGCATCAGCTCGGGGAACGGTGACCCGACATCCTCGGCGCCCAACAGCTGAGCAAGTTCCGGTCCGCAGAGGCTGGCCGGGACGCCACGGGCCAGGACGTCGACATCGGCGGTATGCGCCCCGATTTCGGTGAACTCGTACGCACCGCCCACATGGTCCAGGTGCGCGTGGGTCAACAGCACCATCGGGTCCCGGTCGACATCGAGGCGACGGCCTGACGCAACGGCACCACGCCAAGGCCCGCATCGATCACGATGTCGCGGTCGGTCCCGCGTAGCCACCACAGATTCGATCGCAAAATCTCATCGACGTACGGCTCGATGATCCGGACGATCCCCGCACTGGCCGCATGAAGTGCGAACCACGTAGTTGCCTCCACCCGAGGAACCTGCCCATCCGCAGCAGTGCTCGCCCGGCACCCCTCACTCGCGCAATGAATGACCACCCGTGGACTATCTGGGCGCCCCGTGCTCCAGGAGGCGGATCGATGATCGGTTACGGATCCTCCTGCGGGACGCCGACATCGCACCCGCCGTGCCCCTCGCCATTGCGTAGGCCCTCGGTGGTGACAACTATGCGAGCGAATCCGGTGACAACTGCACGAAGCTTCACATGTCCCTTTTACCCAGCTCAGCTGTCTCAGGTCACCAGCAAGCGAAACCGGCCCAGAAACGGTCGTTTTTGACCTGCACCCGTATCATCTTCCACTCGACGCTCCGGGCCATCAACGCAAACATCCCGAACACCAGCTTCCCGTGGGCGGTGGTGGTGTCCACGATGCCGTTGGTCAACGACTGCACCCCCACTCCCCTGCCTTCCAGGGTCGTCACGATGTCGATCAGATCGCGCCGTCGATGCGTCACCGTCGAACGCTAACCCGAACTGCCCAGCACCACTGCCGCGAGCGCAGCCACTGGCACGCTACAAGGCTGCACGGTACAGGTGAATTCGCCACATTCATCGCATCACGCAGCCCCGGGCAAATTTACCACCGAGTTCCGGGTTTCAAGTTGTGGCACTGCGTCAACGATCAAAGTCGAGAAGTGGGAACACACAAGCGTAAGTGGGCCCGGTGGTATTAGTGGCGGCGGGGACTTCGCATGGAAACCGGTCGGAAGTATCGTGCTTCAGGCCGGTAAGGGTCGCGCATTGTCGGTTTACTTCAACGAACCATGTACCGTCGGAGACAAGTGGACGGTGGACATGAAGGGTCGTTTCACAATTAATGGTCATCAACTTGTAATGGAGGAATCCGGATCCGACACCTGCTGAGCTGATCGACCGCAGTTGGGTCGATCAGCTCAGATGCGCTTCAACTAAGAAGTGCACGAACGTCGTACGCGCTCGTTCAAGAGCTTGTTCGAGCTCCTTTTGTTTAGCGCCAGAGTCTAAGTTGACGTAGTGTTGACTATACTGAACAAAGGTTGTGCTGAGAATATCTGCTGAGTAGCTGGACGCGTTAACGTCACTAACTATTGCTAGCTCAATCTCAAAACCTTCACTTGTCCAGTGGACAGCAATTCGCGCCGGAAACGGATAGAGCCCAACGTCACGTTCATCGAAGCCTTTAATCTCCACAACCCGATATCGTACTCCTGCCCGCCCTGCGGCCGCTCAGCTTTTGGCGCCGCCGCCGCAGGGAAAGGCTCCGGCTGGCCAAGGAGTCCCGCGACCGTGATTCCAATCGGTACATCATCGATCACACCGCCGCCGGCAAAGTGCCCGCGGGGGCCGTCTGCCTCCTCTCTGCTGGAGCTATTCCGGCCAGGGGTACAGGCTGGCGTGCTGGGTGATGCTGGCCGTTCCGGTGATCGGGTCGATTTCGATGCCGCTGGATTGGTGGCTGCCGTTGGCGTGGGCGATGCCGGCCAGGACGAGGGTGAGCTGTTCTGGGCCGAGGGCTGGGATGGTGTCGCTGAGGTTGATGACCGGTCCGTCCGATCCGCCGAGGCCGATGGATGCGGTGATGAGCAGGTAGGCCCGTTCGCCGTTGGACAGCGCGCGGATGTTGCCGGGGATGGCTACCAGGTCGGCCCAATGCCCGATGTGTTCTCGCGGTTGTATCCATGGGTTGCCCGGAGCTGCGAACCGGGCGCCGAACCCGCGGATAAGCAGTTCGACGGCGGCCCCGCTGGTGTAAATACCTTTCAGGAGAAAGTAGCGAGCAGATGCCGGAGTTCTACGAGTTCAACGAGGCCGGCAACATGAAGGAATCCGCGCCGACCAGATGCCCCAACGGACATCCGCTGGGCCCGAACACGGTGCTCGTCGGCGCTTTGCCCTGTCTGTGTCACCCTCCGGCCACGGTGCACCGGACCTGGCGGTGCACCGCATGCGATGCATGCATGACGCGGCCTGCGTGTTCCCGCAACCCCGAGTGGACAGTCTGGCCATCCATCTTTCCCGGCAGGTAGACCCGGGTTCCTGTGCGCGATCAGATGGAGGGACTCGTGCCGCCCGTACCGCCGAGCGATCTTTGCTGGCCGGGCTCCGGCGGCTGCTGGTCTCCTCACGTCTGACGTCCAACATGAGGACGTAGGACCACGTACGTTCAGGTGTGCGTGACAGTGCTGATCAGATGATGGATCCAGGTTTGCGTCCCGGTGTGCCGTGGACAACCAGCGCAGGGTGAGCACCCGGGGATCGGCGCGGCGGCCGCCCCCATGTCCGGATCCGCACGTCGACTGCTCTACTGTTGGCGGCCGGCGCGCCGATCGCATGTGCCGTGGCGGCGCTGGCCCCGACCCTGTGCGGGTCGGGGCCTGATGGGTCATCGGCGACGGCGCGGGGCGGGGGTGCAGGACTCGGGCAGGACCATCCGGGCCAATTTGTCGATCTTGACATGAGCCTCGCGCATGGACTCATAAGCCGGGGCGTCGGTGACTGTCCACGTCACGTTGCCGACCTTGACCAGCATCCGATCGGCGTGGCGGTCGTAGCCGTGCTTGACCAGGTCGACCAGTGCAGCCATGCCCCGCAGTACGATCATCGCCGACGCGATGTCGTAGAGGATGACCATCACAATTCCGGCGATCACGCTGATGTGGCTCCCCTGGCCCACCTCGGTGGCGGTGATGGTGACGTCCTGGCGGCCGGTGATGGTGACCGTTGCGGCGATGGACTGGCTGATGCTCACGGGTGACTGCCTTCCTGTGGTGGGCCTCCGTTTTTCGGCTGCCCGAACACGTGTGTTCGGTGGGCGGTCGGAAGGGGGCCGCAGGCCGGCACGGGGGTTCCGGCTCGGCTGGGCGGGCGCAGCGCAGTGGACGTTCAAAGGAGCGAAAGCGGGAGGAAGGTTCACCCGGCCGGCTGGGACGGGTTCATCGGGCCCGTAGTCCTGGAGAGCGTCGATACAATCGACCGCAGGTCGGGCAGCCGAAAGGCGTTGGCCCTGACCGGTTTTGCCAGGGGCAACCACAGCGCGGCCGAAGGTCGCTCCGAATGCCCCTGACCTTTGGCCGTCAACGGTCCGCACAAGGGTTGGGCCGTTCCACCGTAAACTGGACTCTCACCGGGAGGTCCTGCGATGTCTGTGGCCCTAACGGCCAGGACCACCCTCGCCTGCAACCCACGGACACATGTGGGAGCAGGCACGAGCCACGACCCTCATATCGGCTAACCTTCGTAGGTTCAGATATTCCCGGACACTGCCTGGCAGACTGTCGCCGTGACGATGAGGACCACGAAGGCCAAATCATGAAGGCAGTCGATGCGAACCTGCTTGAGTTCCTGAAGAAGGGGACGCAGTTCGTCGTACCGATCTACCAGCGCGTGTACTCATGGGGGATCGCTGAGTGTGAGCGTCTCTGGGTCGACATCGTCCAAGCCGGCAAGCACGACGCGATCGGTGCGCACTTCACAGGATCAATCGTGTACGTCGAAAAGGACGCTAGTACTCGGACGTCAGCGGAGCCTGACCTTATTATCGACGGACAGCAACGAGTAACAACCGTGACCCTCCTACTGGCTGCCCTCGCAGCGACGCTTGATCAGCTTCCGAAGGATGACCCAGACCTCGTCGAGGATTTCTCTCCCGCCGAAATTCGGGCTCTGTACTTGACCAACCCACTGAAGGAGGGCGACCGCTTTTTCAAGCTATTGCTGTCGCAGGCTGACAAAGACGCGCTGAAGGCGGTCATCCGCCAGGCTCCACCGCCCAGTGGAGGGCTGTCACGAGTGACGAAGAATTATGACTTCTTTGTCATGAAGTTGGCCGATCCGGCGGTCGATCTGGTCGCGGTATGTCTAGGCCTGAAGAAACTCGTCGTAGTCGATGTGAAGCTCACTCGGGGCGTCGACAATCCGCAGCTCGTCTTCGAGGCGATGAACTCGACAGGCAAGAAGCTGTCCCAGGCCGACCTGATCCGCAACTTCGTGCTGATGGATCTGCCGCCGATCAATCAGACGCAGCTGTATGAGGACTACTGGTTTCCGATGGAAAAGGAATTCAAGGGCGCCGACGAGAGGCGATTCGATGAGTTTGTTCGCCACTACCTGACCTTGAAGACCGGCGCCATTCCCCGTGTTGGAGACATCTACGAAGCCTTCAAGGAGCACGCGTACGGCGAGGAACTCTCCGGGGTCGGTCGGGGGGACCTGGTCGCCGACTTGAGGAAGCACGCCGTCTGGTTCGTTCGGATGACGCTTGCCAAGGAGCCCGATCGACGTCTCGCACAGGCGTTTGCTGAGATCGAGCAGCTTAACTCAACTGTCGTCTACCCCTTCACCCTCCGCCTATACGCCGACTACGCCGCTCAAACGATCAGCCGTGACGCCTTTCTGGTCATCGTTGGCGTCGTAGTCTCGTACCTGTTCCGCCGAGCTGTGTGTCGAATCCCGACGAACAGTCTAAACAAGACTTTCGCCGGCTTCAGCTCGACCATCGATCCGGACGCATATCTGGACAGCGTCCTGGCGCGGTTCCTTACACTCGGCAGCTACAAGCGTTTCCCGTCGGACTCGGAGTTCGATACCGCGCTTCAAAACACGGACCTTTATCACTTCCAGCGCGCCCCCTACTTTTTCCAGAAAAATGGAAAATCACGGACGAAAAGAAGAGGTCAGCACGGCGGATTACACGATCGAGCACATCATGCCGCAGAACGAGAATCTTTCTGCTGACTGGAGGTTGGCTCTCGGAGAGAATTGGCAGGATGTGCACGAGCGGCTCCTTCACACCCTGGGGAATCTCACATTAACGGGCTACAACCCTGAGTGCTCGGATCGTCCGTTCCGCGAAAAGTGTGACATCTCGGGCGGCTTCAAGGACAGCCCGCTAAGACTGAACCGGGGCCTTGCCCAACTCAATACGTGGAACGCAGCAGAAATAGAGCGTCGCGGCGCTCGACTGGCCGCAAATGCCACGACGATCTGGGCGCAGCCACATGTTCGCGATGAGGTGTTGGCTGACTATCGAACCCAGTTCACCAAGACGAACGGCTTCGATTGGAGCACCACACATGAGATCCTGGAGAATATCCCGGCTGGACGGTGGACGGGCTACTACCACCTCGCCGAAGCCGTGGGCACCTCGGCGCAGGCGATCGCAAACCACATCTCGAAATGCCAGGATTGCGCCGCCCCGTATCGCGTGCTCACATGGGACGGACGCGTCGCTGAAGGTTTTGCATGGACGCATCCGAATGACGACCGCGACCCTAAAGTTATTCTCGAGACCGAGGGTGTCCTCTTTCGAGGCGGCGTAGCCGATGCCGAGCTGAAGCTTGCCGCAGAGGACCTCCTGGCGCTGATCGACGAGGAGTAACCCAGGAGTAACCCAGCCGGAGATCGACGCCCTGTTCAATCGGCTGACTACCTGGATCGACCCTTCGCCGCGCGGCATGGGCCGTGAATGCAGCTTACTGGGGCACACGCTGGACCCGTGAAACACGCGCTCAGCGAGCGCTGGGGTCTGAGACTGGTACAGGATCCGGCGCTAAGGACCTTCAGGAACGTCGGCAACGGTCGGTCGTTGGCCGATGGTTGCTTTGTCGAGGTGACCGTAGATGGTGGAGCGGGGAACGGTGAGCAGGTCGGCGATCTGTTGGACTGTGTGTCCGCCGGCGTCGTAGAGCCGTTGGGCGTGAAGGGCTTGCGCTGGTGTGAGTTTCGGTCGGCGTCCACCGACCCGGCCGCGGGCTCGGGCGGCAGCGAGACCGTCGCGTGTGTTGGCGATGATGAGTTCGCGTTGCAGCTCGTCCAGGACGGAGAGCATGCCGAACATGGCCCGGCCTTCGGCGGTGGCGGTGTCGATGCCTTGTTCCAGGACGCGCAGGCCGACGTCGCGTTGGCGGAGCGCGGAGCCGAGGGTGACTAGGTGCAGCACTGAGCGGCCGAGTCGATCCAGTCGGGTGATGACCAGGGTATCGCCGCCGCGGAGGTTCCGGAGGACTTGGTCGAGTTGTGGTTGGCTGGCTTTGGCCCCGCTGGCGTGGTCGAGGTAAATATCAGCTGGGTCGACGCCGCCGCGGGTGAGGGCGTCGTTCTGGTGGTCGGGGTTCTGGTCTGCGGTGGGAGACTCTGGCGTATCCGAGCAACATGTGTCGACAAGGGGCTTGCGCGAGGGTTATTCGACGTTGTTTCTCGACGCGTGTTATCGACACACATGCTGAACGTGACGTGGGCGATGTTGCTGGGGTGTCGGCAAATGATCGTTTACGTGACACTCGTGGACTCTATGTATCGCCGCAGGTCACCGGTGTAACGTAACTCGTGTACACAACTACGTCACGATCTACCCTCTTCGCGTTACATTATGACGGTGAGAATCGGCTACGGGCGAGTGTCGACCCGAGACCAACACCCGCGCAGTACTCCGGTGGCCGTCCGACACCCTCTTTTCCGCGGGTGCTTTGGGCCGCTCGCATCCAGGAATCGGCAGGTGTCCGCTGCGCGGTTCGGCTCTGTTATAACAGAAAACGTAGCGCTACGGTTTACGAATTTGCAGCAACGCCACCCGACTGGCCCTGCCGGGTGCGACTGCTGGCGATCTTGGGTGTCGTCGGATAGGCGGGAATCATGAGAGTCATGGGCCAGCCCGGCAATTGCTCACCACGTTCTTCCGAGGACGCGGTTGCTACTTCGACCTGAATATTCGCTGGCTAGTCGAATGGCCCACCCGAACCGACCGGCGAGTTGCTCGGTGGCGTCGATGGCTTCCTACAGGCCGTCTGAGGGTGTGCCGATGCTGGTGCGGCCGATGTCGAGGAAGGGCTGCTCGGTGTGGTCGGCCAGGGCATCGCGCTGTGATTGGGCATCGCGCGGGTCCGGCCGCACCCGGGCGTAGCCGACTCGCACACCTGACGGTACTGATTGGCGCCCAATTTGGGACGGAAAACGGCTGCCCAACGCCTGAGGCGGTCAGCACGCCCCTGCCAGGACGGACGCGGAGATCGACGCGGTCTTCGCCGAGATCAGCGCCTGGGTCGACAGCCCAGTGGCGGCGCGGGCATGCGACGCGGCGAACTGGACGCATACGTGGCGCACTTGGGCTGGAGCAACGCCGAAGCGTGACCACCACTCCCCCACCGGTGCACCGCGGCGGGCACCCGGAAGGCGATGCGGGGTTAGCGCCTGATCGGCGGAAAGAACGCGGCCACATCTTCGGGGTCGCTGTCATTCACCGCCTGCAGCCCCAGCGCGAGCACTGCGATGGTGAAGGTGTTCACCGACTTGCGCGCGCCACTGCGTCTGGCCAACGCGCCGTTCGCGGCGAACCATGCGCTCGACGCGTCATCGAGCTCTGCGAACAGGTTGGCCGGGATGGACGTGTTGAGAATCTTCGTGCCCGATTCGACAGGTTTAAGTCCCGCGGCCTTCGCCGGCCGGGCAGCGCGCGCGGCCGCCGGCTTCTTGGCCTTGACCGGGAGGGGTTCCGGCGGCGTGATCATCTCCTCCGACAGCGACTCCTCGTCGACATCTGCCGGTGACGGCTCCGAAGGGGCGGGCGCGGCGGCAAGGCCACCGGTCAGGCTGAAGCCTCTCTTGGGCGCCGCCGGCGCGTCGCTGCCAAATTTGGGCTTGACCCCCTGACCGCCCAACGCGAACGGTCGGGATTTGCTGTCGCTGGCCGAGGTTTTGGGGGCGCTCATGCCGACACGCTCATTGCGACCTTCGCGGCCGGGTCGATGTCATTGCCTGCCGCGCCGTCGTCGGCCGGAGGGAACTCGAGCTCCTCGGGAAGGACCTCGGGGTCGGCTGGGAACAGCACGGTGCGCATCGCCTCTGGCATCTTCTCGGCCTGCAGTTTCTCGATGAGCTCGGGCATCAATTGCGGGCTCACCATGTAGACGACACCCATTGCCAGCAGCGTGAAGATCGGCACCAGCGTTGCGTGCGATCGCAACATCGACATGCGTTCCAAGCGCGGCAATCCCCTGCCGTTCACCAGGGATGAGGCGACCGGCCGGCGCTCCGCCGTGGCCGCGGTGATAGCCGACCGTCGCGGCATCGGATTCCCCCAGACGTGGCCTACAACGCCCATGTCGTCCTGTGGGAGGTTGGCGCTGGCCCAGTCGGCGATCTCGCCCTGGACGCGCCGGTGCTCCCCCAGCCGCCCGTCGTACATGTTGATGACGATTCCGCCGATCTTCACTTCGTGGTCGTAGTCGCTGGCGAGCTGCTGCGCGAACGCCACCGCGAGTTCCATGCCACGTGCCGAGCCGGCTTCGGGCTGGGTGATGAGCAGCAGCGAACCAGACGCCATCACGGCCATCTCTGACGATAGGTCGGGAGATGGTTGGCAGTCGATGAGGACCACGTCGTACTCGGCGGCCAGCGGCGACGATCCGCTGCGGAACAGGGCGTGGCGCATCCGCTGCAGCGCCCGCGATCCCATCGAGCTGGCCTGCTTGGCGAGGTTCGGGTCGGAATGCAACACGTCGATGTGCCCGACGGGGCGACCGGCCAGTGCGCCGCCTTCGCCCCATGGGATTTCAGGGTTCGGCTGCCATGGAGCCCAGGCCGGCCGAACTGCCTCACGGACATCAATGTCGTCGCTGCCCAGGATGTCCGACAGTGTGATGCCGGTGGCATAGTCGGCCCCAGTGAGAATGGTGCTGATGAAGGCGGTGGGATCACCGTCGGCGACTAGCACTCGCTGACCGAGCCGGGCCAGCTCGTGCGCGAGGTTGGCCGTGATCGTGGTTTTGCCCACGCCCCCTTTGAGGAGAGTGACCGCGACGACGCGGTCGATCATCTGCTGGGTTGTTGTCGGCATCTGCTCAAGCTCCTGGTCGAGTGGGATCCTCGCGGTGGGGTTGGGAGTTCCATCGGTCATGGGGGTTGTGAGAAGGCTACGACGCATGTGACCAGTGAGGCTAGTGTGACACGCCGGAGTGGCGGTGGTCATGAGGAGCATTGACGTCATGACCCTGCCCCGAGTCTTCTTACTCCCCCGAGATTCACGACTCTCATGGTGGGGCCTCTTGGGAAGCTTGCCGAATGATCATCTGCGAACTGCACGACGACGGTGATCGCCACGACACCACGCCGATCGTGGGCCTTATTGAACACCTGAGACTTACGAGTGTCAGGGCCAGTTATGCCTCAGGACCGGCTGCGAGCAAAGGGCTTGATGAATTTCACGACTGCAGGGACAGCCACGACTGTCACCATGCCTACAACTGCTGGTAAACCCATCACCGTCGACTTATCCACGACTGCAGCGACAGCCACAACCGTCAGCACGCCTACCACTACTGGGACAGCCATGACTCTCACAACAACCGGTACTGCTGCAAGTCCTATAAAAGCCCCAGAAAGTGCATGCCAAAAGACCACCGGGATGGGACGAGGGTCGGGGGCGGGTCACACGGTTCGAGTTCCGTGACTGATTCCGCGCGCGCAGCCACGGGCTCCCGCGCGGGCGCCCAGGCTTGGCCGCAGGAGGGGCAGCTCCGGGCCCGACCGTCAGGGCAGACGCGAATACCCCCCAAGGCGTGACCACGGCAACATCTGGCACTGATGGGATCGGCCTAACCGCCACGACTGTCAGGACTGCCGCCGGTGGTGCGAGTCGCGGGAGTCCCGGCACTCATGAGAGTCAGGCGATTGTCAGCAAAGATGCGCTGCAGCCCGCGCACTGCATTCCGCCATGCCGCTTGGTGGCCCCGGACCGCGCGTGGGGGCGGGGGAGGGGGAGCGGATAGATGAGTGAGCTGGTGGCCGGCGTGTCCGCGGTGGCCGGGCGGCTGGCCGGCGGTCCATCCGTCGGTGGGGGGATCAGCTCATAACCAGGGGGCCGGAGCTGACCACTGAGCTTAAGGTGGCGTCGCGCGGGCGGCCACTCCGCTTCTTGCAATCAGTCTGGGCGTCTATGTCGGCCGCTGCCGTCACGTGACGAAAGAGGGCGGCATGCCCCCGGGGGTGGCGGCGCCGGTGTCCCGTCTCATCGAAGTTGAGGCGTTCTGACCGTGCCGTCTCACGTAGTTGAGGCAGATTTGCGGTCCGGGTGCCTGAACTACGTGAGACAACTCGTCGAATGGCGGCGGAGCGAGCACGTGACGCGGCCGCCGTTCCTGACGGAATCTGCCTCAACTTCGCTGAGATCGGACAGCCGGTGTCCGTTCCCATCCAACTTGAGGTATCGCGCCGCCTTGTTCGCGGGCGTGCTTCAGGTCGGTGGGACGGAATCGGGGCGTGTTTGTCCCATCCAGTTGAGGCAAATCACCGCGATTTTGGCGGTTGAGTGCGTTGAAAGCGCTGGTCAGAGCGTCAGGTGACATAGATGGGACTGCGGACCTAATGCCTCAGATAGGTGGGACGTGCCTCACCTGCGATGAGAACGGACACCAACGAAAGAGCGCGTTCAGCGACTGGCGGACCCCAAATCCTTGACTAGTATAATGTTCCATTATCGTGACCAATCCCCGGTAGTATGTAACTGGCTGGGCGCAGAGACGGTTTTTCGCTGAAGATCTTTTGGCGGGTCGTTGCGCCGTCGGTGCACGGTGCTGAGCTGCACCGACCGGGTTGGACAGGCAATGAGGAGGTGGGCCAGGTGGGGGAGTCCCCGGCGCTTGCGCTGACCGATTTGGCCGTCGCCGCCCAAGCCGATGTCGTCGCCTTGCCGGCGCCTGACGGCGGGACCGGTGCTGGCCACGGTGTGCCCGTCGAGGCTCTCGACTTGCCCGTGGAGGCGCTGGAGCGGGTGTGGGCGGCGGTGGAGGCGTCGACGTCGGTGAACACGAAGGC
>JAABUU010006280.1_pt1 | contig 12831 bp, 10 predicted proteins | sample 5559301 | NCBI WGS metagenome assembly JAABUU01 (sample SAMN10711884, study PRJNA513360) | rock metagenome | isolation source: Antarctica rocks | place: Antarctica: Victoria Land, Richard Nunatak white
GGGTCTGGGCGCCGGGGCCCCGGGCGCCGCGCGGTTCGTCGGACACACCCACCCGACCGACGTCGTCGGGCTCCTCGCGAGCATCCGCGCGGCCGAGGCGTGGGCGTCGCTCGTCTACTCGGACGAGGCCGTCGTCATCGGCCGTCCGCTCTTCGTCCCCTACGCGTCGCCGGGCATCAACCTCGGCCGGGTCTACGCGCGGGCGTTGCGCGAGCACGCCGAGCGGCATGCCGCCCTGCCCCAGCTCGTCCTGCTCGCCAACCACGGCATCGTCGCCATTGCCCCCACGACGGCGGGGGTCGAGGCCGTCTCGACGATGGCCGTCAAGGGCGCCCGGGTGCGCGCCACGGCCTACGCCGTCGGCGGCGTGGCCCCGCTGACCGAGGAGCAGGTTGCGAAGTTCTTCGCTCGCGACGACATCGACGAGCGCCGCACCAACCTCGCGCAGGGCCGGTGAGAGACGAATGAGCCTGCCGCAGCGGATCGACGTCGTGCTGTGCGACGTCGGCGGCCCGATCTACCCCGACGAGAACTTCACGTCGGCGGTCCGCCGGGCGCTGGACGAGATCCGTTCCCGGCAGGGCGCTCCGCCGGTCGACCGGCGCGACTTCGCCTCTGTCTACGACGAGGTGCGGGCCCGACAGTCCGGGGCGCTGCGCCGCTCGCTCGCCCGTGAGCTGCTCGGCGACGAGTCGTTTGCGGACGAGCTGCACCAGCGCACCGGGAAGCACTGGACGCACCCGGCCGGGACGGCATACCCCGATGCCCTGGCCTTGTTCCGCGCGCTGCACGGGCACGTGACCCTCGGTGTCGTCGCCAACCAGGAAGCCGCGACCGTGGAAGCGTTGCGGCGAGACGGTTTTGGCAGCTACATCGACGTCTGGGGCATCTCCGCCCTGGTCGGCCACGAGAAGCCGAGCCGCGAGTTCTTCGACTGGGCGCTCGAGCGCGCCGGCACCACCGCCGAGCACGCCGTCCACATCGGCAACCGTCTCGACACCGACGTCCGGCCGGCTCGGGCCCTCGGGATGGGCACGATCTGGGTCACCCGCGGCGAGGCGCCGGAGCACCCGACGCCCGAGCAGCTCGCGGAGGCCGACGTCGCCGTCCCCGACCTGACGACCGTTGCCGACCTCGTCCTGCCCCGGGTGGCGGCGTGATGGACGCGATCACGCTGGGCATCGACCTCGCGACGGCGAGCGCGCGCTGTGTCGCCCTCGACACCGCGAGCGGTGAGGTCCTCACGACTGCCTCGGCGCCGCTGCCGGCACCGATGCGCTCGACGGGTGGGGTCTCCCGCCAGCGGTCCGACTACGCCAGGGTCGCCTTCGCGGTCATCTCCGACGTATGCCGTGAACTCGGCTCCGCGGCGAGGCGGGTGCGCGCGCTGTCGGTCACCGGGACCTCCGGGACCGTCGTGCCCTGCGCCGGCGACGGGTCGCCCCTGGGAGATGCCCGGCTCTACGACGACTCCTCGTCGGGCGCGGACGTGGCGGCGCTCGGCCTTGTCGGCGCCTCGAGCCTGGGACGAATGCTCAGCCTGCAGAAGGAGTTCCGGTCTTCCGGCGGTGGCGGCCGTCAGCTGATGCTCGCAACCGTGGATGTCGTCGCGGCCGCGCTCGTCGGAGAGGTCGTCGCTTCCGACACCTCGCACACCCTCAAGGCCGGCATCGACCTCGGCCGTCGCCGCTGGCCCGTGGAGGCGATGGCTGCCCTCGGGCTGGCGACGGTCGGGCTGCCTGACCTCGTCCCCCCCGGGCACATCCTCGGCACCGTGTCGTCGTCCACCACCGCTGCGCTGGGCCTGCCCGACGACGTCCTCGTCGTCGCCGGCATGACCGACGGCTGTACGGCGCAGATCAGCGCAGGCGCGGTACACACCGGAGACACCATGGGTGTCCTCGGCACGACGCTCGTGCTCAAGGGAGTCAGCCCGGTGGAGCTGGCGACGGGCGATGGTGCCGTCTACTCCCACCTCTCGCCCTCGGGCGACTTCTGGCCCGGGGGCGCCTCCAGCTCGGGCGCCGGCGTCCTCGACACCGAGTTCGCCGGTCGCGACCTCGCCGCCCTCGACCGGGCTGCTGCAGCCCGAGGACCGAGCACGGTCATCCGCTACCCCCTGTCCCGGGTCGGTGAACGCTTCCCCGTGGCCGACCCGCGGCTGGCTTCGGTGACGACCGGGGAGCCGGTCGACGAGGTCGACGCCTACCGCGCCGTCCTCGAGGGCGTCGCCTTCGTCGAGCGCCTCGGGATCGAGACGTTGGCGCGCCTGGGAATCAGGCCCAGCCGGCACACGATCACCGGTGGGGCCACTCGCAGCGGGACGTGGAACACGATCCGCGCCACGGTGCTGGGTCCGTGCCTGGCCGGCCGGCCCGGCTCGGCTGGCTCGGCTGGCTCGGCCGGTTCGGCTGACTCGGCTGACTTGGCCGGATGGGCCGGACCGGCCGGTCCGGCCGGTCCGGCGAACGGGCAGCTGGACCCCGCCGTGGTCCTGGCCCCGACCGGCGGCAGTGCCGTCGGCGCTGCCATCCTCGCGGCCCACTCGCTGACCCTGGCCCCGACCCGGAGTGGGACCACGCCGCACCTGACCGAGACCGTCGACCGGCTGGTGCCAGCGCCGGTCCCCGTCTCCCAGGACGGCAGCCAGGCCGACCAGCTCGAGCAGTCCTACGGCGCGTTCCTCGCCCTACTCGATGCGAGCACCCGGCCACTCCACACCACCAGCACCGCGGCCGAGCCCGCGGAAGGGAGACCCGACCATGTCTGACATGTCTGACGCCACCGCCATGCCGCACGCCACCACCACGCCTGACGCCACCGCCATGCCGCACGCCACCGCCGGCCTGCCGGAGGAGGAGCGCTCACTGCCCGAGGGCGTGCGCGAGCTCCTGGCCCGCAGCAACCGCCTCGGCTCCGACCCGAGCGTGACGAACTACGGAGGCGGCAACACCTCGGCGAAGGTCACCGTCGTCAACCCGGCCAGCGGCGAGCCCGTCGAGCTGCTCTATGTCAAGGGCTCAGGCGGCGACCTCGGCACGCTGCGCGCCGGAGGGCTCGCCGTCCTCGAGCGCGACCGTCTCGCCGCCCTGGACCGGGTCTACCGGGGCGTCGAGCACGAGGACGAGATGGTGGCGCTCTTCTCCTTCTGCGGCCACGGTGCCGGCGGTGCCGCGCCCTCCATCGACACCCCGATGCACGGCCTCGTCGACCATGCCCACGTCGACCACCTGCACCCCGACTCGGTCATCGCCCTGGCCTGCGCCGCCGACGGCGAACGCCTCGTCGAGGAGATCTGGGGCGACGGCGTGGCCTGGGTGCCGTGGAAGCGTCCGGGCTGGCAGCTCGGCACAGCGATGCGCGAGCTCTCCGCGAAGGACGGCGTCATCGGCGCCGTCCTCGGCGGTCATGGACTGACCACCTGGGGCGCGACGAGCGACGAGGTCGAGGAGCGGAGCCTACGGATCATCCGCGAGGCCACGGCATACCTCGACTCGCACTCCCGGCCCGAGCCGTTCGGTCCCCACGACGCCGGCCGTGCCCCGCTGGACGGGGCACGGCGGCGACAGCGCGCCGCCGAGCTGTTCCCCCACCTGCGCGCCGTCGCGTCCCGGGACAGCCGTCAGGTCGGTCACTTCACCGAAAGCGAGACCGTCCTGGACTTCCTCGCCCGAGAGAAGGCGCACGACCTGGTCCACCTCGGCACGAGCTGCCCCGACCACTTCCTGCGGACCAAGGTGCGCCCGCTGCTGCTCGACACCGCGCCCGACGCGCCCCTCGAGGAGGTCGTCGAGCGGCTCACCGAGCTCGAGGAGGAGTACCGCGACGAGTACCGCGCCTACTACGAGCGCAACAAGGTCGCCGACTCCCCGGCGATGCGGGGGGCCGCACCGGCCATCGTCCTCGTGCCGGGCGTCGGCATGTTCTCGTTCGGCGCCGACAAGCAGACCGCCCGCGTCGCCGGCGAGTTCTATGTCAACGCCATCAACGTCATGCGCGGGGCGGAGGGCGTGTCGACCTACGCGCCCGTCAACGAGGCGGAGAAGTTCGCCGTCGAGTACTGGATCCTCGAGGAGCTCAAGCTCCGGCGCCGTCCCCGGCCGAAGCCGCACGCCGGCCGGGTCGCGCTCGTCACGGGGGGCGCGTCCGGCATCGGACTGGCGACGGCTCGTGCCCTCGCGGGCGAGGGGGCGAACGTCGTTGTCGCGGACCTCGATCCGACCAGGGTGGCCGCCGTCGCCGAGGGGCTGGGCGGTCCCGACACGGCAGCCGGCGTGAGCATGGACGTCACCGAAGAGGAGGCGGTCGCCGCGGCGATGATGGAAGCGGTGCTCGCGTTCGGCGGTCTGGACCTCATCGTCAACAACGCCGGCATCACCCGCGCGGGGTCGCTCAGCGACACCTCCTTGGAGGACTGGGACCTGCAGTACCAGATCATGCCGCGCGGCTCCTTCGTGGTGGCCAAGGCCGTCGAGCCGGTCCTGAGGGACCAGGGGCTCGGCGGCGACATCATCAACATCTGCTCCAAGAACGCGGTCTTCGCCGGTCCGAACAACGTCGCCTACTCCTCGGCGAAGGCCGCCCAGGCGCACATGGTGCGCCTGCTCGCCGCCGAGCTCGGTGACATCGGGGTGCGGGTCAACGGCATCAACCCCGACGGCATCGTCAAGGGGTCGGGGATCTTCGCCGGCGGGTGGGGTGCGTCCCGGGCCAAGACCTACGGCGTCGCCGAGGCGGACCTCGGCAAGTACTACGCGCAGCGGACCGTCCTCAAGGAGGAGGTCCTGCCGGAGCACGTCGCACTGGCCGTCATCGCCCTGACCAACGGCACCCTACCGGTGACGACGGGGCTGATCATCCCCGTGGACTCCGGTGTCCCGCAAGCCTTTGTCCGCTGAACCCGCACGACGAGAGGAGCACGACATGACGAACCCGATCGGCATCCACGCCCTGGTGTGGGTCGGCGGCTGGAGTCCCGACGAGGCCCGCACGGCCATCGAGTCGACCCGCGAGGCCGGCTACGACCTCATCGAGCTGACCATGCCCGACGTGGCGACCTTCGACGCCGACCTGACGGCACAGCTCTTGCAGGAGAACGGGCTCGGTGCCGGGGTGTCCCTCGGGCTCAGTCCCGAGACCGACATCTCGAGCGAGGACCCCGAGTGTGTCGCCCGCGGCCGCGCGATGCTCGCCGACGTCGTCTCGTTGACCCGCGACGTCAGCGGTCACTACCTCGGCGGGGTGATCTACTCCAAGCTGGGTCGGTATGCCGTGCCGGTCACCGAACGCGGTCGGGCCAACTCGATCGAGTCGATCGCGTGGCTCGCCGACAGGGCGGCCGCGAGCGACATCAACCTCGGCCTGGAGTTCTGCAACCGCTACGAGACCAACGTCCTCAACACGACCGAGCAGACGCTGGCCTTTCTCGAGGAGGTCGACCGGCCGAACGTCGTCGCCCACCTCGACGTCTACCACATGAACATCGAGGAGGTCTCCTTCTCGGCGGCGGTGCACGCGGCCGCCGATGCGGGCAAGCTCGGCTACGTCCACCTGGGCGAGTCGCACCGCGGTGCGCTCGGCACGGGGTCGGTGCCCTTCGAGGAGTTCTTCACGGCGCTGCACGAGGTCGACTACCAGGGGGTGCTGACCTTCGAGTCGTTCTCGTCCGAGGTCGTGCACCCGACGCTGTCGTCCAACCTTGCCATCTGGCGCAACACCTGGACCGACAGCATGCAGCTCGCCACGGACGCCCGCGAGTTCATCCGAACCCACTACGGCGCCTGACCAACACCTCGATCGGAGCAGACCATGACGACGACGACACGGCTGAGCGACCTCGACACCTTCACCATCGAGTTGCCCTCGTGGGCCTTCGGCAACGCCGGCACCCGCTTCAGGGTGTTCTCCAGCCCCGGCGTGCCCCGCGACCCCTTCGAGAAGATCTCCGACGCGGCGCAGGTCCACCGGGTCACCGGCCTCGCGCCGCGGGTCTCGCTCCACATCCCGTGGGACCTCGTCGACGACTGGGACCGGCTGCGCGAGCATGCCGAGGCGCAGGGAGTGCGGATCGGTGCCGTCAACTCCAACCTCTTCCAGGACGAGGACTACCGCTTCGGGTCCCTGGCACACGTCGACAAGGCGGTGCGGGACAAGGCGATCGCCCACCACGCCCAGTGCATCGACGTGATGCGCGCAACCGGGTCGACCGACCTCAAGCTGTGGCTGCCCGACGGGACCAACTACCCCGGCCAGGATTCGATCCGCGGCCGGCAGGACCGGCTCGCTGACTCCCTCCAGCAGGTCTACGCGTTGCTCGACCCTGGCCACCGGCTGCTCATCGAGTACAAGTTCTTCGAGCCGTCCTTCTACACGATGGACATCCCCGACTGGGGCACGTCGCTGACCCACTGCCTGGCCCTGGGGGACCGGGCGCAGGTGGTCCTCGACACCGGCCATCACGCGCCGGGGACGAACATCGAGTTCATCGTCGCGATGCTGCTGCGTGCCGGACGGCTCGGGGCCTTCGACTTCAACTCCCGGTTCTACGCCGACGACGACCTCATCGTCGGAGCGGCGGACCCCTTCCAGCTCTTCCGGATCCTCCACGAGATCACCGAGCAGGACGCCCACCTCCCGTCGTCAGGGGTCAGCTTCATGCTCGACCAGTGCCACAACATCGAGCCGAAGGTCCATGGCCAGATCCGGTCGGTGCTCAACGTCGAGGAGGCCCTCACCAAGGCGCTGCTCGTCGACCGGGAGGCTATGGTGGCCGCCCAGCGGGCGGGTGACGTCCTCGGCGCGAACGCGGCGCTGATGGACGCCTACAACAGTGACGTGCGGCTCACCCTGGCCGATGCGCGAGAGGCCAAGGGGCTGCCCCGCGACCCCGTGGCGGCCTTCACGGAGTCGGGCTACCTCGAGCGGGTCAGCACGGAGCGGGTCGGGGGCCATCAGGCGTCCTGGGGCGCCTGACTCGTCGCCGATCAGCCTCCGAGCCATGCTCTCCGGGCCACGAGCGCACGTCGAGCGGATCACCGAACACCGCGACGCGATATCAGCTCTCGGACCCGAGCTCGAGTGCTCAGCCGGCCGACTTCAGGTCACACGAGATGTCCGTCGGCACCGCGCGATCCCCGCACGGAACGCCGCGGACGAGCAGCTGAGGCGTCCCGGCTGCCACGGCCGCGATGTTCCACGCGCTCGTCGAGCCCGGCTCGAGGTACTGGCTGTGACCGCCGCTGGCCCCTCCCGTCGTCCCGTCGGGCAGCGTCGCCCTCGAGGTCGAGAGCAGGTCGGCGCCGGGCAGGTGGTCGGGGTCGCGCCCGAGGCGCGCCGAGTCCGCGACGACGTCGTCGCCGGTCTCGAGCACGTGGAGGTGTCCCGGCGCGAGTCGCAGCGCACCCGTGTCGGTGACGCCCAGGCCGGGCGACCCGAAGGCGACGAGGTCGTCCACACCGGTGTTCGAGCCGGCGAGGGCCAGCCCGGCCGTGGGTGAGCCGTAGGAGTGAGCCCAGACCGTGAGGTGCGGCGCCTCGCCCGGCCCCCGGGCCGCGTCGAGGCCGTTGGCGAAGCTCGCCAAGTGAGGGGCGCCCGCCTCGGCCGCGCGCCGCAGGAGGACCGAGCGACCCGGCTCGATGATGTCGTTCCACTGCGGCGCCTCGTAGCCCAGCCAGGTCACCGCGGCCACGTCCCGGCCGTCACCGGACGCGCGGGACTGCCGCCGGGCAAGGTCCGTCATCTGGCCCATGGTCGTGTCGTACCGGCGGACGTCGCCGCCCACCGTCGTCGCCAGGCCCCCGACAAAGACGGCAACGTGGCCCGCGCGGTCGACGTCCCCGGTCGACACCGCCGCCTTGGTCAACCGCCCGGAGGTATCGACGAGGAGCAGCTGACGAGGGCGCCCGTCGCGTTGGGAGAGCACCGCCCGGAGCGCCGCGACGGAGGCGAGCTGCGCCACGACCCGGCTGGACTGCTCCACCCACGGGTTCCCGGACGCCAGGAGTGGCGGGATCGGGCCGGCCGGTGGGGACAGCCGGGCGCGCTCGGCCTGGAGGGCGACGTCGGCGCGGTCGAGCAGGACCCGGTTGGCGCGGTCGCGCGCCCACGCCGGAAGCCCGTCTGCCGGCCCGACCACCTCCGGGTGTTCGGCGATGACGGCGTCCTGCTCGCTCGAGGCGAGGAGGAGCCACCACGTCGCGCTGTCCCACGGTGTCCATCCGGTTCCCCCGAAGGCCGCCGGAACCCGGACCGGACCCGGTTGGGCGCCGCTGGCGGCCGCCCACACCCTGGCCACAGTGTCCGCCGCCGAGGCCAGTTCCGGTGCGGACCCCTCGACCGGGGTGGTGACCAGTCCACCGGCTGCCTCGAGCAGTGCCGCACGGAGGGTCGCATTCACCTCTGCGGCTCGCACCAGGAGCTGCTCGAGGTCGTCACGCAGCTCCCAACGAGCCGGCTCGCGGGCCAACGAGAACAGCTGGGCCGCCGAAGGATCGGCGGGGCTGGGCCATCCGGGCACCGCGACCACCTGCCCCTGGTCCGTGATGGCCAGCCCGTGTCCGTGCGCAACCTCCTCGGCAGCGGCAGCGAGGCGAACGATTCCGACGACGTGTCCAGCGGCTCGCTCGAGGGCGGCCGCGGTCGCCGCCACGGCGGCCACCGTCCGGAGGTGGCCCTCCACCAGCTCGGTATGCCGGGCCTGCGCTGACCGGGCCGCCTCGCCGGCCCAGGTCTGCGACCGACGAGAGCCCTGGGTGAGCAGCCGCCCGAGGGCCTCGAGGCGACCATGGTTGGCACCCACCGACCGGGCGCACTCGCCCACGACGTCTGCGCGCCAGAGCCGCACCTGATCGAAGGTGAGGGTCACGACGGCGCGGCAGGTAGCCGCCCCTCGTGAGGATCGAGCAGGGTGCGTCCTGCGGACAGCGAGCCGTGCGCGGATGCCTCCGCACCGGCATACGAGGTGCTTGCCCGCTGGAGCCGCGCCGCCTGCCCCGTGGCGCCCTCCCTCAGTCTTGCGATGACCATGGTCCAGTGCGCGCTGAGCTCCGGCACCGTAGCGGCGGCGCTGCTGGCCGGCAGGGCCAGGGCCAGCGGCGCGAGGTCCGCCGCGAGGTCGAGGTTGGCCACGGCGTTGGCGAGATGGCTGAGCGGCGCAGCCGCCGCCCCGACGTCGTCCGGATCGACGGTGAAGTACATGTCCCCTCCCGAGCTTGCTGACGGACCCGAGCCTACGGACGGCGAACCGCCCCTTCGAGGTTGTCCACAGCGTCGAGGGGCGGCGGGGGCGCCTGCCCGCAGCACCGTCGTAGCCGGCACGTCATGGAGCGGCCGCCCGTGCAGGGACGCCGAACGCCGCCCACTGCGTCGGTGGACGGCGTTCGTCCTCTCGCGAGGTCGACAGCCAGGGGGTCGAGGCCTGGTGCCGTTCGGGAGGTCGGGCGCACGGCCCGACCGGAGATCGACCGGAGATCGACCGAGGACACGACCACGGTCGACCGGGACCTCAGCCGACGACCGGGATGGCGAGCTCCTGCCCGGCGTGGACCTGGCTGGTGCTCAGATCGTTGGCCAGCTGGATCTGGGCCACGCCCTCGGCCACCGGGAGCCGGGGCAGCTCGGCCGTGGCCACCTCCGAGAGCGTCTGTCCGGCCCGGACGCTCACCCTGTGGTCGATCGATGCTCCCGCGGCGCCGATGCCGAGCAGCGTGACGACGAGGATCGTGGCGACGAGCACCGCGCCGGTGGTGACCACCAACCGTCCGAAGCGGCTGATCCTCAGGCGGGTCCGGCCGGCCACCTCGTCCCGACCGGTCGGGACGAGGTGCAGGGCGGGCCGGCTCGGACGCACCTCGGCCGGGCGGATCTCCCAGGCATCGGCAGCACTCATTCTGTCCTCCGTCTCCATGTCCCCGAGGTCGGGGACGGGAACTCCATGGGCCAGCGGATGGCGGCCCGATCGACGCCTCCTCGAACGCGTGTGCGAGAGAACGTCTAGACGATGTGTAGCACGGGTGTTCGAGAAAGTCGAGACACGCCCCGAACAAACTTCTGGTACGGACGTTCGAAGCAGGTAGCCTGTCCTCATGGCAGACAGTCCAGCACCGGGGTCTGACAGACCCTTGACCTGCGCGAACACCACGGTTGAGCGGACTGTCGAAGCACACCCGCCCGGCCGACGGGCACCAGAGAGAGTGACGAAGGGGATGGGACAGATGGCAGACGTCCACGAGATGCCCGAGCGGGGCCAGGGCGATGGCCTCACTGTGCGACAGCGGCGCGTCCTGGAGGTGATCCGCAACTCCGTCGACCGGCGCGGCTACCCACCCAGCCTGCGGGAGATCGGCGAGGCGGTCGGCCTGACCAGCCCGAGCAGTGTGGCCCACCAGCTCACCTCGCTGGAGCGCAAGGGCTACCTGCGCCGTGACCCCAACCGTCCCCGGGCGATCGAGGTCGTCTCGCCGGACACCCTCCTCGGCGAGCGCGGTTACCGCTCCGGTGACGGCGGGGTCAGCGAGATGATTGACAGCACCGGACGGCTCGACAGCGTGACGGACTCCGGCGACGCCCGCCCGGAGGCGTCCTACGTCCCCGTCGTGGGCCGGATCGCCGCAGGTGGCCCGATCCTCGCCGAGGAGGTCATCGAGGATGTCTTCCCGCTGCCGAAGCAGATCGTCGGCGAGGGGTCACTCTTCCTCCTCAGGGTGGTCGGTGACTCGATGGTCGACGCCGCCATCTGCGACGGCGACTGGGTGGTCGTCCGGCAGCAGCCGAACGCCGACAACGGCGACATCGTCGCGGCGCTGCTCGACAGCGAGGCGACCGTCAAGACGTTCAAGCGCAAGAACGGCAAGGTGTGGCTCCTGCCGCACAACGCCGACTACCTCCCGATCGACGGGGACCAGGCGACGATCCTCGGAAAGGTCACTGCGGTCCTGCGCCGCATCTAGGAGGCGATGGCAGCTCCGGCCGGCTTCGCCGACTTCCCGTCCACCCCGGCGACCAGGGCGTGCAGGGTCTCGCCCAGGAGAGTGTGCAAGCGCACCGTCGCCTCGGCGTCACCGCGCGTGGGACTCGACGTGAGGATGGCCACGGGTATGCCGTCGCGAGCCGCCCGCCGGACGAACCGGTAGCCGCTCATCACCGCCAGTGAGGAGCCGAGGACGAGCAGGGACGACGCGGCTTCGACGACGGCGAAGGCCTGCGCGACCTTGGGCTTCGGCACCGACTCACCGAAGAACACGACGTCCGGCTTGAGCGTGTCCGCCCGGCACACGAGGCAGCGCGGCAGCCGGAAGGTCGCGACCACGTCGTCATCGAGGACGATGTCGCCGTCCGGCCGGATCTGGCTCGAGACCCGTGACCCGTCCGCGACGAGGGCGCGGACCCGGTCGGCGAAGCCGGGGTTCGCCAGGTCCATCCGCTCGTGCAGCACCGGACGGCTGCTGCGGTCCTCGCAGGTGAGGCAGACGACCTCCTCCAGGTTGCCGTGCAGCTCCAGGACGTCGGCGGCGCCTGCGGACTGGTGGAGGCCGTCGACGTTCTGCGTGAGGACTCCGGCGAGGAGGCCGAGCTGCTGGAGGCGGGTGACCGCACGGTGGCCGACATTGGGCTCGGCCCGCGAGAAGCGTTGCCAGCCGATGAAGCTGCGCGCCCAGTACCGGCGTCGTGCCGCGGTCGAGCCGGTGAACTCCGCGTACTGCATCGGCGTCACCCGCCGGGTGCCGTCGGGCCCGCGGTAGTCCGGGATCCCGGACTCCGTCGACAGCCCGGCGCCGGAGAGGACGACGACCCCGCCCCGGCGCACCAGCTCGCTCAGGGCGGCGAACTCGGTCGAGGTCGTGGACGGACGGGCGCTCGCGGTCACCGGTCCAGTATGCGATGCGCTGGCGCCGGGCTCAGAACCGCCCGAGGAGCATCCGCCGGTGAGAGTCCCGCAGGGCGCCCAGCGCGTATGCCGGGTCGGCCACCTCCTCGTGCGGTGGCATCAGGGCCGCATCGACTGCAATCAGCTGCCGTGCGTGGCTCCTGACGACCGCGTCCGCCACGACGTATCCATGCCGCTCGAGGATCTTCTGCTCGTCGAGCGAGAAGCGGTCGAGGTCGGTCCGGATCACGTTGATCCGTTCGCAGACCTCAGCCGGATAGCTTTGCGCGACAACCGTGTCCAGTGCCCACGTCGCTCCGGCCAGTGCGCCGCGCCGGATGCTGGCGAGAAGCCATCGCACCCGGGTCGCTCCCCCGCCGCCGGCCGCGATCGACAGGATCTGGAGCAGCCGGCCGAACACGGTGTACTGCGATCCTGCCCGGAAGACGCCCCCGCCGTCGGAGAGCAGGACGGTCGCGTGGTCCTTCCAGACTGGCTCGAGCCCGAGGTTGTCGTAGATGCCGCCGTCGCCGAGCTGGATGTCATCCATGATCTCGGCCCGGGCCTGCGCCCTCTCCTGTCCCGGGTGGCCGCCGCTCAGCCCGAGCGCGTGGCCGTCGAAGCGCATCGGCGCGAAGAAGGGCGGGAAGGCGCACGACGCCGCCACCATGTCGGCGATGCGGACGTCTGCCGGAGGCACGGCATACCCCAGGCGGTAGTCGCCGATCCGCCCGTGTGGCCGGGCGGCGTTGGGATCCATGAAGACCCAGTCGACGCCGTAACCGATCTCGGTGGCGCCGATGACGACCGCCGGCCCGTCGGCGCCGTTGTCGCGCAATGGAGTCGACCACCACGGGACCTGCCGGACGAGTCCGTCGGACAGTGCCCGGACCCCGGCATCCTTGGCGAACCAGCGGGTGGGGCGCAACTTGCCGAGCAGCGCGGGAGTGCGGACGTTGTGCCGGCTG
>JAABUU010006281.1_pt1 | contig 12828 bp, 11 predicted proteins | sample 5559301 | NCBI WGS metagenome assembly JAABUU01 (sample SAMN10711884, study PRJNA513360) | rock metagenome | isolation source: Antarctica rocks | place: Antarctica: Victoria Land, Richard Nunatak white
CCCGTAGAGCGCCGATAACCTGAAGCTCTCCCACCCAGATCTCCCATCAACCATCAATGACCAGGATGGTAGGCGGCCGGAACCCCAAGGTGAACAATCCAGAAGTGGCAGCTGCTACAGAAGACCGCAAGTTTCTTCGACCGACCTTCAGCAAGGCTGGCCGGAAGAGGGCTGTCTCCTTTGGAGAACTCATGGACTTAAGCGGTCGTCAGCGCTCCACCGTGCGGCACTCTCATCGGCGGTTGAGGGCGACCGCCAGGATGATGATGGCGCCCTTAATGATCTCCTGAACGCTCGTGGTCAGCCCGAGCACAAGGAGTCCGAAGCCCAGGATCCCAATGAAAATGGCGCCGATGACCGAGCCGGGAATGTCCCCCTCGCCGCCGAACAGACTAGTGCCGCCGATGATGACGGCTGCAATGACGTCGAGTTCGAGGCCGGTGCCCAGACTGGGATTGCCGGACGTTGATCGCGCCGCGAGCAGCATGCCGGCCAGCACGGCAGTCATGCCGGAGAACATGAAGGCGAGGATTTTGATGCGATCCGACTTGATGCCAGAGAAGCGCGCCGCAGTGAGATTGCCGCCCACGGCATAGACCCGGCGGCCGAACACCGTCAGCTGGAGCAGGTAGAAGCCGATCAGCACGACCACGATCGTCCACCAGATCGGTGCCGGCACGCCGAGGTAATTGGCGTTCCAGAACAGGTTGCTGAAAATATCGTCGATGATCGGAACCGGCTCGGTGTTGGTGATGGTGAGCGACAATCCATCGAACACGCTGAGCATGCCGAGCGTCACCAGGAAGGACGGAATCCTGGCCTTGGTGACCAGGAGGCCGTTCACGAGCCCGATGGCGGCGCCCATCAGGAGCACCAGGACCGGCGTGACGAAGGTCGGGGTGCCGGCCTGATAGAGCAGCCCGGTCACCATCGTGGACCAGCTCGCGACCGAGCCGACCGAGAGATCGATCTCGGCGCAGATGATCACGAACGTCATCCCCACGGCCATGATCGAGACCAGGGCCGTGATGCGCAGGATCGCCTCGGCGGTGCCGAGCGTCGCAAAGTTCGGAGCGAACATCACGAAATACGCCGTGACTAGCACGAAGATCAGGTAGGTGGGCCGCAGCATGACAAGGCGCCACAGCCTCGTTCCGACACCGTCGTGCTCGACAGGTGCCGTCGTCTGGATGGTCACGTGGCGTGTTCCTTCTTGGCTCCGGCGAGATCGGCTTGCAGGCTGGCGCGAAGCGCAGCCTCGTCCATGACGCCCGTCAGTTCGCGGGTAATGCGGCCGTCCACGATGGTGAGGATCCGGTCGGCCGCCGCGGTGAGTTCGTCGAGTTCCGATGAGATCAGGAGGACCCCGACACCGGCCTGCGCCGCGGTCCTCATTACGGCGCGCATGTCGGCCTTGGCATTGACGTCGACGCCGTTGGTGGGCTCGTCCAGGATCAGGACGCTGGGCTCGGTGGCGAGCCATTTAGCGAAGACGATCTTCTGCTGGTTGCCACCGCTGAGCTCTCTCGCCCGTTGGCCGGGCCGCCGCGCCACAATGCCGAGTCGCGCGTGGAAGCGCTCATAGAGCTGGATCGTCTGGCTTCGCGAGACGATCGACAGACCCCCACCGCTGAGAAGCCGATCGAGATTGGGAAGGGCGATGTTCGCCGCAAGGGAGTGGTCTAGGACGAGACCTTCGAGTCGACGATCCTCCGGCACGAAAGCCAGTCCGGCCTTGACGGCCCGCGCGGGATCGCCGAGGCGCAGCGGCTTGCCCGCAACCACGACCGAGCCGCTGGCGTCTGACACGAGACCGAAGAGCGCCTTCGCGAGCGTCGAGCGGCCTGACCCCACCAGGCCGGCGATGCCTACGATCTCACCTCGACCTACAGAGAAACTCACCCCGTGTAGTTTCCTGGAGGTGGCCAGATCCGTGACGTCCAACGCGCGCTCGGACCGGCCAGCAGGCGGTGACGCGACCGCGTCCGCGAGTGGGGCATCGGACGCGGCCGGCTTGGTCTTCGACATCAGCTGCGAGACTAGTTGGATGGATGTCGTGGCCGGGTCCAGCGGACCGATCAGCTTGCCGTCCTTCACGATGCTGAGGCGGTTGGCGAGCCGGAAAATCTCGGCCATGCGATGGCTGATATAGATCAGCCCCAGGCCGCGCGCCTTGAGTTCGTCCATGATCGAGAACAGCTTCTCCTCCTCTCGGAGGCTGAGCGACGACGTCGGCTCGTCCAAGATGAGGACGCGCGCGCCACGCGAGACCGCTTTCAGCACCTCGACCATCTGGCGCTGCGCAAAACCGAGGTCCCGCACCTTCTGGCCGGCGCGGAGCGGAAAGCCGTAATGGTCGATGATCGCCTGGGCGTCGCGGCGCAGCGTCGACGAGGCGATGCGGAAGCCGAAGGCGCGAGGCTCCCGCCCCACCATGATGTTCTCACCGACGGTGAGGTTCGGCATCAGGCTGAGTTCCTGAAAGATCATGGCGATCCCGTGCGCCAGATGATCCTTCACGGACGAGCCGGCGATGTCGGTGCCGTCCAACGTGATCGTGCCAGCGTCGGCGCGATACACGCCCATTAGGATCTTCATCAGTGTGGACTTGCCGGCGCCGTTCTCGCCCAGCAGTGCATGCACTTCGCCTGCACGGACGTCGAAATCGACATCGCGGAGGACTTGGTTCTCGCCGAACGACTTGATGATCCCCTTCATCACAACCAGCGGCGGGTTATAGGCCCGTTCCGCCGCTGTTGCTGTTGAAGGCGACAGATCGTGTTCCAGCCCGTCGATCAGACTACCCCTTCGTTTTGTCTAGCAGTCTTATGTGGACGGCCCCGGAAGTGGCAAGCGCCAATTGCGCTGCCAGAGCCGTCCTTTAGCGGTACCAGTCGGCATCGTCAGTCCCGTCCGAAGCCCTTTGGCAGCTCGACTGCTTGCAGTTCTTCGACATAACCGCGCAGCCCCAGCACGGCATCAAGCGCATCCGCCGTCGCACTGTTTGCAAGGCCGGAGGGCAGGTTGTCCCGCCACTCCTGAAAGCGGTCCAGAAGTTCCGCCAGCGTCTGTACCGCGTCAGCCCACTGTTGCGGTCGACTGCGCCGATCGGCAGGCCGGCGGTATCGGATAGCTACGGGCGGCTTCGTCGGCGCAGCTGCGACAGTAGCCTTGCGCCGCGCCCTATAGGCCGCGGATCGCTCGGCGGGGGTGGCGGCGCGATCGCCGCGGGGTGATGGTCCTGGCATCCGAGCGTGATATCCCGTGACGCGTCACGGGTGCAATGGGTAATGCACTATCAGTTCAGTGTGCTGACCGAGGTCTGTCGGCGGTGCAGAGATGGCCGAAGCTTTGCTCTTTTAAAACAACCGTACATTCCTTCATGAGCCGCTGATCGACATAGGTGAAAGATCTGGTCAGTTGCGCCCTTATGTCCGGCCTGTAGCGCGGCGTTCGCCGCTGGCCATCATGGGTATGCGCTTACGTGTCAGGCACCAATCTGTCTGGCGTGCTCGGGGCACACGACTGCTAACGGTATTGCCTGAGCTGTCGAATTGACCACAGCCTTTCCCATCACGCTGTTCAGCGCTTCCTGCCGGATCATTCGGGCTTGTGCCCCCTGCCTGCCATCCTGAGGAGAGGTATCACGCTGCCGCTGGCGCAACGACCGCGACACCACCCTTCGGACGGTAGACCTCCTTGCGCGTCATCACCGCCCAGGCGATGCGTGCCATCTTGTTCGCAAGTGCCATGGTCACCAGCCTGACGGGGCGACGCTCCAGAATGGTCCTGAGCCAGGCTCCGACGGCGCTGTTCCATCCATCTGCCCGATGGACCATTGAGGGGACCCCCAGCACGAGCAACCTCCGTATCTCCCGATTGCCCGTCTTGGTGATACGACCAAGACGTGTCTTCCCGCCGGTGGAATTCTGCCCTGGCACCAAGCCGAGCCAAGCGGCAAATTGGCGTGCCGTCTTGAACAGAGAAATATCGCCAACCGTCGCCGCGATCAGCGACGCGGTGATCGGACCGATCCCGGGGATCGTCGCCAGACGGCGTGCGGTCTGTCTGCGGCGCGGCAGGCGTCAGGCCCGTCGCACGGAGCCGATCAGAAGCACTCGTTGTTGCAGACCTTGATCACCGAGGCCGGCGGATTTTCATGGGTCACCGCCTTCAACGCACTGAGAAGGTCGATCTTCTTCACCCGCAGGGTCGGCACCTCGAGATAAGGGGGCACCTTTTCGCCGAGCAGCGCCATCGCTGCGGATTTCGCCTCCGACACGCCCTGGTCGTAGGGCTGCTGTGCGCCCACCGCCAGGAAGTCGCCACGGGCCACGTAGAGCGCGCTATCGGCCGCAATGTCGTTCGTAACGATCAGAATCTTGCGGCCGAGCGCCTTGGCGGCCGCCACCACCTGCTCGGCCGGGGTGTCCCAGGCCACGAACATGCCCTTGAGGTCAGGGTGGGCGGTCAGCATTGCGGTCGCCACCTGATAGGCCTTCTCGGGCGATTGGATCGTGCCGATATCGTCGACCTTGATCCCGGGCGACTCCTTGAACGCCGCGAGTGCACCCGTTTTCCGCACCGCGACAGAGTAGTAGTAGTCGTAGACCAGGGTGATGATCCCGACCTCGCCTTGGCCCCCGAGCGCCTGCGTCAGCTCCTTGGCGGCGTAGTAGGCGTTCTTCTCGTTGTCGGAAGCCGTGACCGAGATGTAGTCCTTGCCCGGCGTCATGCCGACCGGCACGTTGTCCATGAACACAAGCTTGATGCCAGCCGCCGCCACCTTCTTATAGGCCTCGGCTTCGGACTGGGGGTCGATCGGTATCGAAAAGATCACGTTGGGCTTGCGCGCCGTCAGCTGCTCGAGATCGGAGATCTGCTGGCCGGGCTTGAAGTGGGCGTTGGTCACGGCGACAACCTCGACACCGAGGTCCTTCAGCGTGTTGGTGATGCCCTCGATCTGCAGCTTGGGCCAGCCGGCATCCATCGTGTGGATCGCGATCGCGGCCGTGAAATGCCCCGCCTTGATCTTGTCCTTCTGCTCCTGGGTGAAGGTCAGCGTGTCGGGAGACACGGCGTCGGGACCGTCAGGAAACCCGGGGACCGGCTGACCCTTAGGGGTCAGCGGCAGCGGCTTCATCAGCTCGGTCGCCTCGGGCGGGATTTTGTCGGGCCAGTGATAGTCTTCCGCCATCGCAACGCGGCCCGCGAGCGTGAGCGCCATGACCGTCGTGCTCACCTGCAAAAGACGCTTCATCATCGCCGTCATCGAAACCCTCCCCTTATAGCGCGCCGGTCGAAGCCGTCGGCGCGTCCGCATTTGCGGTTGTTGTGATTTTGGCCGTCTGCTAGTGATGGTAAGATGCCATTCCCCGCGAAAGCAACCGCGATTGCGTGCGAGCGCAGTTCTTCTGAGCTGAAGAAACGCCAGCGTGAGCGGGCTTGAGGGCGCTCTCAGTCGAGCGCGTGACCGGATCGGTGGCGCTTATCTCCCGCCCCTTTCGATCACAAGGTAGGCGGCACCGCGCCCGAGAGGATGGCGTGACGCCTGTCGGGCTCTCACGGCGGCGCCCAAGAGAGACCGGGGAGGTGGGAACGACGCGACCGGCCGGATCGCCGGCTGGGATGACTTGTGGCTCGAACGGCGTATTGCTCCGTTGCTTCAAGTCGGCGCTGATCGGCTCGCGAGGGAAACGTCTATGGGTTGGAAGCTGGCCTACCACGCCAATTGCTGGGGACCGCTCGGTGGCGACGCCGTCGGGGTCACCTCCATCACCCGGCTCGCGTATCGCACTTTCGGGGACATGGCGCAGGCTGCGCGCGACATCGCGGCAGCGGGTTACGACGGTATCGAATTCTTCGACGGCAACGTGGTCGAGCACGAAGGCAATCACTACCGTCCCACCCGTCGCATTCTTGACGAGACCGGCCTGAAGCTCGTCGCGCTCTATAGTGGTGGCAATTTCATCTTTGCCGACATCCTCGATGAGGAACTTGCCCGAATAGCCAAGGCGGCCGATGCCGCCCAGGCGCTCGGGGCCGAGCATCTCGTGGTCGGCGGTGGCGCCCGCCGCTTCGATGGCAAGCGACCGGGCGATTACGACGCGCTCGCGGCGGCGCTCAACAAGGTCGCGGCTCTCGCGACGGCACGCGGGCTCAAGCCGCACTATCACCCGCATCTGTCGACGATCGTTGAGAACCCCGACGAAGTCCGCACCGTCTTTAACAAGAGTGCCATCGGGTTCTGCCCCGATACCGCGCATCTGGCGGCGGCCGGCGGCGATGTAGCCGCGATGGTGCGCGAGCACGCCGCGCGCATCTCCTACATCCACCTCAAGGGCTGGCAGCCCGAGCCCTTCGCCTTCACGCCGGTCGGCCGGGGCCGTTGCGACAATGCCGCCGTGATCCGCGCCCTCAAGGACATCGGCTACGACGGCTGGATCTGCAACGAACTCGACAGCTGGCCGGACCCGGCGGCCGGCGCCCGCGAAAGCCACGCGTTCGTTACGGCGGAAGCCGCCAAGGCCTGACCGTTCCTCTGACAGCGACCCCTTGCGAGGAGCCCGCATGCCCGACCCCTTCGATTCCCATCAGCGCGCGACGATCGAAGCGGCGATGAGCCGGATCATTCCGACCGACGACACGCCCGGCGCCCGCGAGGCGGGCTGCATCGAATTCCTGGAGCGTTACCTGTCTGGCACGGATGGCATCTTCGCCAAGCCAGACGGCTCGGGCTTCGAGGTTCTCGAAGGCAGGAGCAAGGACGCCTGGCAGCAGCGCATCGATGTCATGCGCATCCGCTACGCCGAAGGCGTCCACGACCTTGACCGGCGTGCCCGCGCCCGCTTCGCGCAGGATTTTGTCGCCCTTACCACTGCCGAGCAGGACCGCATTTTGCGCGGCGTCGAGGCCAACGTCTCGGACGAGCCGACCACGCTCTCCGCGTCGGATGGCCTCGCCGGCCCGGTCTCGGCCGAACCCGCGTTGCAGCAGACGCTGACGGAGGTCGATCTCGACTTTTTCCCGCTGCTGGTCACGCACACGCGCCAGGGCTTCTATGCCGACCCGATCTATGGCGGCAACAAGGGCCGGGTGGGCTGGGACACGATCGGATTTCCGGGCCCGGCGTCCCTGAAGGAGGTCTACACGGGCCGCTACACCACCTTGTCCTATTTCGCTGAGGGCGAAGCCGAGGCCGTCAGGGAGTTTCATGATGGCCTTTAAGGCCAAGCCGCAGAAGACCGATGTCGTCATCATCGGCGCGGGCGCATCTGGCGCCGCCGCCGCCAAGGTTCTGTGCGAAGCGGGCGTAAAGGTCGTGGCGCTGGAAAAGGGGCCGTGGCGGCGCAAGGAGAGCTTCGGGGGCGACGAACTCGCCAACATCAACCGCTACAACCTGTGGCCCGATCCGCTGCTCAACCCACGCACTTGGCGCGAGACGGCCAATGACGCGACCCGGCTCGAGAATTTCTGTCCCGTGCCCCAGATGGTCGGCGGCGGGACGGTGCATTGGCAAGGCTGGCTGCCGCGTTTCACCGAGAACGACTTCCGCCTCCGCACGGTGGCGGGCGACGTGCCGGGCGCGTCGCTGGCCGACTGGCCGATCACCTATGACGAACTCGAGCCCTACTACCTCAAGGTCGAATGGGCCTTCGGCGTCTCCGGCCAAGCTGGCGCCAACAGGTTCGAGTCACGCCGCTCGGGCGGCTACCCGTGTCCGCCCATGCCGGTGTCGCGCTACGCCCAGAAATTCATGCGTGGCTGCGACGCGCTAGGCTGGAATGGCTTTCCGACGCCTCAGGCTGCACTCTCGCGTCCTTTCAACGGTCGCAAGGCCACCGTGGTCAGCGCCTTCGCGCAGCAGCACGGCGACCCGACCGGGACGCGCTCGTCGGCCCTGAACGTCTTCGTGCCCGACGCGGTCGCGACTGGCGATTTCGAGCTCAGGCCCGACAGCACCGTGCGCGAACTCGTGCTGGACAGTGCAGGCCGCGTCAAGGCGGCGGTCTACCAGGATGCCGACGGCGACACGGTCGAGCAGGAGGCGGACGTGTTCATCCTCGCCTGCGGAGCTATGGAAACGGCGCGCCTTCTCCTGCTCTCGAAATCCGGGCGGTTCCCGAATGGCCTCGCCAATGGCAGCGATCTCGTCGGCCGGAACGTAACGTTTCATGAATACTCGGCCGCGGTCGGCACCTATGAGGATCCGGTCTACGCCTGGGCTGGCGGGGGCTACGTCAGCGCTTCGACGTTCCAGCATTACGAGCACGACGCGTCGCGTGGGTTCGTATCGGGGGGACACATCGCGGTCGCGGGCGTTGGCATCCCGCTGCCCATCAACTGGCGCCTGCCGAGCAGACCCACCTGGGGCGCCGAGGCCAAAGCGGTCGATCGCGAGGAGTTCAACCATTCGCTCGCTATCGCGATGGTGCTCCACGACCTGCCGCAGCACGACAATCGCATCGAGCTCGACGACAAGGTGGTGGATGCCTGGGGGCTGCCGGTCATCCGCGTGACCCTGAAGCCGCACGACAACGACCTGAAGCAGGGCCGTTATTTGATCGATCGCGGCGCCGATATTCTGGAGGCGAGCGGCGCCCGCTCGATCACCAAAGTCTATGCTGATCGCGTCACCGGCAATTGCTCGCACCAGCATGGCACGGCGCGCATGGGTGACGATCCGTCCACGAGCGTCTTAAATCGGTGGTGTCGCGCCCACGAGGTCGACAACCTTTATGCGGTCGACGGTTCGCCTTTCCCGACCGGCACCGGCGCGAACCCGACGTTGACCATCATGGCCAACGCCTGGCGCGTCGCCGACAAGATCATCGCCGAGAGAGGCGCGGCAGCAGGACGGTGACTTAACCCCGGCGTTTCGCAGACCGAGCGATGATCGCCTCGTCGTTCTGCCCTCGCACGGGAGGTCCGGACGGCATCATTATCTGTTTGCGGAAGACCGTCGCGCCTCTGACTAGTCGCAACCGGCGCGTCCGCTTGCGAGAGAAGTCCGATTTCGTGGGAACGGCAGCGATGGGCGCAAAGCAGCCCTGAGTTCACTTGTCGGAACCGTCACCCGAGAGGCTCGCAAGTGGCTTGGCAGCCATCGCGGTTACCAATTCGAATGTGGAGCCCTCGCCCAGGACCAGTTCGGTCATGCGAGTCAGTTCAAGGGTTGCAACGAACGTGCTACTGACCGCCGATCGAGCGACAAGGTCGCGGTTTGGCAAACTCTCCGGAAGTCTTGGCAGAAAACCCGTCAGCGGCATCGGCGCCACCAGCTTGGCAAGCTGCCGACGCATGCGCGCGAGGGCGTCCGGTATGCGGAAGAGCGCCGGGATAACCGGCCGATAGACGTCCTCGACTGCTGGCTGCTGCTGCTCCTCCTCGTGTTCGAGGACCGCTAGGCAGGCCTCCATCAGCCGCATGTAGGACGAAACGCGGGGGTCGCGCTCCCGCCGTGGTGCCGTGAAGACGTCCCGGCCGAGCTGGGGCCGCGCCTCCAGCCACGCGGCAGCGGCTCGCACGAACTGCAGCGCTTGCAGGCGGGCGAGTTCGTTCGTGGCCTCGGACTCCGCGGCACCCGCCGCCTCGGGCGTGCTGGGCAGCAGCAACCTGGACCGCAGTTGAAGCAGTCGCGCCACCAGGACCAGCCAGTCCGCCCGCCGCTCCAGCTTCACGTGGCGTTCGTAGCGGGCCATCGCCGCGATGAACTGGTCGACCATGTCGGCGACCGAGATCCGGCTCAGGTCGATGCGCTCGCGCTCGGCAAGGTTGAGCAGCAGGTCGAGCGCTCCGTCGAACCCGTCGAGATGCAGCTGGGGTGAGTTGGGCACCCGGGGTGGGCTGTCCCAATCGTCCCATAGGGCGTCGGGCGGCATGTCGGCTAGTTCGGCGTCGCCCTGGTCAACCATCGTCATAGATTGGCCGTATCGTAAGCACGAGCTTCGGCCAGTCTCGCCGGAGACGGAGGATCGTCTGCCAGGGGGTCCAGTCGGCCGACCGGAACTCGTAGACGATCTCGGCCTTGCGGCGGAGGCGGCGGTCAGCGCCCTCCTCGCGGATGCGGACCCCGCGAAGCTGCGTGGTGCCCCAGTGCGCCCGCAGCCAGCTCTGGGCCTGCGGATCGTCCTCGCCAAGCTGCAGGATGGCGTCCGGAATCGGCACGAGCCGGTGAAGGTCGAACGGGCACCCACCAGGCTCCCGCCAACGCGCCATCAGCCGATCGTGGCGCGTGGCGATGATCTCGCGAAGCTGGCGCGCCAGCATCCGCGCTTCGGGGCCGCCCGACGCCATGGGCGCGAACAGCCGCGCCTCCTCATGGTCGAGGTCGAGATGCCATGGGATGCCGCCGGTGCCCCAGGCCGCCTCCCGGAAGCGCGCCACCTCGCCGGCCGGCCCGCTCACCGTCAGCACGTTCAGCAGGCAGTCTGTGGTCGCCGGTCCGTCGCGATCGGCGCCAGCGACATTGCCCGAAGCCCCCTGCCCTCCCTCCACGAGCTTTCCACCGGCTTTCGCCGGCGGAACCTTGGCTCGCTCCGCCCGGCCGTCTTCCGTCTGGAGCAGAGACCGGCTCATGACGCTCAGAGATCGAGCAGCCGAGCGGGATTGTCGCCGGTGATGCGCGCCCGCTTGCGGTAGCCGCGCATCGTGGACAGGTCGCCGTGCCGCGTGTGCGCCGCCACCTGCTCGTCGGGCGCGCCGGCGAGATAGGCCTCGGTGATCAGACCGGCGCGCAGCCCATGCGGCGACAGGCGCTCGCTCGCATGCACCGTCAGCTTCGCCATGGCCGCCCGGCTCAGCAGGATGTGGCGAACGCCGGCCCCGGTCAGCCGCTCCTCCATGGTTCCATGCACGGTGATGCCGCGGAACACCGCCCCGCGCCGGATCTTGCCGCGCCTCAGCCAGGCCTCGAGCGCGCGCACCGGGCAGGTGTCGCTGGCGCCGCTGTCTGTGCCACGCATGCGCGGCAAGGTGACGTCGGCCCCCTTCCCTGCCTGGTCGCCCTTGCTCCGGTGGAGGTGGATCACCACGCAATCCGCCTCGAAGCGAAGGTGGTGCACGTCGATGGCGACCAGTTCCGAGCGGCGGAAGGCGCCGGCGAAGCCGACCAGGAACAGTGCCCGGTCCCTCGTTCCAGCGAGATCCTGCGTGCACCCGGCGATCAGCCGCTTGACCTCGACGGAGGTCAGGGCCGCCGATGGCCGGACCGGTTTGCCATGGGCGCGGCCGATGCCGGCCATCGTCTCGCGGACCGCGGGGTGGGCGCCCGACCAGGTCAGACCGCGCCGGCGATGGTGGTAGGCGATGGCGGCCAGCCGGCCGCGCAGGGCGCTGATGCCGATCGTCTCGGCGAGGCTGGCAAGGTAGGCGGCGGCTAGCACGGGGTGGATCGGCAAGGCGTTCGGATCGGCCCCCTGCTCCCGGCACCAAGTGACGAAGACATACCAGTCCCGAATGTAGGCCGCCCGGGTGGCCGGTGCGATCGCGTCGGCGGCGTAGTCCGCCGCGGCGGACACGGCCTCGCCGAGCTTGCCTTCCAGCAGGGATCGCAGCTCATCCGACATCGGGTGGGAGCGTGCCAGGCGCGACACGACCGCCAAGGCGCGGCTGGTGTCCGGTGTCGCCGGCGTTGAGGACGCCGCCGATGTGGCAGCGAACGGAGGCAGGATGTCACCTGGGCGGTCGGGATTGGCTGGGTCAGACATGGTCTGCATCTCCTCCCGGTTGCCCAAAGACCTTCCCGAGCGCCCTCCCCTGCCCTATGATCAAGGCATGGACAGCGTGACCCTTCCCCCGGAGCTGGAGCAGTTTGCGGCCGAGGCCGTTGCTGCTGGGCGGTATCGCGACACGGCCGACGTGGTCCGAGCCGGCGTCGATCTGTTGAAGCGCCAGGAGGCGGCGCGTACCGCGTTTGTGGTGTCGCTTGATGAAGCTGTTGCCGAGTCGGACCGTGACGGCTGGCACAGTCTGGACGATGTGCTGGCAGAAATGGATGAGATCATCGAGGCGGCGGAACGCAACGCGGCGTGACTTTGCCAGCCCGCTTCTCTTCGCGAGCCCGCCGAGAAGTGGCCCAGGTGCTAGCGGGGTTGGAGCATCCGGCAGCGGGACGAAGGCTGCGGCAGGCGCTCGAGACGGCGGCGCGCCGTATTGGCCAGCATCCTGAGATAGGCCGTCGCGTGCCTGCATTGGCTGCAGAGCGATACCGGTTCTGGCCGGTGACAGGGTTTCCGTATCTGCTGGTCTACCTCTCCGCCACAACGCCACCCTCGATCGCTCGGTTCGTGCATATGGCACAGGACCTGCCACCTCTGCTGGCCGAGTTGCGCGACGACGACCGATCGCGCCAGGACTGACGCTGGCAGAGTTCACCGGGAGCCAAATCGGCTGCCCCATCGTGTTCCCGTGAGGCGCCGCTAAGCCACTGGGAAGGCTGGCTTTCCGGTCCGCCACCCTCCCCTTCTCCGCCCCTCGATCGCCCATTTCCCTGGTCCAAACTGCTTGTATGGAGTGTGCCAGAGCCTTCCAAATTGTGGCAACTGGCGTTTTTCTTGTACGAGCTTACGAAAAGGAGGATTTTGGTGAGTGGGACGGGCTAAAATAAATGCGAGATGCACGGTTATCGAACGTAAAAAGGGACTAATAGGGCCATCACGGCAGATTTAGAGCGCCTTTTCAGACCACTATGTGCGGCAAGTCGTTCGGAAAACCGTAATTGCTCACGTGGGTAGGGCGTAGGTATTCGGCGTCGCGCTGGCGACGTCAGCATAAAGGTGGTTGACGCGATCACGGTCGCTTTGATTCAACGTCTGGGTGGCATCCGGG
>JAABUU010006287.1_pt1 | contig 12817 bp, 15 predicted proteins | sample 5559301 | NCBI WGS metagenome assembly JAABUU01 (sample SAMN10711884, study PRJNA513360) | rock metagenome | isolation source: Antarctica rocks | place: Antarctica: Victoria Land, Richard Nunatak white
AGGCGATGGGAGAAGCCATTGGATACCTTCCACTGGAAGATACGCCGAGGCCATGCCATTCTACTGCAAACCGCGCAAAAACTTATGACACCCTACTTAGTCACCCCGACGGCTATACTTACCTGGGTCTAGCGGAGGCTCTGACAGGACAGGGTAAGACGGCGCAGGCTTTGCAATCTTACGAGGCGATCTTCCACCCAGACGCGCATCATGCTTGGAGTGGTACTTATATGCTACGGGTGCATCTGGAATATGCGCTTCTACTCAACCAGACGGGGCGGTGGGCCGAGGCTCTTAATCAGTATCAGGCCGCGTTGCCTGACCTCCCAGCAAGGAATATGCCACAGCCGGATTTCGTGTTCGTCCCCGCGACGCCCCGGCCCGTAGAATTAGAGGCGTCGGCGCGTATCGGCCTGGGCCTGTACGACACCTGGAATGGTGAGGGCGACAATAACGGCCAGGCTATGCACGAGTACACGAAAGCCTTGCAGTTGCAGCCGAACTGGGCGGTTGCGAACTACTACTACGGCTACGGCTGGCAGCATCTTGCCCTCAAGGGTCAGGCGAGAGCCACCCTCGCTCCGCAGGCCAAAGCCGCCTTGCAGAAGGCGGCGAGTCTAGGTGGGGGCGATGTCAAGAAGAACGCCGAGGAGTCGCTGAAGGCGTTCGCACCGCCCAGGTGACGCGGGTTGACGCCGAGACGCAGATGGAGAAGCCCGGCCTCGTGTGAGGCCGGGCGTTTTTGTTGATAAAGTGTGTGCCGGGGCAGTAAAATGCCCCGGCAGGCGCTTACCGGCTCAGGAAGGAACACCATGAAAATGGATAGGAAGAGGGCGTTGCATTGTGCCACGCTCGGTATATTGTTCAGCGCCTCCTGCGCGCTGGGCGGTCAGACCGCCCACGCCCAATCCACCCAAGAGAGGCGTATCCCAATTTCACCGGCGGTGGAGGATTCAATCCGGCAAAGCAACCTGGCGGCCATTGCCGCCGCCGTTGATCTGCACGCCGGCCGCTACGCTCAGGCAGAGGCGGAGGCCCGAGAGGCTGTATCCCTGGAGTTTCTCATCGGCATGGGCCAAGAAGTGCTGGCCGCGGCTCTGGCCGCGCAGGGCAAAGACAAGGAGGCGCTCCAGGAGTACCACGCCATAGTGGTAGATCAGATGGATCACCATGCCAGTAATATGGTGCCCTACGCCCAGTTGTTGCTGAAGTCGGGTGATTGGAAGGAAGCTCTCAGCGTCTACAACCGGGCGTTGTCACGGTTCCCCAACGCGGAACTTGCCTCGGAGAGCGCCCACTTCTCGCCCGATGTGCCGGAGCCGGCGGCGCTGGCGGTGGCCCTTCACATCCAGCGCGGGCGGCTGTACAACGCCGCGCCCAATGCGGCGGGCCAGACCCAGAACACAGAGGCGATGGCCGAGTACGGGAAGGCACTGCAACTCGCGCCCGACAACGTCTTGGTAAACTTCTATTACGGGTCCGGCTGGCAGCGGCTAACCCCTGCCGAGAAGGTAAAGTTCGGCAACGCCGCGCAGGCCAGAGCCGCGTTCCAGAAAGCCGCAAATCTGGGTGGGGGCGATATCAAGAAGAACGCCGAGGAGGCGCTGAAAGCGTTTGCGCCGCCCAGGTGAGCGGGTTGACGCCGAGACGCAGACGGAGAAGCCCGGTCTCAGGCGAGGCCGGGCGTTCCAGCCGCTGGTGTCACCCTCGCCGCCACCCGGCAAGGATGTACAGTGGGTCCATCAGGGGACGGCCACGTGGAGCACAAACGGCAATGCCACCAGGCCCGCCACGGGCGGCTGGGCCGGCTATGCGGCACAGTATGGGTCTGACGCAGCAGGAACAGTCACAGCTGGAACGGCTGCACCAAATGTCACGGTGAAGTTCACGGCTGGAAATACGTTCCCCGCCTGGACACGGACTAACACATTCCCGAACTTTTAGGATATGGACGGTGCCCCACAACACTGCCTGCCGACCATCCTGATACACAAAACACTACACGGGAAGAGAGACATCCATGAGAATGCGAACCTTTTACGCTGCTTTGGCAATCTGCCTGAGTGTCACGCCCGCAGCCCTGGGGCAAACGCCTGGGACAAAACACGTCAGTGGCAGCGGTGACAGCTATGTGAAGCCCAAACCTCAAGAAACAGCGATCTGGGAGCAAGTGGGATTGCTGGTTCAATCCGCAGCCATCTCCCTGCACGCGGGCCGATATGCTGACGCGGAAGCGCAGGCACGAGAAGCACTATCTCTACGTCCCATAGACACAGGCGAAGAGGTTCTGGCGGCGGCTCTGGACGCGCAGGGCAAGAACCAGGAGGCACTTCAAGCTTACAAGAAGATGGTAGTTGATGAGAAGACGGGGTACCTCCGCGTTCTTCTGCCTTATGCCTTGCTGCTACTGAAGTCAGGCCAGTGGGGGCAGGCAGTTGGTGTCTACAACCAGACTTTATCCCCACCTGGTGCTGGAGATTTCGCACGGGCCAACAGCCGCTTCTCCCCCGACGTGCCGGAGCCGGCGGCTCTGGCGGTGGCCTTGCACATCGTCCTGGGTCAGGAGTACAGCGGGCAGCCCGATTGGGCGGGCGAGTCCCAGAACAGAGAGGCGATGGCTGAGTACGCGAAGGCACTGCGAATCGCGCCCAATGACGCCTTAGTGAACTACCATTACGGGACCGGCTGGCAGCGGCTAACCCCTGCCGAGAAGGCAAAGTTCGGCAACGCCGCGCAGGCCAGAGCCGCCTTGCAGAAAGCCGCCAATCTGGGTGGGGGCGATGTCAAGAAGAACGCCGAGGAGGCGCTGAAGGCCTTCGCGCCGCCCAGGTGAGCGGGTTGACGCCGAAACGCAGACAGAGAAGCCCGGCCTCGCGTGAGGCCGGGCGTTTTTGTTGATAAAGTGTGTGCCGGGGCTTTCCACAGCCCCGGCAGGCGCTTACCGGCCGGGGTCGGCGTTGACGCGGATGCGGGCGGCGGTGAGGACGCCGTCGTCGCCGGACTGGCCGCCGGCGGTGAGGTGGTCGCCGACCTTGATGTCGCCGATCTTCTCGGTCCGGCTGCGGCTGACCTGGACATCGGGCGCGGCTTTCAGTGTGACCGAGACGCCGCCGGGCAGGGCGACGGTCAGGGGGCTGACCGTCGTGATCTTGCCGGTCGCCTGGGCAGTGGCGTCATGGGGGCCGCGCCCGCCGCCCATCTCGCTCGGACGTCCGCCGCCGCCGAACGGGTCGGCTATGGGGAAGGCCGGGCCACCCGGCGCGTCCGCGCCGTCGCCCGCCGTGATCTGCGCGGCGGTGATCCCGGTCGGGACGCCGCGCACCTGCACCGTGTCCCCTACTTTGAGGTCGGCGACGCTGGAGTCCACCATCCCCGTGATCCGGGTCGAGTCCGAAACCTTGACCGTCTGGCCCGCGCCCCCGCCGAACGTGGGCGTCAGCGTGACCGTCCCCGTGGCGGCGTTCACGGCGCTGACCGTTCCGACGGCGAACGGCAGACGCCCCCGCCCGAAGGGATTGGGGCCGGAGGCGTTGGGCATCCCGCCGCCGAAGGGGTTGGTGCTGTTCGGGTTGGGGGTGCCCGCCCCGAAAGGGCTGGGGCCGCCCCCGCCGAACTGCGCCCAGGCCGCCCCGCCCAGGACCGTCCCGGCCAGGACGGTGATCGCCAGCATTCTGCCGCCCCGCGCCAGGCGTGTCTTTTTCGTGCGTGTCATGTGCTGCATTCCTCCGAACTCCTATACGGCCTGCGCCCGAGATTTGTTCACCGTGTCTGTAGTGGCCGACAGGGTATAATGAAGGCATGAACGCACTGCTTGCCAGCCCGCGCGGCTTTTGCGCCGGCGTGGACCGGGCCATCGACGTGGTCGAGGAGGCGCTGGAGATCTTCGGTACGCCGGTCTATGTCCGGCACGAGATCGTCCACAACGAGCACGTCGTCGAGCGCCTGCGCGCGCGCGGCGCGGTCTTCACCGATGACCTCGCCGACGTCCCCGAGGGCGGCGTCTTGATCTTCTCCGCGCACGGTGTCTCGCCCGCCGTCCGGGCCGAGGCGAAGGCGCGGAGTCTGCGCGTCATCGACGCGACGTGCCCCCTGGTCACCAAAATCCACCTCGAAGTGCATAAGTTCCTGCGCCGCGGCTACGGCATTTTCTATATCGGCCACAAGGGCCACGTCGAGACCGAGGGGACGCTGGGTGAGGCACCGGGCCGTCTGCACCTGGTCTGCGACCTCGCCGATGTGGCCGCCGCGTCCGAGCCGCCCGAGGCGCGGTTGATCTACCTGACGCAGACGACGCTGTCCATCGACGAGACTCAGCAGATCGTCCGCGCCCTGCGCGCCCGCTTCCCGCGCCTGGAAGACCCGCCCACGGGCGACATCTGCTACGCGACGCAGAACCGGCAGGATGCCATTAAGGTCATCGCCCCCCGCAGCGACGTCGTGCTGGTCATCGGCTCACAGACGTCCTCCAATACCAAGTCGCTGCGTCAGGTCGCCGAAACGCTGGGCGCGCGGGCGTATCTGATCGGCGGCCGCGAGGACATCACCGACGCGATGCTGGCCGGGGCCGCGACGGTGGGCGTGACCAGCGGGGCGTCCGCGCCCGAGGACAAAGTCCAGGGCGTCTTGGAAGAGCTGCGCGCGCGCGGCATCGGGGTCGTGGAGCAGGTTAAGGTGCGCGAGGAGAACATGGTCTTCTCGCCCCCCTACGAGATGCGCCAGCTTCGGATGGCGGCGGGGCGGTAGACGGCCATGCTCCTCGAAAACAAAGTCGCCCTGGTCACGGGCGCGGGGCGGGGCATCGGGGCCGCCGTCGCACGGCGGCTGGCTTTGGAGGGAGCGCGCGTCGTGGTCCACTACCGCGAGAGCCGGGTGGGGGCGGGGGCGCTGGCCGAGGAGATCGGCGGGCTGGCCGCGCAGGCGGACCTGACGGACGCGCTGGCCGCCGAGGCATTGGTCGCCGAGGCGCTGGCGCACTTCGGGCGGCTGGACATCCTGGTCAACAACGCCTCGTCGTTCGCGGCTGACCTGCGCTTCGAGGACGCGCGCTGGGAAGACTTTCAAGCCGAGTTCGACGGCGTGGTGGGCGTGACGGTCAACCCGACGCGGGCCGCCGTCCCGGTCATGCGGGCCGGGGGCGGCGGGCGGATCGTCAACCTGGCCGCCACCCTGGTGCAGCGGCCCGCGCCCGAGTATGTCGTTCATACCACGGCCAAGAGCGCCCTGGTCGGCCTGACTCGGACCCTGGCGCGCGACCTGGGGCCGCACGGCATCACGGTCAACATGGTCTCGCCGGGCATGACCCTGACCGAGTATTCGCAAAGCCTGCCCCAAGAGCTGAAGGCCCGCGCCGCCGCGCAGACCCCCCTGCGCCGGCTGGCGACGCCCCAAGATGTTGCCAATGCCGTCCTTTTCTTTGCCTCCCCGCTGGCGGATTTCGTTTCGGGCGCGAATCTGGCCCCCGACGGCGGCCTGGCCGTTCTGTGACGTCGCCCGCGCGGGACGTTCGGCGGAACAATCTCGTGGGTACAGTTGTCTGAGAGCAGACAGCATCCGAGGAGAATCACCCGATGACAACCAAATTTCCCCGTGCCGGCTTCGCCCGGCCCCTGGCCTTGATCGCCGCCGCTTCGCTGCTCGCCCCGCTGGGCGCGGCCCCCGTCCAAGCACAGTCCGCCGTCCTCCAGGCGCACAAAATCTCGGCGGGCACGACCGTCAGCGTCCAGCTCCTGCAAGGGGTGGACTCGACGACCGCGCAGGTGGGTGACGCGGTCCGGGCGCGCGTCACCGCCGGCGACAAGAGCGGCCTGCCCGGCGGCACCTACTTCATCGGGCGCGTGACGCGCGCCCGGCCCGCCACGGCTCGGCAGCCCGGCGTCCTCAGCATCCAGTTCGGCGTCGCGAACCAGAACCAGGCCGCCGCGAGTCAGGGCTACCAGTCGAGCCAGGGCTACGCTTCGGGCCGCGTGGCGACCGCCATCGCCAACACGGCTTCCGCCGTGCTCGTCGGCAATTCGGCGGCCTCGGACAAGTCCCAGTACGGGACCATCGGCGCGGGCGCGGGGGCTGTCCTGGGCTATTCGCGCAAGCGCAAGCTCGGCGACCTGATCGGCGGCGCGATTCTGGGCGGCGCGGCGGGCTACGGGGCGAACCAGCTCCAGAAGCATAACGCGGGCGACGTCAAGCTCAAGCAGGGTGATAAGCTGGACATCCGCCTGAACACGCCTCTGACGCTCCGCACCGAGATCGTCGCGCCGTACTAGCGGGCTTTCAAGAAGCGCCCCGGTCTAGACAGGCCGGGGCACCTCTGCGCCGCCCGCCCCGAAGCCTTGCGGCCTTGTCAACGCCGGGGGGATATGCTATAATTGCTTGTGCCCGATACAGAAATTGCGCCCGACCCCGCAGGGCTGCGCGCCAAAGCCGCGCGCATCGAGGCCCTGCTGACCGAGGCCTACGGGGCGCGCGTCTGGAAAGCCGAAAATCACTCGGATGATGTCCTGGGCGCGCTGGTCGCCACGGTCCTGTCCCAGAACACCAGCGACCTGAACTCCGGGCGTGCCTATGCGTCTCTGAAACAGGCCTTCCCCGGCGGCTGGGACGACGTCCGGGTCGCATCCGTGACCGATGTCGCCGACGCGATCCGGCCGGGCGGGCTGGCGAACATCAAAGCGCCGCGCATCCAGGCCATCTTGCAGGACGTGTTCGAGCGCAGCGGGCGGACCGACCTGGACCACATCAAGGCCTGGGACGACGCCGCGATCCGTGATTATTTACGCTCGTTCCACGGGGTGGGAGCCAAGACGGCGGCGTGTGTCCTGATGTTCAATCTGGGCCGCCCCGTCCTGCCCGTGGACACCCACGTCCACCGCGTCTCGCAGCGGCTCGGCCTGATCGGGCCGCGGGCGACCCCAGACCAGGCGCACGATCTGCTGCCCCGGCTGCTCGCCGCCGACCAGATCTACTCCTACCACGTCCACCTGATCGAGCACGGGCGGCGGGTCTGCCACTCCCGGAAGCCTGCCTGCGGCTCGTGCGCGGTGCGGAGCGAATGTGACTACTTTCAGGCCGCCGCCTGGGCCGGGTTGGGCCGATGACGGGAACGGACGCCGTCTCGGACCCGGTGCTGAAAGCGGACGGATTGTGCTTCGGCTGCGGCCCGCGCAACGGCGTCGGCCTGAAGCTGTCGTTCTTCTGGGACGGCGACGACTGCTGCACCGACTGGACGCCCGCCCGCGAACACCAGGGCTGGCAGGGCCGCGCCCATGGCGGCCTGCTGGCGACCGTCTTGGACGAGGCCCTGTCCCACGCGGCCCTGGAGCGCCACGGCCTGTTTTGGGTCACGGCGGAGCTGACGACGCGGCTTCGTCGGCCCGCCGTCATCGGCGAGCCACTGCGCGTCAGGGCGCGCATCGTTGCCGTCCGGTCGCGCCTGATCCTCTGCGAGGGTGAAATCCGCACCCATCCGGGCGGCGTCCCCGTCGCCACCGGACAGGCCAAGCTGATGCGCGCCTGAAGAGGACGCAGGCCCACAGGAGGGCCGAATCGATGCCCGAGGGGTATACTGAAGAGGAGGCTGAGACGCCGCTTGAGGCTGCTGTGCGCCTCGAAGCCGCGGACGGCGGCGCGAGCGCGGCACAGACCCGCCGCGAGGAGCGCGAGGCCGATGCCGTGGTCGCCGACATCGACGCCTACGTCGCCGCCACAGACCCTGCCTCGCTGGCCGAGGCGGAGCGGCAGCTCGAAGCCTGGGAGATACCCGTCGGCCCGCTGGAGGGCCTGCCCGCCGACACCGCTCTGTCGCCGGACCGGGAGATGGAGCCTCTCGCGGCCGTTTTCGCCGCCCACTCCGAGTCCGAGGCGAACATCATCCGTGGGGTGCTGGAAGCCGAGGGCATCCCGGTGGCGTTCGACAACCTTTCCGGCCCGATCATGGGCAACATCTTTCAGTCCGGCGAGACCCGCTGGGGCGACGTCCTCGTCCCGGCCCGAATGGCCGAGCAGGCCCGCGCGGCCATCACCCTGTCCGTGCAGCAATGAGTACCACTATGCGAAACCAAACGGCGACGACTCTCGCCCTTCTCGTTCTCACCGGGGCCGTGACCGGCGGCGCGGCGCGCGCCCAGGACGCGGCGGCCCCCGGTGCCGCCGTGGCCGTCCCCGACGCGGGCGTGGCCCCGGCGGGGGCGATCCAGATCGCCCTGCCGTTCAACAAGGCCGTCGTCCGCGAGTCCGTCCCGGTCCGGCTGCGGGACTTCCCCGACGGCGGCTACGTTTCGGTCGCCATCGACGACCGGTTCATCACCGCCCAGGCCCTGCCCAAGCGCCGCACAGAGCCGGTCTACGTGTGGGACACCAAGGCGGGCTATGTCTCCGCCGACGATCCTAACACGACCAAGTTCTACGCCGACGGCACCCACGCGCTGACGCTGACCGTGTACGACGCGCAGAGCAAGCTGGTCGGCAAGGATTCGGTCTCGGTCCAGCTCGCCAACAAAATCGGCCTCCCCGCAGGCCAGGGCATCACGCTGGCTTATCCCTGGAAAACGAACACCGTTCTGCGCTACCAGCGGCGCACGACGCTGACCGCCTCCGATGCCTCCGCCACCTCGTCCACCCCGCCCCAGGTCTTGCAGGAATCGCTCCTGCGCTACCGCCGGACGGTGGAGAATGCCACCGGCGGTTCGTATCTCATCCGCGATGAAGTCCTGCCCGTGGACAAATCGGTGCGCCCCAAGCCCTTCGTTTCTTACGTTTCCAGCCACAGCCAGGTCTCGACGCTGGGTGAGTTCCATGCCAAGTACCGCGAGGTGGACGCCCGCGGCCATGTCTCGTCTGAACTCGAGTCGCAGAACGGGGCGAACTCCCTGGGCTTTTCCATCCCCGTTCTGCCCCCGCGCCGCGTTTCGGTCGGCGCGCACTGGGAGTCGCCCGTCAAGATCAGCCTGGACTGGACATCGCCCGCCCCCGAGACTGTCCTCGCGACCAGTACGCTGGAAGATTTCGAGTGGCAGGACCGCTACCCGACCGCCAAAATCCGCGAGACCTACACCGGCCCGGCGACCTTCCGGCCCGGCCCCGGCTCGGTCCTGCCCCCCATCGCCTCGCAGGACATCCACTTCGAGCGGATCATCTACTTTGCCTACAACGCGGGCCGCATCGTGCGGATGCAGACGACGCTGACGCTGACGACCGCCACGCCGGGCCTGCTCTCGGCCCCGAGCGGTGCGGGCGGCTATCCCGGCAGCCCCTCCCCTTACGGGGGGGCGAGCGGCGGGCCGGGCCGGCGCGGCGGCGGCTCGTTCCCCGGCGAGTCATCCGGCGGCTTCCCCGGTCAGTCCTCCAGCGGCGGCCCCGGCTTCCCCGGCCAATCATCGAGCAGTCCCAGCCAGTATCCTGGTGGCTATCCCGGCCAGTATCCGGGCAGCTCCTCCTACGGCCAGGCCGCCGCGCCCGTCGATGTGAAGCTCCACTACGACGAGACCAGCGTCATCATCCTCTAACCGCACTATGGCACTGAAAATGACCGGGCCGGACCCGGAAGAACACGACTCGCCGGGGATGGATTTAGAAGAGCGCAAGGCCGAGCTGACCGAGCACCTGGCCGAGCTGCGGACGCGCCTGATCCGGTCCTCCCTCTACATCGCGGTTGGCATGATCGTGATGTACATCTTCAGCGGGCGTATCGAGGCCCTGTTGATGGCACCCATCAACGGCATCGTCAAGCATATGGCGGCGCAGCCCACCCTGCCTGGGCAGCTCCCGCGGGACTCGTTCGCGTTCCACAACTTCACAGACGCTTTTTTTCTAGCCCTTCAGATCGCAACAGTAGGGGGGTTGGTGCTGGCCGTGCCGCTCGTCGTGCTGGAACTCTGGGGGTTCATCGCGCCCGCCCTGACGCCCACAGAAAAGCGCGGCGTCCATCTTATTGCCCCCATGTCCGTGATACTGTTTGTCATGGGGGTTTCGTGTGCCTACCTGATCCTGCCGATGGCGGTTCGGTGGTTCTTGAGCTACATCCCGCCGAACGCTGTCCTGCTGCAAAACCCGCTCACGTATGTTGTCTTCGTCGTCAAGCTCCTGCTGGTCTTCGGCATCCTTTTTGAGCTGCCCGTCGTGCTGATGTTTTTGGGTCGGATCGGCGTCATCACATCCGCGCTGATGATCCGCTACTGGCGGCAGATCGCCGTCGGCCTGTTCACTGTGGCAATGGTGGTCGCGCCTTCCAATGACCCCGGCACCATGCTGGCCCTCGCCATCCCCCTCACCGTGCTGTTCTTCGCCTCCATCGGCCTCGTCAAGCTGGTCGAGCCGAAGGCCCCGCAGTAGTCTCTTTATCCGCAGATTTGCCGGCTTTCGTTCCCCCGGCACAAAACCCCATAGCTTTACCAGGCGGCGCTCGGCGACTTGGCCCGGTTCTTGGATATAAGATAATATCCATGAGCGAAAGGGGCCGACCAATGACTTTAGGAGCAATGCCCGTGAGACCGATGGCCGTGGGACCGATGACCGTCAAGCCCGTGCCTGCCGGGCGCAGCTGGCCTTTATTTCTGTTCGCCTGGGATAGCCTGCTCTTATTCCTGATTTGCACCGCCGACATGGCCTCGACGCTGTACTGGGTCCACGCTGGGGCCGCTTCCGAAGCGAACCCCTGGATGTCCTTCTGCCTGACCCACGGGGACGCGGCCTTTTGCGCCGCCAAGATGGCCTCGTTCCTGCCGCTGCTCGCCTTCGCCGCCTTCTACCGCGCGCGCCGCCCCCGGCTAATCGCCATCTCCCTGCGTGGCACCGCCTTGCTGTACGTTGCGGTCTACGTGCTCGCCGTCGGCAGCCAGTGGGTGTTCTGAAGAAGATACGGAAGCCGGCGGTTGAAACCGCTGGCTCTTCCGTCATTCTTTGACTATCCCCCGCCGCCATTCCCGTGGCGGCTCTTCCTTTTCTCCTTGACATACCTCGACCTGCGATGTATACTGTCGGCATGAGTCCCGACCGCGAGTTGCAAAAGGGTGGCGTCCCCACTCTCATCCTGGCCGTCCTATCCGATGCCCCCCGGCACGGCTACGCCATTGCCCGCGAGATCGAGCGCCGCAGCCGCAACGCCCTCAAGGCCGGCGAAGGCTCCCTCTACCCAGCCCTCCGCGCCTTGGAAAACGACGGTCTGGTCGCTGGGACGTGGGAGATCCAGCCGAGCGGCCCCGCCCGCAAGGTCTACTCGCTGACCGACGCGGGCCGGTCCGAACTGGCAAAGCGGACGAAGGCATGGAAAGAGTACGCCAGCGCCGTCGGCCTGGTCTTGGAAGGATTCTGACGTGGGATACCTGCAAACCATCAAGTCGCCCGAAATGTACGTCTCGGTCATGCGGGTGTTTATGTTCCCCATGCCTGACGTAGAGCGCGACGAAGCCTGTCAAGAAGTACGCCAGCATTTGGAGGCTTTGGCGGAAGACTTCCAAGTACAGGGGGCTTCGGTGGAAGATGCCACCGTAAAAGCGATCAAACAGTTTGGGCTGCCATCCAAAGTAGGGCGCGAGATTTCTCAAAAGTGGGTGAAGGGCAATCAATCTCACCCTAATACCGGCAAACTTAAAGTCTTCAAGAGCAAAGAAAAGGCGCTAGGTGCGGTCACCCTCCTACAGCAATGTTTTTGGGGCTTGGGATTTTTTTGGGTGATAAGCCACACCCCGACTGCGATTGTGCTTCTGTCCGTTGCGGTGGGTCTAGGCATTAGTGAAGGGGTATTAGAGGCTCATCGTGAGGGGGCAGACGAGCGTACCGGAGTAGTGCAAGGGATGGATATAGGGATGGATATGCGGCAGCGGATGGATCAGGGCTTGAAGCAGGCCAAGACGACGCTCAAACAGCAACTTTCCGAGGATAAAACTTTGCGTGGCCGACTTCGTCATGTCTTGTACAGACTTGTTGAACCTGATGTTTCGCGGTTTATAGGCTTGTCCGGCCCTGCTATGTCCCTGCCCTGGAAACCTGCCGGAATCGGGTTAGGCTTGGCCTACTTGACGGTCCTACTGCTCTGGCCGGATGCCTGCGGCTGGCAGTTGAACCTGAAGCAGCTTTTAATCCTGGTTTTTGTCTCCGGTAGGACGCGGACGGTGAGCCAAGTCCTTATGAACCGTCTGCTTCTGCGCGGGCGCACCCCTCAGATGTAATACATCAGCGTTTCGACCGCCTCATCCGCGCGCTTGACGTCCGCCGGATCGCTCTCAGCCAATACCTCGATTGACGTGTTTTCGAGGATGTCGCGGATCGAATCGCGGACCCGGCGCAGGACGCGGGCAAGCTCGGACGGGTCCGCACTGTCATCGGCCCACTTGGGGATGGGCATGAGCAGGCCCTCCAGGTGCCGCAGGGCCTCGGCGAGCGAGACGTCCTGCGGGGCGCGGTTCAAGCGGTAGCCGCCGTGCTGCCCGCGCTTGCTCTCCAGAATGCCGGCGTGGGAGAGCGGCAGCAGGACTTGTTCCAGATACTTCTGGGACGTGTCGCAGCGCCCGGCTAATTCCCCGACCTGGAGGTAGCCGTTGCCCTCCCGCCAGTTGCGGATGAGGTCGCCGAGGACGCGCAGGCCGTACTGGCTTTTGGTGGTGAGTCGCATACGTTTACGGAAAAGAGCACCCGGCACTGGAAGTGCCGGGTCTTCTTCCGTCCGGTGACGGCTACGAGCAGACTTTGGCGTCGCCGCCCTGGCCGGAAACTGTCGGCACTTCGCGCTCGATGGGGGCACCGATGACCGAACCCCACTCGGTCCACGAGCCGTCGTAGTTCTTGGCGTTCTCGAAGCCGAGCAGGTTGTACAGCGCGAACCAAGTGT
>JAABUU010006290.1_pt1 | contig 12816 bp, 7 predicted proteins | sample 5559301 | NCBI WGS metagenome assembly JAABUU01 (sample SAMN10711884, study PRJNA513360) | rock metagenome | isolation source: Antarctica rocks | place: Antarctica: Victoria Land, Richard Nunatak white
AGGGAGGTGTGCCGAAGTGGTTGAAGTTACCGGGGAAGAAGTGAGGCGCTCGCTCGCTGTAGGTTTGGGGAGACGTGTTGTTCGGAATGTGTGTTGAGGCATTTGATGATGGCATGATTAGATTACGCGGTGTTTGTGAATGGGTTACGTGCATGTGGGAAGAGCGACGGATAGCGATGCGTTGCAGAGCCCATAGCGAATGGAATTTTATCCGCTTATACCCTACCTTTCCGTAGCAGCATCATCACTTCACAAGAATCAATCACCCACGACATGTACCAGTGCACCAAGCCACGACAGGGACGAAGCTCGTTCGAGATATCTAGCCATCCGTACCGATACCCGAGAGGTAATCATCTACGCAGCTTCACCACCCCCTTAAGCCCCACGTAGCGAACTTCATCTCCCTCGCCCGCCAAACCAACCGTCCCCTCCCTCCATCTAGTGACCCGCCCTTCGCGAATCGGCAATCACCCGCTGCAACTCATCGACCTTCCTCTTCGCGCGGCCGAACGTCCCGAGCTATCGAATCACAACCACCCTTCATCAGCCAACCACTCTCTCATCGCACTCAAAACCTCATCTCCCAGCGAGGACCCCATCTCCCAACCATCTTCGCAGATACGCAACAGGCCGAATCCGAACCGAGGTAGACAAGGGAACGAACGAGAGGAACGGAGGAGGGGGAAGACATACACGCTTCTTAGCCAGCTTGCGAGCACGCTTGTCTTTGCTGTTGCGCAGGAGTTCGATGACGCGGCGCTCGTAGGGGGCGAGTCTGGTGATGACCACGTCAATTAGCACTGCTTGATGGATGGCTTGAGTTGAGCTCAAGCTTGAGAGGGGGAGACGAGAGACGATGACAGTCTCGTCACGCAAAGAAGGTCGTCGAAGACAAAGCTAGCATCGTAGTGCCTATGTCTATGCCTACTCCCTCCTCCCTCGTCCCTGTCTGTCTATCGTAAAGAAGAACGTACCCAGAAACCTCCTTAACAATCTCGCGCACGAACGCAGTCCGCTTGCTCAAATGGCCCTTCGTCCTGGAGATGCGTGCTTTGACGTCGCGGCGTTCGGTTTTCTGCCCACCGTCGTTCGTCAGTCAGTCAGTCCACCTTTCTCTGTACCGGCCTGCTCTGGCCTTATTCGTCGTTGAGGATGGGGGAGACGTACATGGCCACGGTTGAGACCGATCGCGAGACCGGAGCGTTCTTTCGCCATGGTGTGGGGTTGTGAGTTTTCCGTCGTTGTGAGTCGCTGCTCGTGTAGGTTGGGTTTGAGGTTGAGGGTGTTGCGGCTAGAGTGGGATTAGGTAAGCGAGGGTGGAAGCGAGGCGCGCTAGGGGCTGGGAGTTGATGGAACCCTAGGCAGGACGGAGAGATTGGGTTGTTTGTATCTGCGGGTGTGGGAGCAGATTTACGGCACGATGGGTGAGTGCTGATATTTGATGGTGAAGTGAGGATCAGTATTGTTTCCTCGTCTGATTACAACTTGATGAGAAGAGTCTCGATTAACTACCACCGCTCAGCCAACCGCCGACCAATATTCCCAAAGCAAACACAGCTACAGAATATCACACTTGCAATCCATGTTGCAACGCCTATAGTTTCATTCGTGATCATCCCATTGAAATCGAGCCCGTTTGACGTGTTTGCTACGCTTGCTCTCGGCGAAGGCGTCGCCGGAGAAGGGACCATCCCTGGGTTGACACCAAGTAATACTGCGGTACCGGTAAGACCGACAACAGTCGAGAGGACGAAGCCAGGTTTGGAGCGGTCAATGAGATACCACAAGACCGGATTCGCTAGCGCGAGTGTCAGGGAGACTTGGAGTGTAGATTGCCAAGGCAGTCTCCGCTACAGAGCAACGCATCAGAAGTCATTCTCAACGTTTATGAACGAGGATGATCCAGACTCACAATGGCGAAAGCGATCCCAACAAAAGCACCTATGCTACGAACAACAGGATTCCAATCCGCTCCCATCCCGCTACCGGCCCGCGAAGAAGGTCTCTCATCATTCTCATTGCCCGTAGCGCTAGACATGGAGTTCCGGTTTGTAGGTTTGGTTGCGGCCACTCCTTCTGCTGCACCCAGTGTCTCTTCCCATAGAACATCAACCCACGGCAGTAAACTCCCCAGTCCAACGCCAGCAAGCCCCCAATAGATGAGATAGGCCCACGAATCACGCTTTATGCCCGTCACCTTCACCGGTGCCAGCCTTTGATTGTCATGCAAATGTGTTATGATAACCCCGTACGCCACTCCAGAGACAAACAAGAGTATAGTCCGCAACGCGAACGCCAGAATTATATTTGGATATCCCGTATGAACATGCGACGACAGTCTCTTCGATTGCGGCCGTTCCACTCCGGCTCCGACTAACGGTCTAGACTCGTCAATGCTGGGTCTAAGACTTGGTGTCTGGGCCCCAGTCCCCCAGGGTGTAGATGCTTCATTCCGTGAGGTGTCGTAGGGGGCTTGGGAGTATATGCCCCAGAGCGTGGAGGAAGTCAGGTTCAGGATGGAGCGGGTGCGGCTCGGTGGAGCGTTGCCGTACGGTTTGGAGTCCAGGTAATTGGGGTCCGTGGTCCCGGGAGATGGGGAGGCAGGTTCGGACGGTTCGGGGGAGGCGGGTGTAAGCTCAAACGGTCGTCGAGGCATTGGTCGGAGGACAGGTAGTTGATCCGTCATCTCGAGCGGCGTGAACAGTGTCACTTGTATGAAGAATGCGCCCCGCAAGGAAGGCCGTTTCTGTCCGTGGGATCTAGCTCATAAAAGCTCCGTAAGCGTCAAGAGCCGGACCGCTGTGGGGTTGAGATTGAGACTAGATTGCCACGCAGTGTCTGAGAGCCTGCCTCCTAATGTAGATGGCTTCGGGACACTGCGAGTGCGATACAGCGATTCAGAAAGATGAGTCGAATTAATTCTGATCAAGAATAACCCCCAAGGCATGCAAGTAGATGCCAATGTATTGTTGGGGAAGAGGGGAGTCTTGGCCCTTCGGGAGCAGATATGCAAACTTGAAGCATGTGATCCATGACCCTTGCAGTTGTGACGCTACCTAAGTAAACGCCTTTAACTAACGTTAGTTAACGTTAGTCGGTTCAACAACTGTAGGTACCAAAAGGTCTACTAAAGGTTTACGAATACTGAAGGCATATACAAGTTCTGATATCACACAGTAGTAAGCACGGGGATGGCTTCATCTAATGTTACCTTAAGGTTGAAATCAAACAATCTGCCTAGGAATGGAGAAGAGCCCCAAGATTGGCCATTTCAACACATTACTGTCTTTCCCAGCTAAGGTAGTGCGGACAGTGGAGCTATTCACGACGCAAACCACAACGATGAGCACTTCGCTCAGGGTCCTCTGACTCCAGGTGGGCTTACGGAGCTACTGAGAACCAACCTATGGCATACGAGAGCTAAGTATGATATGTTCGTTTTTCAGACTGTCCTCGTCACCAGTTCCTCCAGTGTGACGTGTCAAGCTTCTTCCCTTCAAACAAAGCACACATTAAGGAGGCTGTGTTCCAAGCCTCGATTTATCTGCAGTGCTGCGTGGCTTGCAATTCTGTGTCCGGGTAGACTTCCTAATTCCAAGCTTGTGTGGAGGGTTGCTTAAGGTCTCTCCTGGTTCCTTCACCTTTTTCTATTTCTGAATCTGCGACCTATCCCTCCACGCGTCCTCCACGTTCTTACAGCTCTTGGTTGGCCGCGTTCCCCTTAGAGAGCTGTATTTCTCCGCCTTCCAGATCAGACTAGGAGTCACCTCTGTTTCGCAATTCGATAGCATACCCAACGAGCTCCGCGAGCTTAGCCACCTCAAGCGCTATTGGGTCCACTTAAACCGTGAATCTCAACACCATACTCATGGTTAGAGGGAGTGAGAACGCATGAGACACCCTAGAGACAGCGGAGCCGCAGGGTATCGTTTAGATAGCAAGTTGTGGAGCCTTTAGTCGGCTATATGTTGTGTCAGGCTCGGCGATTTGGCCTTACCCTTCTATGAAAATATCCCTAGCATTCGGGCGACGAATTTCGGGAGCTGTCACAGTGGGTAGAACAATACCGGCGACGGCGCTACGCAGCTTTCTAAAGAGCATCCCAAAATATGCTCAATAAAGGCAACCAAGCCTACACACATCCTGCAACCATCCAGCGGTTACAGCATACATACCAACGGTCAGCAAAGCACCCCTGAATATACAACCCCCGAACGATGGATACACCCAGTCCTGATTGGGATCCGGTAGTTCATGCATGTACAATGCACGGTCCTAGCAACGCGATAATCATGGTCTCGGGAGCACATGGATCAGCAATTTATCCTAACACGACACCTGAAGAGACGTGGGAAGAAAGAGAACGAGAGACTCAGCAAACAACAGACTTAACCCCGCTTGGACCGACAGAGTACGAATTAGACCGAACCAGAAATGTTTGAGACTCATCAGTTCTCACGAATTATGTGGGTGACGAGGCCCGTGTCTAAGAACATGAAGGCTGGACACAGTGGCTTATCTGAGGTTACTCAATCAACCCTCGCGAGACGGAGACCGATCAGACCTGCACCTTGGGTATACCATATCTTCGTACTGTACTTTAAGTACCTGTACGAGCAAGCATGCTGCTTTCGGTTGAGTTTCCATAATTGTGGAATCTAACGTTAGGTCACTACCATTCCGTCCAGCCACTGCCGGCTCTAGTAGGGGTTTTGGGCGTGTTGCCAGGTACGACGCTTTGTCAACCCCCTGTCCGAAACAACCAACCAACCATATGAAGTACCACAGGTTTGAGAACAAACACAGCTACCGCATCTATGCCGATCTTGATATATTCCTGCACGAGAGACCCACAAAAGGAGGTCAGCATAGCGATAACTAATGGCAGCACCAACCTCTCGGCAAGAGACTCCCTTGCACGAGTAGCTTTTGTTTACCTGCGTGCTCGAGGTACAAATACTTCGGAGGTCCCATCCTATCGTCTTTCTCAACCATTCAACTCAAACTACAGCAAGCTCAAAACTCTTCTTACACCCTCGTTACATATCAATCTCGAAGATTCCTTGAATTGACACACCAAGAAGAAGCAATCCTATCTCCCCACAATCTATTCAAGATGCAATTCAACAGTCTCGCTCTCGCTGTCTCAGCTTTCGCTGTTTTGGCCTCTGCTACTGAGTATGTTTCTTTACTTCGCCTATGGTTTCCCACATCTCGTTCTTGTCGTCACTAATACCTTCCACAGCTATAACTCCACCCAACCAGCAGGCACTGCCGCTGTTGCTCCCTCAGCTTCCGGCGTCGGCTCCTCACCGGGCGCCACTGGGAGCCCTATCTCCGGCGTCAACGGCGCTGTCGGGATGAGCATCCTCTCCGGTTCTGCATTGAGCCTTATCGTCGCTGGTGGTGTTGCATTGGTAAGCTTACCTTCGGGCGCCCCTTCATATGCCCCTTTATATGATGTTACGGTGTGCTGACTGGGTGTCCTAGGCGTTGTAAACAATCGTCTTTCGGCCTTTCCGATCCCAACATGCGAAGTTCAAGCGGGCGTACGACGGTGGATCGTGCTCAGTCAAGTTGCATCAGTCGGCGTTTTAGATAGTGTTGTCCGTGGCCTCTGGGGCCTCCCATGTCGCCCGGACCTCATTTTTTGTCAAGTTTCGGGCTTTGCAGCGGTACAGCATAACGAGCGTGGGTGGACATAATATCAGGGTAGAATGCCGAGTCGACTGGCTGCTAAAAGGCGGTGACCACCGTACATAGATCAATCAATGGATTTGCCGTCCAACAAGGAGCTCAAGGTTGCCAGGTCGTGTCTTCGAACAGCCCTTCGATCGTTCGTGAGCAGCTCTGGCTCCCATACATATGGTATCACAATCTTCTCTTATTGTAGTAGTGAATGAACCGGTTCGTGGTTAGACTGTTCACAGACACTACCTTATGCTCATTTCTGATCCTTCATCATTCCCTAAGACAGAGTCTGCTCTGCACAAATGCTTTGTTCGCCAGGTTGCTCCTTTGAAGTTTTCTCAAAACGACGATAAACTTCGACAAGTGGCCATCCTGTACTGAAAAGATCATAAGGTGACCTCAATTGATGAGATCAAACGTTGGTACAAAGGACCCAAGAGGTAAGCTACCGTACCTAGGTAAGGTAGTTGCGACGCTTCATCACGTGACAGTGTATACATCAAACTTGGTAGGGAAATTCTACGCGGCTGATTGACAGTTAGCAACACATAAACCTCCTGAGGTTAACCTCATCAACAGCTTGTCAGCACCACCACCCAAACGATCATTACCTTTTACGCTTCAAGGAATAGTCTCCTTCTCTGGGTTACTCATTCTTTGTACTTTATTCGCACCTGGTGTTAAGGGCGCAGCATCCGGTGGATGCGGTCCGGCCGTTACATAGACGAAGATGGCTCCCCTACCAATCAAGTTCACTGAACTTCTCCAGGTACGCCTCAGACTTGACGTCGGGTTGATCGTCGAATACTAGATAGACTAGAGCTGACTGTCCTCCGTGTCCAGTTGACCAATGTCGAGATTGCAGTATGTTTCACGCGCAGCTTCGGTCCCCCGTCAATGTTCAAACAAACCACCCCTACTCTCCTGGAACGTATTGCTCACATCATTATAGCCGGCATCTATAGGTTTTAATTCATGTGTAAGTCTCCCGTCAGCCCCGCCATCGAGTGGAAAGCGCTGGATTGACTCTCACCTTAGACACTAGAATCGGACCATTTCATTTGTGTTCGGCAGAAGCTTAGCGAAGAGGCCTCCCCAGAAGTTATCATAGTCAACCTCAAGAATAACAATGAAGTCATCCGGAGACCTATCAAGGCAGACAGTGCTATCATGCACTGGAACAGACAGGTCATCGCGCTCAAGGCCCAGCAACGGACATTGCAGATATTCGATCTTGGCCAGAAACTCAAGCTGAAGTCAGCTACCATGAACGAGGATGTGGTGTTCTGGAAGTGGTTCAACGAGACGAGCTTGGGCCTTGTGACGGATAACTCAGTGTACCATTGGAACGTGTTTGACCCTGCACAGATTGAACCCGTGAAGATGTTCGAGCGACACAACAGCCTCAGTGTGAGACATATGATTGGATAGTTGGGTCGATAGATGCTGACGGATATATTCAGGGCTGTCAAATCATCAATTACCGCGTCAGTGCGGACGAGAAGTGGATGGTCGTAATCGGCATATCGCAACAACAGGGTCGCGTAGTCGGTGCGATGCAGTTGTACTCCCGTGATCGGGGCATTAGCCAAGCGATTGAAGGGCACGCAGCTGCTTTCGGTACCATCCGTATCGAGGGCGCACCAGCAGACACCAAGCTATTCACTTTCGCTGCTCGTACAGCTAACGGGGCAAAGCTACACGTTGTGGAGGTCGACCATCAAACTTCAAACCCTGTTTTCCCCAAGAAAGCTGTCGATGTATACTTTCCGGCAGAGGCATCGAACGACTTTCCCGTTGCTATGCAGGTATCGCAGAAATACAGTGTCGTCTACCTGGTTACCAAGTACGGCTTTATCCATCTCTACGACCTTGAATCTGGAACCTGCATCTTCATGAACCGGATTTCCAGCGAGACCATTTTCATCACCGTACCCGATTCAGACTCGTCCGGGATCGTGGGTGTGAACCGCAAGGGTCAGGTTCTGTCCGTTAGTGTGGATGAGCATACGATTATCCCATACCTTCTCCAGAACCCCGCAAACTCTTCTCTTGCCGTCAAACTCGCTTCAAGAGCGGGGCTGCCAGGCGCCGATAATCTATACCAGCAACAGTTTGAGCAGCTGATGTCCCAGGGCAACTATAGCGAAGCGGCCAAGGTTGCTGCGAACTCACCCAGGGGCTTTCTCCGCACGCCACATACTCTCGACAGACTGAAGGGAACACAACAGCAGCAGGGCCAACTATCCGTCATTCTACAGTACTTTGGTATTCTACTGGACAAGGGTTCGTTGAACAAATTCGAAAGTATTGAGCTCGTCCGCCCAGTTCTACAGCAGAATCGTAAGCACCTGCTTGAGAAGTGGCTAAAAGAGAACAAATTGGAATGTTCAGAAGAACTGGGAGACATCGTGCGGTTACATGACGTTAACCTTGCCTTGAGCATCTATCTGCGTGCCAACGTGCCTCAGAAGGTTGTTGCTGGATTCGCAGAGACCGGCCAGTTCGAGAAAATCCTCCCTTACGCCAAGCAAAGCGGTTACCAGCCTGACTTCACGCAACTCCTCCAAAACATCGTACGTGTCAATCCCGAGAAAGGGGCCGAGTTTGCAACTGCCCTTGCGAACGAGGAAGGTGGGCCGCTTGTGGACATCGATCGCGTCGTGGATGTCTTCCAGTCGCAGAACATGATTCAACAAGCTACTGCATTCCTGCTCGACGCTCTCAAGGAAAATAAGCCCGAGCAAGGTCACCTGCAAACGAGGTTGCTAGAAATGAACCTCATCAACGCTCCGCAAGTGGCGGACGCCATCCTGGGGAATGAGATGTTTTCATACTATGACAAGGCGAGAGTCGCGCAGCTTTGTGAGAACGCCCAGCTCTACCAGCGCGCTCTCGAGCATTACGAGGATCCAGCTGCAATCAAGCGAAACATCGTACGGACCGATAAGCTGAACCCCGAATGGCTTATCAGCTACTTTGGACGCCTCTCTCTGGAACAATCTCTTGACTGTTTGAACGAGATGCTGAAAGCCAACATCCGGCAGAATCTCCAAGCTGTGGTTCAGATCGCTACCAAGTACTCTGACTTACTCGGATCCAATCGTCTTATAGATCTTTTCGAGAAATATCGGACTGCCGAGGGCTTGTATTATTATCTTGGGAGCATCGTTAATCTCAGTGAGGATCCAGAAGTGCAGTTTAAGTACATCGAAGCTGCTACGAAGATGGGGCAAATCACCGAAGTAGAGCGAATATGTCGTGATAGCAATCACTACAATCCCGAGAAGGTCAAGAATTTCCTCAAAGAGGCAAAACTGACGGAGCAATTACCCTTAATCATTGTTTGCGACCGCTTCAACTTCATCCATGATCTGGTGCTTTACCTGTACCAAAGCCAGCAGTTCAAATCTATCGAACTCTATGTGCAGAGGGTCAACCCATCCAGAACACCAGCCGTTGTTGGCGGGCTACTCGATGTCGACTGCGACGAGTCTATCATCAAAAACCTCCTACAATCTGTCGACCCGGCTTCAGTACCAATCGATGAGCTTGTCTCTGAGGTTGAGTCGCGAAATCGGCTGAAGCTGCTCTTGCCTTTCCTCGAAGCTACCCTTGCCAGCGGCAATCAGCAGCAGGCTGTCTATAACGCGCTCGCCAAGATATATATCGACAGCAACAACAATCCCGAAAAGTTTCTCAAAGAAAACGATATGTACGACACCCTCATTGTTGGCAAGTATTGCGAAAAGCGCGATCCAAACCTTGCACATATCGCATATCGTAAGGGTCAGAATGATCTTGAGCTCATCAACATCACAAACGAGAACTCAATGTATAAGGCACAAGCTCGTTATCTGTTAGATCGGGCAGACCTGGAAATCTGGGCATTCGTTCTGAATGGCAACAACGTCCACCGACGGGCTTTGATAGACCAGGTTATCTCCACAGCTGTGCCCGAGTCAACAGAACCTGATAAAGTCTCGGTGGCGGTCAAAGCATTCCTGGATGCTGACTTACCGGCAGAGTTGATAGAATTGTTGGAGAAGATCATCTTGGAGCCCTCGCCTTTCAGCGACAATGGAAGTCTACAGAATCTTCTTATGCTCACGGCCGCGAAGGCTGACAAGGGGCGCCTAATGGATTACATCCACCAGCTTTCAGCTTTCAATGCCGACGAGATTGCCAACATGTGTGTGTCCGTTGGTCTTTTCGAAGAGGCGTTTGAAATATACAAGAAGGTGGATAACCATGGCGCGGCGACCGATGTGCTCGTAGACCATATCGTCAGCGTTGATCGTGCACAAGAGTACGCCGAACGAGTGGAGCGCTCAGAGGTATGGAGCAAGGTTGCGAAGGCACAGCTTGACGGTCTGCGTGTCAGCGATTCCATCAACTCCTACATCCGCGCGCAGGATCCCAGTAATTGTCATGAAGTCATTGAGATTGCGACACACGCGGGGAAGGACGAAGATCTCATCAAGTACCTCAGAATGGCCCGGAAAACATTACGGGAGCCGGTCATTGATACTGCCTTGGCGTTTTGCTTTGCTCGGACGGATCAGTTGAGCGAGCTCGAGGACTTTTTGCATTCTACGAACGTGGCAGACGTCGAGGAGTCCGGAGATAAAGCGTATGAAGAGGGCTATCACCAGGCTGCCAAGATATTTTTCACAAGCATTTCTAACTGGGCCAAGCTTGCCACGACTCTGGTCCACCTTGAAGAGTACCAAGCTGGTGTTGAGTGTGCTCGAAAAGCCAACAGCGTCAAAGTGTGGAAGCAAGTCAACGAAGCTTGCGTGGCTAAGAAAGAATTTCGTCTCGCACAGATCTGTGGCCTTAACCTTATCGTACATGCCGAAGAGCTGCAGGATCTTGTACGACAGTACGAGAGGAATGGATACTTTGATGAGCTGATCACCCTTCTCGAGGCAGGTCTTGGTCTTGAACGTGCACATATGGGCATGTTCACCGAGCTCGGTATTGCACTGTCCAAGTACCATCCGGATCGAGTAATGGAGCACCTGAAGCTTTTCTGGTCACGCATCAACATCCCCAAGATGATTCGTGCCTGCGAGGAAGCTCATCTGTGGCCCGAGCTGGTTTTTCTTTACTGCCATTATGACGAATGGGATAACGCTGCGTTGGCAATGATGGAGCGTGCAGCCGATGCTTGGGAGCATCATTCGTTCAAGGATATCATGGTCAAGGTTGCTAACCTGGAAATTTACTACCGGGCTCTTAATTTCTACCTACAGGAACAACCATCGCTTCTCACCGACCTTCTCCAAGCACTCACCCCCAGGGTCGATGTCAACCGTGTCGTCCGAATGTTTGAGAAGTCAGACAATATCCCTCTCATCAAGCCATTCCTGCTTAATGTCCAAAACCAGAACAAGAAGGCTGTCAACAACGCCATCAATGATCTACTCATCGAGGAAGAAGACTACAAGACCCTACGAGATTCTGTGGAGAATTATGACAATTACGATCCGGTGGAATTGGCACAGCGATTAGAGCGTCACGAGCTGGTATTCTTCAGGCAGATAGCAGCGAGCATATACCGGAAGAACAAGCGATGGGAAAAATCAATCGCATTATCCAAGCAAGACAAGCTCTTTAAGGACGCCATCGAGACGGCGGCAATTTCAGGAAAGTCCGACGTCGTCGAGGAACTGCTTCGTTACGTGAGTCCCACCCTTCCTTCACCTCATCTATCCTAGTCGCAGTCTCCTGAACTGACAAACCCCCCCCTCCCCAGTTCGTCGACATCGGCAGCCGCGAATGCTACGTCGGCATGCTCTACGCCTGCTACGAGCTCATCCGGCTCGACGTGGTGATGGAAATCTCCTGGCGCCACGGCCTCACCGACTTCACCATGCCCTTCCTCATCAACTTCATGAGCCAACAGGTTGCCGTCGTCCAGACGCTGACGAAGGATAATGAGGAGCGCAAGGCCCGCGAGGCTAGGGAGCAGAAGGACGAGGACAATACCCCTATCCTCGGTGGCTCCCGTCTCATGCTCACGCAGGGGCCGGGCGGCGGCACTTCGCCTAGTCCCGTCCCTTACGGCCAGACGAATGGCTTTACGCCGCAGCAGACGGGGTTTAGAGGGTTTTGAGGAAGATGGTGGGTAGGGATATGAGGTGGGGGGAAGGCTAGGAAGTGTCACGACGGCGGCGGGAGGGTCTGGGTGGGGCTGGCTGGATGGATGGATCTCTTTCCTACTCGACGGTGCCATACACTTCACGTGGCGTGGCGTGGTGTGGTGTGGTGTTTACACCTCATCTCTATTGATTTAGCTAGCCTCTCGTCCCTTGTACGCTCACGCCGCATTCTCATCTAATCTCATCCCGCTCTTTGCGTTCGTGCCTTGTTAATTGGCGGATACATGTCTCGGAGATTTGCAATACACACACGTTCCTGCTAGCACAGCGGGGTCTTTGCGAATCGATAACGTTCTCGCCGTATCTTGAAATGACCGCAGAAAGCAAGGGAAGCGTGTTCCGAAATGGGAAGGGCTGCCTTTGAGCTCCTCACGGTAGTCAGACGGTGGTTTCTGCGAGCTCGAGATCGGGTAGATTGGAGGGCTGTAGCGTGGACCAGGGCGAGTGTTGTTTGGAAGAGATTGGGGAAAGAGAGACTGCGAATTGAGAGTTGTACCGTTTTATAAAAACAATGACTATGACAGCATGCATGCATCTGACCCGGCTGAACTGGCGGTGTTGTGCCTTTTTGGCTCGGATCGAGCAATAGGGGATTCAAGGGTGAGTGTAATTCATAAGTTCATATGTGCCGGTGGCGTGAAGGGTTATTGGGTGTGGGTGTGAGGAGGGAAGGCGGGGAGAGGAGTGAAGAGAGCAAGACAGAGGATCTCTATAATTGAGAAATGTACTTGATGGAAATCAGATAATCTAGATATTCAGCTAAGAACTTCAAAGGACTCCGTGATAGATTAGGTTAGATAGATGGATGAACAGACACACAAAGCCCAGCCCCCCGGCACGCCTTCCCCCTCTCTCCCTCTCCCCTTCTTCCCCCCCCCTCCCCTCCACCATTACCCATCAAGACCATCCCACCCCTCACCTCAAACCCTCACCCACCGCAACCCAACCCCAACCA
>JAABUU010006291.1_pt1 | contig 12815 bp, 11 predicted proteins | sample 5559301 | NCBI WGS metagenome assembly JAABUU01 (sample SAMN10711884, study PRJNA513360) | rock metagenome | isolation source: Antarctica rocks | place: Antarctica: Victoria Land, Richard Nunatak white
CGAGGATCGGAACCCGTCGTTTTGCATCGACCCCGGCAAGCCCTCTTGGAAGTGCTATGGCTGTGGCGAGCATGGGGACGCCGCGTCCCTCGTCATGCGGCTGGAACGGCTTTCCTTCCCCGAGGCGGTGTCCCGCCTGACCGGCGGTGGCCCGGCCCCCGAGGCGATCAGGAGGCCCCGCCCCGAGCCCAAGCCGCCCGAGCCCCCCGCCGGGCCCTCGGGGTTGCCCGAGAGGGACGCCCTGGCCCTCGTGGCGGAGTCGTCGGCCCGCCTGTGGTCCCCCGAGGGGGCGGACGCCCTGGCCGACCTGACCGGCCGCCGATGCCTGGCCCTCGGGACGATCCGGGCCGCCCGCCTCGGGTGGACGCCCGGGGTCCGCATCCCCACGAAGGGCGGGGGGAGCTTCAAGGCCCGGGGGGTGGTCGTCCCTTGGTTCGACGGGGACCGCCTGGCCCTGGTCAAGGTTCGCCAGCCCGAGGGGGAGACGCCGAAGTACGCCGAAGCCTTCCGGGACCGCCCGACGCTCTATCCCGGTCCCGAGGCGATCCGGCCCGGCCGCCCTTTGGTCGTCCCGGAAGGGGAGTTCGACGCCCTGCTACTCGGCCAGGATCTAGGCGAGTTGGCCGCCGTGGTCACGCTGGGGAGCGCTTCCGGCCGCCCCGACCCCGGCATCCTCGGGGTCATGCTGGCCGCCCCCCGCTGGTATGTCGCGACGGACGCGGACCCCGCCGGGGACCGGGCCGCCGCCGCCTGGCCCGCCCGGGCGCGACGGGCCCGCCCGCCCGAGCCGTTCGGGGACTGGACCGAGGCCCGCCAAGGGGGGATGAGCTTGCGTCGGTGGTGGTCCGATTTCCTCGGGCTTCCCTTCCCGCCCTATCCGTGGGACGACCTGGCCGGCTGGCGGTGGGGACCGGCCCCCGACCCCGAGCCGGGCATCCTCGTCGACCGGCCCAGCCCCGAGGCCGCCGGACGTTCTCTCCCCGCCCCGACCGCTCCCAACCACGAGGACAACTCGCATGGCTAAACGAGGCCCCAAGCCCAAAAGCGTAACCCCGCCGCCCGTCCCGCTGGCGGGGATCGGCGACCCGCCCGAATGCCTGGACCCCGAGGCCCGGGACCACTGGCGGGCCCTGGCCGCCCTGATCGATGAGGCCGGGACCGGATCCAGGCTCGACCGCGACCTGTTGACGCTCCATTGCGCGGCGTGGTCACGCTGGCGGGAAGCCGAGCGCGAGCTGTCCAGGCCGGCTTCGGAGGGGGGCGGGCGGGTCATCGTGGCCCGGAACGGCTACGCCCAACCGTCCCCCTGGCAGGTCATCTCGAACGACTCCGCCAAGGCCATGAGGGGCTATCTGGCCGAGCTGGGCCTGACCCCGCGATCCCGGGGGGCCGTCGAGCCGGCGACGAAGATCGAAGATGACCCGCTGTTGGCATTCCTGGCCGGCAAGCCGCCCTCGGGCCCGAAGGCCCCCCGGACGACCGCCCCGAAGGTGTGAAAGAAGACCTGACCGGACCAACCCGCGTTCTCGTTTGCCCCGGTGAAAATAGGGGTTTGGTCGGGGGGTATGGGGGGTCATTCTCGCGAGTTTCGCCGATCCCATAAAGCTGGGTCGATGGAATGACAGTGGGGGGGTCCGGAAACTCCCGAGATTCCGCGCAACGCGGACCATCGACTTGGATGATCCATCGGGCAAGAAGTTGACCCCCCCCTGGCCGTCGCCTTGCGCCCCAAGCCGTCAGAATGCGACAATAACCGTCCGGTCAGTAGGGGACCGAACCAAGTAAGGGGTTGAATCAATGGCCAGCGTTTTCAAAAGGGCAAGGGACCGCAAGCGGCCCGGCGCGTCCTGGTATATCGCCTATGCCGACGAACGTGGCATCCGGCGGACGATCAAGGGATGCCCGGACAAGGCCGCGACGGAGGGCATGGCGCGGAAGCTGGAATCCGAGGCCGAGCTACGCCGACGGGGGGTGATCGACCCCCGGGCGGACGCCTACCGCGATCACGAGGCCCGGCCCCTGGCCGATCACCTGGCCGCCTTCCAGGCCATGCTAGAGGCGAAGAACGGGACCGCGAAGCATGCCAGCGTGACGCGGAACCGGGCCGGTCGCGTCCTCGACCTGGCCGGCTTCCGCCACGTCTCCGAACTGTCGCTGTCCAAGGCCCTGGACGCCCTGGCTAAGCTCCGGGCCGATGGCCTCGGGGCCGAGACGATCAACCATCACGTCCGGGCGGTCAAGGGGTTCTCCCGGTGGCTCTGGAAGGACGGCCGGGCCCGTGAGCATCACCTGGCCCATCTGGCGACGGCCAGCCCCGAGGCGGATCGGCGACGGCGACGGCGGGCCCTGGCCCCCTCCGAAGCCGCCCGGCTCATCCAGGCCGCCGAGCGCGGCCCGGTGGTCAAGGGGATGACCGGCCCGGACCGAGCCCGGCTCTATGCGTTGGCATTGGGGACCGGCTTCCGCGCCTCGGAGCTGGGGAGCCTGACCCCCGAGCGGTTCGACCTGGCCGCCGAGCCCCCCACCGCCACCGTGCCGGCCGGATACACGAAGAACGGCCGGGAAGCCGTCCAGCCCCTTCCCCCCGCCCTGGCCGCCCGCCTGGCCCCCTGGATCGCCACGCTTCCCGCCGGCCTACCCGTGTTCGCCCTCCCCGACCGGACGGCCGAGATGATCCGGGTGGACCTGGAAGCCGCCGGGCTCGCCTATGAGACGCCCTCGGGGGTGGCCGACTTCCATTCGCTCCGGGGAGCCTACATATCAAACCTCGTGGCCTCGGGGGCCTCGGTCAAGACGTGCCAGGTCCTGGCCCGGCATTCGACCCCGAGCCTGACGATCGGGATCTATGCCAAGGCGAGCTTGCACGACATCAAGGGGGCGGTGGCCGGCTTGCCCGACCCCTCCCACGAGGCCCCGGACTCCGAGCCGATGGCCGCCACGGGGACCGATGCCGGCCGCGCCCTGACAGCGCAGGGACAGCGCGAAGGGGGCGGGAGGGGTCGGGATGCGTCGGTCACTGTCGCAATCGATGATGCGAACATCAGTTCGCATGACGGCCCGCCCATGCTCCACAACTCCCTTGATTCTGTGGGCTTGGACGCTTCCTGTCGTGGCAAGTCGGGGCCTGTCGTCAATGCCGGCGGTGGGAGTCGAACCCACAAGATGGTTACCCATCGGAGGATTTTAAGTCCTCTGCGTCTGCCATTCCGCCACGCCGGCTCGACCGGGCCCTCGGCAAGCGATCTCGTTGACCTGGGCCCGGGAGAGTCTACCGGGGAGGGTCGGTCGGGGATATCATTTCTCCGGGAATGAATCCGGGGGCGGGATTTTGTCCCGCACAGGGGACCGGCCCGAGGATCCTCGCGGCCGGGCGTGGGCGGGACTTGGCCCATCGATCCCCAGGGTTTCGATCAACTCGCCGGGGAAAGCCGGCGAGCCGAGGGAACCCCCTTGTCTTTTCGGCGAAAGTTGGTCAATTTGGATGACTTCATCCGTGGCGGGTTTTGCGGCGGAGCTTCCCCCCCTTCCGGGTTGACCCACGCGATTCCGCCCGGCCTGGCTCCCTGGCGACTCGCGGTATCGTCCCCGACTGCGTGGGCATGGCCGGCCCTTTCACGCTCGGTCGCACTGTCGGATCGTGCCTTGCGGCCTCGGAGCCGTGACGGCGACCGCGACCATGCCCACGCAATCGGGGACCGTGGCGGTGGAGTCGCGGTCGATCCGGGCCCGTGCGGGGCCCTCGGCGAACGGGGGAGGCGGCGAAGGGGCCGCCCGGTCCGGTCGAATCGTCCCTGGTACGGAACCTCATGAGTCGATACCGGGCGATCCGGCCTCCCTCTCTCCGACTGCTCCGATCGTCGATCGAGGAAGCCGGAGGCTGGCGCGCGCTCTGGCTGGCGGTCCGGCGGAATCAGGTCGCCCGGATCGTCGTGGCGATGCTCTTCCTCTGGATCGTCGGCGCCACGGGGATCCACCTGGCCGAGCGGGGCAAGGGGACCGATGGGCCCTTCGACACCTGGACCGAGTCGTTCTGGAACGTCTGGGTCATGATCTTCGCGGGCCCGGACCACGCGCCCCAGACGGCGATCGGCCGGCTGATCTCGATGGTCCTGCTCGGGCTCGGCGTCGGGCTGGCCGGGCTGTTCACCGGCTCGGTGGCCTCGATCCTGGTCACCCAGAACCTCAGGAGACGCGAGTTGTCCAATTTCGAGATGGAGGACCACCTGGTCCTCTGCAACTGGAGCGAACGCGGGCTCCCCTGGATCCGCGAGGTCCATTCCAAGATCATCCAGGACAAGCGGCCCGTGGTCATCATCCACGATAGCCCCGAGGCGATCGACCTGCCCGACAAGCAGGATGACCCGGCGTTCAACGACGTCTACATCGTCAAGGGCGACCCGACCAACGAGGTGATCCTCCGGCGGGCCCGGGTCCCCCGGGCGCATTCGATCGTCGTGCTCTACGACGAACGCCAGGGCGAGCACGCCGACGGCAAGACCATCCTGACCTGCATCGCCATCCGGAACATCTGCAAGGGCGACAAGCAGCCCAACGTCGCCGTCGAGTGCCGGAACCCCAACAACCGCCACCACCTGCTCAAGGCCGGGGCCGACGAGATCATCTCCTCCGACGAGCTGGGCCTCCGCCTCCTGGCCAGGACCGCCCTCTTTCACGGGATGACCCGCGTTTACCAGGAACTTTTGACCGTCGGCCGGGACGCCAACGAGATGTACCTCTTCCCCGTCACGGAGGGGTTGATCGGTCGCGACTTCGTCGAGATCGCCAGCATGTTCGTCCGCCACCGCGACGACAAGCGATCCTGCCTCCTGATCGGGATTCAGCGCGACGACGAGATGATCCTCAACCCGGTCGGCGGCGACTCCGGGCCCGTCAAGCCGGGGGATCACCTGATCCTCCTGAGCCGGGTCTTCCTGTCCAAATCCCAGCCGCTGCCGACCGTCCCCCCGGTGGATCCGGATCCCGAGCCGAAGTGAATCCGACTGGCCCGGCCCAACCCCGGTGCCCGCGCCGCTCCCGAACCGGGCTCGCCATCGCCCCGGAGGAATCCCCATCCGGGGAGTTGACACGCCGCGCACGCCGCCCGATATTGGATGCATCAGGACAATCCTATCGTGTCAGACCACGACCCCGATGCCCCCGATCGCCCGGACCCGACCGATCGCGGGCCGGAGGGCGTCTGATCCGGGCCCCCACCCGAGGGCACGCCGAGGGCATGGTCGTTGAGGGAGATTCCGTCGATGGCGAGCGTCTCGCGGTGGTCGTCCAGTCGGTCCGGACGGGCCTGGTCCCTCGGGTGCTTCCTGGCGTACGTCCTGGCCTGCGTGGCCCTGGTCCCCGGGCCGTCGAGCTTCGCCCAGGAGGCGAAGAAGGAGGCCCCGCCCGCCGAGGCGCCCAAGGCCGAGGCCGCGCCGGCCGTCGAGGCGCCCCGGGCCGACGCCGGGCCAGCCGCCGACGCCCCGACCCCGGGCGCCAGGAAGTCGCTGCTCCGCTGGGCGATCGAGGCGTCGGGGCCGATCGGGCTGTTCTTGCTCTGCATCTCGATCTACTTCACCGCCCTGGTCATCAAGCTCTTCATGGAGCTCCGGGTCAGCGAGGCCGTCCCGGCCGCCCTGGTGGAGAAGCTGGAGAACGCCATCAAGGAGCGGAAGTTTCAGGAAGCTTACGACGCCTGCCGCGACAACGAGTCCTTCCTGGCCCGGCTGGTCCGGACCGGGGTGGCCAACCTCCCCAACGGCCGGGCCGAGGCCAAGGAGGCGATGCAGACCACCCAGGATGAGGTTGTCACCGCCATGGAAGCGCGGATCAGCTACCTGGCGATCATCGGCACGCTCGGCCCGATGATCGGGCTGGTCGGAACCATCGCCGGGATGATCGCCAGCTTCCAGGAGATCGCCACCGCCGCCGGGGCCCAGCCCAAGCCCGAGAAGGTGGCCGAGGGGATCTCCACCGCGCTGTTCATCACTCTCGAAGGCGTCTCGCTCTCGGTCCCGGCGATCTTCTTCTTCGCCATGTTCCGGAACCGGATCGCCATGATGGCCATGGAGAGCGCCAAGGTCGCCGACCGGACCATCAGCGCCCTGCTCGCGGCCGCCAAGCAGACTAAGCCGTAAGCCGACCACGGCCTGATCCGCCGCCGGCCACCCATCCCGACCCCGCTCCGGCCCCGACGGCGCGGCCCTCCGACGAGGTGAACGATGTCCTCCAGCATGAACAGTAGCGAAGTCAAGGCCGAGCCGAACCTGACGCCACTGCTCGATGTCGTCTTCCAGCTCATCACCTTCTTCATGCTGGTGATCAACTTCAGCCAGGACAACTTCGATTCGAGGATCAAGCTGCCCGTCGCCGGTTCGGCCCGGCCCCAGGACGACGCCGGCAAGCTCGCCGAGGAGCGGCTCGTCCTGAACGTCGACGGCCAGGGCCATCTCCTCTTCAACGGTCAGACCCTCTCGGCCGACCAGGCGATCGCCAAGATCAAGCTCGAAGCCCAGATCGCCCGGTCGAACATCAAGGCGCTCAAGGGGAAGGTGGTGGAGGGCGAGGAACTCCCGGCCCGGATCGTGATTCGGGCCGATCGCGACACCCCGTTCGCCGCCCTCTTCTCGCTGATCTCCACCTGCCAGACCAACGGCTACCAGAAGTTCGACCTCAAGGCGATGAACGGGCCCTGAGCCCCCGGCGAGGCCGGGACCCCGCTCGAACCTCCACCCAATCGGCCAAGCGACCGGGGGGCGATCCATTGAAGAAGATGCGGCATTCGGATATCGAGATCCCGGTCACCCCCATGCTCGACATGGCATTTCAATTGCTGACCTTCTTCATCCTGACCTACCGCCCGGCCCCTTCCGAGGGGCAATTCTCGATGAAGCTGCTCCCCGCGGTGGCGGCCACCGAGATCACCAAGGAACAGCCCAAGGACCAGTCCACGCCCTCGCTGGACGCCGAGCTGCGCACGCTCAAGACCGTCCTCCGCGCCGGCAGCGGTGGCCTGATCGGCGAGATGACCCTGGCCGACAAGCCGATCCAGGGCATGGACGAGCTGAAGAAGGAGCTGGAGGGGTTCGTCAACGACCCCATCGTCTCCTTCGACCAGGCCCTCATCAAGGTCGACCCCGGGCTCAAATATTCCGAGCTGATCAAGGTGATCGACGTCTTCTCGTCGCTCCAGCCGAAGCCCCTGACGAAGATCAGCTTCTCCGAGCTGAATGCGTCCGAGGGCGCGGGGCCCCCCCCGTGACTCGTCGGCCGTCGACGCTCTTCCGGGGGGCGGAGCTTCCTCGGCTCTTGTTCCTGGTCGCGATCGTTCTGGCCGGCTGGCCGATGATCGTGCTCTTCGCCCGGCCCCGGGCCGACGAGACGCCTCCGCCCCCGCCCCTCCGCGCGGCGACGCTCTCGCCGATCGTCCCCGACGACGCCGTCGAGTTCCAGGCGTTGGTCGACAAGACCCCGGTCCAGCTCCGGGAGAGCGGCGCCTACGCCTTGCTCCTGGAGCGGACCCGCGCCACGCCCGCCGCCGGGCTGGCCGCCTCCGCCCGGAAGGACGTCTTCTACACCCACCTCTGGGAGCGGCCCGAACGCTACCGGGGCGTGCCGATTCACCTCGAAGGGACCGCCAAGCGGATCCTGACCTACGAGGTCAACCCCTCGCTCGCCCCCAAGGGCCGGCTCTACGAGGCCTGGGTCTACTCCGACGAGAACCGGGCGTTCCCCTACGTCCTGATCTTCGAGGAGCCGCCGCCCGGGCTCCCGATCGGCCCCGAGCTGTTCCTCCGGGTGATCTTCGACGGCTACTTCATGAAGCTCCTGCGCTACCAGGCGGGCGACAACGTCCGGGGGGCCCCGATGCTCGTGGGCCGGCTCCGCTCGACCCCGCCGCTGGCCGACGCCCCCGCGCCGATGGTCGAGCTCCGCGCCTTCTCCCGCCGCGACGGGTTCGTCCTGGTGTTCGTGCTCCTGCTCCTCTACGTCGCCATCCGCGCCCTCTTCATGGTCCGGAAAGCCCTCGCTCCGACTCGCCCGAAGCATCCCGCGACGCCCCGCGAGGGCCTTCCCCCGGACCAGGTCTCCGACTGGCTCCGGAACCTCCCGGACGAGGATCGAGATCCCGAGGCCGCGGATATCCTGCCCCGCGACCATCCGGACCACTGACCGATCGGCCCAGGAAGGGATACGCCATGGCTCCCAGAGGTCGCCTCTGCTGCTTCGCCGCCCTGGCTCTGTCCGCCCTGGGCGCCGCCGGACCACCTCCCAAGGGTTACGTCTGCGGCCGGGCCAAGGCCGCGGTCGTCGTCGACGGCCGGCTCGATGACGAGTCGTGGGCCCTCGCCCCCTGGACCGACGACTTCGTCGACATCGAGGGGGACACCAGGCCACGCCCCCGGTTCCGGACCCGCGTCAAGATGCTCTGGGACGACGCCTCTTTCTACATCGCCGCCGAGCTGCAAGAGCCCCACGTTTGGGGGAAACTGACCAAGCACGACTCGGTGATCTTCCAGGACAACGACTTCGAGGTCTTCATCGACCCCGACGGCGACAACCACGAGTATTACGAGATCGAGGTCAACGCCCTCAACACCGAGTGGGACCTCCTCCTGGAGAAGCCCTATCGCGACGGGGGACCGGCGGACAACGGGTGGGAGATCACCGGCCTCAAGACCGCCACCCACGTCAACGGTCGGATCAACGACCCGTCGGGCCTCGACGAATCCTGGACCGTGGAGTTGGCGATCCCCTGGAAGGTCCTCGGCGAGCGGGCCCATCGACACTCGCCCCCGCTCGACGGCGACCAGTGGCGGGTCAACTTCTCCCGGGTCGAGTGGGAACACCGGGTCGAGGGCGGCGATTACCAGAAGTCCGAAGGCAGGCGCGAGGACAACTGGGTCTGGTCGCCGCAAGGGGTCATCGACATGCACCGCCCTGAACGCTGGGGCTCTGTGCAATTCTCGGACGATCCGCCCGGTCACTCCGTCTATCGCCCCGACCCGGCCGGCCCCGCCCGCGAACGGCTGATGGAGATCTACCAGGCCCAGCGGGCGTACCGCGAGAAGACCGGGGCCTGGGCCGCGACCCTCGGGGCGCTCGGGCTCCCCGACACCCCGAGACCACCCGGTCAGAGCCCGCCGACCCTCCAATCCACCGCCGGAGGCTTCGAGTCCTCGATCACCCTCAACTCCCGTGACGGTCGCCCGGCCCGGACCTGGACCGTCCGCCAGGACTCCCGCCTGAGGGGATCTTCCGCGAAGCCGTGAGCCGGCTTCGGCTTGCATTGTGCTTCTGCTCATGCGTCCGGTGTTATCCCGAATTCTTCCTGGAGCGGACCATGCGCCCCATCCTCGCGACCGTCGTCATGACGAGCGCCTTCGGGATCCTCTCTCCCGAGGTGAATGCCCAGTACGCGCCGGTCTATGGGCCGATGACGCCAACCGGCTATTGGTACGTTCAACCGAATCGCCCCGTTTATCCGTATTCTGACTCGGTGGCCGCCCCCCGCTCCGTCCGTCCGCCCAATCCCACGGGATATGTGAACCGGCCTTATTACGGCGCCTACGGCTACGGGAATGACAGCAACGGTTCAACCGACGGCTTCCCCCCCTTCCGGGGTCGTCGGTCGAGGTGAGGGCGTCCTCGGACCCCGCCGGGGGTCGATCGGAGGCCGGGGCTTTGCCGCCGTCTTCAGAGGTTGAACGCCGCGTTCAACTCGGCAATGGCCTGGTCGGACATCGGGACCATCTCCCCCAGGGGTCTAGAATTGATCATGGCCTCGGCCCTGGCCTGACCCAGTGATCGGTACCTGACCCTTTTTCCGCCTCTTGACCCTTTTTCCGCCTCTGACCCTTTTTCCGCCTCTGGACACGGCAACGTGGTTGCAGTCCAATGCGTTCCCAGGAGATCCGCGCGAGGTTGCGGACGCCGAGGCCAACCTTCCTCCGGTTGATCTCGGCTTAAGTTCGGCGCGGCAGCCTCTGCCGGTATCGAGGACTCGATGAGCGAGCCGACACCCGATCGACTCGAGCCGACCGGCTGCACCCTGGTCGACCTGATGGTCCTGACGCTCGGTGCCGCCCTGGCCTCCAGCCTGGGCTGGTACAGCCTGGAGTTGAACAACAACGTCCTTGGAGGGACCAAGCTGGCCCCCGCCTGGTACACGGCGGCCAGACAAGTCATCGAAACGACCCAGAAGATTTCCCTCTCGCTGGTGCCGTTGATCCTATTGCGCCGGATGCGGTACGGCGGCCCGCTCCGGCCGGTCGAGTACCTGCCGCTCCTGACAGGTACCTTCCTGACCCTGTTCGGGTTGTCGCGATGGCCCCTGCTGGGCTTGTTCTACCGGTGGCCCTACCCTCCCCATCACATCTCGGTCCATCCGGAAGCCTATTATCTGTGGGAGCTGACCGAACTGGCGATCGGGGCCCTGGCGGGGCTGGTCGTCTTCCTCGGGCGCCACAGGCCCCCCGGCTGGGTCCGGGGGATCGCCCTGGCGGTTTCCTGGCAATTACTCACGACCTGGATTTGCTACTTCTACCAGGAGTGGGCCAACGGGCGATTGATGCTGTGGTCGACCCCGCTTCATGTCGTGATCGGCTCGACCTTCCTGGTCCAGTGGCCACAGTCGCTAGTTTTCTTCCTGCCGACGATGATCGCGCTGATCGACCTGGTCCGGCCCGGTCAGGGTCGACGAACCTGGGTCATCTGGGCCGCCGCGGCGTTCGCGTTGCCAATGCCAGCTCTTTACGAATTTCGATCCCTCGCCTCGTCGTCGCTACAGGGCGGCCTCGGGAAGTTCGACGCAATTCGGCTCGTCGGCAAAGTCCTCGCGCTGGCTGCGAGCTTCGCCCTGGCCCGATGGACCGAGCCGGCCTGGCGGAGATTCCTCGAGGGAGATCGGGAGGGCAATGGGCAGAGCTCCCGATAAGCCCGAAGTTCGGTGAACGAGCCGCTCGCGTCACTTGACCAACTGGTTGATCCCCGCGTTTACCACTCTGTCCGGATCTTTGCTGGCACGAGAACCTCCCCGGCGCGATTGTAGACTCCCGATCGGCTAGACGTCGGCGCGCCCACCCAGGCGCACCTTCACTCCTGAAGAGGTGCTCGTCATCACTCCATCTTGAATGCCACCCGCAGCTCGGCAATGGCCTCGTCGGACATGGTGTGGATAGAACCCTTGTTCAGTACTAAGCCGCCGATCATCGCCTCGGCGGTGGTCTCCAGGACTTCGAGACGGTCGAAGGCGTCCAGGACGCTGGTCCCCCAGACTTGCACGCCGTCGTTTTCGAGGATCAGGATCGGGGCCTTGGGGGAGGCGAGGCGGGCCAGCTCGGCGCCGTCGCCGAACTGGACGCCGTAGGGGACCCGGCCGACGTCCTTGAGGAAGAGGTAGCTCTCGGGGATCGTCCGCGAGTCGAGAGCGGTGCCGGTCACGCCGAAGGCGGTGGCGTTGACCGGGTAGGCGTTGACGACGGACTGGATCGCGGGGTGGGCCCGGTAGATCGCCCGGTGGTTCCGGGCCGAGCCGCTGGGCTGCTTGCCGAGTTCGGGGCCACCGTCGCGGACGAGGACGAGGTCGTCGACGCCCAGGCGGCTCCGGTCGACCCGGTGGGGAGTGATCAGAAAGGCGTCACCGTCGAGCCGGGCGGAGAAGGCCCCCTGGGTGCTGATCATCAGCCGCTGCTGATAGGCCCGGCGGACGAACTCGCAGAGCTGGCGGCGGAGGTCCTTCTCTTCACTGGTGGCCGGGCCTGGCTCGAAGGGCCCGGGCATGGCCGGCGGCGGGGCGAGGTCGGCGGGGTCGGATTGGAGGGTCCGGACGACCCCGAGGATCCCGGCCTTGATGAGCGTCTTGGCGGCGAACTCCAGAGTCTCGAACCGCTCGAACGCCTGCTGCAACCCGGCCCCGGCGGTGACGACGCCGTGGTTCTCCAGGACCACGCAATCGACGCCCGTGGCGAAGGTCTCGGCGATGTTCTTGCCCAAGGCCGCGCTGCCGGGCAGGGCGTAAGGGGCGAAGCCGACCGGGCCGCAGACCTTCCGGGCCTGGTGGAGCACGGCGGTCTCGGGGACCTTCCGGCAGATGCTGAAGGCCACCAGGGCCACCGGGTGGGCGTGGACGATCCCCCGGAGGTCGGGGCGGGCCCGGTAGATTGCCCGGTGGAAGGGGAACTCCGACGACGGCCGGTGCGGTCCCTCGTGCGAGCCGTCGGGGCGGACCCGGACGATGTCGTCGCGGCGGAGACTCCCCTTGTCGAGCCGGGCCGGGGTGATCCAGATGTCGCCGTCGTCTCCGAGGATCGACAGGTTCCCGCCCGAGGTCGTGGTCATTCGGTATCGGTAGATCCGCTCGATCGTCCGCAAGATCTCGTCGCGTGGGTGGATCAGGTCGCGAGGTCGGCTCATGGTCGTTCCCCTCGGGGTCCGATCGCCCGGAGGCGGGCGATCGTCGGTGATTCTATCGCCGAAGTCGGAGGATGGCACGCCCCCGGCCGGTCCGCGCGATCCGACCGATCTCCCCGGGAAGTCTGCTAACAGACCCTCCGAGATCGCGATAATATGGGGCCGGCTTCGCGCCCGGGTGCATCCGGCCCGGGCATTTGGGTTCGTCTTTTCCAGGGTCGAGACAGGGCGAGCGCGGGGTTGGGTCCAAGTTTGCCGACGCGGGGCGGGCATTCATTGGGTTCGTCTTGGCCCGGTCGAACGGGCCTATCTTGGGTTCGTTTCGTCGGGCAAGCTGGGTCGCTCTGAAAGGTTATGAAATGGTTATTCCGCGTAGGGTGGCGTCGAGCGGAGCGAGGCCCACCAAACCG
>JAABUU010006292.1_pt1 | contig 12813 bp, 9 predicted proteins | sample 5559301 | NCBI WGS metagenome assembly JAABUU01 (sample SAMN10711884, study PRJNA513360) | rock metagenome | isolation source: Antarctica rocks | place: Antarctica: Victoria Land, Richard Nunatak white
CCCATCCACCCACCACACACTAACCCAACCCCAACCAGGCCTCCTTCGCCCAAGAATGGCGCGACAGCTACACTCACTTCACCCTCACCTACCCGCGCACCCCCTCCACCACCACCCCCTTCACCACAATCGACACGCACCACCTCACCTCCCTGCAACACCTCCTCACCACCCACGCCCTCCACCCCCTCTTCACCCCCACCGCCATCCAACACCTCGCCCAAACCTGGCACCACCTCACCCCGCACCCCGACGCCCCGCCCGCCCTCCGCACCCTCACCCACCACACCCCCAACCTGACAACCAGCACCCTGACCAACGCCAACACCGCCCTCCTCACCGACCTCGTCGCGCATGCCGACCTGCCCTTCACGCGCCTCATCTGCGCCGAGGACTTTGGCGTCTACAAGCCCGCGCCGCGCGTGTATCTGGGGGCGGCTGAGATGCTGAGGTTGAAGCCGGGGGAGTGTGCGTTGGTGGCGGCGCATTTGGGGGATTTGGAGGCGGCGAGGGGGTGTGGGTTGCGGACGGTGTATGTGGAGAGGGAGGGGGAGGAGGCGTGGGGGGTGGAGGAGGTGGGGAGGGCGAGGAGGGAGGGGTGGGTTGATTTGTGGGTTGGGAGTGGGGAGGGGGATTGGGAGGGGGATGGGGGTGGGGGTTGGCGGAGGTGGTGAGGTGGGTGGGGGGTCGGGGAGTGGGTGGTGGTGCTGGTGCTGGCGCTGGTGCTGGTGCTGGTGCTGGTGATAGGGGTGGGGGGGATGATGGTGGTGGTGATGGTGGGGCTGGTGGTGGGGGAGAGGGAAAAGACGGTGGGGGTTCGGCGGAGTTCGAGAGGGCTTCTCCAGTCTGTCTTCGTCAGGATCTTGGAACATAGTAGTATACATAGTGTGAGCGACGGACCGGTTGGTGCGAGGCCGCCGTGGGCACGGCGAAAGTGCGGCTTGCTACCAAAGGTACAGATACCTACCTGCTCGGAGAGGACGCGGCGTGGACGGGCTGATCGGGTACTCTGGGAGGACTTGTGCGCGACTACGGTCGGCAGAGGCCGTACAGAGCGGTGATGGATGGAGTGCGGCCGGGCCAAGACAGGCAAGGGCCGACCGATTGGGTATCCATCGATGTGCGTGTACTCCCTACGTTAGAGAGCGCATTACATCTTCAAGTACCAAGTGCCTCAGTGGCGCCCAGCTTCTGAGATTGCATCACAGCCGGGTTTCAGCCCCTCTGGTTTCAACTGCTTGAGCCACTCTTCGGTCTATCGGCCCTAAGATAGAGAAGGAGAAGTACGAAGTTGTTAACTAGCAAGATTGTCCGCCACCACTCCGAACAAGCAAATGGATATTATGGCGATGCTCAATTAGATACTAGCTTAGTGATTGGCCCTGTGTATCGGGGAATTTTGACCACACAGCTCGCAGAGCAGAGCAGAGATCTTCACGGCTTTGTTTAGGTAAGGTAGTCGTGCGATGTGGGACGAAAGGGGCGTTAGGCGTGCATGTGATGGACCATGCACTGCATTGCATTACCTTTTGCATCCTTGACAGCAGCAACGCATCAATTGCCTTTGACGTTATCGTTTTCACTCCTTTAGATACTGTACGAACAACTGTTGAAGGCAAATCCACCGCTACTGCAGGTTAGAGCACACCGGCTCACTCTGCACTCGCCTCGGCCGACGTCTCTGTTGCAGTCTCTGTCTCTGTCTGTCTCGATGGAGAAACGGCCTTGCTGCCCAAAAAGCAAATCGGGGGTTTTGTGCAACAGTCAACGTCGATGGCAGGGCTTGATCTGGTCGACAGCTGCTGAAGTTGTACTGTGACATTTCGTACAGCATTAATTCTTTTACCTTTACTCCATCTGTATGCGTCAACAGCAACAACTCAGCAGACAGCACCCAAGACTCTTCACAACCGGAGGCCCCTGAATGGTGTAGTAGCGGAGGATTGGCTGCTGCGCCGTTTCCAATCTCCAACATCCACTCCACTCTCTGCCCCGTGTAAAGGAGGAGGTATCTGAAGTCTGGTTTGAAAGGATTTCTCTGCGCTTTGACCTTTCATCTTCGTCCCTGAGTATAAATGAGTTATTAGTGTCGAATTGCAAATATCGGAAGGGGCAGCCACAAAGTCGGAGCAGAGCACAGCAAAGCACTAACTTAGGACAGCACAGCGCCGCAGAGCTAGCTCAAGCCAGGAAGCAACGGCGGTCTCTCAACGATCGGACGAAAGCTGGAAACGTTTTGGCTTCACTTAGTCTCACTCACCTACCTTAGTCTTCGGTCCCAGCGTCCCGGAAGCATTGGTGCATCTTGTTTCATCACACCGTCAAACCTACCTATCTGTTCAATGGTCAATGGTCAATGGTCAATGGTCGGTACTTCTTCAAGAGTATCTGTAAGGTAACTTTACAGTACATCCCACAGCGTCTGTTTTCTACTTCTCTGTAGAATAGACAGGTATTTGTGCTTCACAGAGGAATTTCGTGGAGAGCGAGTCAGAATGAAAGGGAAGGGATGCGTACAGACATCATCACCAGTCAGATTGTCTGTTCATCAAAGAACATCTCTCTCTTCCCGATAATAAGTAATCAGTATCATACTCTACGTGTCAGTCAGTTCCTGGTACCTTACCTTCGGGTACACTTACCGTATCAATTAAAGTACCTTACCTCGGCTACTTTTAACCCTCGGCAACTCACATGGGCTAAGCTACAGTGCCTTATCCTTGCCTCATCTCCCGATCTTGCCCTGGTTGGTCCATGCCTCTACCCTGCTCGTGAACATGGCTATGGACTCGCTGCACCGAGGACCGTTCGTTCACGGTCACTCGGGAGTTCATGCTGGATCCCCGTCAAGTGTCCCGTCTCCCGTCGAGGGCATCCAAGTCTTCACCACCCTACTGTACCTGCTGTCTGAAGCGCGATTTCTCATCGTCAGAGCGCGCAGCTATCCATCCAGGTCCCTTGAAACACTTTGGTTCTTTCATCCAACGGCCCGTTAGTGGTCGACGCTCTTTCCTTCGGTACAGCACTTGACGCTCGGAACGTCTGATGCGGCATGTTTATGTTGCTGGGAGGTGCGTTGTTCCTTTTCCGCTGTCATTGCAGCTCCTCCCCCTCGGCATTGCCAAGTCAACATCATTGTAGCTTGGTTGATCTGCCTTGTCCATGGCACTACCTCGATCAGGACTTTCCAGTGTCTACTGTATCCAGCTGTCGAGACTTTCTCTACCTTCAAAAACTCCCTGCTGATCCCAACGGCGCAGCATCGACTAGGACTGCACTTCCCGTCCACAAGCCTTCCTTCTAATTCGACCTTCCGTACTTCCATCGACGTCCTCTTGTTTGATCTGGGTCCTCGTTCATCTTGTCCATGTAATATACAATTCAGTTCCAAAAGGAACAGCCGGCACAGGACACACCCTCAGCGGACCACGACACTTTTCCGTTCATTGCTTTGGCGTACGGGAGCTTAGAAGTGCACTTTCATATCAAAAGCTGGCTTTTTTAGAGATACCCATAGGTATGTTGCACGTTTCTTGACCTGTCGCAAGGGGTCGATGCCCACAGCCCCATGGGTTACCCCTCGGCGCCGAGGCTATATAGTTCGTGATGGTTGACTCTACCACAGCGTCGAGAATTCCGTCATCGAATTATAACTAATAGACTGTCAACAGTTGACCACACCTGCTTGGGTAAAGCTCACGCATACTCGTCAGTATGGAACCGCTGACTCCAATTGCTACCCAGGCTTTTCTGACACATCATCACACAGTCTAGGGCAAGGCAAATCACTACCGCGTATCTCTCGCACTCCTCTCAGGAACTTGGCGACGAGTATACATATTACGCAAGTTGCGCTTTCCCTGTGAACGGAAGTGCATGGATGCGGGGAGTTCGTGATCTCGCCCGGAAGAACACCCAAAGGGGGTGGAGAGTCTAGCAGGTTGACCGGATAGGCGGGATCGGTTCAAAGAGATCCCGATGAACATGTCCAGAGAAGATGAATATACATACACGGCACAAGCCCTACCGACACCTACCGACACTCCGTACAGGACGCCTGCCAGATCACTCTCGCGGCGATCATCAAGACACTCATCACGACACTGCAACTCGTCTCCCGGGCCCTCTTCGTCTCCGCCGCCGTTCCCTCCGAGTGGAGACTCTTACTTCCGCAACCATGGCGGATCGAAAGACTATGCGAATGACGAGACCATTTCCATACTCGATCCTCGCAGGTTCACGCCAACCTTACACGCCTCACTCGTTTCCGAGATCTTGTCTCTTAGGAGGGACCTCGAAAGTAAGACCAGTCTGATCGAGAATCTCGAATCAAGCCTTCATACTGCAAAAATCGAAAACGAGACCATCACGGAAACACTGAGTAGAAATGCGAAAGAGAATCGTGCGCTGGAGCGCCAGTTGCAAGCCTTGGAGGGAGGATCTTCCTCTGCTTTCGGCGAACTGGCGAAGGAGCGCGATGAAGCTCTAACAAGTCTATCGGATGTCAGGCAACGGCTGGAAGTTTCGCAAGCTAGAATCCGGAGTCAGGAAGAGGAGGGCGACCGAACTCATGCTTTGTGGGAACGAGACAGGCAAACTTGGGACGGCGAGAGGCGAAAACTGGAGCGAAAAGTGCACGTTGTGGAAGGCCGATTGAAGACGGTCCTTGCGGAGATTGCAGCGGCCGAGGCCAACGGACCATACCACGGTGGCGATTTTGACGCCGAAGGCGCAGTCGAGAACCATGGATTTGAGAGAGAAGGGGACAGAACCAGTATTCGTGCCAGCAGCGCGCTGGACAGACGACCGACGAGCGGTATGAGCAACAGCACTCACGATGGCGACGCACACAACATACGGTTATCAATGCTGAGTGGACCGAACGGGTATGGAGGTGTGAAGGCAAGCGGCCTTACGCTCGCCGACGAGTTGGGATTTGATGAAGAGGAGGAGGACATGCTAGATGACAACAACCTCGAGGATGGTCGAGTATCACCGGACGCGTTGCCCGAAGAACGGTTGGGAAGGATGTCAGCTCTTTCGGTGAGTAGAGAGGACCAAAAGGCCAGAAAAGTCCTCGGCCTACCTCCCGAGCGGGAGTTCGCCATTGCGAAAGCAGGGGAGCCTTTAACCACAGAGAAGACTGGGATTTCCGACGGCGGCGAAGATTTAGCTGCTGTGCTGGAGCTTCGGTATACAGACATTGGTGTTCAATACTCACCTACGCCATCCCCAGGACTCAAAATCCAAACCGTGAAAATCAGCGGAGATGATGCCCACGAGGATGGAGAACCGGCCCGGCTGGAGAACGGACCGAATCAAAGCCGCAAACGAGTGTCTGTAAGTGCCATTCTGCCTGTCGATCAATGCAAAGATCTCCCGTCCCTGCAAAGGTCGATTACCATGGCTTCTTCTCCCTCACAAACGTTCGACGACCTACCATGTCCTGGTTGCATCTACAAGGAAGCTCTAGAAAATGTTGTTACGTCTCGTAACCTTCGAGTTGGGGTGGGAGAAATGAGGTCCTCCTCGACGCAAACGGAAGATTCAAGAAAGCAGCAAACAACAGCAGTGCTCAGTAGTACAGACTCATCAACTTCACAACTTGTGCCCGTCCCAACTATAACGGTTCACCCACCTGTATCTGCACCATCGTCTCCAAGGAACAGCGTTGTTCTCCCGCCACATACGAAAAGTACTGCCTGTCAGGCGTCACTCGTGCCTGCGGTTAAGCTGAGGTCCATCTCCGTTCAGACGGAAGAGATTAGGATCGATAACCGAGCCATCAAGCTTCCCGAGAAATTGCGCCCGTCTGCCATCTCATCTCAACCACCTACACCACAGCTGAGAGATATAGAAGACGACGGTGGGAGTCCAACATCACACGACGCTATTATCAAGACCTTCCGTACCAGTCTACAAAACCCTCCACCAGACCGAGCTCCACCGCCTAGGCCTGTGGGATATCCAGTCGAGCCAAACGAGGCTTATCCTGGCAACAACGACAACGGACCTCTAGACAGCAGCAACAGTGCGCCGATTAGGCGGCCGTTTAGGTCAAGTAGTCTCTTTGCAGGATTCGACATCCCAAGCGATGAAGCAGACGAGAAGGCGGAGGCCGATCTAAGCGACGATGACTTCCGAAATGCTGCACCTATCCGCAAGACACTATCCAAGGTAGAAAACTCGTGGAAACTGGTCCCCAAAAAGAAAGAGCACCTATCTGAGAGTAGGGACATCCCGGAGGTGGATGAAGAGGTTGAAAAGGAGCACGATCATACGGAGACTGAGGGCACAAGTGCGCTGGATGGGCCGCACGCGCGTTCAGCAGGCTGGGGGCCATCCGCCATAAGCCAGCCAAGCACAAAACCTTCTGATAGTACACCGAGGTGGGGCAGCATCGCGAAGCAGCCTGACATCCGGAAAACCGCTCTCATTTCTAGTGGAACTGCGGCTCATCTGCAGAGGTCAAGGAGTCCTAGCCTTCCAAGCACGAGCAGCACCGTTCCAACAACAGCAGCCCCACCGTTCCCGGTACCCACCAGATTGAGTTCCAGAAAAATTCCACTCAGTGCAAGCGACGGTGCGCAAAGTCCAACGCCATATAGCGGAGGCGCCTACCCTGGAGACAGGCGCCGCGAATCCGGGAGGCCACCAGCCAAGAAGTCTACGATGCGAAAGGTACGATCCGCTGCTGCATTCCCTCGTGGTGGACATGATGGTCGGTCCCACAGCCAATCGCCGCCGCCGAAATTCATACCATCGGCAGTGCCGGAGAGCCCTAAGCTTCCACGACTTCCACCCATGCCAACAGATGACAATTCTTCTTCCGGCTACAGACACACTGTCCGGCCATACCAGCACGAGCAACAATATTCGACCAGTAACTCAGATGCTGGAAACACCGTCATCGACACCTCGGTTCAGCAGACGACCGTGGTGGATGCCATCGCTCAGACGATGGTCGGCGAGTGGATGTGGAAGTATGTCCGCAAGAGGAAGTCTTTCGGTGTATCGGAATCCCCACAGGCCGATTGGGAAGTCGGCAGGAATATAGCGGATGGGTCCGCGAGTGTCACCGGATCGGGGATCAGACATAAACGTTGGGTGTGGCTTGCACCATATGAAAGAGCCGTGATGTGGAGCAGCAAGCAACCGACTTCAGAATCTGCTCTGTTAGGCAAGAGCGGTCGAAAATGTAAGCTCTGGTACATCTCGATGACCAGAAAAAAGCTAACTTCTACAAGTGATGATCCAATCGGTGTTGGATGTCAAAGACGACACTCCATATCCCAAAGGATCAAGCCCGCAGCAGCATCTCAATCGGTCGATCTTGATATTAACCCCACAGCGTGCGCTCAAGTTCACAGCAACGTCCAAGGAACGTCACTACTTCTGGCTTACTGCCCTCTCGTTTCTGAGCCATTCCACGCTTGGTGTGCACGATCTCGATTCTCGACCCGTAATCCCGTCACGAGAATACGAGCCTCCACCACGCTCCAACCCCGGCACCCTCCGCCGCAACCCCATCCGCGATTCCATCCGGGTCGCCAAAGGAAAAGCTCGACCGAACACCACCAGCGCTCGAGCGTACCCCTCTTCAGCCAGCAGCGTCCGCCACGGATGGACGCAGGGCGCAGACGCGAAATCCGCCTCCTATGCCACGGCGCAAGAACAAGACCACGACGCGGCCGAACCGCCTCACGTCCCTCGCTTCTCCAACCACGGGCGGAAGCGCAGCAGCACGGGACCCCGCCAACCCACCGGCCCCTTTCGCAGCATCACCAACCACAGCGCCTTCACCTCCAACCACAGCCTCCACACCGCCACCTCGGCCGACACGACGCACAACGCGCCCTCCTTCTTCGGCGGCATCGGCATCCGCCACGGCAGCAGTGCCCAGAGCAGCCTCAGCCCGCGTACGTCCGAGGCAAGCGCTAGCGCCGGGCCACCGGGGGTCGGGGTGAATAACTTCTTCGACGCCGTCGGCACCGTGCGGATGGAGGCTTTTGTTGAACGGGCTCGGAAGTATGAGGGGCCGCCGCCGGTGGAACAGGGACAGGGGCAGGGGCAGGAGAGGCGGCCGACGAGGAAGAGTTTTCGGACGCGGCAGGGCAGGAAGAAGGATCTGGAGTTTTGGGGCGTTGGGGACGGGAGTGGCGGACCTGGATTCGGGCACGGCCATGGCCACGGGCATGTGTATGCACCGATGGTGGGAGAGGGTAGCGATCCGTTTCGCGGGTTCTGAACGTTGCCTTGTATACCTCGATCTGGAGTGCAGTCTGAATCGCTTGAGCGTGTAGTTTTCGGAGCGAGAAAAAGGAGTTGTTTACGGCGTATTTGTATTTGATGGAAAGGAAAGCAGGTCGGGGCAGCATGCGAGCGTGCACCTGTTCTTGTCTGCTGATTGATCTGCTTTGATCTGCTATGATCTGCTCTGCATCTGCATCTGCTCCGATCTGCTTCGCATCTGCAGCTGTGTCTGTAGCTATATCTATCACTTCGCTACCTTCTCCAGCCATCCATTCAGTCTATACCACACCGCACTGCACCTTCGTCAAACCCATCAACGTAAGGTATCTCAGGTATCTGCCGTGCCCCACCTAACCCACCTGATTGTTGCTTTCTTGGCTGTGATCAACCACAATTTACCATCTACTACCTACACGATTGCTGTGGTTGGTTTTTTTTGGCTTTTGATGGAGACGTCAATGTAGATGGTCGATGGTAGACGGACACGACACATATGTACCTACCTACCTACTTACACACATACATACATATGCGTGCACATCAAGCAGTCCTTCAGTCCTTCAGTCCTTCAGTCATCCAGTTGGTCAGTCAGTCCGTCAGTCCGTCAAACGAACAATTGGGCGTCATAATGATGTTTCCAAGATTTATGGACGGATGGCATGAGGGGCAGGACAGACCCTTTGTTCCCAAGCCCTACCCTGCCCTTCGCTTCGTTTCCCTTCCCCTTTTCTCCGCTTTCTCTCCGCCTCCTCCTCCGCCTCCTCCTCCTCCTCTCTGGGAGATCCCCAAAACTGGACCGAAACCGTAATGGAACCGTGGCAGACACGTAGAGACGCTTCACTACACACCCGATCGGGTGCGACACATTTACAGTTATATGATCCAATCGCCAGTCACGTTCAAGTCACGGTGGAAAGTTAAAGATTTCAGATGGTGAACATGTCATCAAATGCTATGCTTGCGCATCGCAGATCTAAATCGGTACTGTAATGCGAACATGAAGCCATCAAATTACACCACTCTCCCATACCATCGTCCCTCAAACAGATCTTTCGCTTCCTTCTTCTTAGCATCCGACCATAGATATTGTATCAAGTCCACCGCGCGAAGCAAAGGCTGGCGAAATGATCGAGAAATCGTAAACCGCTTCCATAACCCCCTTGAACTTGTGATCCCATCTACCCAATGCCTCATGCTCGATAAGCCATCTTGATGATAGCGAAAAGAGTCAAAAGGACCGAGGACGGAAGGGCAGGTCAACCACTTTACAAGATGTAGGCGGCCAGGCCGACTAGACCGGCCAGACCGGCACCCGACGCGGCGAAAGCCTTGTTGGCAGCACCGGTGAAGGTCGCAACCGCCGGAGCGACCATGGAGGCGGTTCCCTGTGCGGCACCTGCGACGGACGAAGTGCCGGCCGGGGAGGCTGGCGAGGTTCCGTTGTTGGAGGCAGGAGCGGCCGGGCTCGAGGCAGCGCTCGAGGCAGCTGGCGCAGCTGGAGCGGCCGGGGCGGACGAGGCAGCGGCAAAGGATGACGCAGGAGCGGCCGGAGCAGCGCTGCTCTGGGCAGGGCTGGCTGGTGCAGAGCTGGCTGGCGCGGAGCTGGCTGCCGCAGAGTTGGCAGGAGCAGAGCTGGCGGGACTAGAGGTCGCGATGGGAGCAGCAGCAGCAGAGCTACCGGGGCTAGCAAGAACCCGTTAGCTTCGGACTTCGGCTAGTGTTGTGGTCATGAAGAGGAATTACCAGGTGGAGCAGGACACGACCGTCGAGGTGATGACTGGCTTGGTGACGGTACACGGGCAGTTGGTGATGGTCAGGGTAGTAGCCTAGGTTAGAGTCAGCGCGACCTTGTTCGAGAGCCCGAAATTCGAGTATCCAAATAGCAATCACACGCCATTGGAATGTTGAGAGCCTTACCTCGGTGACGGTGTAGGTCTGGCTGTTGTGGACCACCGTGGTGGGAGACGGGCAGTAGGTGGTGAACGAAGTCACAACCTCCGTGGTGTAGACGGTGCCGTTGCTGTAGGCAGACGCGCCAGCCACAAGGGCGGCAGAAGCAGTTGCGACGGTGGAGAAACGCATTGTTGCTGGGTATTAGATTTGTTTGCTTTTAACGCGTAGAATGGTTGATTGGGAGATGGAGAGAGTTGGTTGAAGAAGTGATTGGAAATCTGGTGTTTATCTGGCTCTTATTAAACGAGTGAAATCGGTGTAAACCGGTGTAAGATTTGTTTGAACGAATGTGGTGTGTGTTGGTGAGTGAGGTGAAGGAGAGAAGAGAAGAAGAAGATGAAGGTTGGAATTTGATGGGAGATTATAAAGGGATGCGGTAAGGGGAGCGCGTGTCGCTAAATTTAATTAACTAAATTAATTAACCTTACTTAATATGAAATACTAATATTAATATTTGTACAGCCAATCAAAATGACTTACTGTCTTATGGCTGTGTGGTACGGGTAACTCGTACTGAGCAGAGCTCTCCTTCTCCTTCTTCTTCTCCGCCAAGAAAGGGGAAGGGGAAGCAGAAAGGAAAGGGGATGGCGACCGCAAATCAAATGAGCTTGCCAGTCAGAGCTCAGAATCACGTCAAGAGAGGAGTCGCGCTCGCCGCCCGTCTTCACCACTCACTCAGCTGAAGCAAGACCGACAATCATTATTCGCAGCTGCTCTTTTGCTCCTCTTGGTCTGTCGTTATATTAATATCATCAGTATTGTGACCAACCAGACTCACTCACTCGATCCGTCAGCTGCACTCAGCCGCACTCATCCGCCGCTCCCTGTCAGGTAAGATTAAAGGAGACTTGAACCCTCAACTAATGAAGAGGCAAGAGGAAGAGAAAGGAACGCTCGGACCACCCCTTCGACGACGGGTTCCTGCAGCAGCGCCATGCGCCACCCGTTTCGCAAGAAGCCACCCACACACATCCCAGAGAAGGCCTGATGCGATGGCCTTCCTTCCTTGCCTACGAAGTACAATAAATGAATGTGAGCGGTCTCAGGAGCGTGGGTGGCTACTACGACATTGGCTTTCGATTTGGGGAGTCGACATCGAGACAATATACGGCACTTCTTGCGCCTGAAAGCATACAGTATGTCATCTACTCGACTGCTTCAGGCACCACATATTGGAAGGAGGAACCCCATCGCCGGGGCACGACGGACATAGAACCATAACGCGCCCCTCGCGTCCATCTTCCCTTCCCTCTCGTCGCACAGTCCAGCCCTGCCCTAGCTAGCAGCAACGGCTCGCCAGGTCCTGCCCACCCGGAAACTGACACGTCCCAAAGCAGGAGACAGCGTAGATCTTCCGAATTGATCGGAGGTCAAGGAAGGGAGGCTGCGTCGCTGAGACGCTTTCGTCAGGGAGCTAGGAGGATTGCTCGCCTGGACCAACAGGTCGCGACTCATGCTCTGTTGGGGACGGATGTTGGTCAAAGCGGGCACGAATGGGAGATCGCAGGCGATGAGGATGAGGCAAAGCGTCAGAAAGACCTTGATAACTGCTATGGCCGGAGCTCTTCCTGTGCAGAAGAAGATGAGGCCTTACCAAGGTTGACAATATACAGATGCCTGACGTCTTGGGCCATTGAGTAAATACTATGTGTTCTGGAATGGCTGTTTTCCCGGTCGCCATGAGCAGTCTTCTATCGAAGAATCTTAAAGAAGGAGATATGGAGTTCCCATCCCTCCCCTGCCCTCCGTCATAATGCCAGTAGTACTTCGCCGATACCGTCGCGACCAACTGCGCATCCCAGCAAGCCCCCTCCAGTAGATGCCAAAGGTTCAGAGATGGCGCCGAGCCCGGATACAACCGTGCGTCGAACCGCCCGACAATGTAGGCGTGTATCAGCCCCAACGCAACGGCTGGCTTCTGTGGTTATGGTGGTCACGTTCGTTTCGTTACTTGCTTCTACCCTTTCGAATGAGAACTGGTGAACGTCGGGGCATAGCACCTACCTGGCCTCCGCGGCAGAACGAAGCTGCTGCGGCTGCTGAGGGAGGAAGGAGATGTCGGGTGCGACGACGGCCGGGGGAGTTGCTGCCGTTCCAGCACCCAGCCGTGCTGGGGGGAGTTGCTCGTCCGCGACATCCTCAAATCAAATCGAAGTAGCTGTAGGGGTGAGAAGGTAGGATGCTCGTCGGGTGTTGCGGGGTGGAGGTACCGTGTGCGGAGTGATGGCTTGCGTGAAAGCTGGGTAGGTGGGTAGGTGGGTAGGTGGCTTGTGAAGTGTGCCACTAGGTCGGGCGTGGCATTTACATCTATCACTGGCTGCGGGGTGCTGTTGTTGGAGCTGGAGAGGAGCGATACGGGTAGATGAGCGAGAGACATTGTGTAGCGTGGGATTCAAGTAGAGGAGCCAAATTGTTATGCATTAATAGAGCGCTCTTTGGGAGGTCGTACCACCGTGGAGTCTATCTTAAAAAATATCGCAAAGGTAGAAGTGAAGGGCAAGTAGCAAGTGCAAGGCCAATAGCATGTGAGAGGCAAATAGCGAGTGCAAGACCAATAGCAAGTGCAAGGTAGAGTGTATATCAAAGGAAAAAAGAGATGAGAAAGAG
>JAABUU010006295.1_pt1 | contig 12811 bp, 8 predicted proteins | sample 5559301 | NCBI WGS metagenome assembly JAABUU01 (sample SAMN10711884, study PRJNA513360) | rock metagenome | isolation source: Antarctica rocks | place: Antarctica: Victoria Land, Richard Nunatak white
TGGCACTTGTGGTCTCAACAGGCTAGTTTGCCTGAGTAGCGTGTCGCCAGGCGCTGCTGAATGAGATATAGGATTAGGTCTGATGCGAACGGCGCCCGCGCTACCGCGATCTGTCGCACGGCTGCTCCCAGCGCGCCGCGTCCCAGCGGTGACCGTTCTCCTGTTCGTCGTGCTGTGGATCGTCTTCGCGGCCGAGAGCGTACAAAAGGGCGGGTCGGACAACGCGGCGGTGCTGTTCCGCTTCGGCGCCACGACGAGCGCGACACTAGCCGACCACGAGCTGTGGCGGCTCGTCGCATCGACTTTCGTGCATCGCGGCCTCGCGCACATCGCCGTCAACGCGCTCGTGCTGCTCGTGGTCGGCTCCATCGCCGAAACGCTGTACGGGCGCCTGCGCTACCTGGCGCTCTACCTCGCGGCGGGCGTCGGCGGCGCCGTCACAACAGTGCTGGTGTCGGGGCCGGGCGACATCGGTGTGGGAGCCTCGGGCGCGTTGTACGGGCTCGCGGGGGCCACTATCGTGGCGACGTGGACACAAAGGGACGCATTGCCGCGGGAGACGGCCCGCGACCTACGGTTGCTCTTCATCGTGACCGTCCCCGCGAGCCTGCTGGCCGGCCTCGCGCTGCACATGAGCATCGCCGCCCACATCGGCGGCTTCATCACCGGAACCCTGCTGGCGCTGGTCATGGAGTTGGCCTTGGACGCCGGGCGACGACGCGAGGCGGCGCCCGCATCTAATGCCGTGAGCGCGTTCAGCGGCGTCCTCATCGCCGGCGCCGCCGCCATGCTGCTCACCTGGTTCGGCCCACACCACGGTCTGCCGAGCGACCGCGTCGGCAGACTGATCGGCGACGGCATCGCCCATCTGAAGCAGGGCAATACGCGGGCGGCCATCGCCGACGACACGGCGGCGCTGCGCATCGACCCGCACAACGCCGTCGCCTACGACCAGCGCGGCCTGGCCAAGTTCTACGCGGGTGACGCGCGCGGGGCGCTGGCCGACTACGACCGCGCGCTGGCGCTGGACCGGCGTAACGCCTACACCTACCTGCGTCGCGGCCTGGCGCGCGGCCGTCTCGGCGACCTATCGGGCACGGTGGCCGACGAGTCACAGGCGCTGCGGCTGAGTGCCGACCTCGCCGCCGCCTACTACTACCGCGGCGTCGCCCGCGCAAACCTCCACGACACGACACGAGCGAGCGCCGACCTCCAGCGCGCCGCGACGCTCTTCGCCCAGCAGCACGATGGCGCCGACTACGCGCACGCCGAGGCGGCGTTGGCCGCGCTCCCGCAACAGCGATAGGCCAGCCCCTCGAAGAGGTGTGACGCCTCTTTTCTCGCTTCCCTCGTCGCCCTCGCCTCCCGATCATTGTTGGTCTCTTCCTTCTCGCCCCCCCCGCCCCCTCCGGGGGAGCCTGGGGAGATGCCTCCCCCCAGACCCCCGCCAAACACACATCGCGGCGGATAGTGGGGAGGGTGCCGGTGAGCGAGCCAGCGTTAGTCGGGTGCCGCCAGACGTGGCGCCTGGAGCCGCGAGGGCCGCGAGGAGTTTCCCACCTCCACATACCATGACGCCCGAGACGAGCGTATGGCGGGGGTCTGGGGGGAGGCATCTCCCCAGGCTCCCCCGGAGGGGGCGGGGGGGGTGAAGAGTAGGGGGGCGAAGAGTAGGGGGGCGAAGAGTAGGGGGCGAGGAGAGCGCCCAGCATCCCTGGAGCGACGGAGAGGTGAGGAGGAGAGCGCATATGGCCTTTCTAGGTGGTTGCCCCGCTGGCCCGATCGGCGTACCCTACGCCTACACGTCCGTCGGGACGACAGCGGAAGGAGCTTACTCTCATGACATTATCGCGACGCCCATGTCGCCTCGCCCTACTCGGCCCGCTCGTAGCGGTCGCGCTATGGCTCGCGACCGGGGGCACGGCCTCCGCGCACGCCCACTTAGTGCAGGCGAATCCGGCGCCCGACAGCGCGGTCAGCCGCACGCCAGCGGTGGCCTCGTTCGTCTTCGACGAGCCGCTCAACCCGACGCTCACGCGCGTCCGCATCACCGATAGCGCGGGCCATGCGGCGACAACGGCGAGGGGCTACCTGGCGTCGGGACACAGCGGCGAAGAATGGCTGCTGCCGCTGCCGCCGCTGCGTCCCGACACGTACAGCGTGGTCTGGACCTCCGAGTCGGCCGACGACGGCCATGTGATGAGTTCGTTCTACACCTTCCGCGTCGCGGCCCACGGCGCCGCGACCCATCCAGGCGCCTTGGACGCCGCGATGACCGGCATGGCCGGCATGTCCGGCGCGGCCGGCGCGTCGGGGCCGTCGATCGACGGCGGGATGGCCGCCATCACCTTCTTCAGTTGGCTGGGGTTGATGGCGCAGGCGCTATGGCTCGGCGCGCTGGTCGTCGAACTAGCCGTGCTGGAGCCAGCGCGGCGCGCCGGGAAGATCGCCGAAGCGCGCCTCGCCTGGGCGGCGGCCCCGCGGCTCTGGCGGCTGGCGCGTGGCGCGCCCCCAGTTTTAGCGGCCACGCTGCTCGGCCAGGTCGTCAGCCTCGCCGTCGCCGGCACGGGCGGCGACTGGGGCCGCGCGCTCGCCCCGGCCACGCTTGGCGGCATCCTCGGCTCGCAGAATGGCGGCCTCGTCATCGCCCGGTTAGGCATACTCCTCATCGCCATGCGGCTGACCGGCCGCGTGGCCGCGCCGGCGGCCGCGCGCACGGTGGCGCGACCGTGGCTCAAGACGTGGCGCCCCTCTCCAGCGCTGGGCATCATCGCGGCGCCACCCCGCTGGACACGCTTGACCTGGGAAGCGGCGCGCCTCCCCGTCACCGTGCTGGCCGCCGCCTACATGCTGCTGGCGGCCGTCGCCGGCCACGCCACGCACGTCGCGCCCGCCCTGGTCTGGCAATCCTGCCTCGTCGATTGGCTGCACCTGGTGTGCACCGCCGCGTGGGCCGGGGGCATGGCCGCGCTCGCCTACGGCGTCCTACCGGCGCGGCACGCCCTGGCGCCGGAGGAGCGCGCCCCCGCGATCCTACCGCTACTCGACCGCTTCTCGCCCGTGGCCTACGTCGCCGTCGGCATCCTGGCCCTCTCAGGCATGTACAGCGCCATGCAACACCTGGACGCGCCGTCCATGCTCCACAGCACGGTCTACGGGCAGCTCCTCCTGGTCAAGCTGGGGCTGGTCGGACTGCTCGTCGTCATGAGCGGCTCCCATGTAGTCGGCCTGCGTCCGCGCATCGCGCGCCTACAAGTGCGCGCGACCGTCTGCTCCGCGTTGGAAGGCGCGACGCACGATGTCGCCGCCGTGCACGAAGGATTGCACGCGCTGGCGTCGCGGCTGCGGCTGGAAGCGTGGGTCGGGGCGGCGATCCTGCTCGTGACGGCGCTGATGGGCCAGACGCTCCCCGCCGACGCGGCGCCAAGCCCCAGTTCCAGCGCGCCAATGCTGGCGGCTCCAGCCATGAGTCACGCGCCGGCGGCCATCACCGGCACGGCCACGACCGGCGACCTACGCGGCCAACTCACCATCGCTCCCCCCATGGTCGGCGCCACTTCCTTCACCTTTCAGGTATGGGAACACGGCCGGCCGCTCACAGCGGACACCGGCGCGGCCATCGTCCACCTCTCGCCGGCCGCACAGCCATCAATGCGCGCGGTCCTCGACATGGACGCGCGCGGCGCGCGCTTCTCGGCGCGCGGGAGCATCGCCATGCGCGGGGTCTGGCGCGCCGACGTGCTGGTGCGCACGGTCACCGTGAACGACTACCGCACGCTCACGTTCACCTTCACCGTGGGACCCGGCGCGCGCATCCTGCCCCCTAACCAGGGCCAGCCGGCGCCTTCCTACCTTTCGCGCACGGTCCCTAGAAGCGACACACCTCGGTCATCACAGGGCGGACACCATGGTTCGTTACCCGTGCTCACACAACTAGGTCCACCCGCACTCCCGACATCGCCATACCCGTCCGGCCCACCCGCACTCCCGACGTAGCGGCGACCAACCACCCCCAATCGAGTTTTGGCCCATGTGCTATGCTTCGAGGGACGTAGGCTAACAAAGCGGCGCCTCTACATAGATGGCGAGGCCCATCCGATATCTATATATATGACACATGTTAAACGCGGCGCGCGCCAGCGTACTTATAATGTAGTACTCCGCGCCTGGCGAGAATTCTCCGCGACACGCCAAGCGCTACTACCGCGGCTACGCTTGGCGCATATGCTGGGTTTTTTGCTACCCACCTTCACACTCAGCACCATCCGCGCTGCACTCTATCGTCGCGTGTTTCCTGGCATTGGCCGGCGCGTCTCTATTTTGAGCAACATGCAGATAGTTGGCGATGGACCGGGGTTGTACAAAAGGCTGTTGATCGGCGAGGGATCACTCATCGGCGCACACTCCATCCTCAACCTAGATGGACCGATTACGATCGGGCGTAATGTCTCTCTTGGTCCGCACGTCGCCATCTACACCAGTACACATCTCCTCGGCCCGGGATCACGGCGCATGAGCCTAGAGGTCATAGCGCGCCCCGTTGTCATCGAGGATGGCGTCTGGATCGGCGTACGCTCGACCATTTTGCCGGGCGTCGTAGTTGGCCGCGGCAGCGTGGTTGGCGCCGGCTCAGTTGTGGCGAAAAATGTTCCACCAGATACTATGGTCGTGGGCAACCCCGCGGCGCCGGTGCAGCAGTTGCCCTGGGGGGATCGTTGATCATGGGAACCTGTATCTGTGTACCAGTCGACGGGAGAAAACAAGGATGATCGAAGGTAGCCAGATTGAGTTGTTGGACGCCGGCTTCGCGGCGCACGTCGCCCGTTATCACCTCAGCCAGCGTGATCTTGCCGCCGCAGACGCCGCACTGGCGCCATGCGCGAACGTAGCCGTCGACGCGCCGCGCGACCGGCGAGCGTTAGCCGAGGCGTTCGCTGACCTCGCGAACGCCTATCTCGCGCGGAAAGACATCGCGCACGCCGAGGCGGCGCTCTCAAACGCGGAGCGATTTGGAGAGACGGCCACACTGCTGCGCGTTACCGCCGCTCTGGCCCAATTACGCGGAGACAAGAGCGTGGCCAGAGAATCGTGGCGCAAGGTCGTCCAGGTCGAGCCAGACAATGGGGCAGCGTGGCTCGGGCTGGCGCGCGTGAGCGAGCAAACCGGGGATCGGACTGACGCCGTCACTGCCTACCTGAAAGCAGTGGAGCGCGACCCATCGCACGCCAACACCCTCTCAATCGCCGCGCGCCTCGCCGCGATTGACCCCGTGGACAACGATACGCCGTCGACACAACAGGTACGCATAGCCCTCATCGGCTCGTCGACGCTGGACCACATCCGCGACTACCTTCAGATTACCTGCCGGCAGGCCAACCTGACCCCAGCGTTTTACGTGGGACCATTCGGCCAGTACGCGCAAGATATTCTCGACCCGGCAAGCGCGCTCCACCGCTTCGCCCCCGACGTCATCATCGTGGCAATCCATGGAAGGAGCCTGTTCGCTGACCTGTACGACTATCCGTTCGACCTACCGGCCGAGGAAAGGCAGCGAGAGATCGATCGCGTCGTCGGTGAGATGACACGGGTGCTGGGGCAACTCGCGGCGCGCAGTACCGCGCTCGTCCTCGCACACACATTCGCCACCCCGCAATATTCACCGCTGGGCGCGCTTGACCTGCGCGACCCGCTGGGCCAGACGGCCATCTTCGCGGAGATTAATCGGCGCGTTGCCGAGCATGCGCGCGCCCACCTACCGTCAGTCCACCTCGTCGACGAAGATCGCATCTATGGGCGCATCGGGAAGCGCCACGTCACGGACCCGCGCATGTGGAGCCTCGCGCGCATCGGCATCGGTGAGGGCGTCCTCGGCGCGCTGACACGCGAATATATGCGCTACATCAAGGCGCTCAAGGGACGCAACCGCAAGTGCCTCGTCCTCGACCTCGACAACACTCTGTGGGGCGGCGTGGTCGGCGAGGATGGTCCTAGCGGGATCAAACTGGGGCAGGAAGCGCCGGGCAACGCCTATCTGGCCTTCCAACAGGCCATCCTGGGGCTCTACAAGCGCGGTATCATTCTCGCAATCAACAGCAAGAACAACGAGTCCGACGCGCTGGAGGTGATCGAGCGACACCCCGACATGCTGCTCCGCCCGAGCCACTTCGCCGCGCTGCGCATCAACTGGCAGGACAAAGCCAGCAATCTTGAGTCGATCGCCGAGGAGTTGAACATCGGGCTCGACAGCCTTGTCTTCATGGACGACAACCCGGCCGAGTGCGCTATGGTGCGCGGCCGCCTCCCGCAGGTGCTCACGGTGCAACTGCCACGCGATCCGGCCCTCTACCGCCGCACGCTGCTGGAGATGACCGACTTCGACACGCTAACCCTTACCGACGAGGACCGGACGCGCGGCCAACTCTATGTGCAGCGACGGCAGCGCCAGGAGTGGGAGACGAAGCAGGGCGACAACCTTGAGGACTATCTGGCCGACCTTGGCCTGGAGGTCGAGGTCGCGATCGCGGATGAGTACGATCTGCCACGCGTAGCGCAACTCATCGGCAAGACCAACCAGTTCAACCTCACGACGCGGCGCCATACCGAGGCCCAAGTGCGCTCCTTCGCCGCATCAAAGGACCATCTCGTGCTCACGGCGCGGGTCCGTGACCGCTTTGGAGATCACGGTCTCGTCGGCGTCGCGATAGCCGCGCGCGATGACGCGAACGCGTGGGCCATCGACACCTTCCTGTTGAGTTGCCGGGTGCTGGGCCGGGGGGTGGAAACCGCTGTGTTGAGCGCGCTAGCGTCGCTGGTGCGTGAGCAAGGCGCCATGGTCCTCCGGGGTCTCTTCGCGCCGACGCCAAAGAATGAGCCGGCGCGTGACTTTTATCGCCGCCACGCGTTGACACTAGAGGCGGAGGAGCAGGGACGCGAGACGTGGATAATGGAGCTATTGGCCCACACCCCTAGCGTCCCAACCTGGATAAGCCTACAACTACGTACCGATCAAGCCGCTACAGTGACGGCATAGGCGCGTAGAATCGCCACGACTATCGACAGACGTAAACATGACCAGAGAGCTAGGATGATAGATGACTGAGAGAGATGATATACAGGACCAGGCGCGGAGTGCCCTCGCCGAAACGCTCGGCCTACCCGAGGATGACGTGCAAGATTCCGCCTCCGCCGCCGCGTTGCCGATGTGGGATTCGCTACGGCACTTCACGCTTATCGCCGCCTTGGAGGAGCGTTTCGGCGTCATATATGGCTCCGACGAGATCCCGCAAATGACGAGCCTACAGGCTATAACGGCGATCACGGAAAAACATGTGCATGAGCGCGGCGTATAATTACCGTGAACATGCAGCATCGTATCTATCCAGCGCGTTTGCGACAGTTCATGGATAGGATTGCCCAAGTGGCCGCCGGTAAGACAAGCGGTGATCTACTACGATTAGCCGTGCCTGCGGTATGCGCGCGCTATTATCTGCGCCGCTGCACGCGCGTCGGACTATTTACCAGAGTCTATGGGCGGCCCAAAGTCTTTAACCAGGGCACGTTGGTTATCGGTGAGCGCGTCCGCATTTGGTCGACGACAGTGCCGGCGGAGCTCGCGGTTTGGCAGGGCGGCACGCTCGACATAGGGGATAATGTATCCATCAACTATGGCACGTCGATCGCAGCCACAGGGCTCGTGCGCATCGGCCACAACTCCATGCTTGGCGCCTATACGATGATCCTGGACAACGATTTCCATGAAATCGAAAATCGCAACGCGCGCCCGGCGCCACGGCCGGTTATCTTGGAGGATAACGTGTGGCTGGCCAACCGCACCATCGTATTGCCAGGCGTCACGATCGGGCACGACTCGGTTGTGGGCGCCGGGAGCGTGGTGATGACCGATATCCCCCCTCGATCGGTTGTTCTCGGCAATCCCGCTCGCGTCATCAAACGCTTTTAGCGATAGAATAGTCTAGCAAGACAGTGAGCCTACATATTATGGCCGTCGCACAACGTAACGACATCCTCTCCGCGGCACGCTCGACGGCCCGCGCTCCCCTCAAGGCTCCGCGGCCGCGCCCCGACAAAGAGAGCGGGCTCGCGTGGTTCGTCTATATCCTGTTCGCCGCGGCCGTGGTCCTGGAGCAGTATTATTCGTCGGAGCTTTATCCTGAGGACATCGGTCGCTACCTACCCTTCTTCGAGGACGTCGCCACCTGGACGGGGATCAAGGGGCTCTCCTTCAGCCTGGGCGAAATCTTCATGAGCCTCGCACTTATAGCGCTCCTGCTCAAGGTTGTCTCCACGCGTGGCTTCCGCTTCGATCGCGGCTCACTGCTGCGCCCGTTGGGTCTGTACATGCTGATGGTCCTCGTCGGAGAGATCCATGGGCTGATCACCGGCGGCAACCGTACGCTCTCGCTATGGGAGGTGCGTGGGCAGGTCTATATGCTGGTCGCCTACCTACTGCCCTGCAACCTAATCAAGACGCGACGCGGGGTGACCGCGCTGGTTTGGATCATCGTGATTGGGACAGGTGTGAAGGCATTGCAGGGTCTCTATCGCTGGCAAGTCGATCTGGCCGGCAACATCCACACCGTCGAGTCGCTCTTCCCACACGAGCAATCCTTTTTCTTTAACGGATTGCTCCTGCTCACTATCACGCTGTTCCTCTACGGGGGCTCACGCCGGCTCAAAGGCGCCGCCCTATTCCTGCTGCCGTTCGTGCTCATCGTCGATCTGGCCAATCAACGGCGCGCCGCTGTGCTCGGCATCGTGGTTGGCATCGCGGCCCTGTTCGCGGTGACGGCGATCATACACCCAGCCCGGCGCCGGGTCGTGATAGCTATCGCGGTGATGCTGGCGATTGCCTGGACACCCTACTACGCGGCCTTCAAGAACAGCACAGGCCTCACCGGCGAAATCGCCCATGCGGTCAATTCGAACACCCACCCCGATCCGCGCGACGCCTCGTCTAACCTGTACCGTGACAACGAGAACGCCGACATCATGTACACCATGAAGTCTAACCTCACGAGCCAAATCATCGGCGTTGGCTACGGCAAGCACATGGACGCGCCCTATCCGTTGGCGCAAATCGACTACATATTCTGGGACATCATGCCGCACAACAGCGTCCTGTGGGTCTGGATGCGGCTAGGCACGGCCGGCTACCTGCTCTTCTGGATCCTCATCGGTACGGCCATTGTCCAGGCCATGCGCGTGGCGCGCCGCCTCACCGATCCCTACCTCAAAGGTCTTGCCGTGTGGATCGGGATCATGGTGATGCAGCAGGTCATCTTCGGCTACCTCGACCTGCAGTGGACGAGTTACCGCAACCTCGTTACCATGGGCATCCTATTCGCGCTGATCGGCCGCCTCGGACAGCTCGGTCACCGCGAGGCGGCCCCGACAGCCCTTCCCCGTACTGATGATAATGTGCCGCCACCCGCACACGACTGGGCACGACGACCCGACCTCCCGCGCGCGCTCTCCGTCATTGATGGGCGCCTCAGCCATAAGATTAAGCAATAAGTATCGGGACGCGCCCATAAAAGAGGGGCGCCAGATAAAGCGCTACCCGCCCCTCAAGATAGAGGGGCGGGTAGCGCTTTATCTAGCGCCCGAGTGGGAGCAAGCGGGCTACGGGACGACGAGCGGAGCCGTCGTCAGCACATGAACCTTGCCCTGCGCGTCGATGATGCGCGTTTCAACCGTGTAATGTCCCGGCGGCAAACCGTTGAGCCCCGTTGGTACGGTTCGCGTCATCGTCGCCGTCGCGCTTGGGCTTGCTGTCGCGCTTGGGCTCGCCGTCATCGTCGCCGTCGCACTTGGACTAGCGCTGGGTATCGCTGTCGTCGAAACAGCCGTGGGACTTTGTGTCGGCACGGTGGTGGCCGTCTGGCGCACAAGGGGCGCCGGAGCCGTGGCCGTAGCAGCAGCCGTCGTGGGCAGCACTGGGGCCGTCGGCGTGCCCGTGACGCTTGTGGCCGGACCGTCCAACACATCCACGCGGTCGGGCGCCACATAGGCGTCTTGGCTAGCTGCGTCCTTGGTCCCCGTGACGCGGATCTTCAGCGTGTGCAGGCCCGCCGACAAGCCCTGTGCGACGTAGTCGAGCACGTTGCCGCGACGAGTGGCGCTGTATGTATCGACGAGCGTTTCCGGGCCATTGTCGACCGAGAAGGCCGCGACGCCATCGGTGGGCGAGTTGACGCCATAGAACGCGACGCCTGTGCCGTTGAAGCGGAACGTCGCGGAGTCGTTAGCGACGTTGTCCCAGCTATTGCTCTGGTTGTACATTCCAACAGATGTACCATCGCCACAAGGGGAGCAATGCCCCCATGCCCCGGTATAGGTTATCTGGTTGACGGCCGTGCCCTGAACGCTGTCGTCAACCGTCGTCTGAATCGCTGTCGGGGAGACAGGCGTAGTCGTCGTGGCCGGGACAGGCGTGGTCGTCGCCGTGTCCATCGGCAGCATCGGCGGGCTCGTCGGGACACTGTTAGGCGGTGTGGCGACAGGGGCAGTGGAGGTTATCGGCGCGACGAAGGCGGGTGGCTGCACCAAGCCGGCCAGGCTCGACCAGTCCGACCCGCTAGGCACGTCGCTCGGCGGCAGCACCTCGAAGCCCATGTTGTCCCAGTGCCGCTCGTCGCTGTACGGCATCTGGTTGATCCAGTACGTTTCCCAGGGCCGATACTGCTGCAGTTCTTGCTGCTCCAGCGCCGTGTGGTACGTGTAGTGCGTGAAGTACACCTGCGCCTGGTCGAACGGCAGCGGCTGCGGCAGGTCGTACTGCGTGAGCAGCCTCCCATCGGCGAAGAGCGCGAAATGGGTTCGCGAGAGGAACAGGTCGAGCCGCGTGCGATTGTCCAGGCCCGTGCTGTTGTTGCCAAAGTTAATCGTCTTATTACAAATGTCCGTCGCCCCACCTGCCGCCGTTGACTCACCCGCGACAGGTAAGGCGCGTGGCTCACTGTCTGTCGCGGAGGTAGTCCCGACGTACTCCGTCGCGTCACAGCCCGAGTCGCGCACCATCGCCGAGAAGCCCTGGTTACTGGTATTGAGGTTGTCGGTCGGACCCACGCTGCGGAAGTGCTGGATCGGATCCCCCGCTGGCACCACGAACCACTCCATCCAGCGCCGCCCGTCCGAGTGGTTGTCGACCTCCTCCGTCAGATGCAGCATCTTCCCTCCCGAGAGGTCCGCCGTCTGCTGTGGCATCATCGACATCGACGCGTAGAGCGTGTGCGGTCCGAAGCTGCTCCCTGGACCACCCCCGTCGAACAGCGTGTCCATGAAGTGCCCGTCCTCGATCATCGGCGTGGAGAGGCCCGTCACAGCGTTATTGTACTGAAGCGTCCACGCCTTATTGGTTCCGGCATTGAGCGTATAGGTCATAACGGCCGCGGCAGGGTCAACGCTGGTCTGCTGCAGCGACGCGGCCTCGCTATTGTCGAACGTGTCGAAGAAGGTTTGCGTTGCGTCCGGCCGCGACGGCAGCGCTTGAGACGCCGTGTTGGCCTGCACCACGATCGGCCCGCTCTGGGCGATGACGTGGGGGGTGTCCGTGTACGGCCCTTGCCCGTTGATCGATGTCAGACCATCCGGCGTCGGCCCTTCGTTGGAGCCAAGCATGCCGGCTGGCCCATTGGTCGCGTTGTCATTCCAGTCGTAGAGGTTGTGCGGCGGGACTGGCCCGAGTTGGTCGACGGCCTGGACCACGAGGGTGTGCGGCTTCCCGTCCCCCAACTTGTTCCACTCGATCTCGGGGTTCGGCACGTCCAGAATCAGTGGCCCTGTCCCCGTGCTCGTCGAGGTGTACGGGTACACTGGCGTCACGCCATCAGCCTGCATCGCGAAATGGCACCCGCAGTTCCCGTCCAGCCCCCGAACAACCATGCCCGCGTACTTGACCACGCTCGGGTCCGCCACGTCAAAAATCCGGTAGTCCTTGGCCCCCGGCACCGGCGCGAAGCGCACCTTCGCGCTACTATTGTTCGCCGCCACACCGACCACAGCTACGGATGGCAGCGGGTCCTGCGCCTTGACGGCGTGACGCTCAACCATCAGTCCTGTTGTAAGAGTTGTAGCAACCGCCGCCCACCGTATGAGTTTAAGACTTCTGCTATGCGCGTTAAATATGTTCATCTCTCTCCTGAATCCCTGTCGTATGCATCCCATAGTTATCAATGTGACAATACGCCTTTGCTCTCGCGGCACATGAGCGAACAAGCAATACGCAGCGACCGTGAACTTGCCTGCAAGACAACGATAATCGCGAAGATGCAGGTGACAGAATAGTAAATATGTACTGTAAAGGTCCGACAGATAGGCTATGAGCTACCCAATCGGGTTATCATAAAGTACCTAACCGACGTACCTGTGCGAGGGGGGAAGGGTAGATTTTCTAGTGGAATGCGTCGGTGGCGCCTGCGACTACGGCCGCATGGCATTTACGGACACTACCGTGTCTTTGGCGTAGCGCTCTGAGCGACTTTAGTCGCCGTCGTTTGCCATGCGACTTCAGTCGCAGGCGCCTATAGGGCGCGACCCGCGACACAGCAAGCGAGGAGAGGGTCTGACCATAGCCTGAGCTTGACTAGCACCAGCATAGATCTGCGGCATTTAGCCTGGCGACCTAGCAGTCCTACGGCTTGGGAAGGGGACGGTGGAGGTCACCGGCGCGACGAAGGCGGGTGGCTGCACCAAGCCGGCCAGGCTCGACCAGTCCGACCCGCTAGGCACGTCGCTCGGCGGCAGCACCTCGAAGCCCATGTTGTCCCAGTGCCGCTCGTCGCTGTACGGC
>JAABUU010006296.1_pt1 | contig 12811 bp, 12 predicted proteins | sample 5559301 | NCBI WGS metagenome assembly JAABUU01 (sample SAMN10711884, study PRJNA513360) | rock metagenome | isolation source: Antarctica rocks | place: Antarctica: Victoria Land, Richard Nunatak white
GGGAAAGCCCTGCGGTGACGAGAGCTCTGCCTTGGACGACGATTGAACCACGCCACGATGCTCAAACCTGAAGGATTACGCCATGAATATAGCTTGACGAGAACGGCCCTCATGTGAGGCCGGACACGGTCTTGATCCTCCATCGGCTCTCGGGCGTCCGAACCAAGCTGCGGGCAGGCCGTCGCGTGCCTGCCCGCCCTTCGAGCACCACCCCGTTTGATAGGCGGAACGGCGCTTGCCGGCTACGAGCGTGAGTTAGGGGCGCGGGGCGCTCCTTCGTTGGATTGCGGGATCAGCCCATCTGGCGACGTCACGTCTGAGTGAGGCTGAGCTTCCCCGATCGGCCGTGTCGCACCCGGCAGGGAGTTGGGTGGCTGGATGTCCTGAGCGGAACCGACGACAGGCGTCTGGCCGCTCGGGGCGACAAGGTGGCCCTCGTTGACGCGGGCGTGCCGCGGGCCACCGCCAGGCAGCGCGTTGGGCACGATCTCACCCTGCGCGGACCCGGTCACAGGCACCCGAGCGTCGTTGGCCCGGGCGATGCCGGCCTGCGCCCCGACACCCAGAAGGATCGCCGCTGCAAGAACACGCGAAAGAATGGACATGGCTTCAAGTCTCCGTTGAGCCTCCGGCAGGATTGGCGCCGGTGCTGAGACCGAGATGAGGCTCGAAGATTGCCGCCGTGTTTCGGCCCGATGACAAACTGTGTCGCACAACAGTGCTTTCTGGAAGGAAGACTTCCGCGGAGAGGCCACCCCCCTTCCTATTGCTGAGACGGACCGTGCCGCCCTCGTTCCCGATGGCCTGACGGGCTATGGCCAGACCAAGGCCGACCCCGCCGGTTCCGCGGTTGCGCGATTGCTCTAGGCGCTGGAACGGCTCGAACACACGGTCCAGGTCCACCACGGGGATGCCCGGTCCCCTGTCCTCTACCCTGACAAACACGCCCGCGCCCGATCGCGCGGCGGTCACTTGCGCGCCGCCGCCATAGGTCACGGCGTTGTTCACCAGGTTGGCAAAGGCGCGCCTCACCGCCGATGGGTGTAGGGGAAGAGCGATGTGGTTCGGCCCGGCATAGGTGGCCGTGCCCCCGGTGTCGCACACGTTGTCGGTCAGGGTGGACAGCAGGGCAGCAAGGTCCGTGACCTGCTTCGGCTCGGTCTCGGTCTCGCCGCGCATGTAGGCGAGCGTCGCCTCGATCATCGCTTCCATCTCCTCCAAGTCGGTGTCAATGCCGGCCTGCATCTCGGGATCGTCGAGGAACCCGGCGCGCAGCCGCAGGCGGGTAATCGGCGTGCGCAGATCGTGCGACACCGCGGCCAGCGCCTGGGTGCGGTCCTGTATCAGCCGGTGAATGCGCGCCTGCATCCCGTTGAACGCCTGCGCGACGTGCCGCACCTCCTCCGGCCCAGTCTCGGCCACCGCCACGTCCGGCCCCCGGCCGATCGCGTCCGCAGCCAACGCGAGGCGCCGCAGCGGGCGGATCAGGCTGCGCAGCAGCATGGATGCCACCGCGACGACCCCGACCGCCATCAGCGTGGTCGAGAGCAGGGCGGAATGCACCGGCTCGGGCAGCCCGCCTCCGGCCACCGTCGAGGTGAAGTTGAGGAATGTGCCGTCAGCCAACTGGACGGAGCCGCTGATCATCGCCTGTGCGCCCATCGCCCCGGCCAGGCCGAACTGGACGGAGACGCCGCCGAGGCCGGGCACCAGCTCTTGCAGGCGGTGGCGGAACGCGGGCAGCGCCACGGCGCCCGCAGGCCCCTCGGTGGCCGCGTGTTCCCCCCAGTGCAGGACCAGCTCCGGTAAGGACAGCGCATGGGCGCGGGCGTCACGCTGGGGCCGCTCCGCTTCCGTCATCGCCCCTGCAGCGGTTGCTAGGCGGCTGGCGACCTGGCCCGCGAACACCGCGTCCGCCTGGTCCGCGGCGCCGTCGTGGTACAGCAGCACCGTGCTCAGGTGGACGAGGACCACCGCCGCCGACAGCACCAGGATCGTCCGCCCGCCCAGGCCGCGGGGCCACAGCAGGCCGAGGGCGCGCGCCTTGAGCGCAGGCCAGAAGCCGGTCATTCCCGGCTCACGTCGGCTGCGAACAAGTAGCCGGCGCCGCGCACGGTCTTGATGAGTTCGCTTGCCTCCTCCGGGGCGCCCAGCTTGCGGCGCAGCCGGCCCACCAGCACGTCCACGCTGCGGTCGAATACCTCGCCGATCCGGTTGCGCGACAGCTCAAGGATGCGGTCGCGGGTCATCACCCGCTGAGGATGCTCCAGGAAGGCGAGCAGCACGGCGTATTCGGCGCCGGAAATCTCGACCACCGCGCCGTCCGGCGCCTTCAGCTCGTGCCGGGCGGTGTCCAGCACCCAGGACGCGAAGCGCAGCCGGCGGGTGCGGGTGCCGGCCGGCTCCTCAATGATCCCCCGGCCGCGGCGCAGCACGGCCCGGATGCGCGCCAGCAACTCCGGCCGGCTGAACGGCTTCGGCACGTAGTCGTCGGCGCCCAATTCCAGCCCCAGCACCCGGTCCGTCTCCGCTCCCCGGGCAGTCACCATGATGACCGGCACGGCGCTGGTGCGCCGGATTGCCCGGCACAAATCCAGTCCCGACGCCCCCGGCAGCATGACATCCATCAGGACGAGGTCGATGGCCGTGCCCTCCAGCGCCTCCCACATCTCGGGGCCGTTGCGGGCGCCCGTGGCGCGGAAGCCGTTCTCCCCCAGGAAGCGGACCAGCAGGGTGCGCGTTCCCGTGTCGTCCTCGACGACTAGGATGTGCGGCTCCGTGGCCGCCGGGCAGCCGTCCATGCTGATTGCCTGCTCCTTTCTCATCAGGGCGCAGTATACCGCACGGAGGGCCGGGATACTGGTGCTGACATACTTTGACATGAGCGGTTCACACGCCTGAACCCTAGATAGGGGAGAAGCGGCGGGTTGCCGGCCGTGGGCGGGCATGGCCCGCGCTCCCGGTTGTCGATGAGGAGAGTCCATGAGCCAGTCTGCCCTTCGTGCGCCCGCGTTCGCGCTGGCCGCTTGCCGTCCGCTGGCGGCGCATGCGGCAGAAGCCCTGACCGGAGCCTATGCGCTGCTGGACGGGCGCCCGAAGGTGGGCGCCACGCTGGTCGCCACGCCGGGCCAGGGCGGGGTCGAAAGGCATGGCGGGCATGGAGATGCCGGACGGAGACGCCATGCCGCCTCGGCTCCGGGCCGGCGCCCAGGTATCGCCAGACCTGACGCTGCACGTGCTCGCCCCCAAGGCGGGGACCTACCTGCCGTGGATACAGTTCACGACCGGCGGCAAGGTCCAGACGGCGCCTTTCGTCGTAGCCGTTGCATGAGGGTCCGGGCGTGAAGGCTTGGCTGCTTGGGCTGGCGCTGCTGCCCGTGCTGGACGCGGCGGCGCTCGCGCAGTCTCAAGCGCCGCCCCTTGGGATCGGCCCAACCTCGCTTGGCCCGCAAGGGGGCGGGGGCAGGACGCCCGTGGCGGTCCCGCCCCTGCCCGGGGCAGCCGGCCCAAGCCAGCCGCCACCCCTGCCGGGCGCCGGCGGGCCGAGCCTGACCGATCTGGACGTCACATCGCAGGCTGGCGCGCAGCCGCGCAGCGGCCGGGCCGCGGCGGCGCGCGCCCCGGCGCGGGTGGCTGCCCCCCGCCTGCTGTCGCCGTACGAAGCCTCCGTCGCACTGCGGGCCGCCGTGGACGCCGCGGTGTCCCGCAACGCCGGCCTGCAGGGCGCTGTGGCCCGAAAGGCGCTGATCGCCGCAAAGCAGCGTTCGGCTGCGGCGTTCCTGCCGGGTGCGCCGACGCTCGGTGCCGCCTATGTGACCGACCAAGTCATACGCAACCGCAACGCCCGCGACGCCGAGCTGTCGCTCGGCACCCAGATCTGGCTGCCAGGGGAGGGTACGGCGTCCGTGCGCGCCGCCGCCGCGGACATGTCCCGGCTGCAGGCCGAGGGCGTGCGGCAGGTGCTGGAGGTCGCGGGCCAGGTCCGGGAGGCCCTTGCCAGCGTGGCTGTGGCGGAGGCCGACCAGCGGGCCGCCCAGGCAAGGCTGCGCGACGCCCGCGCGCTTGAGGCCGACCTGGCCCGCCGGGTCCGTGGCCGCGACGCCGCGGAGGCCGAACTGCTGGTCGCGAACGCCGACCGGATCGAGGCGGAAGCCACCCTGTCCGAAAAGACGGCTTCCCTCGACGCGGCCCGGGTGGACTACCGCACCCTGACCGGCCTGGACCCGGTCACGGCTGCCTTGAACGAGCCATCCGTGCCGCCGGCCCAGGCGCGTCCGCCGGACCCGCGTGTCATCGAGGCGCAGCGGGCCGTCGAAGTGGCCCGGGCCAACCGGGAGCTTGCGGCAATCCAGAGCCGCGACAGCCCCGAGGTCGGACTGGTGGGCCGGCGGACGCGGGACATCAACGGCAACGTCTATGACCACTCGCTGGGCCTGCAGCTCCGCATCCCGTTCGCGACCGAGACGCGCAACGCGCCGCGGCGCGCGGCGGCCGAGGTGGAGTACACCGACGCCGTTGCGGCGCTGGCCAAGCTGGAGCGGGAGCTTGGCGGAGGCGAGAGCCGTGCCCGCATCGAGCTTGCAAGCGCCGTGGCGGCCCGCGACCTGGCCGCGAAGCGCGCCGCTGTGTTCGAGCGTCAGCGCGCGCTGTTCGAGAAGTCGTTTGCCGAGGGCAACACGGCGCTTGCGGACCTGATACGTGCCCGCACCCTCGCCTTCCAGGCCGATGCCGCGCGCGAGCGTGCCGATGTGGGCGCGCACCAGGCGCGTGGACGGTTGAACCAGGCCTTGGGCCTGATGCCATGAGGACTTCAAGGAGGATGATCGGGATGCGCGCACCTTGGTTGGCTGGGCTGGCCCTTGTCATGCTTGCGTTGACGCAGACCCCCGCTTCCGCCCATGCGGGCCATGACGACGAAGCTCCTGCTCCGGTCGCGCCTGCCGGAGCCGCGCCCCGGGTGGAGGCCGCGTCCGCCGAATTCGAGCTGGTGGGTGTCGTCAAGGGGGACGCCCTCGTCATCACTCTAGACCGCTTCGCCACCAACGAGCCGATCACGGACGGCGCCATCGAGGTGGCGGAGGACGACGGCACCGCGACGGCGAAGGTCCAGGAGGACGGCACCTACCTGTTGCGCGCGCCCTGGGTCGGGAAGCCCGGCAAGCACGATCTGACCTTCACCGTAACCGCCGGCGAGGTGGCGGACCTGCTGGCGGCCACCCTCGACATGCCCGATGCGCCGCATCACGCGGCGGCAGCGGGCGGCACGTCGCTGAGCGGCCTGGTTGACGGCCTGCTTGGCGCCCGGCGCGGCGCAGTGACGGCGGCGCTGTCCTTCGTGCTCGGAATGCTCACCGTCGTCGCCCTTCGCGCACAGGGACGGTGGCGCGCGGTGTCCGGCACGGCCGTCGTGCTGGTCGGCATCGTCGCGGCCGGCGCGGCCTTCGCGCATGGCGGCGCGGACGACGGCGACGGGCCGGCCCCTGCCGCGGCAGCTACGGACACACCTCGCCGACTGCCCGACGGCAGCGTCGCCATGCCAAAAGACGCCCAGCGGCTGCTGGCGATCCGGACAGTCCTTGCATCGCAGACGCAGTCCGCCCGGACGGTGCAGCTGATCGGCCAGGTCATCGCCGACCCGGCGACGGCCGGACGGGTCCAGAGCACCCAGAGCGGCCGCGTGCAGCCGGCCGGCACCGACCTCGCCCATGTCGGCCAGCCCGTGCAGAAGGGCGACGCGCTGGCGACGGTCGTCCCGGTGATCACCGGCGTCGAGCGGGGCGGGCTGCAGGCGCAGATTGCCGAACTCGACGCCCAGATACGCATCGCGCAGCAGAAGGTGACGCGGCTGAACGCGCTGGCCGGCAGCGTCGCGGGCAAGGAGATCGACGACGCCCGGTCCGAGCTGGCCGGCGTGCAGGCCCGACGGGCGGCGCTGCAGCCCACGCTGGTGCAGGGCGAGGTGCTGCGCGCCCCGGTGTCCGGCGTCGTGTCCGTCGCCAACGTCACGACGGGCCAGGTGGTCGAGAGCAAGGACGTGCTGTTCGAGATCGTCGATCCCAAGCGCCTGTGGATCGAGGCCCTCGCCTTCGACTCGGCCGTCGCCAACCAGATGACCAGCGCGTCCGCCAAGGCGACCGACGGCACGCCGATTAAGGTGGGCTTCGTCGGGCGCGGCCTATCGCTGCGGCAGGGCGCGGTGCCCCTGCAGTTCCGGATCGAGAACCCTCCTGCGAGCCTGTCCGTCGGCTCCCCCGTGACGGTGATCGCCAACGTTGCCACGCAGGAAAGCGGCTTCGCGCTGCCGCGGACGGCGGTGGTGCGGACGCCGAACGGCGGCTCGGCGGTGTGGGACCACGTCAGCGCCGAACGCTTCGTGCCGCGCCCGGTCCGCCTGCAGCCGCTGGACGGCGGCAACGTCCTGGTGCTGGCCGGGGTGAAGGCCGAGCAGCGCATCGTCGTCCAGGGTGCCGACTTGCTGAACCAGGTCCGCTGATGGGCGCGCTCTTCAACGCCCTCGTCACGGCGAGCCTGAAGAACCGCGTCTTTGTGCTGGTGATCGCGGCGGTGCTGGTCGGCTACGGCGGATGGACCATGACCCGGCTGCCGGTGGACGTGTTCCCCGATCTGAACCGCCCGACCGTCACGCTGATGACCGAGGCCGAAGGCATGGCGCCCGAGGAGGTCGAGCAGCTCGTCACCTACCCGCTGGAAACCGCGATGAACGGGATGCCAGGCGTCACCCGCGTGCGGTCCGTGTCCGGCGTCGGCCTGTCGATCATCTACGTCGAGTTCGACTTCGGCACCGAGCTGCTGACCAATCGCCAGCAGGTGGCGGAGCGCCTGGCCTCGGTGCGCGAGCAGATGCCTGCGGGAGTCGTGCCGCAGATGGGGCCGATCACCTCGATCATGGGCGAGATCATGCTGGTCGCCATGTCGGGCGACGCGCCACCGATGGAGATACGGGAGCTGGCGGACTTCACCGTGCGCCCGCGCCTGCTGTCCATCCCCGGCGTCGCCCAGGTGATCCCCATCGGCGGCGAGGTCCGCACCTACCAGGTCACGCCCGACATCGCGCAGATGACGCGCCTCGACGTGTCGCTGGACGACGTTGAGCGGGCGATCAAGCAGTTCGGCGCCAACTCAGGCGGCGGCTTCGTGGACCAGAACCGGGCGGAGTACGTCATCCGCAACATCGGCCGCACCACCCGGGTCGAGGACCTGCGCAGCCTGGTGGTCGCCACCAAGGCGGGCCAGTCCATCATCCTGAGCCAGGTGGCGGCGGTGGGCTTCGCGCCCCGCTTCAAGCGCGGCGACGCCGGGGCCAACGGCAAGCCCGCCGTCATCCTGTCCATCCAGAAGCAGCCCGGCGCCGACACCGTAACCCTGACCCGCACCATCGAGACGGCGCTCGGCAACCTCGGCCGCACCCTGCCCGAGGGCGTGCACGCCGACACGGTGCTATTCCGCCAGGCCAATTTCATCGAGGCCAGCATCGGCAACGTCGAGACGGCGCTGCGCGACGCCGTGCTGGTCGTGGCCGTCGTGCTGTTCCTGTTCCTGCTGAACGTCCGCACCACGCTGATATCGCTGACAGCCATCCCAGTCTCGATCCTCATCACCGTGCTGGTGTTCAAGGCGTTCGGCCTGTCCATCAACACGATGACGCTGGGCGGGCTGGCCATCGCCATCGGCGAGCTGGTGGACGACGCCGTGGTGGGCGTGGAGAACGTGTTCCGCCGCCTGAAGGAGAACCGCGAGGCCGGCGACAAAGAGCCGGTGCTCAAGGTGGTCGCCGCCGCCAGCCAGGAGGTGCGGTCGGGCATCATCTACGCCACGCTCATCATCATCCTGGTGTTCATCCCGCTGTTCGCGCTGTCGGGCATCGAGGGCAAGCTGTTCGCGCCGCTGGGCGTCGCCTACATCGTCTCCATCCTGGGCAGCCTGGTCACGTCCATCACCGTGACGCCGGTGCTCTGCTACTACCTGATCCCGCGCATGAAGAATTTGGTGGAGAAGGACAGCTTCGTCGTCCGCTGGCTGAAGCGCGGCGACACGCGGCTGCTGCGCTGGTCGTTCGACCGGATGGGCCTGCTGGTGGGTGTCTGCGTGGTGGCGGTGGGCATCGCGGGCTACGCCGCGACCCGGCTGCCCCGGGCGTTCCTGCCGCCGTTCAACGAGGGTACGCTGACCCTGGGCATGACCTTCACGCCAGGCATCAGCCTGGCGGAGAGCAACCGCCTCGGCCAGGTCGCCGAGCGGCTGATCATGCAGGTGCCGGAGGTCAAGAGCATCGGGCGACGGACCGGGCGGGCCGAGCTGGACGAGCACGCCGAGGGCGTCCACTCCAGCGAGATGGACGTGGACCTGAACAGGTCCGACCGGCCGAAGGACGAGGTCCTGGCCGACATCCGCCGCCGGCTCGCCATCCTGCCGGCGGCGTTCAACATCGGCCAACCCATCGGGCACCGGCTGGAGCACCTGCTGTCCGGCGTGAACGCCGCCATCGCCATCAAGCTGTTCGGCGAGGACGTGGACACCCTGCGCGGCCTGGCGGAGGACCTGCGCGGGCGGCTGGCCGGCGTCCCCGGGCTGGTGGACCTGTTGGTCGAGCGGCAGGTGCGGGTGCCGCAGCTGCAGGTGCGGCTGGATTACGACCGGGCCGCGCTGTACGGCGTGACCCCGGCGACGCTGACCGACGCGCTGGAGAAGCTGAGCAACGGCAAGGTCGAAAGCCAGGTCGTGGACGGCCAGAAGCGGTTCGACGTGGTGCTGCGCCTGTCCGACGCCGGGCGCACGACGGAGGCGCTGGCCAACATGCTGGTCGAGACGCCGCGCGGCCGGGTGCCGCTGCGTACTTTCGCCGAGGTCGTGGACGACGACGGCCCCAACCAGATCCTGCGCGAGAACGGCACCCGCCGTATCGTCGTGCAGGCGAACACGGCCGGAGGGGCTAACGAGGGCCAGGTGGTTCAGTCGATCCGCGATGTGCTCGCGGGGATAAAGCTGCCGCAGGGCTACTTCGTGCAGCTTGAGGGTACGTTCCAGGCGCAGGAGGAGGCGGGCAAGCTGATCGCCGGGCTGTCCGGGGTGTCCTTGGCGCTGATCTTCACCGTGCTCTACTCGCGATACCGCTCCGCGGTGCTGGCGCTCATCATCATGGGCAACGTGCCTTTGGCGCTGATCGGGTCGGTCACGGCCTTGTGGCTGTCCGGGCAGCCGTTGTCGGTGGCCAGCATGGTGGGGTTCATCACCCTGACCGGCATCAGCGCCCGCAACGGCATCCTGAAGGTCAGCCACTACATCAACCTGGTGCTGCACGAGGGCGAGACATTCGGGCCTGAGATGGTGGTGCGCGGCAGCCTGGAGCGGCTGACGCCGGTGCTGATGACGGCGTTCTCCGCCGGGTTTGCGCTGCTGCCGCTGATGATCGGGGCGGACGCGCCGGGCAAGGAGATCCTGCATCCGGTGGCGATCACCATCTTCGGCGGCCTGGTCAGCGCGACGCTGCTCGACACGCTGCTGACGCCCGTCCTGTTCCTCCACCTCGGGCGCAAGCCGCTGGAGCGCTTGATGACCCCCGACACCGACGGGCTGCTGCCCGCCGAGGCATTCTGACCAACAATCCAAGGAGAACCACCATGAAATTGCACACCTTCGCCACCGCCTGCGCCCTCCTGCTCGGCCCTGCGGCAGCCATTGCGCATGGCACCCCGCCCGCACCCGCGCACGGCGGCCAAATGCAGGAGGCAGCCGAGCACTGGGTCGAACTCGTGACGAAAGGCGACCAGCTGACCGTCTATGTCAGCGAGCCCGACAACAAGCCGCTTCCTGCCAAGGAGTGGAGCGGCAAAGCCACGGTGCTCGTGGGCGGCAAGACCGAAGCCGTGGCCCTTACCCCGGGCGAGGGCAACAGCGCCACCGGCAGGCTTTCGGCGCCGGCTGCGGGCAAGATGACGGCTGTGATCCAGCTCACCCTGGATGGAAAGCCGGCCCAGGCGCGGTTCGCAACCAGCCAGTAAGCCGGACGCGCTCGTATCAACCCAACCGTGGAGACGCTCACATGAACAAGCTTTCCGCCCAGTTGGCCGCAGCGGTCGCGGCGGCCCTGCTGCTCGTATCTGCCGCCCATGCGCAGCAGACGCAAAGGCCCGGACCTGGCGGCACGGCCATGCCCATGCCGGGCATGGGCATGCCGATGCAGGGCGGCCAGGGCATGCCAATGCCAGGCGCTGCGGCCATGTCGCAGAACCAGAAGGACATGATGCAGTCCATGGAGCGGATGAACCGCGACATGATAGGCAAGCCCATGACCGGGAACCCCGACCGGGACTTCGTGGCCATGATGGCACCGCACCATCAGGGCGCCATCGACATGGCCCGCATCTACCTGCGCGAGGGCAAGGACCCGGAGCTACGCGGGATGGCCGAGAAGATCATCGCCGACCAGGAGCGGGAGATCGGTGAGTTCAACGCCTGGCAGGCCAAGCACCCGTCCTGATACGTCAAGGACCAGACCGGGCGCGCAAGACGCCCAGTCTGGTTCCTACACTTGCGTCAGGCTGGAGAGCAGCAAGGTCCTAAGCTGCCACCTCGTAGCCAGCATCCACGATGGCGGCCTCCATGCGCTTCCGGTCAGCCGTGCCGTTCACGGTCACCGTCTTTGCCTGCAAATCCACGGCAACCCTCGCCGAGGGATCAATGCCCTGCACCGCCTCCGTCACTGACCGGACGCAGTGGCCGCACGACATGCCAGGTACGTGAAAACGCTGTTCCATGTTCTCCATTTCTCCTTGACGCCGATCACGTCGTGATTGCCTCAAGGGAAGGTCAAGGCTGGTCCTCGCCAGCGTGCTCGTGCATCCTCGAAACGTGAGCGACCACGATGAACTGACCCGTCAACTCGTGCTCCGTTGGCGAGAGGACCCAGGTGGCACCTACCGGACCTGGTTCCTATGGGAGGAGAGGCTGAAAAACTTCCGGTCGCTGCGCCGTGGGATTGCCCGCGTGGCTGCCGAGATCGAGGCGGGCAGCTTTGGCAACGTGTATCGCGGCTCGTCGCTGGAGACGGTCGTGGGCGCTGTCGCCGAGCAAAGGCAGATGTTCAAGGGCGCTGACCACGCCTGGCTGTGGAAGCCGAAGCTGCGCATTCCCGACATCTACGAGAACCCAGATAACCAGCGCGCCTTCGGCAAGATGCTCGACACCTGCTCCTGCTGCACCGAGGAGGGCCAGGTGCTCGCCGCGATCCGCCGCCTTGTCAGTCATGGCATCAAGAGGCTGGGGCCGTCGGCCGCGAACCTGCTCTACTTCCTGCACCCGACCATCATGCCGCCGTTCAACACCGCGATTGTCAACGGCTACAACGCGCTGACCGGTGCCCGTGTGAAGCTCGGCCGTTGGGACGACTACTTGGCCATGCGTTCCGGCTTCTTGGCCCTGAACACCAGGCACCGCCTTCTGCTCTCGAATGATCTCGGCGCTATCGCCGGGCTGATGTTCGACATCGGCTCAGGGCGCTATGCCGCCCCGCCCCGGGCAGGGGATGACACCGCCGAAGAGGCATGGCGGCGCGACCTGGAACAGGTGCGCGCCGAGGCAGCCAAGGCCGGCGCTGCCAGCCGCGCGCAGGACGCGGACCGCACCCACTCCGAAATCCAGGCATGGCTGCGCGACCTGGGCCTGGCACTCGGGTTCCAGGTCTGGATGGCATCAAACGACCGCGGACGAGCCTGGAATGGCGGACGCCTAGGCGACGGATGCCTGGCCGTCTTGCCGGCCGCCATCGAGGCGTCACCGGGGGCGGACGCCGTGCGGCTGATTGACGTGCTCTGGCTCGACGAGGGCGGGGCAGTGGCCGGGGCCTTTGAGGTGGAACACACGACCTCAATCCACTCCGGCATCGTGCGTCTGCTCGACCTGGCACTTGGCACGCCGCTCGCCCGCGGGCTGTTCCTGGTGGCGCCGGATGGCCGGGAGGCGGAGGTGGCCGCCCAGCTTCGCCGCCCAGCGTTCAGCCGGGTGGCGGACTTGGGTATGCGCTACCTCCCGTATGGAGAGTTGGAGCGGAATCGTATGTCGATCGCCCGCTTTGGGACGGGGATGAAAGGTCTCCAGGCAATCTCGAAATCCCTGACCTGAGCCTCAAGGCAGCATAGGGCTCACAGGATTGTGGGCCAACCTTCTCACATAGGAATCGAGGGCAACCGCTGGAATTGGGAGTCGCGCGCATAGGACACGACACGTCATGGCAGCACGACGTCCATTGCTCCGCTACGCGCTGGCACTAGTGGCGACGCTGACCCTGCCCCGATCAGCCGCGGTCGTGGAGCGACGGGACGAGGTGTCGTTCCTGCGCGACCCTTACAACGAAGCGTTCTACGACCGGCACAATCAATTCTACTGCTCCGCGCACCGCACGCTGGCCTGTCGCTTGATTGACTAAGGGATGACCGTATGAGAGATTTCTGGACGATACGGACTATCGGTTGCGTCCCGCCCGAACGCAATCAAGCATGCCGTCCCAGTTTGACAGGTTCTGGCATCAGCAGACATCGGCGTACTAGGTAGTTTCCGAACTTGCCCGGCGATGCCGCTGGATGCTATCTCTCGTCGAATATGCAGAAGCATTACGATTGATGCGAGTCGCGGGCTGCCGGAACTCAAACCTGCCGCGGGAGTTCTGCATTGTTATACCCCGACTCTTTGAAAATCCGGCCCCGCCCCCTTGCCAAGCGGGTCCGAGTTGGACTCTACCGGACCGATGATCCGACCTGGGTTCCTGGACAACGTATCGCGGCAAGACCTGATCGAA
>JAABUU010006298.1_pt1 | contig 12810 bp, 10 predicted proteins | sample 5559301 | NCBI WGS metagenome assembly JAABUU01 (sample SAMN10711884, study PRJNA513360) | rock metagenome | isolation source: Antarctica rocks | place: Antarctica: Victoria Land, Richard Nunatak white
CGGAGCGCCGGGAAATGTCTCCGCCTCGCCGACAACCACGCGCTTGATGCCAAACTGCACCACGGCCCCCGCGCACAAATAACACGGCATCAGCGTGGAATACAGCACAGTGTCGCCGTAGTAGCCCACGCGGCCCGCATTGCGCAGGCAGTCAATCTCCGCATGCAGGATGGGGTCATCCTGCTGCACGCGCTGGTTGTGGCCCCGGCCCAGAACACGGTCGCCGCGCACCAGAACCGAGCCGATAGGAATGCCGCCCGCTTGGTATCCCTGCTCCGCTTCTGCCAGCGCCATCTGCATGAATAAGTCCATAGTGCTCATCTTTTCTACGCTTCGCGCTTGCGCTCAATCGGCCTCAGTACCAAATAGGCCGCAGCGGCAAAAAGAATGCCTAGCTCAAAGCCGATGTCCATGCCAAACGGCGGATTGATCTTTTTAGCAATCGGGCCGACAAACATCGTCTGCGCCGCCCCAAGATACACGCCCACCAGGCCGACTGCCAGGGAAACCAGAGCCGCCCAGCCGACCGGCAGGCACGCGCGCGTGTTCCAATCATCGGCATTGTAGCGGCCCCGCCGGAAGACAAAGTGTTCCAAAGTGAGGATAATGGCCCACGGCCCCAGCCAGTAAGCGACTAAAAGCAGGAAGTTTTCCAAGGTTTCATTGAAGTGCTGCGAGGAAGCAATGGCAATCACAACGTAGATGATTGCCCCCAGCACCGTCCAAACAGCGCGGTTGACCCGCTGAGCGGCCCGTCCCAAGACCTGCATAGACAGCCCCAAGCTGTAGTCGTTGGGGATGTTGTTGGCAATAATGCTCAGCGCTAGGAGAACGAGGAGGACTGTGCCGAACCCGCCCTGTGGCTTGAGTGCCGCCGCCAAAAGGTCGCCGCCACTGCTGCCTTTGTAGGCCGTTGTGAGGGCGACCCCTAAGATTTCCAGCAGAATGCAGGGAACGCTGACCCCAAAGAAAGTCAGCCAGAAGATGCGCGGGGCAGGCGTATCCTCCGGCTGATTGACATTGTAGTCGGCGGCATACGAACTCCACCCTGTCGCGAAGCCATACACGGCCCCGCCAAACGAAACAAAGCCGGCCCATTCGGCCAGAGTAAACGCGGGCGTCGGCACGACATGTGCATGCGGGGCAGCCACAAACACCAATAGAACAAAGATAAGAGCCATCGGAATCCAGGCATAACGCTCGTACCGATGCACATAATGGTAGCCGTACAAGCTCACCACTGTAGTCAGGACAGCAAGCAGCAGAATGCCCGCCCAATTCGGCAAATGCCCCCCGCTCAGGGCAGACACAAGCCGTGCCCCGACAATCACATTGACTGTTGACCAGCCAATGCAGGCGGCGACATTGAACAGCGCCATGATGGCCGCGCCCACCCACCCAAAAGAAAAGCGGGACAATGTCATCTGCCGCAGGCCAAGCTTCGGCCCCAATGTCGCGAAGAACGCCACCGGCAGCACGCCCAGCATGTTGAACAAAACAATTGCCAGCACGCTGTCCCAGAAGCCGAGTTGAAAGACGGGAATTGCCAGTGCGCCCAAGGCGACTGTGGAAAGCACCAGATTGGCAGAAAGCCACAAGGTGAAGTTGTCAAAGATGCGCCGGTCGTGCCGCGCAGACGGCGGCACGCGCTCAATGCCCTGCTGTTCAATGCCTGTTTCGCGAAGTGGGGGAAGGTCTGTCTGGACGGCCATAAGCACGCGCTCCTTGTGAGAAAGACAAAAGATGGACTATTGCTAAGGGCTGCAACGCTGCAAGGAGAAACGGCATTGTACCCACTGAGGCAGAAAAGAACGCGCATGGCGTTAGAAAAGAACGCGCATGGCGTTGTTGTTTGCGGCAGCCTCGCCGCTTGTCTATGCCTCTTGCACGGCGGTTTGTTGTGCCGAACGGCGGCGGCTCCAGGCTAGCCCGCCCAAAGCCGCTGTGCCGATCAGCAGCGAAAGCAGTGTGCTTGGCTCCGGGGCCGCCACAATCTCGCCGTTGGATAATTGTCGTGCCGCCAAGCCGTTAAAGCTAATTTGGCTGAGCTGCGTTGACGTCAAGCCGCTGCTGCTGTTGCCAATGTAAAGGGCATCTGTGCCACCGGTGTAGTTGATAATCTTCAGTGTTCCGCTCCAGGCGATACCGTTGCTGTTGGCGAACGCTAGGATGCTGTTGGTGCTATTCAGCCCAAAGTCCAGCGTGGAACTGCTGCTAAGTGTCAGAGTGCCCATGCTGGCGGTGACGGCAGAAGTGGTAGGGCTGGCGCTAGGTGTCCCGCTGATTGTGCCATCGCTGTGCCCATTGGCATTCAGCGTGCCGCCGCTCAAGGTAACATTGGCGGCGATTCCTTGAGCGCTGGTTTGGATTTGGTTGCTGGCTCCAAGCTGAACGGTGCCGTTGGTGGCAATCGCAACAGGGCCGGTCAATGCCGCGCTGCTAGGATTGTTTAACACCACGGCGCCTGTCTTCACTGTTGTTGCCAAACTGTCCTGCCCTGTGTAGGTGACGGTGCCGCCGGTACCGTTGCTGTTTGCGCCGCCGGTGCCGCTGCCTGTCACGACGCCGCCAAAGGTGGCGGTGCCTTGCCCGCTGATGTTGTTGGCTGCTGTCCCAGTTGTCGCGCTTTGGGTGTAATCTACGGTGGCTCCGCTGCCGACCGCGATGGCTCCGCTCCCATAGCTGCCTGCATTGCCGCTAAGAGTGCCGCCTGTGACAGTAGTGCCGTTTGTATAAGTGCCGGCTCCCATCAAAATAAGTGTTCCTGCGCCCGATTTAGTCAGCGTGCCGCCGCTGCTCCCAATGCCCACCGAGAAAGTTACGTTTTGGCCGTTGGTGTCAATGTTGTATGCCTGGTTTGATGTTGAGGGTAAGAATCGAGCGGAATAGTCTGTGTGATTGGCCGTGCTGTATTGCAACGTCCCGCCGCCAAAGATGAGGTTGCCATTAGCTCCCAATGCACCTGCGCTGCCGACATTAACAATCCCCCCATCGAAGTTAGTGCTGCCTTTGTAACTGTTGGCTCCCGTCAATATCAAGGTGCCGGTGCCTATCTTAGTCAGACCAAAACTTGACGTGCCATCGCTGATCAGGCCGCTGATGGTCATGCTGCTGCCGATGTCAAACTTCACGGTGGCCGCTAGGGACAGGTCTAAGTTGATTGCGACACTTCCTGTGCCAGTTGTCACAGAAGGTGATGCTCCCCCCAGGCTGATGGAGTTGACAACTCCTTTGCGCTCCAAAGTCACGGTGCCGGAGTTGCTGAAGCTTAGTGAGTGGGCGGGAACCTGCTGTGCTAAGTCATCATAGGCTATGTAATTTGTAGTGCCTCCGAAACTCAGCGTGTCGGTGTATGTGGAACTAGAGATGCTGGAGCCGGAGGTATTGGAACTAAACCCAGTGGAGAAGTTGCCGGTCACAGGCGTGGACGCGGAACCCGTGCTGCCGCTGCCTGTGTAGCTGTAGGTGGTCGCTGCGGGCGCCGAGTGCAGGCTGCCCGCAAACACCACCCCGAGCGCCAAAACGCTTGCCGCGCGCTTTTGCCTGCGGCGGAGCCAAAAGGAGGCAGGTAGGTTTCGGAGAGGCTTTGATACTGCATGAGAAGTCGCGTTCATAATGCTCCTAGGGCCGTTGTCGGCGATACTGTTTGCGCGGCGCACTTTGTGACGGCCCAAACGTGCGGCGGAACACTCCACGGCCCCTAAACTCCAGGGCTTCTTCCGTAATCCCGTACAAAACAGGCTGAGTGCCTGCTACCGGGCTGCTTGCTATTATAACACGGCGCACGGCAAAGCACAAGACGCTTTCTTGCTTTTTTTTGCCCTTCCCTTTTATGCCTCACACGCACAAACGCCTTTCTCATTGTGTGAGAAAGGCGTTTGGCGTGGTGTCTTGGAGAAAAACAGACGCGGTTAGGCGGCTTGTGCGGCGGCTTTGCGCTTTTTGGCGCGCAGCACTAATGCGCCCAGCCCTAAAAGGCCAACCGCAAACGAGGCGTACTGCGACGGCTCCGGGGCGGCGACCAGGCCATTGCTGAACTGAATGGCGGCGATATTGCCGCCAAAGGTAATCCGGCTTAGTTCGGCTTGTGTTAGGTCTTGAGTGGTGCCGATGTACAGTGCGTCCGTGCCGCCGGTGTAGTTGATGATGTTAAGCGTGCCGGTTCCTGATTGCAGAGAAGAGAGGCTGTCGGCGAAGGCGATGATGTCGTTGGTGCTGCCCGACCCGAAGTCCAGGGTGGATGCCCCGCTTGCCAGCGAGAGCGTGCCCATGCTGGAAGTGACGGCGGCTTGAGTGGGGTCCGTGCTGCCATTCGTGACCCCGTCGCTGTGACCGTTAGCGTTGAGCGGGCCTCCGTTAAGGGCAACGTTTGTGGGGCTGGCTGTTCCGGGTGCCGTAGTGGCGATTTGGTTGTTGCCTCCGAGCAGCACGGTGCCGCTGGTCGCAACCGCCACGGGGCTGGAGAGGACCGGGCCGGCGGCGTTGTTGAGCTGAAGCGTCGCGTTGGCATTAACATTGGTCTGCGCGGCTGTGTCGGTGCCTGTATAGTTCACTGTTGCAGGGGCCGAACTGCTTTGCCCACCAATGGCGAGCGTGCCGCCGCCTGAGACAGAACCGGCGTAGTTGGTGGTGCCGCTTTGGGTATCAGTCAGCGTGCTGCCGGCGGCGATGTTAACCTGGGCGGTGTTGGTGCCGCTGGAAGGCTTGGCCACGGTGCTGCTCAGCCCGTTGACGGTTTGGTTGGAGTTGGTGTTGAAGTTGACGATGACGTTTGTGCCTGCCCCGGTGTTGGCGTTGTTGACGGCTAGTGTGCCCGTGCCCAAGGTTGCGCCGGTTCCTTGCACTGTCAGCGTGCCTTGGCTGACCGTTGTCCCGCCGGTGTACGTGTTCGCGCCGGTGAGGGCCATCACGCCCGCGCCCGTCTTGGTCAGGCCGAATGTGCCAGTGGCGGTCACCAACCCGGAAACCAGGAGGTCAACCCCACTCGCCGTTGTCCCGCTTGCGACGTTAAAGCCCAGGTTCCCGCTGCGGATTTCAACGCCGCCGCTGATTACGGAAGTGGTGGCACTGGCGTTGGACGTGATGCCGGGGAAGGTGGTGGTGGCGGCGGTGGTGGTGTCCCCGGCGGCAATCTGATAGGCACTGCCATTGGTGCTGGCGTAGGCCAGGGTGCCGCCGGTCAGGTTGAAACTTGTCAGATAGCCTTCATCACCCTGGTTTCCCGTGACGCTGACGGTGCCACCATTGATGTTGAGGGTCGTGACCTGTTGTCCTGCGTTGTAGCCCAAAGCGTTGTTGGCCGTCAAGTTCAGCGTCGCGCCGGAATTGACGGTGACGACGCCTCGGACAGCCCCAGCCCCGCCGCCTCTAGCTAAAGCCAGCGTGCCACTGTTGACCGTTGTGCCGCCGGTGTAGGTATTTGTCGCACCCAGCGTCAAGGTTCCGGTGCCGTTTTGGGTTAGGCCGCCCGTACCACTCATAACTCCTGAAAATGTGGCGTTGCCGCTTCCCATAAAACTGGTGTTGGCCGCCAACGCCACGTCCAAGCCAAACATCAGCCCTCCGGTGTTGTTCAGGTTGACGGTGGGGTTGACGCCGCCGCTGGTCGCCCCTAGCGTCACCAGGTTGCTGCCGCCCCCGCGCGCAACAGTGACAAGCCCAGAGTTGCCAAACATCAAAAAGTTCAGGTTAAGAGGCTGCGCGGAGGTCAGGTCATCGGTGGCGGTGTACGCTGTGCCGTTGAACGTCAAACCGTCGCCATTGGCGGAACTTGTGCCGCCTGCCGGAATGGTTGGGGTGAACGCGGTGGAAAAAGTACTGCCAGTGGTGGTTGTGTAGTTGGTGGCCTGTGCCTGTGCGGAGGCCGCGCTCAAGGCAAACAAGGCGCTGGCGGCCAGGACGTTTCCTGCCCTCCGCACGGCCAGACGCCGCAGCGAGGCAGAAATGCCCCGGCTTTGCGGGGCACGGGCGATGGCAGTGGTTTTGGGTTTCATGAATGTTCCTAGCTTTGTGAATGGTAGGAGTAGGATGGAGATGATGAAATGGGAAAAGAGGCTATCTTTGGATCACGTTAAACTTTTGGTTGGTTCCGTCGTTTGCGCTCCATTGGTCGAGCTGCACAGGTTTTGTTGTGCCGTTGGCGTTTTGCGTTGTGACACCGGGGCTGTCAAGCAGCAGGCCACTGTTGCGGTTGTGAAACGCATACGAGCCGTCGGCGTTCCGCACCGGGAGCCACTGGTCGTTCCGCTCCGAGCCAAACGACCACTGGACGACACTTGCTCCGCTCGCCGTCGAAGCCGCTGCCACATTCAGGTCCAGGCCGCTGGACGCATTCTTGATCTGGTAGTAGCCAGCGCTGGTCGGGATGAAGTTCCATAGCTGATTGGTGCCTTCCTTGTAAGGCTGCTGAACGACAGGGCTGCCATTTTTGGGAGAGGAAGCGGAGTCCAGTACCTGATTGCAGGAGACGGACTGAATCTCGAACTTGCCTGCAAAGTCAATGTGAGCGATCCGTTTCGCAGCAATGGCTTGCTGGAGGCCGGCATCCCAGGCTTCGGCCATCTTCTGATAGCCGCCGTCGTTAGGATGGAGGCCATCCTTCAGGTCAGCCGTTGTCAGAGCGCTCATGCTGACCATGGAGACATGCTTGCCGGCGTTTGCCCTTGCCTGCACAATTCCAGAGATTTGACTGTTGTAGGAGTTGATGAGAGTCTGGACGCTGGGCGTCGAATTACAAATCAGCTGCCCCACCAGAAGGGTTGCTGTGGGATCGGCGGCAATGATTTGGTCAATCAAAGAAGCCAGTCGGGCCGGTGCAGTGGACACTTGGTAGTTCTGCCCCATGTCATTGGTGCCGATGTCCAGCAAAATGACATTCGGCTGGTAGAGCGCCAACTTTTCATTGATTAAGGCGGCAATCTGATCGATCCGGTAGCCGGAGTGCCCTTCGTTGTCTGGATCGGACATCACGCCGCTCCGCTGCCCGCCGACGAAATCCAAGGCGTCGCCCTGCTTGATTAGCTCATCCGATAATGGCCCTCGGTAGCCGTTGCCGGTGGTGCTTCGGTAGCCATCGGTAATCGAGTCGCCGAGCGGCATCAGTCGGAGACCGGTGGTCTGCGCGTGTGCCGACATCCCGATCAGCAGCAGGAAGATGCTTTTGAGTGCCGTTCTAAGAAAACGGGAGTTATGTTTGCGCTTGGTGAAATCCATAGTAGGCTTTCAAGTCTGATGCGTCCGGCCTGGTCACTGCCTTCACTTTGCCGATAGACAATGAGCGGCGTCTGTTGAAGTGAGCGGCGTCTATTGTAGCAGCCAGTGCTGCTGAGGTGCGCCATTCCAGCCCTGTTGGATCAGCGCTTGCCCGTTCTTGGAGGATTTGGAGTTATCCAGCACCAAACCACTTGCCTGGTTCCAAATCTTGTAACTGCCGTCCGGCTGCTGGCCCAACCGCCAGCGCTGGTTGGCTTCGCGGCTCAGCTGCCATTGGATCATCTGCGTGCCGCTTGTCTTGGAGCCGCCGGGATCATCCATGGCCTCCCAACTGGACTCGCTGAGGATGTTCCAGGTATTGTCCGCGTTCTGCGTGAAGTTCCATTTTTGGCTCTGGCCTCCATTCAAACTCCATTGAACGATGCCAGTCTTGTTACCATAAAGGCCACCGTTATCGATCGCGATGCCGTTCTGCTTGCTGACAATCGTGTGAACGCCGGCAATGGAGTTCGGCTGTGTTGCCGGGGTGAATTGCAGCCAGGCCACTGCGCTGACGAACTTAGACGTCGTCAGGGTGTCGTCACTGGGCGTCTGGCTCGTCCATCCGTTCCAGGCAATGTTGTGATCTGTCCGGCGGCAGCCCCAGGCAGCGTTCGCGTTTTGTACCATCCACGGGTGGTAAGCGTTCCACTGATGGTTATCCCGGACGAAATGCCCCAAGCCCCGCGCAAATGTATCCGCCCAAGTGTTCAGATAGCCCGCGCTGTTGCTGATGACGCCGCCAGTCGTCATGCTGTTCTTGGTGAAGTCAATTGCCCGTTTGGCGTCGTTGTAGTAGTTCACATTCCCGGTGATTTGGTACAGCAAATTCACGTAGTCGACAAATGTCCCCTGGTTGTAGACAGCCGTGCCATGATTAACAGTTCCATCTTGGGCAACGCCTGTATTGACCTGGCCGGTGCTTGAGTTGTAAAGATGGTGCCAGACCCAGTCATAGATTTGCTGAGCTTTGTTCAGGTAAGTAACATCATGGGTGCTTTGATAAAGCATGCACGCCACAATCCCCAAGCTGTCGTTTGACAGAACTTCTTTGTTGATGGCGGCCCCATTCTTGCAATATTCGATCTGCTGCTCCCAAATCCCGCCATCGTTCCATTTGGTATCCCACCCACGCTTAAAGGCATAATTGAAACCATTTTCGGCTGGGGTGAGAAAATCGGTGTTGCCCGTTATCTGACAGCCTCTCGCCAGCGCCATTGTAAACCATCCGATGTCGTCGTTCCAGCCGTCCCAAGACCAGGGCTGATCCGCGCTCCCCGGAGGGGTATTTTTCAGCCAGGTGGCACACAAGTTATTGACCAGTGTCTTGTCTGCGGCGCTTCCCGTGCGATCATAGGCATCTTCCTCTCCCATGATGTCCAGCGATGCAACCCAAGTCCCGTCTGCGTCGCCGTTGCTCAGCGATTTCTTGTAGTAAGCGTTGCTGCCTGAAGTCACCAAAAAGGCGCTGTTGTAACCATTGATGGCCGCATCGGCATCACCCGCTCCGAGAGCTGACACCCGCTGCGTCAAACCGCAGCCCAACACGACCAGTAAAGCCATCAGTCCTGCGTGGGTGATGATCTTTGTTTGCGTCAAGCGCTTGAGTGTCTTCATGTTCATTGTCTTTTCTGCGGCAAGTATCAGTCCACTTCTACGCGATGGGGAACAACTACGAGATGGAGAACAAAATTGCCGCTGTGTATAGCGATGATAGCAACAACTATAAGCAGCTCTGCGCGCGTAAAACCGCAAAGCTTTCAGAGTGTTGCGTAGCTAACATCTTTCTCTCAGTGACATCTCTGAAAACAAACTTTGCCCCCGTATGGTACAAATATATCACGATTTAGACGCTTTGTCAAGAAATTTGGAGCCTTATAAACCAATATTTTATACCAAAAGATGAGGGTCACGTTTTTTGACTAATCTGGAGCCAAGTTCATTCATATCTGGCTCCAAAATAAGTACAAGCGGCATTGCTGCCAGAAGCTGATTTCCCCTGCCGACGAGAAGGTATCTCATGGGTGGTTGACGTAACTACAGGCACTTTTCCTGCAAGACCATTTTCTACAGAGCCTGTGTGGACTTGACCGAACATCAATGGCAGCTTTTGGAGCTACTTCTGCCTGTGCCAATCGTGCGCGAGGATGGGCACGGACGCCCCTGGCGCGATCCGCGCGACGTGCTGAGCGGCATTTTGTGGGCGTATCAAGCGCGTTGTCAGCGCGTTTCTAGGGTGTTCCTAGCCAGGTTCAACGACGGAAGGATTTGTTCCGTCGTTGGTACGCGAGGGTAATGCCCAAGCGAAGCCTATGAAACGCCTTTGGAACGCCGCACAACCGGGCCTGCGGCTTCCGCTTGACAATTTCTCTGCGGGGCGGGGTATACTCAACAAGACACTTTCGCAAAAGCGACGACGAAGAAAAGTACGCGCCTGCAAACCCTTCCAGAGAGCCGGACACGCTGAAAATCGGCAGGGTGCGCTTCGCAGAAATGGCTTCCGAGCTGGGCGCGCAAACCCTAAGCCTCCGCTTTTGCGGAGATTTGGCAAGTAGTGCGCTTCGGGAGGCTCCCGTGATAGGGCCAGGGTAGTAAAGACCGCGCGCCTGCGCGTCACTTGTACCCGCCAAGGCGGACGCCGCGAGGCGTGCCGCGAAACAAGGTGGTACCACGGAATGCGCCCGCGCCTTTCGTCCTTGTCTGTCCGCTGTCCCTTAGGAGAACTTGGGCATGGGGGACAGCGCCAAGCGGCGAGAGGTTTTTTTGTTGGACGGGTGCAAACCGGGGGAGAAACAACAGCTATGGGTAAAGTCGTGGGCCTGCGCTGCCGCGAATGCGGGCAGACATATGACAAAGCGCCGATTCATGTGTGCGAGTTGTGCTTTGGGCCTTTGGAAGTGCAGTACGACTACGCTGCGGGGCCGAAGATCACGCGCGAATTGATTGAAAGCGGCCCACTGTCCATGTGGCGCTATGCCGACCTTCTGCCGCTCGACGGCGAGCCGACAGTGGGCAAACAAGTAGGATTTACGCCCCTAGTGCGGGCCAAGAACCTGGGCCGCGCCCTGGGCGTAGATGAAGTGTATATTAAAAACGATGCCGTGAGCCATCCCACGCTGTCGTTTAAAGACCGGGTCGTCGCAGTCGCCCTGTCCAAAGCCCGCGAGTTTGGGTTCCAGACAGTGGGGTGCGCATCGACGGGCAACCTGGCAAACTCGGTCGCCGCCCATGCCGCCGAGGGCGGCTTTGAGGCATATATCTTTATCCCGCACGACCTAGAAATGGGTAAAGTGGTCGGGACACTCATCTACGGGGCCAATGTGCTGTCGGTGCAGGGCAACTACGACGAGGTCAACCGCCTGTGCTCGGAAGTGGCGGGCAAGTATGGGTGGGGCCTGGCAAACGTCAACCTGCGCCCGTTTTATGGCGATGGAAGCAAGACATTCGGCTACGAGATTGCCGAGCAGCTCGGGTGGCGCGCGCCCCAGCATATTGTTTGCCCCTCGGCAGGCGGGTCTTTGGTCACCAAGATATACAAAGCGCTGCATGAGTTCGCGCAGCTTGGCGTGATTGACAGCGTGCCCACCAAGATGTATGTCGCGCAGGCGACCGGGTGCGCGCCTATCGCCACCATGGTCAAAGAGCGCGTGGAGATTATGAAGCCCGTCCGGCCCAACACAATTGCCAAAAGCATCGCTATCGGCAACCCCGCCGACGGCTATTATGCCGCAGAAGCATGCCGCAAGTCCGGCGGCTGGGCGGAAGACGCCTCCGACGAGGAGATTGTGGAAGGCATTCAATTGCTCGCGCAGACCGAAGGCATCTGGACAGAAACAGCCGGCGGCACGACAATTGCCGTCACGCGCAAATTGATTGCACAAGGGTATATTCCTAAAAACGAAAGCCTGGTGATTTGTATCACCGGCAACGGGCTGAAGACCATGGATGCCGTGATGGGCAAGATCGGGCAGACCATTCCTATCAATGCTAGTTTGGCCTCATTGGAAGAGGCATTGGCGGCGCGGGCGCACGCTGTCCCTGCCGGACGCACGGCATCAGACGCCGTGCCCGCATTAGCGTAAACATGTTAAATTAGAAAGCAACACAGACCATGGCAGCAATTGCACAGTGGCAGCGCGCAGAAGTGCGCGACGCCAGCCCCGAGGCGCAAATGGAGATTGACCCGGCCAAGCAGCCGCGTCAGTTTGTCAGCTTCGCGTTCTACAAGATAGACCCGGCCTGGCTGCGCCTGGACAAAGCCACGCGCGAAGCCGGCGCACAAGAACTCGCCGCCGTCATCAACGACTTCGGCAGCAAGTTCCTCATCTATCCGTACACCACGTTTGGCGTGCGGCCCGAGACGGACTTTATGCTGTGGCGCATCTCGTATGATTTGGATGACTTTGAAGCGATGGCAACCGCCATGCGCCGCACGCTGATGGGCACCTATCTGCAAACCCCGTACTCGTTTTTGGCAATGACCAAGACCTCCATTTATGTGGACGACCACTTCCATGAGGGGCAGGAAGGCACGCGCAACAAGATCGTGATTGGCGGCGGCAAGTACCTCTTTATCTACCCGTTTGTCAAGACGCGCGAGTGGTATGTGCTGCCCAAAGAAGAGCGCCAAAATATCATGCGCGAGCATATCCGCTTTGGGCATGAGTTTCCGTCAGTCAAGCTCAACACGACCTACTCGTTTGGCCTGGACGACCAAGACTTTGTTGTCGCGTTTGAAACCAACAAGCCCGAGGACTTCCTAGACTTGGTGCAGGGCCTGCGCGAGACAAAGTCCAGCTTGTTCACGCAGCGCGATACGCCGATCTTCACCTGCACGCAGCAGGACACAGACACAATGCTGGCACATTTAAGCGGCGTTTGAGCCAGCTTGGAGCAATAAGACAACTGGCGGACAGCGCCGGAAAGACCGAGATCACTATGGCAGTAAGCGTTTTAATCCCGACTCCGCTCAGGGGGCTGACGGCGGGCAAAGACACGGTAGAAGCCCAGCCGGGCACGGTCAATGCCCTGGTGGAGCAGCTGGAAACCGACTATCCCGGCATGGGCGCGCGCCTCAAGGGCGACGATGGCATGCTGCGTCGGTTTATTAACATCTATGTCAACGACGAGGACGTGCGCTTTTTGCAGGGCGCGGAGACGGCGCTCAAGGATGGCGACCAGGTGTCCATTGTCCCGGCCATCGCGGGCGGCCTGAACACTCATTTGGATTACACAGGCGGGGGTGCGCGCTGATGGCTGTGGAACGCTTTAACTTAACCTTTTCTAAGCAGATGAGCAATCAGCCGGTTATCTACAATCTGGGCCGCAAGTACAAGCTGGTGACCGTGATTGAGCGGGCGAACGTGTCCGAGGAGGCCGGGTGGATGCAGATTGCCTTCAACGGCGACCCGGACGAAATCCAGCGCGCCATTGCCGACATCAACACGATGGGCATCTTTGTCACGCCCGTGGAGCTTGCCATGCTGGGGTAGTTCGCACCCGGTGCCAGCGCCAAGCGCCCGGCCTTTTCTCTTGTTCAGAGAGGAGGCCGGGCGCTTT
>JAABUU010006299.1_pt1 | contig 12807 bp, 11 predicted proteins | sample 5559301 | NCBI WGS metagenome assembly JAABUU01 (sample SAMN10711884, study PRJNA513360) | rock metagenome | isolation source: Antarctica rocks | place: Antarctica: Victoria Land, Richard Nunatak white
CGGCGGGGAGCGGGGCGAGCACGGTGGAGGTGCGCGTGAACGGGGCGCTAGTCTACCAGACCACAACGGCGAGCCTGACCACCGCGGGAGCGCAGACCCTCCAGATTGGCTGTAGCACGGCGAGCCAGCCCTTCACCCTCTTCGCTGACAACATCACGATTGCGTGACGTGCGCTAACCACCATAGAAGCTAATCACCAGACAGGGCAAAACCTCTCGCGGTAGCATCGACATGTGACGACTCGATGCTACCGCGAGAGGTTTTGTGTTGTCAGTCACCCCTGTTCGAGGGACGTATGTCGACCGATGCGGCGTCCCGGTTATAGTGCGTTAGTGCGCGACGACGATACGCACCATATCGAAGGAGTAGTACCGGTGCAGCCAGTTGTAGTACGCCTTGACAAGGACACGGTAGACACCGGGACGCGCGTAGCTATGTGTGACGGTCCATCCAGTAACATGTGTCCCATCACCAAACTCCCATTCCAGAGCATGGCGTAGGGACTGGGCGGGCAGCACGGACCGGAGCAACGTGCGGCTCTCGGTGAGGTGAACCGCCGCGTGAGCGCGGTACGCGCTGGGGAATGAGAACTGCACATAGGTGCGTACGGCAGCCTCTGTCCACCGCCGCGGAGGAGGAGAGAGCACGGCCTGCCGCCCGTTCGCAAAGGCGGTCGGCTTGCCGTCGATAGTGCATGCCTGTGTTTCACGCGGAGCCAGCGTGACCAACAGTGGCGGGACAAGCAATAAAGCAAAGGGTAGCGCTCGTTTCATGTTCATCTCCTGCACAGTACACAGTGGGTACATCGAGCTTGACCAGCAGCAGACCGACACGGTGGCGCGATCACGATAAAGATGCGCTCTAAATGGTGACGGCGCGTAGGCGCTGTTCTACGCATAGGGACAGCATACAGGGTCACGCTTCCTTCTCTCTTCACAACAGATAAGGGGGATGGCGTATCCGTAGCGCGCGAGGGCAATAACAGTTCGATCTCCGCCCAGTGCGCACCGGTCAATTGCACCGGCTTCATGCAGGTACAGTAGTCCAAACGTCTTCAGTTTCTCTTCATTCGTGACACGGAGCCTGGGACTAATTGGTCTCATTCAACAGTACTACGGGTGCACCACAAGCAAGTTCCCTTGTGCGGCGCGGCAGCCAACTGGCACGGCCGCTGTGCGCGTGCTGGGAACTTTGCTGTGGCGCACCCCAGTACTATTACCCCCTGTTGAACCCACTCTGCTGTTTGGTAGAATAGGACTTGTTGCCTGACCTTGTCTATCTAACGCATCAATAGATAAGTAATCAAGTCATTAATGCAACTACAGCCCAGCCCTACTTGTGGGGCGCCTATGCTAGGAAAGTGTGCACTGATGGGAAAGACGCTGCTAGGGATAGTCGCGGTGAGCGCGACAGTCCTTCTAAACTCGCTTGGCGCCCGCGCCATAGCGCAGGCTCCGCCCGGATGGCAGGCGGCTACGAGGATTACCGTGAAACGGAGTTTGTTAACTCACGCGCTGTCAACGGGCGCGCCAGGGGTGACGATCGCCTGCCCCGCCGGCGGCGCTGCTCCAACTACCGTCACCCCTGGCGGCAACGAGACCTTCACCGCCAGCGTACAAGCGACCCAGGCCATGCCCGCCCTGGTCTCCTTTGAGGTCTACGACGCGGCCAACATCAAGCTGGCGCAGACCGGCGTCGGGCCGCTCACCTTGACGGCCAATACGCCACAAAGCGTGACGGGACACATGACGATCCCCGCCGGTGCGGCGAGCGGACGCTACACCGTTCGCGCGCAAGTGTACGGTCCCAACTGGACGCCCTTCTACGTGGCCCATTGGGCCTGCTCCTCCTTCACTATCGCCTCGGCGGCCAGTCCAACCGGCACAGCGCCCGCTGTCCCCTCCGCGACCGCGACGGACGGCGCGCCACCGGCAACGGCTCCAGCGCTGCCGCCCACGGCGACGGCTCCGGCTCGAGAATTGACGGGGAATGGGGCGCAGGCCAGCAAGGGGGTGGTCTGGAATCAGGTCTACGACATGTGGTGCGGTGGGATATTAGCCAATTGCAATTGGGCGGGCATTCAGGGGGATCTGGCGGATATGTCCGCGGCCGGCATCGTGTGGGCCAGGACCGATTTCCACCAGGATGTGCCGTTCAGCTTCTACGACCAACTCCTGCAATCGGCGCGCGCCCACAACGTCACGCTGTTGTTCATCGTCGAGAAGAGCGACCCGGCGGGCGACCTGGGAACGTCGGCGCAACAGGCGACCTACCAGTCATGGTTGGCCCAGGCGGTCAATCGGTACAAGCAGGACGTCTCGTACTGGGAGATCCAGAACGAGGAGAATCTCAGCAACTTCTGGAACATCGACTCAAACGGCGCCGCTACCGCCTATGCCGCGTCCGTGCAGAACTACGTCACCGACTTGCGGGAAAGCTACCAGACCATCAAGGCTAACGACCCGACCGCCCAGGTTCTCCTGGGGGGGATGTCTGAATGGACGATGGAGCAGTACGTCGATCAACTTATCGCGGACAACGCCTACCTCTACTTCGATATCGTCGCGTTCCACCCCTATGGCAGCGACCCGAATGGCGTCATAAGCAGGTTGAACTCGCTCAAAGCCAAGATGGCGGCGCAGTCCGGTTGGGCCGCAAAGCCTATCTGGATCACAGAGGTTGGCTTCAACTGTTACTCGTCAGCCACAACCTTGCCAGGAACATCCTGTCCCGAGAGCTTTAAAGCGCAGAACCTGACCGCGACGATGCAGCAATTGCGCAGCGATGGCATCACTACCCCTATCTTTTGGTACAACATGCACGACGGAGGCTCGGCAAACTACAGCGGATACGGACTTGTCTACAAAGACATGAGCACGTTACAGACGACGTACGAACCCTCCTTCTATGCCTACCAGAGCATTGCCGGCGCGCCTGCGTCGTCCGGATCACCGACAGCCGCCCCCGTGCCAGGGGGACCGACGGCGACCCCGACGACGCCACCCACAACGACGGTCCCGCCCGTGATGTCCATCGCTTGCCCCGTCAATGGTGCGGCCCCCGCAACGATCGCGCCCGGTGGCAACGAGGTATTCACGGCCAACGTGCAGTCGAACCAAGCTCTCAACGGCGCCCTGGTCTCCTTTGAGGTCTACGACGCGGCCAACATCAAGCTGGCGCAGACCGGCGCCGGGCCGCTCACCTTGACGGCCAATACGTCACAGAGCGTGACGGGACACATGACGATCCCCGCCGGTGCGGCGAGCGGACGCTACACCGTTCGCGCGCAAGTGTACGGTCCCAACTGGACGCCCTTCTACGTGGCCCATTGGGCCTGCTCCTCCTTCACTATCGCCTCGGCGGCCAGTCCAACCAGCACGGCGCCTGCTATCCCCTCCGCGACCGTGACGGACGGCGCGCCACCGGCAACGGCTCCGGCTCCGACAACAACAGGAACAGCGAACCCTGGTCATACGATTAAGAACGTGTTCTTAATCGTGCTCGAGAACCACAACTGGTCCGCCATTAAGGGCAACCCGTCGGCGCCCTATATCAACGACACGCTCCTGCCCTTAGCAGCCCATGCCGAGAATTACATGAACCCACCCGGAAACCACCCCAGCCTGCCCAACTACCTGTGGCTCGAAGCCGGGACGAACTTCGGCATCACCGACGACAACGATCCTTACAGCAACCATCAGAGCGCCTCGGCGCACTTGACCACACTGCTCACACATGCAGGCATCTCCTGGAAGACGTATCAGGAGAATATCGCCGGGACGCAGTGCCCGCTCACGGCGAGTTACCCCTATGCGCCCAAGCACAACCCGTTCGTCTATTTCGACGACGTGACAGGCGGCAACAACACGAACTCGGCCACCTGCATCGCGCATGTGCGCCCCTATACGGAGCTGACGACGGACCTACAGCGTGGCACGGTGGCGCGCTATAACTTCATCACGCCGAACCTGTGCGACGATGGCCACGACTGGTGCGCCCCCTACAATGACCCGGTCAAGCAGACTGATACCTGGCTCTCCCAGGCCGTGCCGGCGATCCTGCGCTCACAGGCGTACCAGGATGGGGGGGCGCTATTCATCACATGGGACGAGGGCGAGGGGGGTAGCGATGGCCCGATCGGTATGATCGCACTCTCACCCTATGCCAAACATGGCTACGCGAATGCTATTCTCTACACGCACAGTTCGACGCTACGTACGATCGAAGAGATCTTTGGGGTGGGTCCGATGCTGGGTGGCGCGGCCAACGCCACCGATCTGCGCGACCTCTTCACGTCTTTCCCCTAGCGTTCCCCGGCTATAGAGTAGAGGGCGACGCCGTTCACAGTGCGAAACGGATTGTCAAGAGCGTGATCGGAGGACGGTCGCGCTCTTGACAATCCGTTTCGCTATTTCTTTCCGGCTGAAGGTTTTCCTGACCGTACAGCCAGCAGCCGCTCCATGAGCCCGACGTGGGTTGTATCACAGGTGTTTTGGAGGCAGCCCAGTCGAAAAGCGGTCTGAATGGTACGCAGCAACGCGTAGTGGTTGTAGGGCGCGCTATCCCGTATATGCCGTGGCCCGTAACTGGTGATGACGATGGTGGCGACATGGCCACCGCCCGGATTGGCATTGCAGCACCCCGCGACGCTACCCGAACTGATGAGGTTGTGGTCATTCTCGTCCCAGGTAATAAAGATGGCGTTGTACCCCCTGGCCCACACGCGTGAGGTGAGGATCGTGCGGACCAGGTATCCCACGTAGGCGTCGCTCTGTTCGACGAGATTCTGGTCGTTGGCATCCCCGGCCCTTTGGGGGAGCGGACATGTCGGCCACTCGCCATGCATGTCGTGGCACATGTCGGGAGCGATGAAGCTAAAGTTGGGAAGCCGCCCGTTCTGTACATCCGGCACGAGTTGGGTGTCGGGCACGATGTTGCGCCGTTCGGCGGCGTTATATTGCACATGGGCAAAGTTGAGGAAGGGGTCGTGCTTGGACGCGTACAACTGCCATTGTTTGCTGGGATAGAACCCGCCCGTGTAACCGACATAGGGAAGCGATCCCTGATACGACTTCCACGTCAGATGCGCGGCCTCGAGCTGATCGACCAGACTGAGCGCGTTGATGGTGTGGGGCACACCGTTCCAGGTCGAGGTGTATGCCGCGTCATCCGTGATGCCGAAGGAGCTGCCGCCAATGAGCGCCACGTAGTTGGGCTCGCTCGGATGGATCACACTGTAATAGTTGGTGGCAAGTCCGTAGGCGCGCGCCAACTCGTTGAGGCGCCGGGCGTGAGGGTTTCCAATGATCTCGTCGTAGCCGCGATTCTCCAGTACGATCACGAGAATATGCTGGTAGTGGGGCACACGCTCTACCCGCGCTGGAGCCGCTCCCCGGTGCGTCGAGGCAACGGGAGGCGAGGAGGTAACGGAGGGTGCGAAGGCGACAAAAGATAGTAGCGAGGCGGCGGCGAGGGCAAGCATCGTTATAGACCCGGTTATCCGCGTCAGTCGCATCAATGTCCTCCTTCATGTAGCACGAAGGCGCCTATTCCATCGACCGTGTCCCGGTCGCGTCCAACAACTCCATGGGCCACGGCGTTGTCCGACGGAAACGGGCTGGTCAGGGCCTTGATCCACGTCATGCAGCAGACGCGCCATAGCTCGGCCACCGTCCGTATCCCCATCAAGATTGGCGCGCGTCCCTGGCTCGACTGCGCGGGGCCGTCGTTGGCGCGCTCATCGTGTCGCCCGTTCCCGGCGTCAGGATCTAGTTCGTGCGGGCCTTGGTTCGGCATGCACGGGAAAGGGATCTCCCATCCCGCCGCTCTGCTCTTCAAGCCAAGCGACCGCCGCGCGCAACGACATCACGCGCGCCGCGTCGTCCGATTGGATGTGTTCGATCACTATCCGTGCTTCATCGCTGTCGGAGCGCCAATACCGGATCAGGAACGAATTGTAGTATTTAGCCATTCACGCCTCCCGATTTGCTGTGCGCGGCGTACGACCATAATCGTAGACGGGCCATCTTCCCTGGTTCTTACCAGAAACTTCGCGCCATCGTGCTGCGGGCTCGCCAGCCAACGAAGGCAACACATGGGGGCAGCATACTTGGTTCAACCACATGAGCCCGCGCTGCCGTAGGGGCTTCGCGCGCCGTGAGCAAGGATAAGCGTCAAACGGCTAGCGACCGCACAACCTCACGGCCGTCCGCGCCCGCTCAGAGCAATCGTGTGGGGGCTGGTGGCGGTATTATCGATGACGATTAGGCTTGCGCGACGTGCGCCGGCGCCCCTGGGCGTAAAGTCGACGCTGATCGTGCATCCGGCATCAACGTTTATCGTGTGTCTCGCACACGTATCCCTCTCGGCAAAATCACGGCGGTTCGTCCCGCCGATAGCGACGTTCGTCACCTTGAGGCGCGGCGGACCGAGGTTGACAATGCGCACGGTTTGCGTGCGGCCAGTGGCCCGTATAGCGCGCGGGCCGAAGACCACCTCATTGGCATTAAACAGGGCGACCGGTAGCGATAGCGCCTGCATGAGCGGATCGATCCCTGGAACGTGGACCTGGGCCGTGACGAGGCGCCCCTTATTCCGTGCGACAAGCTTATACAGCGTGCTATGCGCGGGTAGACGGAGCACACGAGTTCCCTGCGTGCGTACCGGCGTGCCGTTGAGCGTCACCTGTGTCGCGTTGCGTGTGCTCCAACTCAACGCGGCGCTTTGCCCCCTCCCTCCCTGCGCCGGTTCCAGCACAAAACGGGCGATAGAGGGCATGCGCGCGATGCCGCCGCGCGATGTCTTGTGTGTCGCGATGAGCGCCGCGGCCGCGCTAGTCGGCGCGGTCGGCAGGTTGACCACATGGAAGGCCAGGAGCGCTTCAACTCCGATAAGAAGGACAGGGGCCATGGCCCAGACGAGGACACGACGCACTGCGGCCGGCCGCACGGAGCGCATCGACGCCGACGCGCTACCGCGCGGCGTCCAGAGCATCACCTCGGGCAGTCCCACATGCGCCACGCCGTCCGCATCCACCGTCAGATCGACGGTGGCGGCCGCGTACGCATCCGCTGCCTCTTCCACCGTCACCACCACCGTGAAAGGATAGTGCTCCTCCCTCAGCGCGGCGCCGGTGTCTAGATGTACGGTCAGCGGGATGGCTGTGGTGGCCTCCGGGGAGAGCGCGGTATAGGTTGTAGGTAGGTCGTACCGCTGGTTCAGGAGGTTGGTAATGCCGACGTGATAGTGGCCGGCGGCATCACCGGTGTTGTGTATCGTGAGAACAAACTCTAGCTGATGGCCTGACGCCTCCGACGACGCCGGGGGCGTCACTGTGAGGTGAATCTTCGGCTCTATTGACGTGGGCATCCTTCTCTCGATCTCCCATCCTGAATGTGCCAGCGCCGCCACGCCGCAATCTGGTCTCCCCCGATCGCGGCGCCGGCCCTACATGCTGACGTTTCTCCCGATAACACGCGCCGTCTCAGGCGGTGTCGGCAAGGGAATTCTCACCGTCGCACCGCCTGAGATGCCGTGCCCCGTGAGGTACGGCGTGAGCGCCTGCGCCGCATCACCGACACACATGAACTGACCGACCTCAAGCGTGACGTTGTCGGCTGGATCATCCTCCGATATGACGCGATAGAGCGCACGGTGCTGGCACTCTACCCCCAGGAAGCGCAAGGCCACCGTTGCAAGGTCGGGGCGTCCGAGCGCACCGAACCGCTCAACCGCCGCGATGTACGCGCTGATGAAAGCCGTTTCCAGATGGTCGAGCACCCACAGATAGGTTCCGACGTGGCTGGTAAACCCCAAACTTTCGAAGGCCGAGGCAGGGAAGTAGAATGCACGGAAGGGCGACGTGGCGCCGACCGTAGCCAGGATGCGCGCGTGCTTCTGCTCCTGATCAAGGGCAGCCTGCAAATAGGCGACGTTTCCTGGGTTGCCATCAGGGGATACCCTGTTGGGGTCGCCCGACGAGCCGGCTACTTTGCTGCTGATGGTGATAGCTCGTGACGTCAGTCCAGTGTAATAGAAGGTCACCGCCATTTGTTCGGCGATCAACGCCGTGTTGAGGATATCCTGTACGCTCTCGGCACAGGTATCGGTGTGACTGGCCGCTGCGATCTCCAGCGGCGGCGCGCCGGTCACCAGTAGCCCCGCGCCGGCCATCGCGGCCGCAGCTAGGAATTGACGCCGGTCTGGCACGCCCGACATGCTCGTTCCATTGCGTATTGTACTGTCCATGGACGACGGCTCCCTACTAAACCTTGAACGTATGCACAAGCCGCGTCCCGTGCCGGCCAATCACCCGCGCTGTTTGCGCTGCCGTCGGAACCGCAACCGGGCGTGGTGCGCCACTGGCGAACAGGAATCGCGTGCCGTCGACAAACGGCTGTATCGCGTCGACTACCTCGGCGACCACCGCATAGGGAGCGGTCTCGAGGGTGCGGCTATTTGCCGGAGTGATGTTGGCGATGACGCGCCCCAGCGTACGATGCTCGGACTCGACGCCCATAATTGCTGCCGCCGTCGCCGCCAGATCGGGGCGCCCCCCGTGTATGAATTGCGTTGCCGCCGCGATATAGGCGCCCACGCAGACCGTTTCGAGCATGTCGAGCGTGCCCAGGAAGCTCGCGCGGTTCATCGTGCTGCCCAGGAGTGTGAAGATCGAGGGGGGGAAGTAGAAGGAGCGCATGGACGATGTAGCCCCCATCTCGAAAAGGATCGCCGCGTGCTTCACCTCGGCATCGAGGGCGGCTTGCAAATAGCGTACCTGCGCGGGGTTGCCTCCCGGCGGGAGTCCGGGATTGATGGGATCGCCCGACGGGCCGCTCAACCTGTTATCGCGCATCACGGAGGGGCTTGTGAGCCCTGTGTAGTATAGGGTAATCATCAGGCGCTCCATGAGGAGCAGCGTATCGACGGCCTCGCGGAGCTCCGCCGTGAGGGCCGAGGGGATGACTTTGGCCACATGTCCCCCTTCACTTCGCGCGTTGTCTATGGCGAACCCTGCGCTCACCATCGCCATCCTCTTGCTGCGGATCGTGTCATTCATGCTGGTATCGCCCGTCGCTACCATAGTGTCACCTCTATCAAAGGAGTGCAGGTATGCCGGATTGATGCTCCCGCTCCGGCATCCCGCTTGGAGGACTCGGTCTTCAGTGGATTTGATATGCGTGCGTATGAGGGCGGCAGGAGGTAATGATAGATGGGCCGTCTTCCCTGGCTCTTACCAGAAACTTCACGCCGTCGCCGTCCAGGCTGTCGCCCCTCCCCCGGCCGGCCCTCAGCTCACCGAGGAGGCATGCGCCATCTCGGCCGATGTGACGCGCGCCAAGCGGCCACTGAGGATGTCCTGGTAGAGCTTCTGGATATGCGGCTCCGGCTTGACCTCCAGTTCACACTGCAGCGCGCTACACAACTGCTGATACTGACGGAGCGCCAGGGTACGATAGCCGGCCTGCGCCAGGAGACGGATCAGCGCTCCGTGCGCCTCCTCGTGCAGCGGATCGCTCGTCACGACCTGCTGCAGCGCCTCGATCGCCGCCTCGAGGTCGCCCTGTTGCTCGCGCAGGGCGGCCAGGTTCGCCAGGAGGGTGATGTAGAGCGCCTGGAGTTCCGCGCGGGGTTTGAGGGCCCAATCCTCGTACCGGTCCTCGGGCGCCAGGTCGCCCGTGTACAGGCCCAACGCCGCCTCATAGGCGTCCGGGTCCTGGGCCAGGCGCGCGTGCCGCGCAGCGGCGCGAAAGGACTCCACGTCGATCCACAGCGCGCCCGGCGGGTTCAGGATGATGAACTCGTGGTGCAAGTGCAGATAGGAGGAGGCCCTGTTGCGGGGCAGATGGGGTTCGAAAATGTGCCGCGCGGCATACAGCGCCTTGTGCAGATTGTTGGCCGCAGCGTGGGGCTCCATCTCCGGCCACAGCAGGTCCATGACGTGCTCACGGTGCAGACGGTGCTTGGGCGCTAGCGCCAGGAGCTTGATCAAGCTCTTCACCCGACGCAAACGCCACTCGCCGTCGGCGATAGCTCTCGCGCCGACCGACACGGAAAACCCACCGAGGAGATCGATAGATAGTTGCGTCGCAGTCGTATCACCCCTCTGTCCTTCGTGCTGCATAATGCCATCCTTAAGTTCTCAACAACAATGGGCTGAAATTACATTACCTTCCGCCAGCACGGCGCCCGCGCACCATCCGTGGGATCGCTCGTCCAGGGTTCCTCCCGACCCGACGCGCTAGACCCATGATACGGATGATTGACAGTCGCGATAGAGAGATCGGCGGCGTAGCCGTCTGCACCCTGGGTGGGCTGTGATCCACAGGGGGCTTACGAACCCTCAACGCGTTATGACGGTGACATCTGCCATCGGCACACTACAATGATGTGCGGCGTCCGCGTACCGATGGGGTATGAAGGAAAGCTCTCCATGCCCAACAGGTACGCCTGGGAGGCAGGGGCACGAAACCCGCAGCGCCGCGACGTATGTAACGTGTTAGCTCTAATGATTACCAAAGACGTCACCTTTTGTCGTCGTCATAATGGTGGGTTTTTCCCTACCTTCATTGAAGTACCGCAAATGAACTAGAGAGCGGCACGCTACCCTGTCGCCGCGCCACGGTCCCGTCCTCCATAGGCGATAGCACTGCATCAGGTCAACGCGAAGACGAAAAACATAGCGCAAATTGGGTAGTTGAAAACCCCTTACTTAGGGGATGAATAGGTGGGCTATGAAGTGCGATTATGATAGTCAACTCTAAGCAAGGACAATGATAAGGACAGTGATTATGCAAAGCCAACCGTCTGTGTTAGTTGCGCAGCGTATATCAAGAGATCCTCTATGCGTTCTTGTACCCTCTATCGCACAGGCGGGCGACGGGGTCATCATAACCGAAGTCACATCCATCAATCCGCTCGACTTGCGTATTGTATACACCAACGAAGCATTCAGCTGCATGACAGGGTATACGCTCAAGGAGGTCGTGGGGAAGACGCCATGCCTCTTGCAGGGGCCGGATTCTGATGCCGCCTCGTGGCGTCGCGTTCATGACGCACTGTTACAACACCGTCGGACCACCGTCGAGATCCTCAATTATCGAAAAGATGGGGCGACCTTCTGGGTGGAGTATACGTCCGCACCCGTAGATGATGTATATGGGACGTATAAGTATGTCGTCTTTATCCAGCGTGACGTGAGTGGGCGCAAGAATCTCGAAGATGCGCTACACGAGAGCGAGGAACGTTTTCGCACGATAATCGAAAACGCGCCTATCGGCCTGTGCGTCACCGATAAGTACGGCATCGTGGAGACCGTCAATAGCGCGTACTGTACGCTCTGTGGTTACGCGGTTGCAGATTTGCGCGGACGGCACATCGCAAGGACTGTTCCCGCTTGGGTGCGTGGAGATGTCCTGGCGCACGATATCGCAAATTTCGCGACGGGGACCAGCCTACAGGAAGAGTGGAATGTCGTTAAAAAAGGTTTGCAGCGCGTCAGCGTCCTGGCCACGTCGATGCTGATCGTCGGATCGGATGGTGAGCCCAATGTCGTGTCGTTCATCGTCGATATGACTCCCTACAAAGAGAGAGAGCAACATTTGGCGCGGTTAGCCAACTATGACGCGCTCACCGGCCTTCCCAACCGTCTGCTATTAACGGACCGTTTAGCGCAGACCCTATTACAGGCCCGCCGGCAGGAGCAGAAGGTCGCGCTGCTCTTCCTCGATCTTGACGGTTTCAAGAGGGTAAACGATGTCCTGGGTCATCAGGGGGGCGACTTGCTGCTGCAGAATACCGCGCGCCGCCTGCGGGAATGTACACGCGCGACCGACACGGTTTCACGGTTGGCCGGAGATGAGTTCATCATCATTCTTCCCCGCATCGGATCGGCTAGCAACGCCGAGGTTATAGTGAGGAAGATTCTCGACGGGTTAGTTAGCGAGTTCGCCGGCGTCGACGAACCCGTGACCGGGAGTATTGGTATCGCCATCTATCCCCGCGATGGGCAGACGGTCGAGACCCTTATTGAGAGTGCGGACAAGGCCATGTATCAAGCGAAGCGCCAGGGCAAAAACAGGTTTGCTTGGCACTGATGGGGTACGACATTCGTGTTTGGCGGAAGCAAGCGCTCGCTGATGAGCCACGCGTATCTATGACCTAGGAGCGCTTGAGATTCATCTTGTCGAGCGCCGTGGCGACCTTCCGGGCCCGATCGACGGCGTCGCCGGTCGCCAGGCTGTGCGAGAAGTAGAGCTGTGGATGTTCGGCCGTTTCCTGATTGTAGAGGCAGTGGACCACGAAGCCCGCGTCGCGCAGCTCCTCTAAATTATAGCATAATTGTGGCATCGGGAGGCCCAAACCAAGCAATTAGTGCGACAGAAATTATTTATTAATTGCGTTTATGTTACACGTAGAATTACGGTTGCGGGTTCGTATGGGCCAATTGCGAGATGTTCAGCCGGATGAGCTGCATCATTCCCATTTAGTGCAGAAAATTGTGGCGCTAAAGCGAATTTAAATGCGATTGCCCTAGCCCAGACCCGACGCGGCGGCGCGGAGGGGTGAGGCGAGCAGCGGCGATGTGGCGACGACGAGGCCACCGGCGATACTCCCCACCAGGGCAAGCGCACGGCGACGGCGGATGGGAGCATTTACGTTCGACATGTCCTCTATCCTCCTCTAGACTCCTACTACAGGCAAACGTGGTGCGAATGAGTCAAGTTTACGCGACGAGTTTGGCCTGGTCAATCCAGCGGTCGATGGATTCCTCGACGTGATCGAAGGAGGGGCGTAGCTCAGGGTCGC
>JAABUU010006300.1_pt1 | contig 12803 bp, 18 predicted proteins | sample 5559301 | NCBI WGS metagenome assembly JAABUU01 (sample SAMN10711884, study PRJNA513360) | rock metagenome | isolation source: Antarctica rocks | place: Antarctica: Victoria Land, Richard Nunatak white
GGAAATCCCTTCAGGTGCATCCAGTGCTCTGGAAGCAGAGACATTGGCAGGGCAAAGATGCCAGGCAAAACAGGCATCAACAGCAGAAACACCAGCCTCACGTGCATGCTAATCATCAGTGCCTAATTCTAGGCAAAAAGCCCTGCGTCGCTCTGACTCTCCTGTGCACAGACATGCCACAGTACTGGGCTTATGAGCAGCAAAGTGAGAGTGACTTTTGGCTCTCTGCCCAGATTTAGGCACCAACAATGCGCATCCTTGAGCAGCACAAGTGATGCTATCCCTGCTGCCTGTGTTGCATAGCATCTCTGTGCAGCCACGCAATGGGGATAGGTAGTTATGTTCGCAGCAAGTCCATATAGAGGTAGCTATGTCCGCAGCAAGTCCATACAGAAGTAGCTATGTCCGCAGCAAGTCCAAACCAGCTGAGTTATTGAATTCAGAATGGGCAATTGAGCCAACACTGAGCCATGTACTGTCACTGCTGTGCATGACGCTAGCAATCTCTGCTGTCCCCTCACACGTTTGACCACAAATAAGATGCAGCTAGTCAGTCTTGTGCAAATCATAGAAGGGTACCGACACAAATTGGGTAGCCAAATAGCTTGCTGCACAAACAGGCTTCCCTGGGTGGTGTATGCAACAACCCGGGAAACTTAGTGGAAAATACAAGCACTCACAATTGCAGTTTGCTTGAGTACTGCTGCTACAAACAAATGCTCAATCCAGAGGCCAGGCCACAGGATGATTTGGAAGACAGGACACAATGCATACCTCTGCAATCTTTCAAAGACTGACAGCTTATGCCCACTCTCTGTCCTAGACACAGATCGGTCAAGGCCAGACAGCCGGCCCTCCAATCCTGACCCCTGCTTGGGCAGAGCATCAGCGTCTGACCCCTTCTTGTCCAAGACAGCCTCTCGCTTGGCTGTCTCGGTGCCACCCTTGTCACGCTCTGCTCCTGAGGTGTGCCTCTCAGGAGGCTTGTACGAGATGGGCGCATGCTTACGCTTCCTCTCTGCATGCACGCATTCCCAGGCTTGCTCTCTGAACATGCACAGTGTTGCTGACAGGCAGTCTGCACCCACCCTAGTACCAACATGCCTAGAGCATTGTCATGTGACTTAGTTAAGTCAGTGGTGTCCTTTTCTGCCTGACAGCTGTGAAGTGTTCTGGCTGCAAGCCCTGTGCCAAAACCCTAGCAGCTTGCCCACACTGGTTTCAGTGTTGCAAGACTCTGTCTGGACAGTCATCATGACCCAACATATGAGACAGGTGCAGCACATTGTTGCAAGGCATCATGACACAACATACGAGACAGGTGCAGCACATTGTTGCAAGGCATAACGTGATGCAGGATCATCAGTCGACAAGTGCTGTACAGGCACGGTACAGGCAACTACAGCACATAACAACTGGGCTACAAATACCCCTGAAGAAGATAACAGCCTTACCAGTTGGACCACTGCCGTTTGCCTGTGTCTTCTCCCTTTGCTTGTCCTTGTCCTTTGCCTTTTCCCGTTCCTTCTCTTTCTGTGACGCACTTTTGTGATCGGTCCTGGGCGCCTTCCTGTCCACCTGAGCTGACTCATCAACCTCACGCTCTCGCTTTCGTACTGACCCATGTGGAGCTGACTCATCCTTTGCTGCCTTGCTGGTGCTGACATGTCTGTCTCTATGAGATCTGCTGCTTTCGCTAGGCTTGCCATCTGAAGCCTTGCTCTCAGCTTTGCCTTGTTGCTTGGCAGCAGCAAGTTCATTATCATTGAATGGCTCATCATACTGCACCATTTCAACATCTTCTGCTGCTGTTGCAGCTTTTGCCTTGCTGGCATCTATTTCAGCAGCTGCCAAGGATGTTGCCTCATCAGCTGCCTTGTTGACTGCTGTTGTTGACGCTGCCTCAGGCTCTGAGACATCCGGCATTCTTGGAGTGGGTGCCTTACGTGCAGGCTCTACATCCATTGCAACAGGTACTGCATCATCTTGAGCTGAGCCCGTATCAGGAATCTGAGATTGAGCAGTGGCAGCAGCAGCATCAGATGCTGCTTCTGCCACATCAGGTTCGGGCAGCATTGGTGCATCTGTACTGGTGGTTGCAGCTGTTGCTGGCGCTTCTGCCTTAAGAACAGGTTCTGATGCAGGCAGAGTTCCTGTCTGATCTGCTCCTGACTCTTCCGCAACCATAGGGCCCTCAGCACTTTCCTTATGTGCCTTTGCATGCCGGCTTTTTCTGGTGCTGGCAGCTGGACCGGACTCTGTAGTGGTGTCCGGTGCAGCCTTGTCAATTTTGCCCGCAGAGCCTACGCTGTGTTCTGCTACTTGCTGGCCTGCAGCTGATGGTGCAGAATGCTGGCTTTTGCTGCTGGCTTTAGGGCTGTCAGCTGTGACAGGCTCAACCTCTGCAGGTCCAGCTGTATCCTGCACTGCGCTGTCAGAGACTTTGCCTGTGTCTTCATCAACTGGATTTGCACCAGATTCAACAATGTCCTCGGCTGCAGCCTCAACTTCCTTAGGGGCTCCAGGACGCAAAGAGGCATCCTTTTCTGATGCTTCAATGGTATCCTTCGCCTCCTCGTCATTGCCGTCAGCCTGCGATCCAACTGAGCATTAACGCGACATCACTGTGCTATGCGACCCCACCATGTGACATGAAAGGTGCGCCAGACTCAGAATTGATAGCAGGGTCACTCAACAACGATTCACCTTGCTGGCCTCGAACTGCTTCAGCCTTTCTATCAACTCCGCTTTCTTGCCTCCCACGAGAAGATTCCGTTTCTTGCATTCTTCTTTCAGATCAACTACCCTTAGGTCTTCGAAGTCCTCTGGCATACCGCCTGAGTCAAGCCAACTTTGCAAAGATCACAAAAGGGTGAACCTCGTGCTGCTTACTATGGCAGAGCGTGATCACAGCAGTACATGCAGGAGGCACATTGAACTCAAAACACAACTTCGCAAGAGCATGCTATACTCGCTATCCGTCTTCGAATTGGCTCAAGCTCAAGCAACGAGGACTGCCCACGCAAACCCTACATAGGGCGCATAGGGCAAGAACAGACTTGCCATCTCCTGTCGGAGTAGCTTTCGCTTGACCAGCGTTTGAGCAGCGCCGCTGCTTTGCAACAGCACTTCGCCGCTCGCTATCTTCAGAACTGCCAACTGCATCTGCTGCCTCAAAGTTATTGTCGTCTGCAATAAACACTTGCCAGAATGAGGATCATGATAAAGGGAGGGGTGTGGAAGAACACGGAGGTGCTTCCTCGGCACTTCTTTATGTAGTCCAGCCCCTTCTTTGTTGATGTGCAACGTACATCTGTTCATGAAGCTGTTTGGCACATGTGACTGTGCATCTCTGCAGGATGAGATCCTGAAGGCTGCAGTCATGAAGTACGGTCTAAATCAGTGGGCCCGCATATCGTCTCTGCTTGTCAGGAAATCTGCAAAACAGTGCAAAGCTCGATGGTATGAGTGGTTAGACCCCAACATTCGCAAAACCGAGTGGACAAGGGACGAAGATGAGAAGCTGCTGCATTTAGCCAAACTTATGCCTACTCAGTGGAGAACCATTGCTCCCATTGTTGGGCGAACCCCAGCGCAATGCTTGGAGCGCTACGAGAAGCTCCTGTAAGCTTGTATCCTACTACCTGCAAGAAACCCACTGTCACCATGGCCTGCAGCAGCATAACTGAATATCTACTTCACTGCAGTGACGCAGCAGCAGCCAAGGACGACAACTATGATCCTGCGGATGATCCAAGGCGGTTGCGCCCTGGGGAGATTGATCCCAACCCTGAAGCCAAGCCAGCTAGGCCAGACCCCATTGACATGGATGAGGATGAGAAAGAAATGCTGTCTGAAGCACGTGCACGCCTGGCGAACACCAGGTGATCAGCTTGTCGGCACTGACAGCCTATGCTTGCCAATGGCCGCTATATAGCGAGAACTATATGCAGCACCCCACATGTTCTCCACAGCAAGTCATCTGCTCCAGGGTGCCGTCACTGCAGCTGACTGCATGTTGATTGCTGCATGTCCAATATTTTGAACACTGTGCAGCTCAAGGTACATTGCAACAGGCATAATCTTGCTGATGATGCTCTGTTTGTACATTTGCAGGGCAAAGAAAGCAAAGCGCACAGTGTTGCTGACGATGCTCTGTTTGTATACTTGCAGGGGAAAGAAAGCAAAGCGTAAGTCCCGTGAGAAGCAGCTTGAAGAAGCCCGCCGCCTAGCCAGCTTGCAGAAGAAGCGAGAGCTGCAAGCGGCAGGCATTGAGCTCCGCCAGAAAGGCTCCCGGCGGCGCGGCATCAATTACAATGAGGAGGTAGCTTTTGAGAAGAAGCCAGCCATTGGATTTTTTGACACGGCTGACGAGAATCAGCGATCAAAGGAAGTTGGCGAGGAGTTCAGGCCACAGACACTGGAGCAATTGGAAGGCAGGAGACGCGCGGTCAGTCTGACCCTGGTTGCAAAATGTTTACTCGGCTTCATGTTGTTCTGATGGACCTGCTGCCTTGCATGCATGCACATGTATGTAAGTTGCTGTGCGTAAGCATCAGTTGTGAAGCAAACAAGGATGCGGCTGTGTACCAGACACAGAACGTCAACTGCCATGTCTCACCCTCATGCTTAGGCCACATACAATTATGGCAGTGAGCAGCAACAAGGTGGGTTCCAAGTAGCAGATTTTTGGCTAATGTTTGCTTACTTTAGCAGTTTTTGTTCTGTGTGCAGCAGCATGATTACAATCTGTGATGATTGCCAAACTTTTCTTTGATCTGCACCAAATCTCCTGCGCTCAGATATGTTCAGCCCTTTGTGCTTTTGCAGGCGTGAAGCTTGTTGTGCACATGCTGTGCAGGATATAGAGAAGGCTTTGATGAGGGCAGATGTAGACAGGGACAAGCTGAAAGACAGACACAATCGGCCTGATGCTGTCGCAAAAGGCTTGGAACTGAATGACGCTTCCAGAGTGCAACGGCGCAGCAAAATGATGCTGCCAGCTCCCCAAGTCAGCGAGCAGGAGCTGCAGCAAATTGCCAAGGGTGGTGGTGATGTGGACATGGATCCTGATCTGGCAGAAGGCGGCACAGATGCTACACGTCGCCTTCTTGGAGACTACCAGACCCCACAGAGGTGGATCCTACTTTACCCTGTCATCGCTACAGACAATCAACTATTCAGAGCTGGTTCCATTCTTTGCAGCTTGCCTGATGCATACAGCCTTTTCTGCAGCTGTGGCTGACAAGCTGCAAAATGCACAATCCCACATTGTGCATGTGTCATCAGCTTGAGAGACTTCATATCCCATTAGGCACTGGAGGGTTACTTTGGCTGGCAGTAACAAAATCATCTGTGATATGCTACCTTGTTTTGTTCTTTAACAATCATCCATCAATATGCTCACATGCTGGTCTTGTCTGTGTGGATGCAACCTGGGAAAGCATGTTTGTCACAAGTATTAGCTCTCTGTGCCCACATCAGGGCTGTTACACCATCTGATTGCTGCCTTGATAGTCTGCAACACAAAGCCACTGTCTTGTGCAGGTTTGCCACCCCAATGCGCACCCCCAGGGCAGCCTCAGCCAGGGGTGAGGACCGCCTGGTAGCAGAGGCTCAGAACCTGGCACGCCTACAGCAGGGTCAGACCCCTCTCTTTGGGGGAGACAGTGGGGTTCACATTGAGAAGGGCGACTTTGGGGATAGCTTGGACCCCAGGGCAGGGCAGTCAGTCAGGGCCACTCCCAGCGCCCTGGCAGGCATGACTCCTGCTGGTGGTCAGACTGGCATGAGGTCTATTGGTGGTGTTTCTGGCACACCGTCTGTGGCTGGAACACCTTTGCGTACTCCAGGTCAGAATCTGCAAAGATACTCGGTGCTTTATTGTGGAAAAATGTAGTGCAGTATGCGCTTGTGATGTGCGCCAGGCTGACTGCCAGGTTTACAACATGCTCGGCAGTGCTCAAGGCTTTCCATCTTTGGATCAGTGAGGCACATTGCCGTATCTGACAATGCATACTTGCTACTCTCTCTATTTTGGCCAGTCTGATAGGGATCATTGCAGCGCTAATGTAGCACCAACAGCAATTGCTCACAACAAATGGGATGTATTTATGAGGTCTGGATTTTGTTAGGGTAACCCTTTTGACTGCTATGTTTGGCTTAATCTGTGATACCAACAACAGATGCAGAATGGCAACATTCGGTCAACACAGCACTCCAAGCATGCAGGGTTTGCACTGTTGCGCAACAGTAACAAGCAGCAATAGAGCTTGCCTGCATTCTAGGTCTCTGTAATGCCCAACTGCTGCTTGTCTTCCACCCAAACTCTGCTGTTGACTGTAGCATCATGTGCGGGCGCATGACTGAATCAACAACATTCTGGTGTGCAGCCGTTGGAGGTGGCGCTGCATCACAGTATGGCAAGACCCCTATTCGGGACGAACTGGGTCTGAACGACCCTGACAACCTGGCCATTGGCAGCAGCAAGCAAGCTGAGCGGGCTCGCCAGGCTCGCATGAACAGCGAGCTTCACTCAGGCCTGGCAAACCTGCCCAAGCCCCAGAATGAGTACGATATCAGGGTGCCGGAAGCTGAAGAGGAAGCTGATGAGGACATGGCAGAACCCATGGAGGAAGATGCTGCTGACGTTGCCGCCAGGAGAAAGGCGCTTCAGAAGTCTAGGGAAGAGGCAGAGCTGCGCAAACGGTCTCAGGTGTGCTGCCTGCATGTTGAGTGAGCTGCTGCTGTTAGGCAGCTTCATCACTTGCTGGCACAGCACCATCGGCGTCATTTTCTTCGCGAGCTCAGTTATTTTAGGTGACCACATTGTTTTTGCATGGTGCTGTCATCCACACAAATCACAGAGAACTCACACAGCCTCCTGTACATGGAGTTTCCAGCAGACCATTCCAAATAGCTGCACTTGGCACTAATCCAGAGTCGTGAGCAGCTGGCAATCTGTTTTATGGGCATTTCATCAATGAATCCTCATTTGCCTATGAGACACAGCACGGCATTGGGGCCTTCAGACTCTGCCTGCTTTGCACAGGTTCTGCAACGAGGGCTGCCAAGGCCCAAGACTCTGGACTCTCTGCCGGCTGTCAGACCAGAGGCTAGCCTACAGAGCCTGGCTCTAAAAGAGGCTGCAGAGGCCTTGCTACAGAACGAGCTGGTGCTGTTGCTGCAACATGACGCAGCCAAGTACCCCATCAAGGTAGGCCATGCTGTGGAAGCATTGATCAACATAGCTTTTGCAGTGTTGCTGTAGTTCAAACCTTTGCATTCACAATGTGTTGTTTTTAGCCCAGGGGCTGTACTCAAATTGATTGTGCATTTACAATTGGATCTGCTGTGTGGTAGCTGATAAGCGACATGGCTGTGACATTACGCAGCACCAGTTTTGCATTGGCAAATGTATTGCCATGCATTGCTGTCATGTCTGCATGGCATGGCCATACTGGCCATTTCAGCTGCAGGCCTCGGTGCTGTTGACATTACCAGACTCACCTTTGCTTTTGAGGCAGCATGTCTGATACATCACATCTGACTCTGTCTGGTGTCAGATGTAAACCGTGATTGCAATGTCTACTGAGGTTGGGCAGTTGCGGTGCAGGAGAGAACAAGCAAGAAGGACAAGAAGCGCAAGCAGCCAGAGCCAGCGCACAACTCTGCTCTTGTCAACTCATGGCGTGTCTATGAAGAAGCTGAGCTCCTAGAAGCTCAAGAGCTCATCGCAGAGGAGACAGCAATTGTCCAGGAAGCAATGGGACACTCTGACATCACCCAGGAGGAGTACAGAGATGCCTGGTCGACAGCTGTTAAGGACTTCATCTATCTGCCCATGCAGCACAAGTACGGCAGAGCTGCATCGGCAACTAACACAGACCGGTTGGACTCTGTACGTGGGGAATATCACATTGCGCTAGAGCTCATGAAGAAAGAGGCGGAGAGAGCAGCTAAGCTGGAAAGCAAGGTTGCTGTTGTGACAGGAGGCTTGGTGAATCGTGAGATCAAGCTGAATGAGCAGGTTGTTGAGTTGACTGAGAAAGTGCAGGCAGCTGCCAATGAAAATGTCAACTTCCAGATACTGTCTGCTAGGGAGCAGCGGGCAGGGCCTGCACGATGCACAGCTGCACAGAAATTGGTGCAAGAGCAGCAGGAACGTGAGCAGAAGCTTCAGCAGAAATACAAGGAGTTGCTGGACAAAAGGGATGCCCTACAAAATAACAAGATTTCTGCTGCGTCGTAGTGATCCATGTGTTGATCTGACTGAAGTCAAGTTGACATGCACTGCATGAAAAATGTGTACATTTAATATCAGCTTGTCTAGCACATGCATTACGGGTGCTTCGAAGCGAATTCGAGCACTGTAAGTCACCATCATGTCCAACAGAGACTGTCAAACAGTGAAGGCTAAGACAAGATTTACGATATCTGTGCAGCTGATGGTATAGGAGTGCGGCAACCTGTGATCTGCTGTATGTAACATTACAGTGACACAAACTGTGCTGACTCATTGCAAGCTGGAGCTTGAAGGCATAACAAGCGCTACCTGAACATGCCTGTCGTAATCTGTTATCTGATAGAGCTGTGATAGGCATGTTGGATTTGAGATTTGGGAAGATGAATGCGCCTCTGCTACCTAGCACTAAACGGGGACGCTGCATAATCCACGTGCCATTCCGAGGCCCTGAGAACCACTTTAGGGTTTATGCTGGTGCTCTCTGCATGCTAGCGGCTGCATGCTGCGAGATGTGATACAGCTGGAAAAGTCTTAGGTATAAGCGCAAGATCATGAGCACAAAGACCATGCGGTCGGGTGATAATACCCGCGCTGCTGCTCAGCAGACCAGCAGCAAGGATCCTAAGCAAAAGGTCCCCAAACAGTTAATAGAAAGGATCAAAGAGGCCACTAACGCCACTGAGGAGGTCATCATTCACACCTTAGAGGAGTGCAATTATGACCCAAACGAGGCGACAACGAGGCTCATCGAAAGTACGTTCGGTTTCGTGAAGCTTGCGATGCGCGTGAGTGGTGCAGTGGTCACTCACAACTGATGTTGTCCTACACTTTGCAGACCCTTTCATGGAGTTCACGACGAAAGCCAAGAGGAAGCAGCAGGTATGCTGATGCCGCTGTGCATACGGCATCGGGTAGGCACGCTATGGGCACTCTCGCTCAAAGTTTGTTATCTTCTGCAGAGAGCTGACTCAGCCAAGGATAGCAAAGTCATAGAGGTCAGACGGTCAGGTTCTATCGGAGGTGGTACCCGAGGAGGAAGAGGGGCTGGTCGAGGAGATAGACAAAGCGCGGACCGTGTAAGGTCAGGTCGAGGTAGGGGTTGGCACTGTTGAAACAGGTTCTTGTATCGTTCACAACACCTTGAATCTGTTTTCACATTCTCATATCTCTCAGGTACTGCTCGGGCAACGGACAGCGCGGGCAAGCCCCCAGCTGAGTCCGGCTGGGGCACCTCGGCGTCTGCTGCAGACGGTTGGGATGAGCCTGAATCTGCACCGTTGTCAGCGCCCTCGCCTTCTAGGTAAGTTTCGAAACACAACAGATTGCCTCCAGTGCGTCATTTGCACACTAAAGGTTGTGCTTGAAAGCTCTGCTCGACATTTGTACAGGCCAACCACTTCTCCTGCTGTGGCGTCAACAACTCCACTGCCACCTCACCCAGAGCCAGTCAGGCCATCTTGGGGCAGGCCTGGAGCACCAGGAACTGGCACCATGGCGGATCTACTGAAACGGCCTCCCCCTGCTGCAACAGCACCACCGCCAGATGGCCAGCTGCCTCCATCTGCGCCAGATGACAAGCAGGTAGTCACCATCATGTATCAGTCAATGCCTTGGGCACTGCAGCGCAAGTCTTCTTATGCAGCGCACTTCCTACTGCAGATCAAAGCTTGCATGAGACTTATGTGAATCAGGATATGCACTGCATCAGCTTGAGTAAATGCCCTTTGATGTCTTGCCAGACAGCTGATGCTGCAATCGCAGGAAATTGTGGGCAGCAGCAGCGCATCCTCAGGGCAACCTCCACAGCCTATTCAGCTGCAAGAGTCAGTGAATACACCAGAGAGCACCCCAGTCACAGCCCCACCTGACCCAGTCACTCAATCCCTGGGGTCCCTGCAGTCTGGCGGGCAGTCTCTGCAAACACTGAGCAGCAGCAGCATGCCGAGCAGCTACCCCAATGCACCCCAACCCATTGGCCCTCCTTCAGGCTCTGTGTCTCATTCCAACACCCAATCAACCATTCAGGATCAGCCCATGCACAAGACTAGCACATCTGACTTGGGAGGTGTTGCAGTGGACCCCCCCATTCGCCCCAGCTACCAACCCCAGCAAGACCTGCACAGCAATGGGGTAGCCCAGCATGACGCCTGGGGCCAAGTGTCCAGCAAGCCTTCCAGCGCCGGCTCTGGCCCTGGGACCAATGCAGCTTCCCAGTCAGGCCTTTCCCAACAGGCAAATTTTGGCCAGTCATCTCAGCACCAAGGCCCCCAACAGAACCTGGGACCCTCCCTTTTGTCCTCCTTGAATGCTCAAAGCAGCTCTGGCCCTTCAACATCTGATGCACTGCACTCTCTCAGCAGCCTCTCAACTCCCTCCATGAGCACCAGCAACCCTGCTCATGAAGCCCACGGTCGCAATAGCTTCCATCAGGAGCGCAACCAGTACTCCATGCTGCCTCAAGTGGACTCCATGCAGATGCAATTTGGTCAGGTCCAGCTGAATGGCAACGACTTTGGCAACTCTGGCTTTGGCACTGGTTTTGGAGCTTCCAGCAGTCAGAGTCAGTCTCAAGACACAGGCAACTCACTGGAGGACATGTCTTTCCTGAGGCAGCAGCCACAGCTGCAGCAGCACCAGCAGCACGCACAGCAGCAGCACCAGCAGCCGCAGTCGCAGTCGCAGCAGCAGTCACAGCAGTCCAGTCGGGCAGGCAGCGATGCTGCAACCTCTACTGGTGATGGGTTGATACAGCAGCGCAGGCCGAATGCTGGCTCTGACTTCCAGAGCTCAACTGCCAATAGGGGTGGCTACGGGGCCTTCAGTCAGTCACACGCACAGTCACACGCTCAGCCAGCTACTAGCAGAGCTGTGCCAGCAGCTTCTCAGGCAGGTCCGGCATCTGTGTCAGCAGGAATCCAGACAGAGTCCTCATCTCTGGGAGACACTGCAGGTACTCAACACGCCCTCATTGCTGCGTCACCACAGAGTTCTGATGTGCATGCAAGCAAGGGCATTCTGCCTGGGCACTAGTCTGCAGATGGTGATGTGCTGTGAAGCATCAGAACACATGTCTATCGCGCAAGTGATGAATAGCATTTGGAAGCTTGACTTGGGAATGAATGTTATCTCATCAAAGTGCATCAGGATAGCATGTCATGTGAGTGGCTGGCTAGTGAATCGCTTGCATTGCGGCAAGATGGAGATGGTACTGTAGGTGTGTTCTGAACATGATGGAGATAGTATCGTAGGTGCGTTCTGAACATGATGCACACCGTGCCACTTCATCAAGCCTGCAATCAAACGATGCTCTTTTGCCACAACAGCATGCAATCCAGCCTCAAATTTGTGAATTGGACTTCAAAATCAATATGTACCTTTAGTCTATCATCAACAGTATGTATCCTGAAAGAGCATTGCTCAAAGCACTAAGGCTGTATGAGCCTGGCAATGCACAGGGGTGCGCAACAGCAAACAGAACAATATGAGCAATTTCGTGTGTGGTGCACAGGTCAAGGGTATGGGAGCTACGGGTCTGCCCAAGGCATGGGCGGTTTCGGCAACCAGCAGAGCCAGTACAGTCAGACCCCACAGTATCAGTCATACGGTGACAGCTCAGCAGGCACACCTACAGCAGGTGTAGCGGCGAGCAAGCAGCCTTCCTATGACAGCTACTCCAGCTATGGCAACACCTTTGCCCAGCCATCGTTTGGTGGGCAGAAGTCAGACCTGTACTCTGGCCATGCAAGCCAAGCATCTCAGCCCCAGGTGCGCTGCCTACACAGGCATGCTCTTTGTTTGGCTTTGTGCCTGCAATGTTGAACTTTTGGCTCTCTGATGTTGTACTGATTTTGAATTTGGGCCTTTGGCTTTGTGAATGTATTTTGTCCGCTGAGCATCTGCATAACATCCATGTCGCTGTGTATGCAAGATGCTCTGTGAGCTGGTGTACTGTGTTTCCATTGCCTGGGTTTCCATTGTCTGTGTTGCACCTTGACAGTCTGCTGTGATGACACTGATGGCCTGCACGCCATGATTTGCCCCCTGGGCTAGCATGTGCTACGTCCTCAATCATCATTTCAACATTGAATGCTTTTCTCATACGTTAAATGCCACGACGGTCATATGAGATGCAGCAAATGCTAGCTCAGCACGAAAATAGCTGCTTCTGCATCCCATTGCTCACATGCCCCCCCCCCACCCCCATGCTCTCCTGCAATTCCTCTCATTTTGACTGTAAATCAGCTTTCAGCAATCAGCTTTGGGATGGGACCAGCTCACTCCAAAATGCATGACAACGTGCTTCATGCCTGACAGTCAGTATACATGTGTGATCAATATATGACTTACACTGATCCCTGCACTCTACCAAGGTTGCCCATCCATGCAAATTTAGGAAGTTGTCCTCTAACACATAACAATAATAAAACTGCTCCCCAAGACGCTGCTAACGTGGCTGCATGTTGACAGGTACCTCTTCCTAGGTATGGCAATCAGCAGCATGCCAGTGGAGCTGCTCAGAGCAGTGGTCTGCATGCGCAGCCATCTTCTGCTGCCTCCT
>JAABUU010006301.1_pt1 | contig 12799 bp, 13 predicted proteins | sample 5559301 | NCBI WGS metagenome assembly JAABUU01 (sample SAMN10711884, study PRJNA513360) | rock metagenome | isolation source: Antarctica rocks | place: Antarctica: Victoria Land, Richard Nunatak white
CCAAGTAGTTAACGGAAACATCTAGTTCCACCAGGGAACTGGTGTGATAACATATCAAAAACAATCATGCCTACAAATACGCAGAGTGCTGCTGCCAATGCTCGGAGGAAGCCAGTGCAATTGCAGATCTACCACACTAGGCAAATGCAGCCCAGTTCGGCCATCAAATAGAGAGCAATAACTCAGCTTTAGCACTTGCAGTGCTGACCATGCTGTAAAGGAGGTCATGATATGTGGTAGCAATTTGCAGAACCTACAATGGCTATCACTCAAGTCAAAGGGAAATATGCACTGCAATGACCAGGTGCTCTGAATAAGTCAGCGTGACATGCACTGCTGTACGTGCATGACTAAGTTCAGCATCGCTAGTGGGCGTGCCAAGATAGCTGCGGGTTGCTTCACAGCCAATCTATCTACGTTACCTCATCTTGCAGATCCATTGCAGCAGCCAAGTTATTTCACCTTGCAGATCCAGTCAGTACTTCAGTGTCAAGATAGCTGCGATGCTAGGCAGTGCGTTGAGTGCCTTTATTTTACACAGCAGCTGAGATCGGCCAGGCGCTCTTTGCTGAGCGCTCTATAGTACAGAAAGGGGTCATTGCAATTGCTCAAGGCAAATGCAAATCTTCACAGCAAGACTTCACAGACGGCCGAGTCATCCTTGAAGAGCCCGCTTTTGCTCAGGTGATCGGCGGGACAAATCAGGATTTACGCCTTGGGTTTCAAGCAGCCTGCGGCCTGTGTCTGCGTCAAGGTGTTGAGTCCAAACTGCTAGAACACCGTATAGCCTGATCAGCTTTGTTTTTGTCACTGGCTAGGCAAAAAGCTGTGCCGTGGCGTTAGCTGTGCGGCTGCGTCCTGCTTGAAAGACATGCTGATGTATGCCCACTGACGTCATTCAGCCTTAGAGGTCTGACGTAGAGGTCTAGTGATCTCTTGCTGTGTCAGTGCAAAGCTACAGATGAGTTGCAGCAGCAGCGAAGACGAGAACAAACCGCCAACAGCCTTTGCCAAGCAACTCTGCACTTTGCTGGATAATGACCGACAATGCGTGGATCGCGACAGCAAGTACACTGCTTTCTGGCTGGCACACGGCATGGCCTTGTCTTCTCAGTACAGGTGAGTGCGGCCTCACTACCTGCATACTGTGTGTGTTAGTCAGTTCCGGAAAGTTGTCAAGTGTACGCTCTCAACTTGAGAGCTTACAAAGACTTCTGCTCAGAAGTATGGCTGCAGCTGTCCACCTTCTTATGCACAGGACAATAAAGCCAAAGGCACAACACCTGAACCACAATGCAGACAGCTATGTTAAGTGCCTGCAGAATAGGTCAGCACGGGGCCTGGCAGCTCAAGTTTGAAGACCCTAGCGCAGACCATCCGAAGGGCAAATTCAAATGTGAAGCGTGTTACGCAGCTGCAGAACGAGACTGGGATCCTTGTGAGGAATATCACCGGAGGCAGGACGCAGAAGCAGAGCGACTTGAAGCAGAAGGAGTGTGGGACGAAGATGGGGAAGAGGAAGATAAAGAAGAAGGCGATGATGTGGAAGATGATGACGGTGATTACAACGATGAGGAAGAAGAAGAAGAACAAGAAGAAGAAAAGTTTGAAGACTGGGAAGGAGTTGCAGATGTGCATCACCTGCGACAGCATGCAGCCACCAGGCAGCACATACTGAACATGCAGGTTGCTTGCCTTCTGGCTTTGGCTTGCTTGCTTGTTATTTGAGCCTCTGCTTCCAAAGCTTTGCAACTCAATAGGGATCAGTTCTGTGATCATCTGTTGTTTATCTGTCAATGTTCACACTCAATGGGAGTTGCCAGCCTTAAGGGCTGAACCAATTCCTCATAACTTCAATATGATTGCCTCATCCTTGCCTTGCATGTGGCCACTGTCTTTCTGCTGCATTGCTATGTGCCAGAAAGTATCATGTTTGATTATGCTTGCAGGCTGTAGTTGTGTTAAAGCTGCCCACATGGAAATTTCTCTATCAAATGTTCCTTACATGTGACGCATTGACCTGCAGTTCCATCGCCAAGCTTGCAAAAACTGCAAGATTGACATGACCCGCATCTCCTTGTCATTCATGAGCAAAACCTATCAAAACTGTATCGAAAGCTGCAACTGGATGGGCAGTGAGCTTGGGTTTGATCAGGTCGTTGATCTGCTGCAATCCTTCCAAGTGGGGAACGCCGGCGTAGCTCAAATTATAGCTAGGTATGAAGCCAAAGGGAAGAGACGAGAAAAGAATGGTTATGCCTCTGAACCGTACAACTCTGACAGTGACTACCCAGACATTGCCAAGCATGAGGAGTGGTACCCATTTCAAAGAGCTGCCAGAAAGGTAGCCGTCAGGTTGTTGGTTTCCTGATTGTGCAATACCTGCTTTTATGTCGTTTTGACACGTTTGTCTTTGCTACAGACTATGCATGCTGCCTGTCAGCAAGCATCTTGATTAGGACATTGTGTACGCATGTGCGACCTGCTTTGAATGGCGTGTGATGCATGTTGCATGCAGACATTGTGAGTTTCTAGACTTGACTGAATGTTGTTTCTGCCAAATACAGGTACCTCAGCCAAAATGTGGTGTGTGTTGGGGTCACCACCCATTGAACCTCTGCTGCTGTGGAAAGGCCACTACAGAGAGGGAGTCTGCCTTCTTGCCAGACACAAAGTTGGGAACATGTGCTGGAAAGATCTGCAGAGCCGCTGTACAGAAGACAGGACAGCTCAAGTGGACCTACTCCTTTGAGGCAGAGTGCCTACTGTTTGCACTGCCGCAGCCCTTTCACACAGCTGGTAGAAAGCTGTGCAAAGGCCTTGCTGGTGATCATCTGCCAGCCTTGCGACCGGGCAGACCATCTGAGCATGAACCAGCAGATGCTCTGGAGGTGTTGAACAAGCTGGGGGACAGCATCAAGACACGTCCCGCATTTTCAGACATGTTTGTCAAAGCTGATGACAAGCTAGCATTTGTACAGCGGGTCCAGCCATACATGTATATAGGTGTTGAGGGTGGAGTCAGGTCATCATTCTGCAGTGGCATTCCTGCAGAGCCTTCTGATATGTGCTTCTGCTGCAAGAAGCTGCAGGACATTGTTAGCAGTTGAGTGATTTTGAGTGATGAATTTTTTGGTTGAGTGTACAGCTAGGCTGTTTGCCAGTTGCCGTTGTGTATACACCAGGTGGAATGGCTGCATGGTATGTATGTTGAGCCATGCCACGTTGAATGCAATCAAATTTTCATGTTCAACTCATAGACCATGACCTCACAGCTGCAACGCTGACCACTATTGTGCGTTTGTGCCGGACACATTGACATAGCGCAGCATAAATTACTTGCGTTTCTTGTCCAGACTGCTGTGACATCTGTATTCCTTATGATCGATCCTGACATGACAAGTGCAAAGCACAGACTGCGTATGCTTAAAATGTCTTGTAAAAAAGTAGCAGGTTGATACCTAAGTACTGTACGTCAGACAGCCAGCCAAATGCTCAGCACTGACCTGTGCAAATTTCAATACACCAACACACTGATGACTCAACACACGCTTACTAATAGGCCTCATTTGCCAGTACAAAGTTGCAAAATGCAAAAAAATGAAATGCCTGAGCAAAATCGAACATCATTTGTTTGCTGTACAGGTGTAGAAGTTGCAGCATTTAAATGCAAACCACATGCTGCTCTGCTTGTGGGACTGCAATCATGACAGCATCAAGAATAAATCCTCATCTGCCACACTGCCTTTTCGGACTGCAATAGCCAGTGCATTTTGGCCCAAAACATCCCGCGCCGCCTTGTCAGCACCTCTGCAATGACCATTGTGCACTGTCAACATCCCAATGTATCACTTTCTGCCCTGCTTGTCTAACAACACAGACACTGACACATAGACAGGTCTTCTGCTATGCTGAATGCACATGTATGAAACGCGCACAAAGCAGATGCATGCAACTCAGAATACTCACCTCAATCTGCTTGAGTCACCTAGCGTGCTGAGCATTGAGCAAGTCAAGCTATAGCTGATGCAGGGCAATTTGAACGATTGGCTGTCTGCCATATGGTTGTTGGAGTCAATGCAAAGCATGCGACGGCAATCAAGTCAGCATCATACTCAACACAAGTCTACACAGATGCCTGCAGGGCAAACTGAGCACCACTCATGCCTCTCACCTTTTCAGCAGCTGTTTGGCAGCTTGTGGGTGCTCATGAAGTATACAGTAGTGGAGCGGCGTTCTGCCATAGGGGTCAGCCTTGTCGACCCTGGCCCCATTTTGAAGGAGATACTCAATCAAGGACACATCTCCAGTCTGCAAATAGCCGCATTGAGCTCCTTTGAAGGATGAATGATGCATCATGGACTAGCCTGCCCTTGCTTAGTAACAGGTGTCATTCACATGTTGTGTCTTGACAGGCAAAGTAAAAAGCTTTCATGGCATCAGAATGTGCACAGTGCAACACTGCCATGAAAACTGTGTGACAATAGCAGCAGCAAGAGCAGCAGCAGCAGCAGGAGCATACCTGACAAGCAAAATGCAGGGCTGTCAAATTGGCTGTGGATGTGGGTGCCTCTAAGTTTTCACCTCCTGCCAGACTGTTTGTATCCCTGATGAGCTCTATGGCTGGCTGACCCATGCAGCATGCATTCATGTCAGCACCATTCACCACAGCCTGCACAGCCTCCCTGCATGCCATGCACACACTCACAGACACGCATGGGCAAGATCACACCTTTGCAGGTTGCTTTCAACACTGATAGGTTCTTGTCTGTGGATGTCAGCTATGTGTACAACTGCATGGACAGCTTCTGCAAACTGCAATGTCAGTCAGGTGACCCGCCTACTGAAACCTTGTTTCTGTTTCTGTAGCCTTATGAAGAGCAGGTCAAGGTGCAGCCTGATAGCTGACCTGGCGCCAAATAAGCATAATAATAACTATTTAATTAATCAAATAAATCATCACCACAACAACAGTAGTAACAGTAACAATATTGAAAAAGGATTTGCGGTTTTCGGCTCATGATGAAGTAGGTATGTGCAGGGCAAGGTGGGATGACGACACATAAATGCAGTCAGTGCCATGCAGGGAAGCATGTGCACTGCCCAGGGTGGGCGTCATACTTGATCGAGCCGCCTTCCACAGCCTCCCAGAGGGCAGTCTGGACGTTGCCCCTGACTGCAGGCACAGTGCTGGCAGAATACCTGCGCTCTACGTACTTAGCCGTTATGTACTGCTCCTGCAAAGTACACACATGTGTACACTGAGTGGTTCAGGTCGAACGATTGTATCCTGTCTGCTACACACTGCAGGCATAGCTGCATGTATACATAGCAGTTGCATGAGCTCCTAGACACAGCACCAAGATGGCTCAAGATTGGGCGGGCTATACATACGGGGAGCTACTCGTGTTGTGTACATGCCTGACCTTAGAGGAAGACACTCAATTCAGGAAGGAAGGGATTGTACAACTGGACAGACAGCCCGTTTCAGATGCACACGCTCACACATAGCGAGGGCCAATGACACAGCAAAATCTGGCAGCCCTGTACCCTATACTGGTCTGCAGAAACAGCGTGTGCATTGTTTAGCAGACTGCTTTGTATGACACATCACCTTATACGGCATATCCACAAGGCTGCTTTGCACACTTGGCTCTAGCAGTATTCTGCCTGGCTTTCAGCAGTGGAAAGGAAGTGGAAGCATTGCAAATGAGGCACCTTACAGCAAACTTACTGCTTCACACATCCATTCATTCTTTGTGAAGCATGTGTCTTCCCTTAAGGTCAGGTATGTACACTCCTGAGTAGCTTCCGGTGTGAAGTCTTGCTTATAGCAGATGAGCTATTTTGTGTAAGACTCAGCCCTAGTGTGCATGTCCTGTACACAAGTAGGCATCAAGAAACATATGTTTTGTGTTGCAGATTGGATAAAACGGATTAGAACTCCATTGGTAGAAATCCAGTACCTTGACAGCAAAAGAGCTTTCTGGCCGAGGCTTTGCGCTGCTGTGAACCTCCCTTGCACTAGTAGGCTGGGATAGTCTCGGGGAAAGGGGTATACCCCCTTGACTACCCCTGGGGCTCAGTGTTGACCCCCTTTGGGAATCTGAATCAGGCGGCCTGGCTCGTGCTGTGAAGCTGAAGCTGTGATGTGAAGCGTCACTGTCTGTCCTGCATGTGTGCATGACCTTTGGGATGACGTGGCAGGTAGAGAGGCAGGGGACGACATCTTAGTCATGGCTCACTGCTCCTGACAAGCAATCAGCCAGTAGTATGCAGCAGAAACAAAGCAGCCGGGTGCATGACTGTAAAATTCCTGGCTGACTGACTGACTGACTGACTGACTGACTGACTGACTGACTGACTGACTGACTGACTGACTGACTGACCGACCGAATGAATGACTGCACAACTCTACCCTAGCAGGGGAGTGACTGCAGCGGACGGCAGTCAGGCTGCAACACATTGCACAGATTGTGTGGCTGCTCACAAAGTGAACACCACTCAAGCACAGTGCCAAAACATTCGTGAACTTTTAGATGCCAAATGCGTTGTCACACGAGTACGGTCTCATAACAAGCCAACTCTACAGATTTGAGCATGTGTGGGTTGTCATCAACATCTTTCCAGTAGTAGCCCAAAGCAGCCTGACTGGGTGCATCTGACCCTTTGAAGACACACGAACAAACGAACGCGCGAGCAAGTGAACGAACGAACGAGCAAACGAACAAACGAATAACATATGAATGAATGGGTTGATGAATGAAGTGAACGAGTGAATGAATGGATGGGTGAACCAACACGTGAAGCATTGAATGAATGGGCAGGGACATAAGGCTGACCTGGCACGGCTTGCCCCAGAGCCAGTGCGAGTCAAGGCAGAGACGGCTTCACTGGCTGGTGGGAAGTCCTCTTTCTCATCACTGCACCACACCCAACTGTCTGCACTGCAACAAGCACAGCAACCAGACTTGAGAGGCTGTTTCTCAAGAGGGTGCTGCTTGGTGCACAGAACATGCTGTTAAAGCCAATGATTGCTGTTGGAGGCAGATTGGCACATGCTGCTGATAAGAACAACACAGCATGGCACCCCACAGTCTGTGCCACATGGGCAGGGCGAGGCATCATTTGGGGTCTGGGCAGGGGTGCATTGACAGGTGGTAGTACAGCAGCGCCACATGGCTGTACTAAGTCTCTTCATCAGACACAAGCACCATGCCTTGCCATTGCTGGCCCCACGAGAGACAACTGTCATTGTCCATTATACAACAGCATTCTCTACACTCTTTGCTGAGACTCGTGTCATGCATGTGAATGATGCTACATGTATCAGTCAGGGCATGTGGTAGGGCAGGACAATGCAGGGCAGGGCATGGTACATACCAAGCAGGGCAGGGCAGGGCAGGGCAGGGCAGGGCAGGGCAGGGCATGCTGACAGAACAGACAGGGCAGAGCAGGGGCAGGTCCAAAACCCACTTGACACTGTCATTATACAACTCGGCTTCCCAGGCCTCATTGGCCACATCATTGCCAATGCGCTCCATCATGCCAAGCACCGCCTCGTCCCAGACCTTCACATCTAGCGTCAGACTGCGCACCTATGCACACAATGCGCTGCTGGAAACCACATTCTATAAATATCAGAATCAGTAAGATATTAGTCTCATGCCACAGCTGCATGCAGCTTGTTTGTATTTGAAGCCAATATTGCATGAACAGCTTCAAAAGAACATCAAGGGGCAAGCTGGGCTTGTGCTTGCGCAGGTATACCACGTAAGATAAATCTGTATTTGTTTAGTGTTTAGGATGTAAGTTCACGATTAAGTTCTGCAGCAAGTCAGGGTAGGTTCAGCAAGTTGGGGGCAGCTTAAGGTAAGGAGGGCAATTTGGGGTAGGGTTCAAAGTGGGGACTTAGGTACAAGATGAACCACAGCTGCAGGGCATGTCAGTGGCTCTGCAATCACACAACCCTCTTTGTGCACGTACATCATCTGGAAGTCATGTGCAGAACTCAAGCCAGTCGGAACTGACAGCAGGTGCGTCGCAGAAGCAGAGCGCATGTATTAAGATTGCATACATCAGTCTCGCTGCTGTCAGCAAGCCAGAGCTGACAGCAAATGTGTAGCAGCAGTTTGTCCGTAATACATTGAGTGCAACAGTCTTGCTGCTATGAGCCAACAGGCAGCAAACTTGTGTACAAGACCAGCAAAGCAGCTACAAGCTATGCTTCATGCTTTGCTGCAGCACGCAAGTGCAAACGCACCTTGGAGATGTGTGACCCTTTCTTGCGATGGATGCCGGAGCACTCAATGCAAAGCAGCATAACAGTGTAAACGCACCTTGGAGATCTGCACTCCTTTCTTGCGATGCATACCAGAGCACTCAATGCAAAGCAGCATAACAGTGTAAGCGCACCTTGGAGATGTGCACTCCTTTCTTGCGATGGATGCTCAGAGCACTCGATGCAAAGCGGCATAACAGTGTAAACGCACCTTGGAGATGTGCACTCCTTTCTTGCGATGGATGCCAGAGCACTCTATGCAAAGCAGAGTTCCCAAGTTGAGTGAGGCCCAGTCCGGCTCAGGAGAGCCGCAATCACAGCAGACAGCATTGCCTGCTACCCGCCTCAGTATGTCCATAGGGCTGTTGGGAGAGGCAGCCCTTGCAAACAGCCTGCTGGCACTCTGTGGAGACAACAGCCCTGCTGGCACCTGCCAACAACAGAGACTGTGACCAAAGCTTACAACTTGAGTGTTGCTGCCAAATTTACCGAGCCTGGCCAAGCCAGTGGTGCTAGTCACCTGTCCTAGCGCCTGTTGATGGAACCAGGAGGAATGGGAAACGGTGCCATCAACGCATCTGTTGGCAATGTATAGGAAGAGCAGACACAGTGTTGGCAAGTTGAGAGTCAAGGTATGTGAATGAAACCATGTGAATGTGCAAGCTTGTGTACTGGGCAGAATTTAGCAGTTACACTTATCATGCGCACTTTGTTGCTCAACAGCTTCCCACAATGTGAAATGATGGCAAGCAGCATTATACCATCAAATTCACGTTGTGGAACATTGACCTAGTGGCATCATAATAGCAGGCCATGCAAATACATCCTTTGTCACACATCACAAGGCAGAGAATCCCCACAGGCTTGACTGCATGGCTGGATGGGGCTATGAGTAGACCTGGTTGAATCCCTGGCGAGCGTTGAGTGACTTGTTGGAGCCCATACTGATAGAGCCCATGCTGTTGGAGTGGCCATGGGAGGGGCGCCCCTTCATGGACAGGGGGCTGGGCCCCAGCGCCGAGCCCCGCCTCACTGGGGAGGACACAGAATGTGGCGAATGCGCCTGCTCCTGCATGCCAGCATAGAGACCCTCGGCATTGTGCGTGAGTGCCACATGCAGCATGTGCTGTATGTGACACACACGTCGACACACACACACACACTGACACATACAGTGACGCACTGACGCATGCTTTGACACACCCACTGACACATGCAGTGACGCACTAACACATGCATTGACACATGGCTTGACACACGCTTTGACACATGCACTGACGATCAGGATCAGGGTCATGTGTAGGGTGTGTGTCTGCACATGCTGCAATTTGGCGCATTGACACAGGCCTACCTCAGAGGATCTGCCGGGCTCAGCATCAAGGAACATGCCATTTGCCACAGCTGACAAGTCTGAGTCTCCCTTGGACAGTGCATGGGCCATGGGAGAAAAGCTCATTTCATCCAAGGAACTGATGGACCCTGTACACAAGAGTTTCTTGTTTTTTCACAAGATATGTTTGTGAAAGACAATGAGATAGTGTGCCAGGCAACTTTAATTGTGAGTCTTCCATGAACAAGGCATACGCCATATGAGAGAAGCTCAATTTATCCAAGGAGCTGATAGACTCTTTATGACACAAGATGTGTTCACCAGCAAAACTCTCATGCCCTCAGGCTGGCCTGTGTGGCCGACAGGAAACCTGAAAGATACAGCAAAATGAGAATGCATTACACACCATGTGGACTTACCTGCTCGGCTGCCTTGGCGGCTGTGGGTTGGCTTAGATGGCTTGGGCTGAGCCTTGCTCAGAGCCTCAATGTCTACATTGCCATTCAGCAAGCAAGCAGTTACACCCTGGATCGCCTCCATCCACTCCTGTGCATCCAGATCATCTTCTGCCTGTAACACATGCATCAGTGACTTGAACTGCCTCTCATGCGGAGCGAGTTCAATTTGATCATCTGAAGCAAAATCAACATTGTTTTGACCAGGCCTGCTGCAAAAAGCAGTACTTGTGCCAACACAAATGCCGTTTCATGAGCTGTTTGCATGCAGGGTTGGCTCTGCTTGTCCAGGAAGGCTCCTTGTGAGCGTCTTGCTGGTACCTATGCTTGCTTTTGCATGATGCACACGCAGAAGAACGAGGGTATGACTTATTCCTGTCGTTCCTTCTTTGCACAAAGAGTGCGGCTACTAAACTTTCCAGGACACTTGGTTTGTAGCCAGCATTTGCAGTTAGAACATCAACATACCATGTTGATGAACCTGCATACCAGGTACCATACTCTTTTTTAACTTACGCGTAATCTTGCGCAATAACATGTTCTGTGTTTGCAAATCATGGCGTAAAAGGACGTTAGATATACAGAGTCATGACAGCGCCTTAAATCTCATCCCTGAAGCAATTTTATTTGCACTACTCTGCGTTACATGATGGGTCAGGCCAATCAAGAACGGACCTGGAAGGTCCTGCATTGACTTTTGGCATTTGTGATGTCCGCAGAGGTGACACAACTGGGAGCTGTGAGACACGGCACAATACTTTGTCCAGCTTCTCATTTACCTACCGATCATTACAGGGTACTGTCACGGTACCACGTGAAAGTGCAGATTCATGCCAGACTGTGCAGTCTAATCGCGGCTAGGTGGAAGTTGCACCTGCAAAGGGGTCACCGTCTTGCTTTGGATACCCCAGATGAAGCAAACTGTTGCTGGCTTGCCCATGTTTTATCACCCATGTAAATTTAGGCACCAACACTTTCATGAGGTTTTGGATAGACCTTACAGAGACCAGGACAGCTATGTCTCCTATTTGTCACGAGTGCTTACAGATATATAGCAATGCAATGTATAGTAATAATAATGACAGTAATAAGAAATGGATATATTGTCACATATATAGTAAGTAATCAAAAATTTATGATGATGTTGGTTGGTATGCTGTCTCATGACTGTGTTTATACATATACATGACATGTGTCACATGCCAACAACCATCATCATAAACCTTTGATTACTTACTATATCTATGTGACAATATACTCATTTCTTATTACTTACTGTATATGTATGTGTGCAGAGCAGCGGATGGGTCTTACTTGCAGAAGGTACTCCCGCTCTGGAGATACAACCCTGAAGCAATGGCGCAGCCCTTCCTCCTCAGCCCCCGCCTTGATGGTGCTGGTCAGCAGGTTCACAGTGTTTTGCCTCGTCTTCTGCTTATCAACCCTGTCCTGTACACACCAGATGCAAGGTACGTCAGATGAGCTGGCTTGCTGGTGATGCTCAGCAGATTCACTGTGTTCTGTCTAGCCTTCTGCTTATCCACCCTGTCCTGTGCAGACCAGATACAATGTATATCCACTGGACCGCAGATGCTGCTGGTCAGCAGATTCACGGTGCTCTGCCTTGCAAGCTGTCTTGTATTCCATATACACCCACCCTCACATGAGCTGTTTAGTTTCCTGATAGGGGTAGCTGTTTCTCTGGTCGCTCTTGCTTGGTTCAGGCCTGTTATTGCAACGTCGTGGTGACGCTGCAAACGTCATGGCTTGATCGCAGCGTATATAAGCATTATTGACGCTGTATCTCACCAACCATTGACAGTCCTTGTATCTTATCCTGAGTAAGATTTGGCTTTGTGCATAAGCCTCATGCAACTGGCCCAGCCACACAGTCTACAAATACACTGAGCCTTGTAGAGATGGTGAAGCAGACAGCTTACTCAAGCAGCCCAATTCAGCCATTTCATTCAGGCTATACCTTATTTGAGTAGTAGTACAGCACACCAAGAGAGTCCAGAACAAAGTAGCGCCGCTTCCATTCTCTCCTCATGTTGGTGCTGCGCTTGTGCAGGTAGCCTTGCCTCAGGGGCGTCACAATGCTGCCTTGGCTCTCCTCAGACTCCTTGATGAAGCTCTCAAACGTGGCAATGTTGGCGGACATCCCACCTGCAACATGACGCATGGCATTTGGGTGTTGTCGTGAGTGTAGCATCTGGTGCCAATGCCTTATGTGGGTTGACTTCAACATGTGCATTGCTTCATTCAGCCTCTTGACTGGCTCTCGGATGAGGTCCTCAGCTTTGGCCACCAGCAACATAAGTTACATCTATCTGACAATACAGACCGTGGACATGCTTGCAAGCGCTCTGGTATGCTTTGCGTGTAAGCATGTTTAGCAAGCTGGTCTGGGTTTCTGTCAACCCCTTCAAAAGTGACTATGTGGGCTGACTTTCCATCTGCGTGACAGGCAACACTCAGCTGAGCTTTATGCTATGAGACCATTTCAGACTTGTGCTGTGCTGTGCTGTGCTGTGCTGTGCTGTGCTGTGCTGTGCTATGCTGTGCGTGCTGCCCTGCCTGGCTGTCGGTCTTGCTGAGAAAGCCCACAATGGGGCCCAAGGATGCACATGGTGTATCAAGGGGAGCCAATCAAGACAGACAACCTGTACTCAGATCTGCTCATGAGTGCTTGTAGCCTTGAAAATACAACTTTGAATGTATTATTTGACATAC
>JAABUU010006303.1_pt1 | contig 12796 bp, 19 predicted proteins | sample 5559301 | NCBI WGS metagenome assembly JAABUU01 (sample SAMN10711884, study PRJNA513360) | rock metagenome | isolation source: Antarctica rocks | place: Antarctica: Victoria Land, Richard Nunatak white
GTGTCTGTCATTTGTGTCAGCACTCAAATCTGCCAGAAGATAGGGACCGCAGACTAGCATTTAGATCATGAGCAAATAGTCTCTAGGCGATGCTGCTACCCCAGCATTGACACGAGGTGCATGCAGACATTGGAAGATAATGATGCGCAGCAGCAGGGTGTCCATGTTCCACCAGGACGTGAGTGATGTCATAGCAGCCATGCAGATAGAGCACCAAATGGAGTATCTCGCAGAGGATGGCATTTTCTCTGTGGACGTGGCTGTTATCAGAGATGAACAGAAGGTTGCAATTGAGGTGGATGGGCCGTATCACTACACTCTCAATACGCATCAGCCTTTAGGACACACCCTGCTCAGGTCAGCTTGCTCCTTCCAGTGTCTGCATTGCAGCCACAATGTAGATGTATTGCTGTGGCTGCATCAGGAGTGCTCATCATTAGTCTGTCGGCCATGGGCTTGTCAGCATACAGGACTTGCTGCATTTGCCGAGTCTTCTTTGGTGGGCACAGCTTGTGGAGGTAGGAAAGCATGCAGTGCATGGCAAATACAAGTGCACTGTCCAATTTGGCGTAGCCCGTACAGGTTAGCTTTCTGCTGCATTGGTCCTTGGGGAAGCTTCAACCAATCTCAGAGCTGTTCGGATTCTGGCGCAATACTGCAATTGCTCTGAGTGCAGACCATTGATGATGAGTGAAACAACACTCAGCATCAAAGTATATTTATCACACAGATCATGAAAATGTGGTCAATTCCAAGCTTGCTGCAACACATTCAGGATGTGGCATGGTGGTTCCCAGAAAGCTTGAGACGTGACATGTCTGAGTGCAATGCAGGCGGCGCTTGCTAACGGCTCTGGGATGGACTGTGGTCAGTGTGCCCTACTTTGACTGGGGCCGCCTCTACAGTGGCCCTCGTAAGGTAGTGCTCACAGTTTTCTGTATGCGTTCACAGCCCTGTGCAAGACACAGGGTCATATGTGCAGTACAGGCTGCTGGCTGCAAAAGCTATACCAACACTGTGTTGTGCTTCTCTGCTGTCAAGCATGACTCACTGTTTGCCTCTTGGTTCCTGTTCTGTGTACTCTGAGAGCAGCATATGCAATGATGTTGATGTGGGCCGCTAACACAGGCATTTGCGTCACAGCTTTGTCAGCACTATGCATTGATTGAGCGTGGCAACTTGTATGTGTCGTCTGGTCTTTTGAGGTGGATACAATCCCTCCTGGCTGATGGTGAGTGGCAGTTGACTTTCAGATTGGATGCACAAGTTAAGTTGTCATGGTGTGCAACTTTGATCAAGCTGTGCTACGCTGTGCACAGGCAGCCTACCTAGCCAAGCTGCTGACACTTCACGGCGTCCATATTTCCAATTCGCCCATCCTCCAGCTGGATGCAGGCAACATGCAGCAGCATGTGCAAAGAGGCACACAGCTAGGCTATGATATTGCTTACAAGCCTGATCGCTCTAATGGGCATGCCTTATTTCAGTCTCCTGAGCAGACTGGCACCAGCCCGAGGCCTTCTTCTATGGACGTTGCTTGCAGGTAGCTGTTATATTTGCTATGATTATGCCTGGTCAGACTTGGTGTAACTTCGGTATGCCAACTTGTGAGCGGCGGCAAAGAGCGTTCTTTGTTGTTTGTTTTGCGCATGCATCTTGCTGCAATGACTGTTACGTTTTTGGCTACAGGCCAGCAACGGCTGCACAGGACCCAAAACTGAGAAAACCTTCTTATCAGGAGCGTATCTCAAGGAGTCAGTTTAACCGGAAGAAGGTGAAAGCCTTCCGGGCAAACACACAGGCTGAAGCCATTGCTGAACAGCCCAGCCGGTCAAAGGCATCTGGTGCTGATCAGACCTACGAAGCCGCTGACAGGGACAGAACAGGTGCTGCAGCATCTGATGTGCAATCATCAACCAGCAGTCTGCCGGCAGTGTCAGAACAGGAAGTACAGTCACAGGAAATGAATGGCTCCCCTCATCCAGATTATTTTGCAGACAAGGATGAGCACAAGACAGAGCAACAGGATGCTGGCAAGCTGTCATCATCTGATGTGGGACTGGACCCAACCTTGACTGAAGGGGCTTTTAACTCGTTCACTTGGACGTCAGTCTCAGCTGTTGAGCAGGAGGCAGAACCCAATGGACATGCTGCATTGTCACCAGCTGACGTTTTGCCAGGACGGTTTGATGGTGCCTCAGGCCATGATACACACAGGCAGAGCATGCTCCAGGAGCTTGATCGAACAGGAGCTGATGCTGACTCGTCTTGTGGTGCATCTGGCGCCTCAATAAGCAAGCCTGTCAAGTTGGGCTTGTCTAAACATGCTGTTAGGCATGGTGAGCTGCAGCAAATGACATTGGTGAATGAGCTTCGACCTCTGTGCAAACAGTATAGGTTGCCTGTAGCAGGCACCGAGCAGAGTGTCATTCAGCGCATTGTAGAACATGAGAGAACAATGACATCTGAGTCAGCATAAGCACTGCAACTTGTATGCAATGGCCACTCAACTGATGGCAATGAACCTAGCAAAAATGTGGATTTTACGTCTAGATGTCCATCTTGCAGCCCTGAGGTCTGCTGCCCATATCACGAGTTGTAAGCAGAACACACGTTAGGCTCTCTTACCTCTTGCCTGTTAGGGCGCATTTTCACTCACATAGCAATGTATAAATGTGCATGTGTTTCAGCAGAAAATGCAAGGCACAAATGAATAATGAATGCCTATACATGGCCTTTGCACATGAGCTCCGGCCCTCCCAAGTCGTCTTCCTTCGAAGGGTTTAATCGCATCATTCATGGGTGAGTGAAGAACCCCCTGCACTGACTGTCGGGCACCCATAGTTTATTGGGGTGATAGCACAAAGCTCATCGAGCCTCGATCGCCGAGCTGTGTGACCGATGCTGCTAGAGACTTGACCGGATGTCGACGCATGAGAAATTGGCAGTTGCAAGATACCAACGAATCACGTAGCTGCGCAGCCCGTAAGCCCAGTGCCCGACGCACTGGCACTTCTGGCCAATTTTTCAGCACCAAGCTCACACAGCCGCCAAAACACAAACCATTGACGCGTTGCCATACAGTCGATGAACCTAGCTTACGCAGGAAGCCTCGTGCTTCCAGCTAAAGTGCTGTTGATCACGTACACAACACCACGACACGTATGAAATCCACGCAAATATCTTATCGCAGATGATATTACCCTTTTCCACATGTCCCAAGCTTTACTGTGCAGTCAAAAAGATTGCTTGATGAAGCGAAGTCTGTGCAACAAGCAAAACTCTGCGTCAGTGCAATTGCCACTTGACTTTGTTGTCCTGCATACATATTGAGCAGGTGTCTCTGAAAGCTGTCACCAGCTCAACAGAGAGGGACCAAGACACATACAGAGCAGTGCAACTGCTTCTGATGGAATGTCTCACTAAGGACATCTGCAACCAAGTCAACATGCAGTTCATGTCATGCACTTGATATGCAAAATGTAGGAAAACATCATATACTCCCTGCTGAGTGTATTTGGCCGCAACCTTGTTGACAAGACATGCCATCATTGAAAGATAAACAGCAATAGAGCTTTTCGTAACTGCCAGAAAAGTCAAGAAAAGAAAGTTAATTCTTTCTGACGATAATGACAAAAACCTTCTGGAATGGCAGCCTGGAGTCATTGCTGCCACCTGGCGGTCTCAAGCATGTTGCAACAGAGTTGGGGAGGCACAAGTGGCACAAGCATGTGGCAGTACAATTCAGTTTTGGCAATATATCAGTGGTCTGTTCAGGTTGCATTGTCCACACAATCAGGGTGGCACACAGCTGCAAAGACTTTCTGACCCTGAAAGCAAGATCAGAAGCTATCATCAAAAGTCTGCTAACGACTGGCAGTTGTCGCGCTTTGCAGCCTGCACAAAGCCGTGTAAGGTGCTGTGGTGCTGGCTTTGCAGGCTTTCTGTAAGATGCCTGTCCAAAAAGGAGAGGCTTCTGCATGCTGAATTGAGCTTGGAAGCAACTTGTCATGTTGAGGCCTCCCAGCACTGGGAAGGATGGAGGGGCCATAGGCAACTGCTGCTGCTGCTGCATGCTTGCAGTTGTATTCAGACCCACTATAGTGGAGTTGAACTGGAGTTAGAGACGCTGCGGCAGAGGCTGCCAAGCTGGAGCTGATGCTTGCGGTGCTCATTCTGCAGGCTGTGCTGCAGCATGGGTGGTGTATTAGCTTCAATCTGGACCTCTGCAGTCTGAGATCATACCACTCTGAAGGGACCGCACTCATGTGCATACATGTTGCTATTGCTGTCCGGCTCAACAACTGCTTGGTCCAAGCTAGGATCAGTGCAGGAGAAGTAAGCTAGCTAGTAGCACACCTTCATGCCTCACTAAATTGATACTGTGCTTGGTGTAAATCAAGATTTTATAAGCGTTTGTTCATGATGCCCTGTGGCAATGACTCATGGCATCAGGGCTAAAATCATTCGCGTCACCCATAAGCAGGCTCGTGCTGGTACTTTCAGTCACATTTGTGACCCTTGACCTAGCAAAGCAACAGGCATGAACTAGCAGCCGTTTGCCCAACACTGACCTGGCTGCAAAAGCCTGCTGTCTGTACAGGCTTTCCTGTTACAGAAATCAAGCTTGCGCACACAGCAGTCTATGACGGCACATGCAGGCACCTGCAGAGGCTCACACAACATACAACAGTGCTTGTGCAGAGTACGATTACAGTATCTCTTGACTTTGACTTCAGTGCAGATCCACGAGCTTCTCTGCGATGTGAAAGAAGGCTGTCTCGTCGGCATTACTCATGCAATGCCTGTCAGCATGTTATTTTGACAGGCGTGTGCAGCCGATAAGCTGCTGCTCGGAGCAGGATGCTCGGAACGCAAAGTTGGTGCACTGCGGCATAGTTGTGATGGCTGTACGCACGACAGGGCTTCGGAGGGGGGGTTTTCCCCAGGGACCGGGGGTTCGGGTATCTATATGCAGGATAATCAATGCAACGTTTCAAGGAGGGAAAGGCAAAAGGGGAATGTCTTTGTGCTGTATTCCGTGCTGCTGCTGATTTCGCAAACATTATAGATTATGCGCAGTTTCATCTGGCTCACACTGGATTGCGATGGCTGTGACCTGCCTGGACGGATCTAGGTTGCGCGTGTTCTGTGTCATCGTCTTCACAGCACTTTCATGCCTGCTGCTGTGGCCGTTCGTCATCAAAAGTCTCCAAAAAGGGTTCTTTTGCGCCATTGATGCAGTGTGGGCCATGGACGAGGCTCTCAAGCGACAGCAAGCGCGCTTCGTCTTCACGCAAGACGAACTGGAAAATACTCCCATCTGGGTGGTATCTTTGGAAAGCGTTCGTGACAGGCGTTCAGCTGTGCTGGCAAACTTTCACCGTGAGAATGTCACGTTTGAGTTCGTGAACGCTATTGAAGCATCTTCTGGCATCCCGGCCGGCGACCTTCACCGCTTTGTGGGCCCGAAATTAGCGAGAGCAATCAGGCACGGAGAACGTGCACCAATTATTCGCGCAGAAACTGCAGCAGCTTTATCGCACCTGCACCTCTTTGCTCGCGTAGTTCGACAGCAAATCAAAGTCGTTATTCAGTTTGAAGATGACGTCATATTGTTGCCAGACTTCAAGGGAAAAGCTTTACATCTTTTTAATCAGCTGCCAGAAGACTGGGATTTCATGTACTTATCGGAGTGCCAGAAAACAGATGACTGGACTCCAGTCGGGAAATTCGTTGACACCGACATTTTGACTTTGAGACGAGGGCCATGCACGACGGGCTTTGCTTATCGTACGCCGGCAGCAACGAAGGTATTGCAACATGTTCAAAAGCATGGCCTGAGCTCACCGTTCGATGTGTTGCTTGGAAATCTTGCGTTCGCCAAGAAGATACACATGTACACAAGTTCTCATAGACTTGCCAAGTTCAGTCGGGTGGCCAGCATTATACAACATTCTGGTCACCACAATCAGACATTGACTCTGCCTCCTTGGGATTCTGCAAGAAGGGGTTTAAGACACACCAAGCACACGTAGAGCTGTTAGTTGCAAAGCGACATCTTCTGTTGCAATTATCAAACATTGGTTTCAAGCTTCCATTTAATTCTTCCTGTTGCCACTGCAGAAGGTCCTAAGGTACCAGGCTTCTTTGTGTTTGCATCGCTGTCATAGCAGCGCTGGCTAGTCATGTCAAATAGAAATAAAGCAATTGGTATTGTGTTCAGCTGGAAAAAGTTGACTGCTTCAGAATGCGCAGCGCCACAATAGGCGTTAGGTCTGTCAGCATACATATTCTTTCTATTTGCTTCAGGCTCAAGCAGGTGCTTGTGATGGCCAACCTGGTTATGTGTACTCACAGACAGCGCTGACCAAGAGATGACCCGCCAGAATATCACCCTGGTATTGCCTGAGCAGACTCGAATCTTTGGCATGTTTGGCCGTTGTGTTGTGTCTGGTCAGGCTGCAGACAGAAGCCCAGTGTGTGAGTCTGCTGCAATGACAGCAGCGTGATGGAAGATGTTGAGGCCAAGAAAGCAGGACTCAAGCCCTTAAAGCTGGCTACAATCGCGCCAGACCAGATCACGATAAGTCAAAGATGGACAAACAAGGCTATCAGATGCCTGTACATAACAAAGTGTCTGCCTTTCTGTATGAACCAAGCTTAGCAAGGTTTATAACTATAGTCCCCAAATATAAAACCCTGACCATCAAACCCATGTTCAAGTATGTCATATCAATGAGCTGGAGGGGTGGATGTGTTAGGGACACCATGGCCAATGTGTACAACCCTTTTCGTAAGTTATGCGGCTCAATTTCTAAGGACCGCCTCCGCGTCCTCTACAGCGCCTTCAGACACTCGCAGTTGCACCAACCTGATACACACAAATATTATGGTCATCTTTCTAACAGCCATTGCATGCCTATTGGACAGATACACCAATAAACCACATCTTTATTTTTGAGAGCGGTCTTGAAGACGCTATTCGAGAAGGCCCGTCTTCAGTGAACGTCTCAGAAGGGCAATGGATGCTCTGTCTTTGAGACCGTCTCTGAGACGAAGCTTCTCTTGACCGTCCCGAGAAGGACCGTATCATGAGAAGCCCCAGAGACGCAGCGTCTTAGATGATAACGGGGCGTCTCTAACCTGTTCAGCGCATTTATTAGCTTCTCCGGCGTTACACACCCCACCTGGCGTTACACAGTCATCTGGCATCCTGGTCATGAACAGGCTGCCCGGCAGGGCCACTTTAAATTGCCCATCTGAACTGCAACTGTACTGTTGGCAACTACTACATTAATACATCAACTTAGTGTTCACTGTGACAGCTTGAAGATCATCTGTTCACATCTGGCAACTGGTGAAGCTCCAAGTATGTTTTTTGTAAAATCACTCAACAGTAATACAACTCCCATGAGGGTTTTTTTTTTGGGACACTGCACAGTATAGCTATCATATGATGCATGTGGTGCAACCACAGCTGCAGTACATATAAGCTGACCTCGACCTTTTTCTGACGGAACACCTGTTGTCATACCAAGAGCGCTGTGACTAAGTATACAGCTAGCAATGTACTGCTGTAGCCCATGTTCAGCAGGTTGTGAGTCAAGTGCTGTAGTCCAAATGAAGCAGGATTTTGCCACAGAAGGTCTACCATGTCTCAGGCAAAGGAACATGTGACAAACAGCTATGGCGCGAGGCGTTTGCATAGCCCCCTTATGGGCCTCTGCTGCTGCTGTTGCTGCTGTGTTGCTGTTGCTGCCGCCGCTGTGGCTGCTGCCCTGGCTGCTGCCGCACTGCAGCAGGCTGCTGCTGCAGTTGCTTCCCATCATATGGAATGCGGCAAAGTTCAGGCCACAAATTCAGCATGTCATTCAGTAGAAAGTCTTGCGGGGGCCCTTGTTTCCACAAGGCAAAGTGAGGACACACACATGCTCGCTGTGTGATGCTGTCAACTGTCATAGCTTGGCTGTCCGTAGCACTGCTCACCACTGAGAGGGACGGTCTCCCACACCAAATGCCGCATGGTTGCGCTTTTGGCCTCCTTGCCAGAGGGCTTGACAGCGTAGTATCTAACGGAAGGTAAAGGCTCCTCAGACTGCTGGTTGTCTTTGTCTGCCACCCGGACTGTAAAGATCATGTGCACCTGAACAAGTCAGTAAGTTCAGTATCAAGGCATGAACTGCACGTGCTCCCATGCCTAGCAACATCATTCTCTCGATGCAGTGCAAATGTCACTGGAGCGAGCACTGCAACTGAAGCTGTCACATACAGATTTCCATTTGGCAACTAGCACAAGCAGCTGCTGACTACTAGACAGGCAATATTAGACAAGCCATGCGTACTACAGCTGTTTTGAGCCTATGCCAAGGAAGCTGTGTCATTTCAGCTGACCTGTCCAAGCCATGGCTCATCAGCAGTCTCGCCTTGGATCTGAACATCATGCAGCATTGAATGCTGTTGGCCTGCGTACTCAGCAAATACCGCCTCCTTGCATGGCTTGACCAATGCAGCGTGACCGTGCACCAGGTCAGCAGTGCCATGGGCGAATGGAACACCAAGCACTTTTTTTAATGTTGACCTGCATGCGCAGGTTGACTATCATCTGTGCATAGGTTGACACTCACTGCTATGCATAGATGAATTAGCATGACATACAACTCATGAATGCAGGTCAAGCTATGCAGGGAGGTGCCACCACAAAGACATCAGGTAACAGGAAGCAGTCATGACCTTCACTATTCTCACAAGGCAACAAAAGTTACAAAAAGTAAGGAAGAAGAAGAGCGGTACCATTTGTTCGCCAACTATCTGTTTGTGTTGCTGAGATGCCAACCATACAATGCTGAGGCAAAATATTTCAATGACAGCACCTCTGTCAACATGTCCTTCAGACTCAGGTACACCCCTGTGCAGCAACAACAATGCCATCAATGACCTATCAAGCCCCCCTCGTAAACAAGCAGATCAGGAAACATCATAATCTAATTCAACACCCTGCAAAGTGCACTTCCCTGCTGTGATGCAGGGACACAAGCTCCAGGGTTTACACACATCAAGACAAAGACAACTCACCTGTGAATCAGCTTCTCCAAAGTGCACAAAGTGCTGTCAGTATGTCTCGCAATTGCTGATAGCATGGGTACTCTGCAGAGCATGTCGTCAGCCTTTTGTCGTCAAAAGCCTTTTGCAATTGATGCAATAAAGTCAGCTTCAAGAGGAGGCTAGAATTACCAGCAAAGAGCACAACAATGGCGCCTGGCAACATCCCGTTGATAGCCAAGAATATGGTCTTCAGCATGCCTCGCCTTTCTTGCTGACATTTGGTGTTAGCAAAAGCTTTTGGAGACATAGCTGCCAGTGGATGTGTCTGTCATAGGCATGTACCTCAGCGGTAATACGCTCAGTGCCCAGTCCTTGGGAGGGCACGTTTGTGCCGTGGAGTACTCTGATGTAGATCATACGCTCCAGAATCATGCCTTCCAAACGGTTTGCTTCTGCCTTGGTTTGGTATTCATAATACAAATAATGCATTCTAAAAGATGCTTGCCCAGACCATTGATGTCCTGATGCAATACATCCTGTGGCATGGGAGCAAAAATATTGACCCAGAGCCAGCCAAACAGCACGCTCTGCAACAAGACAGTGATTGGGAGGATAATGCTGATGCTGCTGCAGCAATCAATGACTCACTGGGCCAGCAATCAGACCCCTGGAGGCAAGAACAGGCTCAGCAAAAGCTTTCCACCCTCTCTCTTCATCATACAAAAGTCTGTGCAGCACAAATGTGGCTCACAGACCTGCTCAGGCTAAGCACACATTGTAAGGCTTTGCAGTTTGCCCAAAGAAAAAGGGCGGGCTCACCTCTCTCACATCCTTCTTAGTTCTAAGGATGTTGCGGCTTTGTGACAACATGCTTGACAGCACACACATGCTTCAAATTCAAGCAAATCCACTTTTCAACAAGGTCAGCTGAGTAGAGAAGCAGAGTGCAATAGCATTCCTGGACAGATCTGCCTGGCATCAGCACAAGGTGTGTCCTGCAAGAACAGACACTGTTAGCTTAGGGTTTCAAACCCTAACAATATGTACTCATCTTGTGCTGGCTCATGTCATGCCTGCCCTCACATGCGGCTCGCAACTTGCAGCTGTTTCACAACCAGCCCCATGCCAAGCTGGGCAGCAAGCCGTGTCCTTTCCTTGAAGGTGACTAAACCCGTGTACTCACATGTGGCAGATGACAGCGTGTATTGTTGTTGTCAGGCGTGTGACGCACAATTACAGCTACATACCTGGTATTAGGCGTAGGTTTGGAAGTAGTGCAATGTGTTTGCAACCTTATGCTGTTCGCTGATGCCACTGAATGGTTCCCTGCAGGACAGCCTCAGATGCATGAAGCAAACTGACGTATCATACGGTGTCATAGACCCTACTGCGGCACAAGAGCCACCTTTACCCCATGCAGCCATTACAACCTGTGCTTTGCGGCCTGCAGAGTCAAGATGCGTGCCATCACTCCACATCATCACCATGAGGATTGGGTGGTCCCATTCCAAAATAATCCTTGACACAGCAAGCTCAGTAAGCTTCAAGATGTGTCATTACTGCTGACTCAACGCAAAGAAGGACTACCTGCAGCGGCAGCCATCTGTCACCGCCAGAAGCTTCATTGTAAACCCTCTCACCGGCCGTCGACTCTTTCTGTGCCTTGGGGAACAGCGTGAAAGGCTCATCACTGTTGCTGATCATATCTGTCATTGACTGCCAAAGGTTCTTGCAAACTGAAACAAAGACTGGCTCACTGACTTGCAGATCAGGCCCTATGCCTATATGTTCCAACTCGCTGCCAGTGCTGTACTGGCTCATGGCTGTTTGCCAAGATGCCGATGTCCTAAAGAGCTCGCTGGGACTGTGACTGTGATAGCCATACTTCATGAAAAGCTGCAGCCAGCAACCAATATCTGCAGCTGCAGCATCAAGTATCTCCAGAGCTAAACGTCATGTGCACAGTGGTATGCATAGTAGCGTCTGCAGCAGAGCAGGTGCTTACCTGAGAGACGCTTCATCAGAAATGCCATGACCTCAGCCTCTTGATTAGGCTCAGGGCGAGCAGATTCCTTGTCTGTGTCCATTTGCTGCATACTGCCAGCTATGTAGTCAAGCATGTGGTCACAGAGGTCTTGCTCCTCTGAAAAGTCTGCAGTTGGGGTGACATAGCCTGACTCAAGATCCTCGTCAGCTGGTGGCAGTGCGTGACCTGGTGGGGACGCGTCTCCAAGACATAGCTAATGCTGTCGTCAGGATTGCCACAACAGCCTCAGGTTTGATGGTTTTTTACCTGAAGATACCATCGACTACACGCTTCGCACTGCTCTTGTCCGGCGTCCGTTTGCCAGGTAGTCATTTGGCCACTTCGCGCAGAGAGTGATCATGATCTCGGCTATAGAGAGAGAGAGAGACATGAGAGATTACAATGCTTTAGCCAGCCAAGTCTGATCACAGATAGAAGAAGACAAACGTCAAATTAGGAGGACATCAAGACAGCTTAGAACAAACTTGAAAACTTGCATGTGATCTTGTTGTGCAAAAAAGGACCGCATGGTGTCAATGTTCGTGGGAAACAAAGGAGCATACTGCTGCCTAAGTGCATGGAGAGCCGGACACTCAAAAATAATGTGCATTTCATCTGCAACAGCCACACCACCACAATGTGTGCACACCCTATTGGCCCTGGCAACATGCTGGCCTCCAGCAAAACGGCCAAGAACAACTGGCAACTGACGAAAACCAAGTCTAAACTGTAGAAATCGTCGCATGCGCCTACCAGAAACAGGTAGCTGACAATAGCGCCTATGCTGGCTGAAAGGCTTAAACCAATGATGGTATGTGCATGCGACAACCCCAACAGTAGGAGCTGCCCTAGGACAATGCAGGGCATGTCATGGGTGCCGTCCAAATGCTGACGCAGGCCCTTCACAATTGCACCAACCTCCAAAACAGGGATAACACCCCTATCATGAGGCATGGGCTGCCAAATGGACTGCAAGCAAGTAGCTATGGAGCCAGAAAAGTTCTTGGCAGAATCCCCAGCAGAATCAGCATCATCAATATTGTCAAGCAAGATCGTGTGAAAAAGCGACCCAACAGGACTAGCAGCTATTTTGTTTCAAAATTCAAGAGTCCGCTGCCACCAAAAAACCTGCAGAGGCGACAACCCTAATTCCTCAAGCAACATAGCACTAGGTGTAGTATACTTGACTCACAGATGTGCTTAAGGTATTTGTCATAGATGGATTGTAAAGCAGTCCGTGCCTTCTTTGCTGCGCCACAGGGGCTATGCATGCCCCATAATTTACAGCCGTAATGCAGAGATGGCACAAGGATGCTTTGCAACAGGAAGAGTTTGAGGTTGGCCGTGTTGCCACACTGCAGTTGAGAATGCCTCTGCTGCACCACAGCCCAAGAGCCAGCTGCCTTTGCCTTCAGAGGGGTGATAAGATGAGATATTTCCCCCGATGCATGAAAGTGCAGACACAAGTATTCGAAAGTGTCAACACGCCTCACTGGATGGCCATTGCAAGTGAAAGCAACTGCCGCTAAAGTAGGTGACCTAGCCGAAGATTTGGACACCACCATCACTTTCGTCTTCGCCAAACTGATCTCCATGTGCAATGTGGCACAGTAGCTACAGAGAGAGAGAGAGAGAGATTACAATGCTTTAGCCAGCCAACAAGTCTGATCACATATAGAAGAAGACAAATGTCAAATTTGGAGGAAATCGAGACAACTCAGAATA
>JAABUU010006305.1_pt1 | contig 12792 bp, 10 predicted proteins | sample 5559301 | NCBI WGS metagenome assembly JAABUU01 (sample SAMN10711884, study PRJNA513360) | rock metagenome | isolation source: Antarctica rocks | place: Antarctica: Victoria Land, Richard Nunatak white
TGGATAAAGTCTAGCTTACAGTAATGTGCGTAAAGCCCACAGGATTTATCCGTGGGATATAAGCGCGTCGCCTTTCCGAAGGCGACATATTTCCTGCTTGCGTGTGTAGATAAGATGTTTATTTCTACACGACTTGTGGGATAATGTCTTTGTGAGCCAAGCCTACCGACACAAAGACATAGGCAAAGAAACCAGCGTCTTTCTGCTGAACTACCACATCATTTTCTGCCCCAAGCGGCGGCGGAAAGTATTGGTCGGCGCGGTCAAGGAACGCCTGGAACAGTTGCTCCGCGAGACGTGCGCCGAGATTGAATGCGAAATACTCGCCCTTGAAATCATGCCCGACCATCTGCACCTGTTCGTGTCCGCTGTGCCGCAGATGGCTCCGAATCAGATAACCGCACGGCTCAAAGGCAAGAGCAGTCGCCTCTTGCGGCAGGAGTTCCCGTTCCTGCTCAAAATGCCTTCCCTTTGGACACGAAGCGCATTTTTCAGCACGGCGGGCAATGAAGATTTTAGCGTCGCCAGCGAAACCATCAAGCGATACATCGAAAACCAGACCACACGGGACGCCTAGCCTTGAAGACGTACACATGGAAGCTGAAACCGACGAAGCCACAGTTGGCGGCGATGGAGCAGACGCTGGAAGTCTGCCGCCATCTCTACAATGGCGCGTTGGCCGAGCGCAAGGACGTCTGGGAGAACGAGCGGCGTTCCGTGAACTTCGCCCAGCAGTGCGCCGCCCTGCCCGCGCTGAAAGGGAAGTCCGAGTGCCTGCCGAACATACACAGTCAGGTCTTGCAGGACGTGATGCACCGCGTCAACCGCTCCTTCGAGAACTTCTTCCGCCGCGTCAAAGCGGGTGATAAAAAGATTGAGAGAACACCTGGGTATCCACGCTTCAAGGGCGAGAACTGGTACGATTCGTTCTGCTACCGTCAGTACGGCAACGGCGCGAAGTTCGACTCGGCGGGCCGACTGTCGCTGTCCAAAATCGGGGCCGTCCGCGTCTGCAATAGTATCTTCAAAGACCGCCCTATGGCGGGGACGCCGAAGACCTGCACCATCACCCGACGTGCTGACGGCTGGTACGCTTGCATCGCCTGTGATAAAATCACTAGTGACACTGAGCCTGAGCTATTGCCCAGGACGGGCGAGAGCGTCGGCATTGACGTGGGGCTTGAGTCCTTCGCCACACTCTCCAATGGAGAGACCATTGCCAACCCACGCCTGCTCCGCCGTGCCGAACGGCAGTTGAAGGCGGCACAACGCCGCGTCTCTCGCCGCAAAAGGGGCAGTGAGCGCAGGAAGAAGGCCCGCGTCCTGCTGGCGAAGGCGCACCTGAAAGTACGCCGCGCCCGACTGGACTTCTGCCACAAAACCGCTCATGGGCTTGTCGTCCGCTTCGACACCATCGCCGTCGAGAAGTTGAACATCAAGGGCATGGTCAAAAACCACCACCTCGCTAAGTCTATTTCGGACGCGGGTTGGGGTTTGTTCGTCTCCGTCCTGACGCAGAAGGCTGAAAGTGCCGCTCGTCGGGTCGTCGCTGTCAATCCCGCATACACGAGTCAGAACTGCTTCAACTGCGGCATGAGGGTTCCGAAGGCCCTCTCCGTGCGCCTGCACTCCTGCCCGCACTGCGGGTTCGAGACGGGCCGCGACCACAACGCGGCATTGAACATTCTCAAGATTGGCAGGGACACCGCCTTCGGGGAGACGGCGACACTGGTTGCCGTCTGAGAACCGAGAACCCCAGGTGCTTTAGCCCTGGGAGATGTCAGAGCCCGTCGTACTTTGAATAGCCGCGCTCGGCCCAGTAATCGGGGGGCTCGCCTTCCATGTACTCGATGCCGGTGATGGCTTTGATGTTCTTCAGGCCCAGCTTCATCGGCACGAGCAGGCGCAGAGGAGCGCCGTGCTCCGCTGTCAGGGGAACCATGCGGCGGCTGGCGTCGTTTTGGTGGGTCGCCAGCAGTGTCTGCGGGTGCTGCGCGGTCGGCAGGTCAATCGAGACGTAGTAAGGGTCCGAGTTGCCGTCGCTGTCCAGGTTGACGGAGGAGGTCAGGCTCACCCATTGGGCGCCCGGCTTGGGCGGGTAGGCTTGGAGGAAGTCCGCGAAGCGCAGGCCGCCCCACCCGGCGATCATGCTCCAGCCCTCGACGCAGACGAGGCGAGTCACCTGATCCATGCGCCCGTACTGGTCGGCCAGCCGAGCGAGCGTGGGGGCGGTCAGGCGCTCGACCTTCCCCGACGCCAGGCCCTTGACAGTCAGCGTCCAGTCCGCCAGGTAATCGGCGGGATCGGGGGTCTGCCCATCGTAATTGTTGCGAAGCTCGCGGGCGGCCTCGGAGATGTCGTAGGTCGGCACCAGGCGGTCCGGCGAGTAGAGGGCCGAGGCCACGTCGTCGTCGAAGGTCAGCGCGCGGCCCAGGAGCGCTTGCTTCGTGGGATCGGGATGGGCGGGCGGCTTGAAGCCGAAAGGAAGCCGCGCGCGTGTCTCGTCGGGCAGCGCCCACAGGAACCCGGCGGCGACAGCGACGACGCCCGCGCCGTAGATCAGGAAGTCACGGCGCGTCTGCGCCTTGAGCTTGCCGTTCGGGAGGATCAGCCGAGCGGGCGGCGTCTCGGCCAGACGCCCCGGCGTCTGCTCCGGGTCCGGCGGCTGGGCCGCTGCTAGGGCGTCGGGGGACGGCGGCCGGCCGCTCGGACGCCGCGCCCGCAGCGTGTCCAGGCGGTCCGCCAGGTCCGTGCGCGCCAAATGCGGCTTTTCGGGATTTTTGCTGTTATTTGGTTTATTACTGCTTGCCATGACTCTGCCCTTCCACGCGGTCCGACCAGCCGACGACCATCGAGCGGAACGTGTCCCAGCCGTCGGCAAACACTAGGATGACATGGGGGATGACGAAGGCGACGAACACCCAGGTCAGCCAGAAATGCCACTGACGGGCGTGGTCGTAGCCGCCGAAGACAGCTTGGAGCCAGCCCAATTGCTGCGGCTTGTGGATGGCCCATCCCGTCAGGGCGGACAGTGTCGCCGTCACCGGCACGGAGAAGTACGCCAGCCGCTGCAAGGCGTTGTACTTGGTCGTCACCTCGGGGTGCGTCCAGGGGCGGTGCGTCAGCTTGGCGAGGGGCAGGCCGAGGTAGTAAATCTGCATCTTGAGGGCGTTTTTGAGGTCGCCGCGCCGGGGCAGCAAGGCTTTGTAGCCCCCGCCCAGACCCAGGCCGACCAGGTACAGGAGGCCGATGACGAGGAACGGGTACACGAACAGCCAGTGGATGTTCAGAGCCTCGGCCAGTATCCCCGTCCCCAGGCTGAAGTGGTCATAAAACCAGGTCGTGCTGTAGTGGCCGGCGGGCGTGTTCGCATCCACCCAGGCGTCCGGCGGGCCGTAGGAATGCCGCCAGGGTTCGTGCTGCGCCACCCAAAGGCCGATGTCGGCCAAGTAGTCGGAGCTGCCGCCAGTGGCGTCGTGCGGGGCGTGGTGGTAGACGGGCGCAGCCCAGTAGATGGACAGGCCCGACAGGGCGAGGCCCAGCAGGATCGGGATGTTGGCCCAATGTGTCCAGCGCACCAGCCAGTGGTGCTTGCGGACGACGGCCTTTTCCTCACTTGAGATCGGCCGGCTCGTATCCAGGGTGACGGTCGCCACGGTTTGGCCTCGTGTTGCTTTCTAAGAGATGGACTAAATCGCCCCCTAGCCCCCAATTCTGGGGGAACCGGAAGGGATTGGACGCAGGCCCTTCAGGGTTCTTCTCCTACCCCCCAGAATTGGGGGCAGGCGGGCGATCCGGTCCACTGATACACAGTGTCTAAGCGCGGCGCAAGGTTGCGCGCACCATGTCTCGGTCGGCGATGCTGTAGTACAGGAAAATCTTGCCGTCTCCCTCAACGGCGGAGGCGGCGAAGGCGATGTCGGTATAGCCTTCGGCCAGCTCGGACGGCGTGATCATAGGATCGTCCGAGCGGGCGACGACGCGGGTGTATTCGGCGTCAAATGCCACCCAGCCGATGCGCCAGTGGGCGTCCTGCGTCACGCCGTTGTAGAACATGACGGGCCGGGTGGGGTCGGACGTTAAAATCGGGCCGGTGCTCAGGTGCCAGCCATCCCACGCGCCGGGCCTAGCCCCAAAGAGCGGCGTCTGCACGGTCCACGGCCCGCCGACATGGGGCGCGGCGGCGCGGCCGATCCTGGATGCGCCCCCGGCGGCGTACTCGAAGAACAGGCGCCAGGTCCCATCCATGACTTGAACGATGGTCGCCTCTTTCGGGTTGGCGACATCGGGAGTGGACGGCAGCCGGACGCCCTGCTTTTCCAAGTGCTCGCCGTCCGGCCCAGTCGCCAGCAGGAGCTGCCCCCGCCCCTGCTCCTGGTTCCAGCCGCTGTAATAGACGTAGGTGACGCCGTCCCGAATCGCCACGGTCGGGTCCTCGCAACCGTCCTTGTCCTCGTCCCCCGGCCCCGGCGCGAGGCAGGGCCGATCCGCCATCTGGAAGTGCAGGCCGTCGTCCGACGAGCCGTAATAGACACGCGCGATCTTCAGGGCAGGCTTGTCGTCCCGGCGCGGCACGGCCCGGATCAGGGCCTCCCAGCGCGCGCCGTCCTGCCAGACGAACGGGCTGAGGGTGTACATCTCGGAGAGCGGCGGCTTGCAGTCCAGGACCAGCGGCTCGACGGCTTCCAGCTCAAAGTGGCTTATGCTCTCCATACTCTTTATCAGCTCTTTCGGACCGCTTGCAGCAGGGACAGCGTCGCCGCGCGGCTCTTGTAATGTTGAAAATCCGCGAGTGAGGCTGCATGAAGTGTCCAAGCGCCGGGAATGACGAAACGAGAATGACGAAACGAGCAGGAGGGCGGCGGTTCGAAAGGGCCGCCGCCCAACCGTGCCCGATGCGCCTAATGATGCATCATGCTTCCGTACATCATGCCGCTGTGCATCATCTTGCCGTGCATCATCTTGCCATGGCTCATCTTGCCGTGCATCATCTTGTCCTGGGCCATCGCCGAGGTGGACACCAGGGCGAGGGCGGCGACGGCCGCCGCGAGTGCGCGAATCTTCATCATGTTTCTCCTGTCCCCGCCGGGGCGGGGCTTGCTCTCGGTAGCGAGCTTGCGCCCTGCTCCATCAGGCATTACAACTGAGTCAGGTGGAAAGTTCCATACCCCGGCTGTGTCATAAGAACCAGCTGGAGGATACTGCGGCAGGAGGGGACAGGAGAAGGGATGGGAGGGGTGGACAAGAGGAGAAGGGCGGCCACGGGGGGCCGCCCCTACGCCTGCGTCGGCGACCCTGTAGGGGCAGGCCCCCGTGCCTGCCCTCTTTGCCCCCGTGCCTGCCCTCCTTGCCCCCGTGCCTGCCCTGTCTCTTCCCTACCCGCGCTGCCGGAGAAGCCGCGCGGCGCTTTGCCGGGCTTCGGCGTCCTGGGGGAGATGAGCGAGGACTTCCTGCCACTCAAAGATGGCGCGGGAGAGGTGGTGGTGGCCCTGGCACCAGCGGGCGAGCCGCCGGTGCGGTGCGGGGTCGTCCGGCGACCGGCCCGCTTCGGCGACGAGCCGGTCATAGTCGTCCTTGTCCGCCGCCGCGCGCGCGGCTTCGGCCAGCAGCGCCTGCCCCGCCGCCCGGTCGCCCTGCGCCAGCCGGAGCCGGGCCAGGTTGTAGCCCAGGGTGGCGTCGTCGGGGGCCAGCGCGTGTGCCTGCTCCCACTCGCGGCGCGCGTCCGCCTCCCGCCCGGCGTCCCGATAGGCCAGCCCCAGCGTGTCGTGTACCTCGGCGTTGCTTGGGTCCAGCGCGAGGCACTGCCGGGCCGCCGCGACGGCGGGGGCGATGTCCGGCGGCCCTCCTGCCGACTGCCGCCGCGCCGCGTCCAGCAGGATGCGGGCCTGCCGGGCATACAGCGACGGCTCCTGGGGGGCCAGCCGCAGGGCGTCCGCGACGGACTGAAGGGCCTCGGCGTCGCGCCCCTGGGCGCTCCGGTTGTCGGCCAGCAGGGCGGCGATGTGCCAGTCGCCGGGGCGCAGGCGGTCCGCCGTCCGCAGTTCCCGCTCGGCATCTTGGTAAGCCCCGGACTGGTTCGCGGCCAGCGCCAGGGCCAGGTGCGGCTCGGCGGAGGTTGGCAGGGCGCGCGCCGCCCGACTCAGCAGCGCCTCCCCCTCCGTCTGCCGGTCGATCTGCAAGTCCAGGACGCCGAGCCGCAAGGCGGCTTCGGGCGAATCGGGGGCGAGCCGCAGCGCCTGCCGCGCGAGGGCCACGGCGCGGTCAATATAGCCGATCTTTTGGGACATCTCGGCGACCGCGCCGGCCAAGTCGGGCGACTGCCTCGCCGCCGGTTCCAGGGAGCGGAGCTGCGCCGCCGCGCCCAGCGTGTCCCCGCTTTGCAGCAGTTGGGCGGCCAGGGCGAGGCGGGCGTTGGGGTCGTCGGGGGCGGCGCGCACGGCATCCTGGGCGTGGCTCAGGGCGTCGCGGGCCTGCTGGAGCTGCTGGAGCCGTGCCTGCTGGCGGGCGGCGTCGCGCCGCATGGCGGACGCTTCGCGCCAGTTGCGGACCTGCCAGGGGAGGGTTGCGAGGAACACCAGCAGGGCCAGGGCGAGGGCCGCGAGGAGGAGACGATTGCGTGGCTGCGCCCCGCGAGGGGGACTCGCGGGGCGCGTTGACGGAGGACGTGAAGGCATGACGGAGCCGTTCCGAGGCGCTAGTTCGTCACGCCGTAGAGGTGAATGGTCGTTTGGGTAGACCGCAGGAACTTGGTGTGCCCATCGGCGTAGCCGATGTTGTTGCCCGTGCTGGCATGGCGCGCATAGTTATCCCAGGCCGCCTGCGCTGGCTGGTGCCAGGCACCGGCTGAACTGCCATCGTAATAGCCGGGAATGTTGTTGTTGCCACTAGGCCAGGCGACACGGGTGATATGGTACTGCTGGGCAGGAGCATTCGGGTCATTACCCGTCTTTTTTAAGTTCTGCCACTCACCGTAGCCGTCGTACCCACTCAGGATCGTGGCGCAGTCGGCGACGATAAAGGTCTCAGAGGGAGCATCAATGCTTGCCAACTGTGGAGCACCTTGGAAGAGGGGTTCATTCCCCCCATAGCTGACGATTGCGTGCGCCATACCAGGATCTATGCCTTTGGCTGTGATGCCAGCAGTGTTGTCATAGGTAAACCAACCAGTGCCCCCCCAGGAGTTACTCACGTTCGTGTTGGAGTCATCCGGGCATTTGTAGACGCCTGCGCTCTTGACGAACGGATAGATAGCGTTGACCCACAGTGTAGTCGCGTCGTTCGAGTCGGTGGTTCCACCGTTGTGGCTGTTGGTCCAATTCCACTGCGGGAAGGACTCGTCGGCGTCCTGAGCGTACTGAGTCAGCCCCAGGGTGAGCTGCTTGATGTTGGAGGCGCAGGAGGCGCGGCGGGCGTTCTCGCGGACCTTCTGGAACACGGGGAACAGGATGGCGGCGAGAATCGCGATGATAGCGATCACGACGAGAAGCTCGATCAGGGTGAAGCCTTTGGACGAGCGTGAAGCCTTTGGACGAGCGTGAAGCCTTTGGACGAGCGTGAAGCCTTTGGAACTTCGGGGGCAGCATTGCTGCTTGGTCTTCATAGGAAATCTTCCTTTCGTTCAGGACATAGATACATAAGATGGATTCATTTTAGCACGTTTGCGCTATTGCGTCAAGGGCTATTTTTCCGAGGGGGCGGAGGGCAAGGAGGGTGGCCACGGGGGGCCACCCCTACCAACGACAGGGCGCGTAGGGGCAGGCCCCCGTGCCTGCCCTCTTTCCCCCTGCCTGCCCCCCACAGACAGGTTCGCCGGGTTCAGGGCCGGGGCCGGCTGGCGGTGCGCTCTTGACCGGCGGGGGCGATGCCCGCGTCGGGCAGGCCGGTGATGTGCAGGGTGACGATCTGGTCGTGGCCCACCGGGAAGAAGACGGCGCGGCCCCGGACGGTGATCGCGCGCTTCTGGACGGGACGCTCCAGCAGATCGGTCTCCTGCACCTGAACGGGCTGGGAGAAGGTCAGATGGGCCGTCGTATCTCGCCCTTGCGTCTCGAACAGGCGCAGGATGTAGCCCGGCCCGTCCTCGCAGTGCTTCAGCGCGCCTACTACCAGGTTGTCGGCGGGCAGGACGGACACGGCGGGCGCGGCGCTGCCTCCACGGGCCGCGTGGGCGCCGGTCACGACGGCGCGCAGGGGCACGTTGAGGGCCAGCCCGGCCTGCTCGGACCGCGCGGTGCGCCAGTCGCCGGCGTGGGGCAGGAGCGCGTAGGTGAAGGTCTGGAGGCCCTCGTCGGGGTTCGGGTCGGGGTCATGGGACGAGCGCAGCAGGGTCAGCCGGAAGGCGGCGGCGCCCGCGCCCGACAGGTTGGTGTCCGAGCCGTACTTGCAGTCGTTCAGCACCGTCAGCCCATAAAGCGGTGTCCGCTGGGGGGCGCTGCCCAGGGTCAGGGCGAAGACATGCAGGAAGGTGTTGCGCGGCAAGAGGATCTGGCTGGGCCGCGCGCCCGCCGGGAGGGGCAGGGCCACGATCCACAGGTGGGGCCGGACGCCCTGCTCCGGGGCGCCGGTCGGGGACAGCCGGTAATCCAGGGAAAAGGCGTCCTCGTTATGGCCGCCGCCGCCGACCACCCAGTCGCCGATGCTGAACGGGAGCGGGACGCGGCTGCCGTCCGCCCCTACCAGCGTCAGCGATCCGCCCTGGCTGCCCGGAGCGCCCGCGCCGAGCAGGTACAGCGTGTCGCCCCGCGCCCCGGCGGGGACGGCCTGCCCGTCGGCAGCGATGTTGTCCGGGCCGGCTTCCCCAGCCAGCCGGAAGGGGATCTGGGCGGCGCCGTAGGGGTGGACGCCGGCGGGCATCAGGGCGGCGGGGTAGCCGCGCCCCTGGGCGTCGAAACCGTCCGCGCTGCGGCTGTTGAGCAGGCCGGTCAGGTCCAGCGGCGCAGCCTCGCGGACGGGCGACTGCTGCACTTCGGAGACATCCATCCACTTCTGGCCGGGGTTCTCCTGGCCGCTCACGGGCCGCTCAATGCTGCCGTAGGGGATGCCGACGCGGGCGACGGGGTGGGACATCGCCAGCGGCACGGCCACTTTGAGGAGCTGCCCGTGCTCGTGCCAGTCCACCGTCGTCGGCACGTCCAGGCGCGGCAGGGCGTTCCACAGCGTCACGTCCTGCGTGAAGGTGGACTTGCCCCAGGTGTGGGTGACGCGGACGACGGCGCAAACGGGACCGGTGGATACTACCTTGACGTCGGCCCCGGTCGTTAGCGGGTGCTGCTCGCCGGTGTAGCCGATGTCCCATGCGCTGCCGCTGTCGCCCAGCACTTGCAGGAGGTTGGCAGGCTGCCCGGCGGGGATCATCTCGCGCCCGGTTTTCTTGTCATAGAGGCTGGTAATCAGGCCCGTGTCTTTGGCGACGCCAACGCGCAGGAACGGGTTCTCCAGCGTCACGCCGTCCGCCGTCTCGCGAGCCAGGGCGTGGAACGTCCGGTCGTCGCCGGCCCTCGCCGACAGGAAGACCGTCCGGTGGCCGAAGGCAGGGACGTCGGGGGCGACGAAGGCCAGCGTGTGCGCGTCCAGCGCCTGCACGGGGGCGACCGTCCCGGCCTCGTCCCGCGCCTCGGCGTAACGGGAGGCGTCGTCTACGGTCACTTTCACGGCGTCGGTGCGGGCGAAGGACAGCGGGTTCCAGACGACGACGGCCTGCTCCCCGGCCCGCGCGCCGCGCGTGTCCGCCCCCGCCGTAAGAGCCGACAGCGCGCGGTCCGTTTGCGCCTGCTCGAAAGCAAAGGCGGGGGCAAGCTGCTGGTGCATCCAGTCATACGTCGAGTGGATGGCCGAGCCGCACATGATGTCGTGGAACTGGGCGAAGGCCGTCGGCTTCCAGGCATCGGTAAAGCCCTGCGTGGGATAGGGCTGCCCCTGCATGGCCGCCAGGGAGGAGAAGACTTCCCCGGCATACAGGGCGTTCTCGCTGGATCGGACGGCTTTCTTGAGGTCGGCATGGGTCGTGTAGCAGCCGGTGAAGGTGTATTGCAGGTCGGTGTCCACGACGGGGAGGCTGGCTTCGGGGGACCGTTCCGGCTGGAGGTCTTTGTCCACGATCGGCAGCGGCTTCGGCTGACTCTGCGCCCCCAGCTCCGCCCGCAGGCGCTGGAAGTAGGCGTCGGCAGTGACGAAATGGACCTTGGGGAAGAGCGGATCGGACTGGAACTCTCGGCCCTGCTCGATCATCTCGCGGGTCGGGCCGCCGCCGTGGTCGCCGACGCCGAAGACGACCAGCGCCTCCTTTAGCCCGTAAGAGCGCTCCATCTCCCAGGGCCGGGACAACTGATCGGGCGTAATCGGCTCGTCGTAGCTGTCCGTGTTGGCCTTCAGGACGCGCGAGCCGTCCGGCGACTGCCACCAGGCGTAACGGATGCCGTCGCCGCAGCGCATGTGGTAGAAGTTTTGCAGCCCGGCCTCCTGCATGAGCTGCGGCAGCTGCCAGGAGTGGCCGAACGAGTCCGGCAGCCAGCCTGTCGTCGCGTACTGCCCGAAATTGGTCTTGAAGTACCGCTGGCCGAGGAACAAGGAGCGCGCCAGGCCCTCGCCGCTGGGCAGGTTGGTGTCGGACTCGTCCCACAGGCCGCCCACGGTGTCCCACTGCCCGCGCTGAGAGGTTTGTTGCATCCGGGCGAACTCGGCGGGGAATAGACGCTGGATCGCGCGGTAGGCGCCGGGCTGGCTCTGGACGTAGCCGAAATCGGGGTACAGGTCCATCAGGTGCATGGCACTGTCCCACGTCCGGCGGCAGACGTCCACGGTCTCGGGCCAGGTCCACAGCCAGTTCATGTCAATGTGCGCGTGGCCGACGTAGTAGACGTCATAGGCGCGCGTGATCGGCGACAGCGCCTGCAATGTCTTCTGCGCTTGGGCCAGTGAGGCGCCGGCCTTGGCGTAGTCTTTGGCCTGGAGCGCAGCCATATCGAGTTGGCCTTCGGACTTCGCCAGCGTCGCCCGCACGCGGCCCTGCGCGGCGGGCGCCATTGCCCCGGCGATGCGGTCCACGAACTGGGCGTCGCGGACGTAGCGCTCGATGGGGGCAAACAGGCTGTAGACCAGCCGCGCGTGGCGCAGCCCGCCGGCGCCCGGCCCGTTGATCCCGCGCACGGCCAGGACGAAGACCTGGCCCGGCACGGCGTGGTCGGTCAGCGTCATCTGGCCCGCGTCCCAGTTGAATCTTAAGAGGAACTTGCCGTTGACATAGACCTCGCCGTCGTCGTCCATGCCCATGTCCAGCCGCAGGACGGTCCCCCGCGTCGGGACGCCGTTGATTGCTTCAGGGACGACGTAGCGCGTCCGAAACCAGACGTTGGTGTTTTCGCCCGTCCAGGTGAAGCCCGGCGCGACCATCTGCCACTGCGAGTCGTCGAAGCCGACGGCCTCGCCGCCCGGCACGTCGGGCTTGTGGTAGCGCCACTGGTTGAGCGGCTGCGGGACGACCTGCGCCGCCGCCAGGGGCGCCAGCGTGTCCGTGAGCGCGTCCGCCTGCGCGCGGGGCGCGGCGGGGAGGCAGAAGAGCAATGCGGCCAGCAGGAAGGGGAGGCTTCGGCGGCAAATGAGCATTTGCGACTTTGGTGACATAGTCGCTATTTTACCTAAAGAATTGAAGAAAAGAGTCGTCTAGCACAATTCTCGCCGGGGAGATAATCTGTTCTTAACAATTCTGTGTCATACTGTCCTCGAAGTTTGGCGCGGGACAAGACGTGAGAAGCATTTCTCTAGGACTCCCTCGCCGCCCAAAGTGGGGCCATCAAAGCGAGACCACCGACCTGAAACCCACGGCGCTTGTGAGTTTAACCATGTTTTACCTGCCACATCTCCACCGGCTCCGCGACAGACTTGCCGACAAGATTCGCACACTGTTTCTTCTGCCGGAAAGCCGGTACATCGTCATTTACGACGGCTGTGACATCGAGAAATACCCTCTCCCAACTGTGCCGTCGGCAGAAACAGGTCAGGTCGCCCCACCAGCGGCGGGTGACACCGGCGGCTTGCCGTCTGGCGCACCACGCCCTCCGCACGGTTGAACCTCACACAAAACAGGCTTTATGTCTGATGACGCCCAACGCCGCCGCAGACGCCTAGCGTCGCCTCATGCGACTCAGGCCGTAGATCACTCCTATGGCGCCGCCTGCACCCAGCAGAAGTCCCTCTTCTCACGTCTTTGCTGAACTGGTCATGTACATATGGCACGGACATAGCGCAAAGACGAGTGGGGCGGCGTACCCCAAGCTACATGAGAAAGGGGAAGCCCGTCAAAGATGTCCCCCTGACTGACCTTCTCCTGTAGCTGGTCCAGATACATGGTGCTTTGAAGATGCGAAGTTCGGCGTTACGGCAGGTCCAGGTCCACAAAAGACCGGTCTGTTTTCGCGAGCGCCTGGCGCCGTCGTTCGGCTAAAGCCGGCACGCTCCGGTCTTCCGTATAATCTGCCTCAAAATCACCCCGCTCGATCTCAAGCGCCTCCGGCTGAGGGGGGGACTGTTCAGCCGTCGGTACGCTGGACCTTCGGTAGCTTCTCGCCTTTACCGGCTGCACATCTTTGTAGGCTTGTGGCTGCGCCATTTTAGAATCTCTCCTGATCGGGCTGTCGTCAGCATTATACCTCGGTTTAGATCAAATCGGTGTGACAACTCCCGCCCCTAAAGGGTCGGGCTTCTAGGGTATTGCACCCAAGCATTGTTGCCCCAATGCTACTGGTGTAGTCCTTTTTCTACATCTGCGTCGTTTTGGTTTTGCTAGAGGTTTTTGGT
>JAABUU010006306.1_pt1 | contig 12790 bp, 13 predicted proteins | sample 5559301 | NCBI WGS metagenome assembly JAABUU01 (sample SAMN10711884, study PRJNA513360) | rock metagenome | isolation source: Antarctica rocks | place: Antarctica: Victoria Land, Richard Nunatak white
TTGCTTCGTTATCTTGACTAGTTTCTATTGAGTCTAGCGTTGACTGAGAAACACATATATGTAGTCAGCTTCTTTTCTGTAGCTATCTTTCTTTCTTAGCATTTATCTTCTAGTTAAATGACACTTTTATCTAACTCGCTTTAGACAGATCTCTAACATTAGATAAATGCTCATTAACTACTCTACTATCAATGAATAAATGATATGAAACAATTTATTCAGTAAGAAAAATTTGCAAGAAATTCTTCAAATTTGCATCATCATTTTAGATTGCAAGAAATTCTTCGATTCTACACTTATTTTCATCATTCTATTTGCAAGAAATTCTTTGAATAAAGCACTTAATTATTATCTGAAATTCACAAGAAATTCTTTGAATTTTCACTCATCAAAAAACATCAATTCAAAAAACATCAATCTTTCATCTACTTTTATCTCAACAACTTTTATCTTCTTTCATCATGACATGTAATGTCAAGTCAGTTGAGTCTTAAACAACTCATTTGCTTAAAAGCATTGTCAATAGAAAAGTTTCACTTCTACTCATTAATGTCTCAGTTGAAGCTAAGAAAGTTATCATTGCATGAAATATAAACATTGAAGAACAACTCTTTCATTGAGTCAGCAATCAATTCAATGAAGTCATCAATATGCTGAATGAGCTTTAAAGTCAGCGAGACTTGACTTTACAACTCAATGAACACTGACTTCTTGTACAAGATAATCACAAAAAGAAAGCGAAACAACTAAAAGTCACTTTTGATAAAAATGATGAGTTAAAGAAAAAGATCAATCAGTTACAAGGCGAGTGATTGAACTTCAGAGCGAAACAACGTCAAGCTGATCGATTTATGCCTCGTCAAGATACTCAGTCAGCTGAGTAACAAGTCAATCAGAAAGAAGCTCGCTCTCAATGAGAATCTTCTACTTTATCTGATAATAAAAATGAGAATGATCATCACAATTTCATTAAGCTTTCAAATTCACTCATCTTCATTGAAACAAATGACTTTATCTGAGAGACATAAAACATCAAAATAGCTGACAAGCTTAATGTCAATGTAAATCATTACTCTACTGAAAAGATTTGTATTGTTTATGTGATTTTCAGACTAGAAAATGATGCTGATCAGCAAATTTATGCAAAGCATCATGTTGATGCTTTCTCATTCTATCAGTCACTATCAGAGTTACTGAAACATTTGAAATAAATTTATGAAGATCAGAATTTGATTCAAAAGTGTCGTTGTAAATACATTGTTTTAAATCAGCTCAACAAGTCTTTCAGCTCTTTCTATTCAGAATTCACTAGAATATTTGTTACGAGCGTATCAAGACTGATTAAAGCTAGTCAACGATTTAGTCGAGATCTGATCTAGATCTGACTCAGATTTGACTCAGATATGACTCAACACTCTTTTTCTTTCTCAACATTCTTTTTCTTTCTCAACACTCTTTTCTTTCATCAACATCTTGTTCATCTACATCATCTTCTTTTCGTGTTACAAACACATTTCTTTCGAGTCTAGCGCAGTCTCTGAACATTACATAAATAGAAGCTTTTGTATCAATCTTCTTCTGTATTCTTAATATTCAGTTATAGCTATCTCTAAAGATTAAGCACTATCAACTCTGATCTTCATTGATTGTATCATTTAGACATAATTCTGACATTATATTAAGAATTCGTTAATCACACAATACTGATCTCGTTACTCATTTTATCAACTCGTACAGACGAATCAAGTCTAAAGAAATTTGTTTACCTGATGATTCAATCTCAAAAGACAAGAAAAACATCAGAGAATTCATAGAATCAACGAGAACATACAATTGTTGAATTGCTAGAAGATTTATCGCTCATTTAGTACGCATTTGTTCAAAATCAATTAATAGAATCTACGATAAAGAATCTTCGTGAATTGCTAGAGAATCAAATCGATCAAGAGAATTACAATAAAGAATCTTCGTGAATTGCTTCAAGATTAATCACTTTCACAAACATTTTCTTTGTTGAACAAACATTCGTCTTTCTTCTTAAAATCACTGAGCTTCGTTCTTCGTTCAGTTCAAATCAATTCTCATCTTCTTCACTATGATATTTAAGAACACATCTGATAAAGATAAAGCTTTCGTTGATCTCTTGCAATAAACATGTTCACAAGCTTTCTTTTCTATCGTCGACTCACAACACGCTTCTTCATTCATTGCTTTCAACGAATCAAACGCTGAAATCATCATACTCAATGATATACAAGTATGAAAGAAACGTATCTATGCTCTTAATAAAGAAACAGATCGTCTTGTTAAAATGAAACAACGAGACAAGAGCGAAATTCAACAGTTGAAAGCAAAACTACAAGCTTTCACTGCTATTACAGTCAATGTAGTCATCACTGCTTTCTCGATTATCATCTACTTTGAACGATCTAAATATCACAAAATATTCGACTTTTCAATGTTCACTGATGAAAAGAACTCTACTTGAAAGAACTGATTTCTTGACATATGAGAGAAGCTAGCAATTAACGTTGACATCTTCTCAAATGAACTCTACAAGCTGAGCTACATAAACTCTCGACTAGCAGATGACGTCGTCGAAATCACTCAAGTCAGACGTGATCTCAACTGTGACAATTTCTATTTGACTGTCAATGAACTTCTAGAGAAACTAGCTCAATCGTTTCATGACTCTGATAAGAAAGATAACTATCATAGAAAATATATTAATCTGATTCAAGAATCAAAGAAATTCAACGATTTCTTTAATCAGTTTCAACGACTATACATCTATCTGAAGTATCAGAAGAACGTACTAGTCGTTGATCTAAAGAATAAAATAAATTCTTGTCTTCAAATCTTTTGAACAGCTCAGATGAAGTCACTCATCAAGCTATCAGATATTCAAAACTATTTGATTCGCTTGAACAATGAACATAAAGCAGTTCGAGAGATCAAGAACAAACTACTCAAATGCAATGATTCAAAAATCATCATTTCTAAAGCAACTATTGCTGTTCAATCTTCTGCTTTGAAGTCTGACTGATCAAAGTCGCGTAGCGCAGTTTTGACTAGCGTCAAAAATACAGACGTTCTAGTTGAAATCTGTTTTGTATGTCACAAATCAGATCATACTTTCAGAGAATGCTTGAATTAATCTATCAAAGTCAATGCAGTTGACGAGAACTATGATCATTTCGAACTCAATACTGAATCAGAGTTCGAGTAAAAAAACTAGTCATCTTTTCAACAATCACTGAAGTGAAGATTATATCTTTGTGCAATTTAGATGAAATTCTATCGAAAGAGAATTACTTTGATAAGTCATTTCTAGTCGATGCTCTTCTTATCTTGCAAAACGAATCATTCAGCCTTTGTTCTTTGATAGACAGTGATTCAGCCGTCTATACAATCATACATATCAATCTAGTTGATAGAGTATGTAAAACCCTGAAAATTCAATCTATCTCACTGACAAAAGAGAAGTTAATAAAAGAATATGATGAAAAGATATTTAAGAAGACTATCACTCATAAAATTCTATTGAATCTTATCATTGAAAGTCATAAGAAATTGACTGTTTCTATGTTGATAGCTGTTATGAACGTGTTCGACTCGATCAGCACTAGTTCTAATTCTATAGAGTCAGTCATGACGCTAAGTCTAGTTGAGTCTTGCATCGCACGCTCTCATGACTACTTCGTCATCTACTTCTTCATCTATCTCGTCACCTTTTCCCTTCACCTCTTTGCCTTCATTCTCTTCATCACATTTATCAATTGGGTTTAGCGCAGTCGAAGATCATTGAGTATATTAGAAGAGTCTGTTTTCTCTTCTCTTCTGTACACTTAATGTTCTGTTATTTCTATCTCTAAATAACAATTACATATATATCAGCTCTGAGCTTCTTAGATTGAGTGATCATTGATACGATTTCAACACTTCTAGTTGTTTCACTCTCTTTTTATGATCTTCTTGTATGAGAAGTCAGTGTTCATTGAGTTGTAGAGTCAAGTCTTGCTGACTTCAAAGCTCATTCAGCATATTGATGACTTTGTCAAGTTGATTGCTGACTCAATGAAGCAGTTGTTCTTCGATGTTTATGTTTCATGTGATGACAGCTTTCTCAGCTTCAACTAAAGCATTAATGAATAGAAGTGAAACTCTTTTATTGACAGTGCTTTTAAGCAGACGAGTTGTTCAAGACTCAACTGACTCAACGTCGTGTGTCATGATGAGAGAAGATAGAAGTTGTTGAGATAAAAGTAGATGAAAGATTAATGTTTTTTGATGAGTGAAAATTCAAAGAATCTCTTGTGAATTTCAGATAATAATTAAGTGCTTTATTCAAAGAATTTCTTGCGAATAGAATGATGAAAATGAGTATAGAATCGAAGAATTTCTTGCAATCTAAAATGATGATGCAAATTTGAAGAATTTCTTGCAAATTTTCCTTACTGAATAAATTGTTTCATATCGTCTATTCATTGATAGCAGAGTAAATGATGAGCATTTATCTAATGTTAGAAATCAGCATAAAGCGAGTCAATATGAGTGTCATTTAACTAGAAGATAAATGTTAAGAAAGAAAGATAGCTACAGAAAAGAAGCTGACTACATATATGTATTTCTCAGTCGACGCTAGAATCAATAGAAACTAGTCAAGATGACGAAGCGAGAATAAATCTAACAAGGCTAGAAGACTGAGTCTGACAAGACTATAATCATGACAAATATAAATTGTCAAAGAAGAAAGATAATGTCATGATTCTAGTCTTGTCAGACTCAATCTTCTAGTTTTGTCAGATTTATTCTTGCTTTGTCATCTTGACTAGTTTCTATTGAGTTTAGCATCAACTGAGAAACACATATATGTAGTCAGCTTCTTTTCTGTAGCTATCTTTCTTTCTTAGCATTTATCTTCTAGTTAAATGACACTTTTATCTGACTCACTTTAGACAGATCTCTAACAAAAAGCATGTGATGAGTCTCAGTAATATTATTTAATCTTTTAATCATGATCAATTTCAATATCTTATTCATAATGTTTAGCAAAGCAATGAATCAATACATCTTTAAATCAATGTAGTCACTTTTCTTTGATTTATATAGTACTATTATCTGAACTTTTTTGAACTCTTCAAGTAATATTTGTGAATTATATATGCATTGAACAAACTGATTAATATCAGAGTTAATTCTGTTAAATTCACTTAAAGCACTTTATTTGAAATTCTAAATGCATTTGATGCTTTGTTGACTTTTACTCATTGAATTATTTATCTTATTTCATCTTGCAATAAAATTAAATTGAATGACATTGTCAGCAATATAAATGATCTTGAAATGTCATTGATGTTTATCTGAGACAATAATGAAAAGAATTTCTTTTATAAAATCTTTGTTTTTTCTTTGAATAAATCTGCTATGTGATCAAAATCGTTGCTCTTTAATGATGAAAACTATGAAAGTTTCTTAAGTAACTGACTTTTGATTCTGACTCATTTTGCAAAGCATTAAATCAATTTCAATTCATTACTCAACTTATGCATTTATGATTTAAAATGTAAATGTTTTATTTCTTTAATGATCATGTTTTTATGATCATTGTATTTCAGATAGTCGTTTCATGCTTTTAAAGTACTTTGCGTTTTTCATACAATTTATAGTCATTGCAATTTCATCATGATTTTCAAGCAGATTTAATTTCAAAAGTCTTGTATTCAATTCAATGATTTTGTTCAAGAAGTAAACTTCTTGATAACTTTTTATAATGCATAAGTAATCTTCACTACTTTGTCATCTATCATTATTTTATCATTAAGAAAATGATCAACGAAAAAATGTATTCTTAAATAAATGTTTAGTGCTTCTGTGTTCATTTTCTTTCATAATCAATGAGTTGTAAGCTGCATAAAGAATGTGCATAAACATAACTTCATGATAATTGAAAGATAATTGAATTCTTGATGCAAATCAGTTTTCATCTTGCATTTATATATCATGAACTGTATTTTCTCGCTGTCAAACGCTAGATTTATTGTTGTGAGCTGATTATAAGTTTCTTTAGTAATTGTGTTTAATTCAAGCAATAATGAAAGATTAACAATCAACAAGAAGATTAACAATCAACAAAATACAAAAATTATAACATATGCACAACAAATTTTGAAAAAGAGCACTACATGCAAGACAGAGTGAATCTAGAGAATGATCAAATGACAATGAATTGCACAAGTTGCAGCAATGCAAGTTCAAAGATGATTGCAAGTGACGTTGACATGTTGCAAGAAAACAGTGATGCGAAGTTGCAACATTTACGCAACGATGAAGAGAAAATAGTTGACATTATCAATCTACTAATAAAGACATCAACGTTAGAGAAAGAGATGAGCAAAGATTACTTGTAAAAAGAAATAACATTGAAGCTGATGTATTATCTTCAACTCAATTCAGAAGAAAAACATCATATAATTCAGAATGCATTCATCACGAAGAACATGTAGAAATTGAAGACATCAGTTCAACTGCTAAGCAAGCAGTTACAAATGCAGAAAAATATGCATCTCTCATTGAAAATCATGTCATGAGCAAACGTGACAAGAGAAGAATTATCAATGAGAAAGCAACATCTCAGAGAAGAATCATCATCGCTTTGCAAGAAATGCGAAATCATGATAAAGATAGCAAACAGAGAAGAAATAAAGAAGATGCAGAAGAAGATTATTGAACAGATTCTTTAAAAAATAGCAGACATGTCAACAAGTCAACAAAATCTGATCATATCTCTTTGCAAGCTGAGAAGCAAAGACATCTTTCTTCATGCAATCAGCTCAGATGCATGAGCAAATCTGAAAAAGACTTAAGAATGAGCAAAAGAAATTATGAACTCAATGCGCATATCACGATGAATCTTCACAATGTTAACACATGAGATGCACACTACAATTGACATGAACAATCAGAAGAAAGTCATTAAAAAGCTGATAAAGAATAACATGAGACTTCATAAGAATCTGAAGATTCTAAGAATAGTCTGACTCAAGAAAGTAGCAAAGAGTGAAAAGACTCATTCGTCGCTCATTGTGAAGATAGCAATCAAAGCAATGATAAATTAATTGATGAACATAAATATGTTAAATGCATATTATGAATGTGCATGTAAATTGTTCAAAAAGAATTGTTGCATCACACAATGCTTCAAATGTCAGAAATTTGATCACATGATCAGATTTTGCAAAAAGAATCAATGTTGCATCAAGTGCGCAGATAAACATCATATCAAGAAATGCATGATGTCTTTAAATAAAAGATGTTGTGTTAATTGCAACAAAAATCATGAACTCTGAAGATGCATCTGTTTCAAATGACAACAGCAGATGAAACAAACATTCAAAATTCATAGAAACAGATTGTTCAAATATTCAGAAGCATTTAAATACAATTGCACATTCTTGCAATTCTCAAACTCTTTGCTGTTTTCAAATGCTGCAGATTCAATGAACTTTTCAAGTTCAACGAACTCTTTGAAGTTCACGAACTCTCTCAGTTTAACAAACTCATTGAGCTCAACGACAGTTATGTCGAAAACATGCAGTCTAGTCGCTCATGAATCAACATGATAAATGATAAAAGTCAAGAAAAGACGTGTTGATCATTTCTTTTGTGTGAGTAGTGACTTATATGAGACGTCGCTTGAGCAGAGTCAGAAACGACAAATTAGAAGATGAAACAGATTCATGATGATTAAAAGCATTCAAAAAGTCTTCTCTTTGCAAAGTTAACAACAGTTACAAATAACTTTATGATAAAACAATCTTTTCTACAAATATTGTAGTATAACATCAGAAAATCATTGAAAATTCAGAAATCATTTTTAATCAACAGAGAAGTTCGTGATTTTGACATTGTAATCATACAAAAGCAAAGTTGCAACATTAATGACATTTAATCATTTAACTCAACTCACAACTTCTTTTATCTAGTGAAAAACACATCATCACAGTCAAGAACATGCATATATGTGAATAAATGTTTAAGACTTGATCAATGAATGATAGAAACAGTTGAGTCAGACATTTGCTTAATCACAATATTAACTCACAACACAGATGACAAAATGCAGACGTTGCAACTTATAAACATTTACAACTTGTGTTCACTGTTTTTTACATTTACAAAGAAATTCTTAATCATTTCTCACTTGAGTGAGCTACTTAAAGATGACTGCAAACAACTGATCATGAAAGATTTCAATCTACATCATTCTCACTGAAGAGAATGAAGATGCTTCACTTGACATGCAGTGATCAACAGTTTACTTGACATTGTTACTAATACTAAGCTGAAATTATTGCTGAAATCAAATATTATTACTTGCAAGATTCACAATCAATTTACAACTATTGATTTAGTCTTTAGCAGCGAGAAAATACAGTTCATGATATGCAAGTGCAAGATACACATTGATTTGCATCAAGAATTAAATCATCTTTCAATTGTCACAGAACTTTGTTTACAAACAACTTCAGTACAGTCTTCAACTCAATGATTATGAAAGAAAATGAACACAGAAGCATTGAACATGTATTTGCATATGCATCTTTCGTCAAATCATTCTTTGAACAGCAAGATGATGATAAACGAAAGAGTGTGCAAAGTTATCAAGATGCTACAGAAAATCATTGAGAAATTTACTCTTTTAACAAAGTCATCAAATTGAGCAAAGAACTTCTGAAATTTAAACTGCTCAAAGATAGTAATGAAATCAAGATGACTGCAAATCATATGAAAAACACAGAGCATACTAGATGCGTGAAATGAATATCTGAAACATAATGATCATAAAAACAAGATCATTCAACAAGCAAAGCGCGCACATTTCAGATCACAAATGTATGAGCTGAGCAATACATTCAAGTTGATATGATGCTTTGCAAAATGAATCAGAATTGAAAGTCAGCTATTTAAAAAACTTTCTCAGTTTTCATCATTAAAGTGAAGTGACATTGATTAAATGACAATGATGTTCAAGAAAAAAATCGAAATATTGCAAGAAAAATTCTTTTCTTCATTCTTTCAGATAAACATCAGCAACATTGCAAATTCATTTATACTCTTGACAATATCATTTGACTTACACATTTCAAAAGATGAAGTGAGACAGATAATCAAAAGAATAAAAGTAAACAAAGCATCAAATGTTTCAAACATTTCAAACAGAGTGCTGCAGACAAATCTTGCAAAACTGATCTTGATATTAATGAGTTTATTCAATACATATGTAACATACAGATATCATTTGAAGCAGTTCAAAAAAGCTCAAATGATAGTACTATGCAAATCAAAAAAGAGTGATTATACTGATTTAAAAACATATCGACTCATTGCTTTACTTGATATCATGAGCAAAGTTCTGAAGTTGATCATGATTAAAAGACTGAGCAATATAACTGAGATTCATCACATGCTATCTGATACTTAAATGAAAGTGAGATGCAAGCAATTCATGATCTCGACATTAAATCTACTAGTAGATCAGATTCACACAGTATGAAGCTGCAAAATCAAATACGTAGCATTCATGCTAAGTTTAAATATCATCAAAGTATTTAATCAAGTCTTGCACGTCAGACTTTTGCATACTTTGAAAATGAAAAGAACTTCAGACTATATAATCAAATGAGCATGCAACTTTCTTGAAAATCAAGAAACATTGCTGAGATTCAATGAGTAAATGAGTGACATGCACAAGATAAATGCAAACATATTGCAAAAATCTTTCATTTCATTGATTTTCTTTCTATTCTTCAACGCAAGTCTGATTGAAAAGTGCAAAACATTGAGAATTAAGATTGAAGTGCTCAACTTCATAAATGACATTAACATTCTAGCATATGATAAATTCATTGAAAAAATCTGCAGAACATTGAGCAAAGCACATGATGTTTGTGCAAAATGAACTTGCACTTATGATGCAACATTCACATCAGAAAAGTATGAATTTATGCACTTCATCAGAAAATCAAAAAGATTTGACATGATGACTAGCATATAAATAGAAAGCTCAGTTATTAAGTTAAAATCAGATGTGCAAGTTTTGAAAGTACAACTGAACATGAAATTGCAATAAAATGCACATCTTCGTCAAATTGAAGCAAATCATGTCACATGAATGCTAGTACTTAGTCAATTTGAAGTCTTTACATGAGAAGTAATCTTCACAAAAGCAAGACAGATATACTCAGCAGTAGTAAAATCAGAAATTGCATTTGAAGCATCAATTTGACATCAGCAAGAAAAAGAGAAAGAATTATTAGACAAAGAATGCAGACTTGAAACACTACAGAATCAGACTCTGCATCATGTTGCAAAAATATTCAAAAGAGTAAACATCAAGACTTTGAAAGCAAAAATGTATATAAGCTCGCTGCATGTTCATATGAACATGCTGCAAGACAAGATCACGTTACGCAGTTGAATCAACAATTGTATGCAGAAAATCAGATAAACATGCAAACTGATACATGCTCATCTGATGAATGTCAATCACATCATTTCTTGCTTTTTCATCATTAAGAAAGTGATGCTTCTGAATAATTTAATTCAAGAAGACGCAAAAATACAGTTAAGATGCAAGCAATTAACTTTTGCTGTAATGACTTCAACTAGTGATAACATTGCAATAGTGCAATATTACAGAAGTCAGTGAAAGCAATGATGAAAAAAATATAGAAAATGCATCGCAAATATTCACATCACTTTGACACAAAGATTGCATTTGTTTAACAAGATGATAAAGATACAAAATGATTTTCAGAAGATTAAAAGCATTCTCATCATTCACATTAAAATCAAATGCATAAATTTGAATACTTATATGCATTTCAAAAACATTTCAAACGCAAATAGCATATGATGTGACTGTGACTGAAATCATCAGATGACAAAATATGTATTCATGCATTGCTTAAACTGATCACATCTGCAATCAAGAATGTTACAAAACATTGATTTCTTGAACTATTGAATAATCATTGCTATCACGAAGAATCTCAGAGCAGCTGCAAGAATGATGATGAAAACGAAGTTTTTAAAGCAATTTAAAATGACTGAGTCACTCATTCTTTAATGTGCAATCAACGTGAACTAATTTGATACAAAGTCTCATAATGATAGTTTCAACTGCATAAAGCAGTCGTATAAACAGCAAGTAATTTTCTATCTCAGAAAGTTTTATTCACTTGATATAAATAGCATAAAGTTTCTCATGAGTCAACTTAATCAATGTCATAAGAATGTATGAATTTATTATTATTATTATTATTATTATTATTGTTGAGAAGTGCGATGACAGACTCGTCTCTAGCAGCTCTTCGTAGACTAGCGTCAGAGAAAATGTCGCGCGTCGCGACTCAGTCACGTTAGCAGTATATAGATAGAGCAGTCTACGACTTCTCTCTACAATCTGCATAGATTTCATCATATGTAATACTGTTCATTCTACTCTTTCAATAGATTATGAGTCTTGATTAGCAAGAAGCTTTCAACGTAATTAGATCGAAACATTCTAAGCATTTGATGCTTGACGACTCGATACAAGACTTATTCAAACGAGCAATCAGCGATCACTTACTACGCGTCTCACGAGAAGACAAATAAGTACACTGACTTAGAGAAGTTCAGTGAAATTCGGCAGCTTACTACGCATCTCACAAGAAGATAAATAAGCACTCACATCAAATCAACAGTCTACTACGAGTTCTCAAGAAAGCGAACAAATAGACATACTTGAACGCGTCGAAGAACGCATAAAATTTTCATCATCACTGATGAGATTACATTCTCTTCACTTCACTCGTCAATCTATCTAATATTCTTATTTTATTCTTTGATTCTAACAACAAGCTGAGTCTACATCAACGTCATGAACTTCAACGACTTCTTCGTCAAACGACGATCTGTTTTCATTCTCACTCGCAAGAACTGCGATCAATGATTTTCTCTCATGAAGAGATGACTCATTGAGAAAGACTTGTGATTCGTCATTGAAGACAAGTCTGACTCGAACACATTTGACAGCATCATCAACATCATCAGCGAAATTCAATCTCTTGATTTTGAAAGTCAAAAGATCGACGCGAAAGCTCACTACTGACTGATCATCTGCATCATCATCGATGATCAAGAACACACTGCAGACAAGACGTCAGCAAAAGAGGTTTGAAATGCTCTGAGCTACAAATACAAAGAGAAGCTACAAATCACTGAAAGACAATATCTGATGAACTTTATTGACTACAGAATGTCGACGAATATCTTTATTGAAAAGACATGAACACATCTCATCAAGCTGACTCGAAAGATTGTCACAACACAGAATGACATGAGCGATTTATTCAAGTCAGAACGTCGCTTTCAAGTCTTACTTCAATCGCTGTCACATGAATACATGATCATTCGAGACATCATTGATGTGCAGAACAAGTCAGACGTTGAGAGAGAACTTCAAAAGCTACAAAAGAAGAAAGCACAATTGAAGACAACAGAGACTGCGCTATGAGTCAAGCGAGAGAACGAACGCGAGCGTACTGATTGAGAGCAGAACAAACGCAAAATCAGTCATCATTGCAAACACTTTTCAGACTTCGACAACGATCAATTGCGTCGTTGATTTCTAAGATGTTTTCTCTGTGAAGACAAACATCGTCTAGTCGATTGCTCTCATCTGTCTGCAGCTCAAGAGCTTGTGAAGAAATGCAAAGACAAAGACAAAACAAAGCATAAAAGC
>JAABUU010006307.1_pt1 | contig 12789 bp, 9 predicted proteins | sample 5559301 | NCBI WGS metagenome assembly JAABUU01 (sample SAMN10711884, study PRJNA513360) | rock metagenome | isolation source: Antarctica rocks | place: Antarctica: Victoria Land, Richard Nunatak white
GTCCACAAGCTCCCCCCTGCGATTCAGGACGACGAGGCCGCAGGTCATGTCTGTGTAGAGTGCATGCACGCGCTCCGTTTCGTGCGCGCGGTGGTCGTGGCCCGTCGGTTGCGCGCTGCCGCCTGGTAGGTGCGGAGCCATATCCGAGGACTCCCCGAAAGCGGGCACGATCCCATCATCGGCCATGCCCGCGACATCGGCCTGGACAGCATTGCGTTGCAGGTCCGACGACGGGTGATGCGACGCGACGCGGGCATGCGCGCCCGCGTCGCCCTGACTGGCCCACTCCCATGATTCGCCGATGCCATCGGGCAAGGGCGTCAGATCGTCCGACAAGGGGGGGAAGGTTGTGCGGTCGGCGCCCCGGCGCCGAGAGTCGATTCCGCGCCGGTGTATGATGGACGACAGCCAGGAACGCGCCATGCTCGTACCGTCGTCGCCAGAGCCTTCATTCATATCCACCGCTTCATCCTCAATCTCTGCAAGAACCGCCTCTTACGCCGGGTCGGGGTCCACGCGGCCATGTCGCGCGTACCTTCATAGTAATACAGACATCTTACGCGCGTCTTACGACGCCGTGGAGTTGTCACTGTATCTCTACCTTTCCCTGTGCTGTCTCTCCTGCCGATGACTGCCCGGCATGGCGCCTTTTCATCGGCCAGGCGCCTGGCCGCGCAGAGCCGCGAGGATCGCTGACGGTTCCAGGCGCTGCGTGGCGTCCGCGTCAACGAAGGCCAGCCGAACCGTGCCGTCGGACGCAATAACAAACGTCCCCGGCATGGGCAACTCCCACGACGCGTCGCCATTGTAGGCGGGTACATCCGACCCGATCGCTGTGTAGATCGAACGTGCGGCCTCGGAAAGGGCGAAGACCAGCCCGTAGCGCCGTGCCACGCGGTTCCCCACGTCGCTCAACACCGGAAAGGTCAGTCCCTTCTTCTCGGCGCTGGTTAGGGAGTGGTCGGGCGTCTGTGGCGAGATAGCGACCAGCGTCGCGCCCAACGCCGTTATCGCGGGCAAGGCAGCCTGATACGCCCGCAGCGTGAGGTTACAATAGGGGCGCCATTCGCCGCGGTAGAAGGTCACCACGACGGGGCCGTGCTCCAACAGGGTCACAAGCCGCACCGTCTGCCCCCTCACGTCGGGCAGGGCGAAGTCGGGCGCCTGCCCACCCGCCTGCAGGGACCGGGCGGCGACGCCGGAATGGATGATCCGCGCGGTCTCAGCGCCGAGGGCGGCCCCAATCTCGGGCGGGACGCCGCCGCTCATGTTCTGCTGAAACGTCTGGATCTGTCCGGCCAGTGTTGGTGTCTCTGTACTTGTCATCGTTCCTCCTCCATTTATCTGTATTAGACCAATCAGTCCATTGTAGCACGAATGGACCATGTGGTCCAGATATGACTGGCACATGATAGACTGGAGGTATGGCAACGGAACCAAAGACGCGGCGTGGGCAGGCCAGCCGTGAGCGCATCATCGCCACGGCCGCGGCTCTGATGTTCGTGCGCGGCGTGCGCGCGACCAGCCTGGACGATGTGCTGGCGGCGGCGCGGGTGAGCAAGGGCCAGCTTTACCACTACTTCGCCGACAAGGACGACCTCGTCCGCGCCGTGATTGCACGCCAAACAGCGCGGGTGCTCGACGCGCAGCGGCCCTTGCTGGACCGGCTCGACTCCTGGGTGGCGATCGAGGACTGGTTCGGCGCGCTGGTGGCGCTGCAGGACGCGCAGGGCTGCGTGGGCGGCTGCCCGCTGGGCTCGCTCGCCAGTGAACTGGCCGATCAGGACGAGGAAGCGCGCCGCGACCTCGTGCGCTCCTTCGACCTCTGGGAAGGCTATCTGGCACGAGGTCTGGAGGCGATGCGCGCCCGCGGCGAACTGGCGCCGGCGGCCGATCCGGACGTGTTGGCCGCGGCGACGATGGCGAGCATCCAGGGCGGTTTGTTGTTGACGCAGACGCGTAAGACCGCACGCCCGCTGCGCCTGGCGCTCGACGCCGCGCTGCGCTACCTGCGCGCCTTCGCGGCGACCGGCGCAACTACCGCCGGAGCCGGAACTAGCCCGATGGGTGGTATCGCCGGCGTGCCGGGCCAGCGGGCGGCCCCTGCCCTCTCGCACGCTCAGGACGCCACGCGCTAAATGCTTCCATGTTGAAACCACGGGATAGATCACGCGTGGTAGCCGGCGCCTATCCCGCGATTACTCGTTGGAAGCATTGAGGCCGGCCGGGTAGGACCAGCCCATACAACCCATGCTGGGTGTGACGCTGGTACTTTCAGGGCATGGCGCAAACGCGGCACGGCGGCGTATGATGGAACTGCTCACCGCCGAGGAAAGGTCCGATCGCATGCGTCCACTAATCCACCTGACCCTGACCCTCATGGTCATGCCGCCGCTGATGCGCTTCCCGCGGGAGCGCACATGAATCGGTCCACGCTTCTGTCCATCGCGGCGCCCGCGGCGGCCGGGGCACGGCCACACCCGCCCTCCGCCGCGGCCCGCCGGCCTGTCACGCCAGCGGAGATGGGACTGATCGTGGTGGCCGGCCTGGGCAGTCTCGCGGCCCTGTGGCACACACCGTCACCCAGCCTGCCAGTCCTGCTCTTTACGCTGCTGGTCATCTGGGCCGAACTGGTCGTCCTCCCCCCGTGGTATGCGGGCTGGCCCAGCCAGCTCTTGCCGCTGCTCACCTTGATCGCCGTCAACCTTGGGCCGGCGTTCGTGCTGCCGGCTCTCCTGGTGGCGCTGGCCATGCGGATCATCCGGCGCTGGCTGACCAGTCGAGACGTCTGGCCCGGCCCGTTGCTGGCCCTGGATGCGGCCATCTGGATCGTGGCCTGCCTATGTGGGGCCAGCGTCACCCAGGGTATGGCGCTCCTATTGCATCACACCCCCCTGGCGAGCGCGCTATTCCGTCCGGATCTGGGCGAGGTGGGCATGCTCTTGCTGGCCCTGGCCTGGACCGCGAGTACCAGCGGGGCTGCCCTGGCCACAGGCGCCCTCTGCGCCCACCTGGCCGGCTATGGTTGGCGGGAGTTGACCCTTGGGCCACGCCTGGGCCGATCCGCTCTGCGCGCCGGGCGGGTGGCCGTGCTCATCTATCTGGTGGTCGCCATTTGTGACGCCCTCCTTGTGGCGAACGGTCCTCTGATCGTGACCGTATCGCTGCTCCTCGCCATGACCTGGCTGGCCGCGCGCGCACGGCGGCTGCGCCGGCACTATACGGCGCTCGCCGCGCTGGCCCAGCAGGTGGAAGCCAAGGATGCCTATACGGGCGACCACCTGGCCACCGTCGCGCGGCGGACCGGCGCGGTGGCCGCGGCGCTAGGGTTGCTGGCGGCGCGCATCGACGACTACGCCCGCGGCGCGCTCCTGCACGACGTGGGCAAGCTCGCCGTCTCCACGCGCATCCTGACCAAACCGGGCAAGCTGGATGCGGACGAGTTGAACGAGATGCGCACCCACACCACGGTGGGCCGCGTCATGCTCGGGGCGATCCCTGGGCTGGGGACGGCGGCGGACATCGCCGGCCATCATCATGAGTGCTGGGATGGCAGCGGCTATCCGGAGGGCTTGGCCCGCGCGTCCATCCCTCTCGCGGCGCGTATCGTGACGGTCGTGGACGCGGTCGATGCCATGACCACGGATCGGCCCTACCATCGGGCCATCGCGCTTGAGGACGCGCTGGCCGAGGTGGACCGGCACAGCGGCGCCCAGTTTGATCCTACCATCGCCGCCGCGTTGCGGCGGGTCGTGCAAGGACCCTCGCGCCCGGCGCTGTGGCGCTACTTCGCCATCACCGATTGAAGCCGACGCCCCACAGCGCTGCCACGACGCCACGACATCGTGCGGCCTGCGCGGCATCGAGCGCCACGCGTAACCGTCGCCAGCCTGCCTGGTACTCCATGCGAGGAGTGTCCACGACGCCAGGCCAGGACCCCGTGCCTCACCCAGGCATTGCCGACGGTGTAGGCTGGTCCGGCGGGCGCCGCCACACGCCCACGCCTATCTCGCCGCCATATCAGCGTCCTTGGAGGTGCGGGCCGCGTCATGGCGCCCTGTATCGAGATCCATCCCTACAGGGCGCCCGCTCCGGTCAGCGCTTGCTGGACAGATACGCCACGAGGTCGTGCAGTTGGCCCGGTGGCGTGGGGGGCCGTGGCGAGGTGGGATGGGCAATCTCGCGGAGCAGCCAGGGGACGGATCGCCTGCTCCCTTCATGCGTGAGGTTGGCGCCCCCGCCGGCATTGGAGACGCCGGCGATGGTGTGGCACGAGATGCAGGATCCCGTGGCAAAATCGTCGGCGCCGCGGGCGACCGCCGTGCGATTGATCCAGGCCGGCGTTGGCGTCGTCACGGCGCGCACGGCCATGTCGGCGAGCACGAGCGCCAGGGGCACGCCGATGAGCGCCCACCGTCGCGCGGACATAACGGGTCGTCCTCCTTGTGCCGCTTTACATGCCTGTTGTGGACCATGCCGCGCTCTTCAGCGGTGGCGCGTAAGCCTTTTGTAATATTATCATGCTACGATGGACTTGAGTAGTCCGCTGACAACAAAGGGTGTGCCCCACGATTGTGATGGTGCTCGTCGTTGGCCTGCGACTGCGGTCGCATGGCAAACGACGGGCACTGCGGCGCCAGGGTGGGCGCGTCAGAGTGCCCCATTCGGGGGCAACACCCGACCGCAGTCGGCGTTAGTTTGCCATCGGGGTCCCCACCGCAGTGGGGAGGCAGTCGCAGGCCACATCTCACAATCATGGGGCGCACCCGACAACAAAGGCGATCGCACCACACCTGCTACAGGCCGCGGCCGGCGTTATGGTGCTGGCATTGGCTGCGTACAAGGACATCTATCGATGCGCAAGATAACAACTGTACTCCTGGCTATGGCCGGCTGCGCCGCCCTCACCCTCGGTCCGGCGTGGACGCCGCGCCCGATCACGGCCGTAGCTGGACGCGCGTCCACGCCGCCGGCGCTCGCGGCGCCCCTGGTCCGTAGCTTCGCGGACGGCAAGCCCAACGACGACATCGCCGTGATCCCACGCGCGCGGGCCATCGTTGTCGCCCAGGCGGCAGGGCAGCGGGCGCTGGTGCTCGACGAGGCGACGGGGCGGCAACTTGCTGTCATCCACGTCTTCACGGGCGCGCGTCATGTGGCCGTCGACACGGCGCTGCGCCGCATCTACCTGCCCGACGAGTACAGCGGCACCCTCTTCGTCGGGCGCTATGGCGACGGCTGGACCCATCTCCACGTCGCTACGGTGCGGCTGGACCAGCAGCGGCCCCACGCCGCGGCCGTCGATCCGCGGACACATCGAGTCTACGTCACGAACGAAGCCAGCGGTACGGTCTCGGTCGTCGACGGCGCGGCGCGGCGCGTTGTGGCGACGGTCGCGGTTGGCCGCGGACCTGGCGGCATCGGCGTCGATCCGCGTTCCGGGCGTGTCTACGTCGTCCTCGTGCGCGAGGATCGTGTCGTCGTGCTGGACGGCGCCACGCGGCGGATCGTGCGGGCGATCTCCGTGGAGCGGTTCCCCACGCACCTGGCCGTCGACGACCGGACGGGGCGCGCCTTCGTCGTCAACACCACGGCGGGCTCCCTCTCGCGCATCGACGGCGCGCGGGGAACGGCGGCGCCGCCGCTGGCCGTGGAAGCGCAACCGTACAACGTCGTCGTCGACAGCGCCCGCGGCCTCGTCTTCGTGGCCGGTACGACGACGCCACAGATCATTGTCGTGGACAGCCGGCGTCTGTCCGTACGCGGCGTGCTGCGCTTGGACATGATCCCCGGCGCGTTGGGCCTTGATAGAGTCCGCCGGCTCCTTGTCGTCGGCGGCGCCCACCGCCCGCGAGTCGAGGAGTTCTCCTATGGCAGTCTGTGACATGGCGCCGGTGGGTCGTCTCTACTGGTCATAGGGGCATGCCGGGCCACCACCCCCTGAGGCGCGGTGTCGTGGATCAAGGGGACGAGATGGGATATTGGGATTGGGATAGAGATGATGCACGCGATACATGCTCAGAAGCGCCGGAGCGCGGTGCGAACGCTTATGCTGACGGCGCTCGGCCTAGCGATAGTGGTGGGCGCCGCCGGCGCGCCCTGGTCTCGCGCGGCGGCGGCGCCCGCCGCAGGAGCCGTGACACGCCTGGGCGGCTTCCGGCAGGCCTCGACGCGCCTGTGGGCCGCGGGGGGCAAGCCCGTGATGTTCTTTATGGGCGCGCAGTTCTGCCAGTTCTGCGCGGCTGAGCGCTGGGCCTTCGTCCGCGCGACGGAGCGGTTCGGCCGCTGGTCGGGTCTGGAACCGACGAGCAGCAGCGGCGGCACAGGCGGTGTGCCCACCTTCGATACCCTCCACGCGACCTACCACAGTGCGCTGATAACGGTGCAGACGCGCGAGATCGCCGATTTCCATGGACGGCCCCTACAGGCGTTGAGCGCGCAACAGGGCGCCTACGTCAATGCCTATGACCCCTCGGGCGGCTTTCCGCTCGTCGTGATCGCCGGGCGGTACGTACAACTCGGCAACGGCCCCAACTATGGTCCCCATCTCTTCATCGGCCGCTCCTTCGCCGCGGCTCATCACCTCGTCTACGACCAGCCGGCCAGTGTGCAGGCCCGCGCGGTCGTCCACGAAGCCAACATCATGTCCGCGCTGATCTGCGCCAGTATGGGCGCGCGGGCCCGGACGACGAGCGCGTGCCATGCAGCGGGGGTCCGCGGTCTCCTCTCGGGGCAGTAGGAACGGAGGGGCTGATGAGAAACGTCGATACGGCGCTCCGCCTGGTCTTCAGGGGGCGCGGGTACGTCGTGGGGGCCGTGGCCACGGCCTTGATCATGGGCGCACTCTATGCCTGGGCCGGACAGCTTGTCACGTTCTACCCGGACGGCAGTGTCTACGTCGACCCCGACCCCGCCCACCTGGCGGCGCTGGCGGCGCTGGCGCTGCTCACCGGGCTGGTGTTGCCGGTCCAGGTGTTCGCGGCGCGGCGCGGGGCGTGGGGTGTCCGGCAGGCCGGTACGGGTGTGATGGGCCTCGTGGCGGGGATCGGCTCGCTGACCTGCTGTTCCCCCTTGCTCATCCCCGCGGTCCTCGCGCTCGTGGGCTTCTCGGGCACGACGCTGCTGACGGTCAACGCCACACTCTACCGCTATTTCGCCCCGCTCGCGCTCACGGGCGCGGCCTTCCTGCTGCTCTCCTTTGCATTCTCGGTGCGCGATATCACGCGGGCCTGCGCGCTCACCCATAGACGCGCGCCGGCTCCGTGATGCGCCGCGCACCACCGCAACCGGAGCCGTCACCAGGGCCATTCAGTTCTCGCGGCGACAGGCGACCCTCACCCCCGACCCCTCTCCCGTGCGCGGGAGAGGGGGGCCGCCTGTCGGGTCATGCCCGTCTCCCCTCGCCCTTTGAGGGAGAGGGGTCGGGGGTGAGGGGGAGAAACCACATCGAGCCGCCCACGCGCGACCTGGAGGCGGATCAGCACCGTCGCCTGGCGCGCGTCATAGCGCCAGCCCGGCGCGCCAGCTGGCGCGTGCGCGGGCAGGGATGGGAGCGCGCGCCCATCCAGACGCACGGCGGACGGCGCCCCGTCGGCCGGTATCTCCACCTCGTACCCGCGCCTGTACGCGCCTCCGATGCGCAGCGTCAGTCGTCGCGTCCCGGCGGTATAGCTCAACGCCGTGTTGTCGGCCAGGACGATGCTGTCGCGCACCCCACCCGGATACAGATGCAGGAGGAGCGCGGCGCCGGCCGGATGCACCGCGGGGTCGGTCGCCGGGGCGAGCGTGTCGCCCGGCCGCGCCAGCAGCGGCAGTAGGGCGCCGCCCCGTACGAAGAGGGGGATGTGGTCGAGCGGGGCAGCGGCGCGTATCCTCCGCCCACCGGTCAGGACCTGGCCGGTCCAGTAGTCGACCCAGGCGCCTGCTGGTAGGTAGACCGAGCGACTGCGCGCGCCCGGCGTCGTTACTGGCGCCACCAGGAGATCGGGACCCAGCAAGTACTCGTCATCCAGTCTGTACACCTGCTTGTCGGCGGGATAGGCCAGGAACAGGTGGCGCATGATCGGTAGGCCGGTCAGGTGCGCCGTGCGCGCCGCGGCGGAGAGGTAGGGGAAAAGCTGCTGATGCAGGCGCGCGTAGCGGCCGAAGGCGCCCAGCGTCCGCGCGCTGCTCTCGGTGTAGATGGCGTCGAAGCCCTTGTTGCCCAGCGTATCGCGCATAATTGGGCTGAGGGCGCCGAACTGGAGCCAGCGAATGTACAGTTCCTGCTGCGCCGCCCGGTCGAGGGGTGGCCGCCCCACTAGATATCCGCCGATATCCGAGCCCCAGAACGGCGCGCCAGAGATGCCCCAGCTCAGGCCGGCCGCGATGACGGCGGGGAAGCCGGTGCGTTGGTTCCAGTCCATGCGCTGGTCTCCGGCCCACACCGCCGTCTGATAGCGCTGCGCGCCCGCGAAGCCCGCGCGCATCAGGAAGAGCGCGTCGGGTTTGACCGCCCGCGCCGCATCGTCTGACGCCTGGGCGTAGAGAATAGGATACAGGTTGGCCAGGTCGGCCGCGCCGCGCCCATCGGCGAAGCGCGCGCCGGGCGGCAGGCGGTCCCCCAGGTCCTGCATCCACCCGTCGAAGCCCAGCGTCGTCAGGATGTAGCGCAAGTTCCCCTCCCACCAACGTCGCGCGGCCGGATTGGTCAGATCGAGCAGCGTGACGTGGCCGCCCGTGCCGCGCACGACGTAGCCGTGTTGGACGGGATAGGCGAAGCTGGGGCGGGTGGGCGTAAACTCAGGGCTGATGTAGCCGAGCGCCTTGTAGCCCAGGCGGTGCAGCGTGGCGGTGAAGGCGGGCAGATCGGGATAGGGGCCGGGATGGATGCGCGCGAAGACAGGGTAGGGCCAGCCGAAGGCCACCTGCTCGTCGACGGCGTCGTAGGTCCAGATCACGCTGACGGGGATGTGCGCGGCGCGAAAGCGCCGCGCCTGCGCCAGCACGTTCTCCTGGCCGCCGATCAGCGTCGCCCACACCCCAAACGTCCACGGCGGCGGCAGCGGCGGATGCCCCGTGAGATCGACGTAGTGAGCGATGACGTCGGCCGGCCGGGGTCCGGCCAGCACATCGTAGCTCAGAGTGGAGGAGTCCGCGCTGACCCGCCAGGCCTGGGGTGAGGTGGCATCCAGGTCGAACACGCTCGAGCGCGTGCCCGCCAGGTAGAAGCCATAGCCGCGCGTGCTGACGAAGAACGGCACGGGCGCGTAGTCTCCGTGGGGGTGATCGGCCGGTATGCCGTCCTGCACCAGGATGCCGACGCGCCGTCCCCGCGCGTCGGCCGTCCCGAACTGCTCACCCAGCCCGAAGAAATGCTCGTCTGGCCCCGAGCGCGTCTCGACCGCCGCGCCCACGACGGCACGGTTATCGGCCAGCCGCGCCGTCACGTTGATGACGCCAGGGGCAATGGCACGCACGTCGACGAGCGCGGTCCGGCCCAGTGGATCGTCCGTCGCCACCCGCAACGACACGCCATCGGGCAAGACGCGCCACGGCCGCAGCAGACGCCGTAGCCGGACCGTTGTGTGGCTCGCGCCGCGGTTCATAGCGAGCAGAAACGTGGGCGAGCCGGCGGAGTCCCCGTCGATGAGCGGATGTCCGGCAACATCGACGACCTTGATGCGCCAGGGCTGCGCGGTGATGCGCGCGCGCAGCCCTCTCCCGACGATATCCAGGCCGCGCGTCGTCGGGCTGACCTGGGTGTATACGACGCGCGCGCCCGGGCGCGCGCGCGTGACCAACTCCCTCCCCTGGAGTCCCTGGAGACCGATCAGGAGGGCAAGCGACAGCGCCTTTGTGCCACGCCCGCGTGCCGCGCCTGTTCTTCGCACCGCGACCATCCTTATCATATCTTCCATGTTTCGCGCGCTGTCCGTACTGTACGACTCCTACCCCATGCCACTATGTGTGTGACTCGTCGTCAAGGAGCGAGTGCTTCGGGCGTGTGTGGGTGAGACCGTCCTCATCCTCATATCCTCACGGTATCATGCGAACCTTACGAGACTCTTACACAGCGGTGAAACCGGGCTGACATCTGACATTGACGACCTGCTCCGCCCCGTCGTCGGACAAGGAAGCGATATTCGCCGGGAGCCGCCGGCGTTGACCGTCCGGCCGTGTCATGGCGCCGCGCCGCTGGGTGCGCCATCGGCCCCCGCGCCGCCGTCATGAGTTCCTTAAGGCTGCCGACGACAGAAACTCGTCCTGGAGGTGGAGCAGGCGCCGCTCGGTGACGTCACGGACCACAACGACGCCCCAGTGCTCATCGCCGCCATCGCGGATCGGCTGCCCGTTCGCTTCGAAGTAGCGCGGGCTCCCCTTCCCAGCGGGGTCCCCGGCCGGCATGCTGAACTGCATGCTGAACGCCTCGCCCCGCGTGGCCCGCTGTTGCGGCGTCGCCTCGGGCGGCAGCGGCTGTCCTTGCTCATCGACGAGCACGACGGAACCGGCGTCGCCGAACAACCGCTCGTAGGCCGCATTGGTAAGTATGGGCCGGCCAGCGGAGTCGACGACCAGCACGGCATCCCCGACGCTGGCCAGGATCGCCGCCAGCCGCGCGCGCTGCGCCTCGAGCGCCGTGGCCACCTCCCGCAGTTCCACGTCGCGGGCATTGACGTCGTCGTTGGTGGTGTGTAGCTCCTCGATGGTCGCCTGCAGTTCCTCGTTGAGCGTCTCGAGCTCTTCGTTGGTCGCCTGCAGTTCCTCGTTGAGCGTTTCGACCTCCTCCGTCGCGGCCTGGGCCTCTTGCGTCCCGGCCAGGGATGTCTCGTTGACGCGGCGCAACTCCGCGATCGTTCGGTTCAGGCGCTGATTCGCGGCGAGAAGTTCGCGATTATTCGTGGTCACCTGCTGCGTCTGCATCCGCACCCGCTCCATCTCTTCCTGTTGCCGCGCGTGAGCCTGCTCCATCTCCCGCACCTGGCGCCTGTGCGCCTGCTCCGTCGCGGTGGCGTCGGTCACCAGAACCATCACGGACGCGACGGGCCCACCGTCGGCGGCCACACCATGGGGATAGCAGGCGATTCGGATGTAGCGCATCTCGCCCGTGGCCGCATCCAGCCGCACGGCTTCGTCCACGGAGGCGGGCGCCGCGCCGTCGAAGGCCGCGTCGATGGCGGCGCGCAGCGGCGCGGACGGCACGCCTTGGGCCAGATGGATGATGTCTTCGCCAACCGCCGCCTGGTGGATGGCCAACAGGTCGAGGGCGGCGTCGTTGATGGCCCGCACGTCGTACCGCCGGTCCACCACCACCGCGCCCAGCGGAAACCCAGGCAGCGCGCCCTCCCCCGCCTCGACACTCTCCACGCCTGGCGCGTCCCCTGACCCGCCACGGACCTCTCTCCTCGCGGCCCCGGCCCCTGAGCGCCCAAGCGTCAAGCGCACAGGCGTCGATAGCGTGGTGGCCGCGGCCCGCGCTGGCGGGACCACGATGCGCTCACCTTGGCGGCGGTAGATGTTGAGCTCCGGATGGACGGGCGCGAACCACGCGGCCAGCAAGCCCGTCGCCTCGGCCTTGCCCAGCGCGAGGTAGCCGCCGTCACGCAGCGCGAAGGCGAAAAGCTGGAGGGCGCGCCGCTGCAACTCCGGCGTGAAATAGATCAGCACGTTGCGGCACAGCGCCAGGTCAATGCGCGGAAAGGCGGGACGCTGCCCCAGGTCATGCTGCCCGAAGACGACCAAGCCGCGCACACGCTTGACGACCTCGTACGCCCCGTCGATCCGCACGAAGTAGCGCGCGATCAGGTCCTCCGGGAGGGTCGAAAGAGCGGAGGCCGGGTAGACGCCCCGTCGCGCGAAATCGATGGCCGTCGCATCCAGGTCCGTGGCGAAGATGCGCACCGTGAACCGATCCAGGTCGGCGCCCAGGACCTCGGCGACCAGAATGGCGAGGGAATACGCCTCCTCACCGGTCGCGCAACCGGCCGACCACAGGCGCAACTCGTTCCCGCGCACCCGCGCCGCGTCGATCAATGGGGGCAGCGCCTGCTCCCGCAGATAGGAGAACAACTCCGGGTCGCGGAAAAACTCCGTCACTTTGATGAGGAAGCTGCTGATCAGCCGCTGGTACTCCTCGGGATGGTCTTGCAGGTACGCGCGGTAGTCGGCCAGCGTCCCCGTACGCGTGGCGGCCATGCGGCGTTGCAGCCGCCGCCCGATGGTCGGCGCCTTGTAGCTGGTGAAGTCAATGCCGCTGCGGGCGCGCACCTCCTCGAGAAACGTCCGCAGCGTCGCCTCTTCGTGGGACGGCCCCGCTATAGGGGCCTCGGTCACGAGGTCGCCCAGCAGCGGCCCGATGTCCTCCAGGTTGGCGACGATGTCCACCGTCGTGGGCGCCAACGACCGGGGCATCGCGGGATAACTGGCGGTCTCCGGGTTCTGGATCACCACCGTGCCGCCCGCCTGCTTGACGGCGCGCGCGCCAGCCGCGCCATCCGAGCCCGTGCCGGTGAGCACAACGGCGACCAGCCGGTCGCGGTACGCGTGCGCGGCGCTGCTCAGGAGCAGATCGATCGAGGGCTTGGGGCGACCGGCGCCCTCGACGGGCACACCCACATGTCCATCCGTAATCTCGATGTGCCGATCGGCCGGTACGACGAACACAACGCCCGGTTCCAAGGGCTCATGCGCGGCGATCGTGCGCACGGGGAGCGTGCTGTGCCGCGCCAGGATGTCGCCGAGATGGCTGGGATGCGCGGGGCTGAGGTGCTGGGCCAGCACGATCGGGGCGGGGAAGCCGGCCGGTAGCGTCGC
>JAABUU010006313.1_pt1 | contig 12778 bp, 17 predicted proteins | sample 5559301 | NCBI WGS metagenome assembly JAABUU01 (sample SAMN10711884, study PRJNA513360) | rock metagenome | isolation source: Antarctica rocks | place: Antarctica: Victoria Land, Richard Nunatak white
TCACACGATGATGCTAGCAGATCTTTTGCTGCAGCTTACCTGTTAGCCAGATACCGCTCTCGCAGCCTTTGCTTGTAATCCGCCGTCTTGGGACTGTCTTGCGGGTCATGTGCAATGTTCTCAGGAACATCAAGCGCTTGATGTGGTGGGTGATTCCATGCTGGCTCATCTGCATTGCAGACATGCAGTCACGCACTGCGCTGCTTACACTCAATTTGCTTCCAGTGCAAGATGCAGTATGTTGCACTGAGATGCGTCAATGTAAAACAGTTGTGTAAGCGCTGTGTCTCAAGAACTTCAGCTATGTGTAATGCTGAATAATGCAGTGCATGTAGGACAGGCACAGTGTTCCAGGTGTTCCACTGCGTCCAGCCTGACACACCGTCACACAGTGAGACAATCACGACATCCCCCAACATGACTTGGCGAAACACAACCAAAAGTCTGGCGAGACAGCATTGGAGGGGCTCACCAAGCTTATGGCGGCCTGCCTTGTCTGTCTCTTCCATGGCAGTGCCTTGCTCGTTCACACTGGAATGGTGACCCTCACGAGCAGCCCGCTCAGCAGCCAGGCGTGCCTGCTTAACTCTGATGGGCCGCCTGCTGGGGGGCGGGGTGGGATACACCTTGCCATATGCATTCAGCACCTGCAGCACATAAGCCGCGTTTACAATGAGGTCTGGGAAGCCTGCTGAAAATTGTACACGCCTGAACTGCAGCAGCTGTGGGTCGGCATCTGGGCTGCATTGTTTTGCGCATCTTTGAGAGGTTGGAGCAGTGCTGGAAGGTTCTGACATGGTTGGGGGACAAAATCATTGCAACACTTGGATCAAGACAACATTCCCATTAGGCCAGCTGGAAACATCAAAGCATACTTGCAACCAACAACAACTGTGAGAGATACAGGCACTTTGCATTCTAAACAGCATCAGCAAGTACATGAGGATGAGGTTATGAGTAGGCACCGCAAAAGTGCCATAGATGATGAGGAAGAAACCCAGAATGAAGAGACATGCTCGCCCTCCACGGTTGGTCTGCAGCTGAGCTAGACCATTTCCAATGGTGGTCTCATTGCTATTGTTGATACTGGGATTTGCTATCAAGCGGAAGAAAAGCACACCGACAAAGAGAAACACTCCAGCCCTCCCCAGAAAGCCAATGTGTCCTGCAGCAAACACCTTTTTTGTATATAGCATCTGTAGTAGTCAGACTTGACAAAACACAGATGCAGCGCAATGGCGAATCTTGCAATGCTTGGGCTGCCGCAGCAAAAGGCAGTCCAACAGTCAGCAGCCAACAGGCAAGAGGCTGCAGCGGGCTGCAGAAAGCTTGAACTGCTTCAGCAGAGGCATGATAGAACTGAAGCAGAGCAATGGCAGGATGGCGACTGCACAAACTGCTTGAAAGCAGACACACTAGTGGCCCCTTCACAAGCGCATGATGCTGTATAGAGGTCAGTTTGGGACAGGTTGTAAACTACCGAATGAAAATGACATTGTAAAGGCAACCTACCTGTTACAACCAGAACCCACATGAACCATCTGGGGAGATCATCCTTCATGTCATAGTGGAAGTTACGAGTGAATGCGGCTTGCAGCTGAGTGATGGTGGCAATCAAGAATGCCAAGCCAAATACAGCAATCCTGCAAAATTGCACACATCACATAAGCGTGAGGTACATACAAACAGATTTGAAACATGATGCACTGCCTGCGCTGGTTGCATTCATAAATGTATACGACAGTACCAAGGCACCACCAGCAGAATGACGTTAGTAAGCTAAAGATGACAGCACATGCACAAGCAAAGCTGGTGAAGAGGAGGAGCAGAGCGTACCCAAACTTGCCAATGTCACTTGTGGCCCAAGAGTCAGGGAAGCCGCCCTGGTTGTCTGCGCTCTCTATACTCTTGAATCTGGGAATGAGAGTGATCACAAAAATACCGTATGCAGTGTAGACGCAGCCCTGCACCCATACAACCGGTTTGCAGCCTTGCTGCAATGCTAAAACAGGCTCCATTGAGCCATTGAGATTCATTCTCATGCCCTAGAACGACACCAAACAGAGTGACAGCAATGCTGCTCTGGCATAGATATAATCTGTCCTGTGATGCGAATGGACTATTCTGTGTGGGTGCAGCAATTCTGATGAACAAGACCAATTTACAGTATGAAGTGCTTCATGGTCATGTATGCAGGGCACAGACGTAGGCTCAAGCCTCACCGAGACAAGGGGACTGAGACGATATCTGAAAGAAGTTTTTGAAAGGGCCAAAGGCATCATCAGAGCCTTGACCGGTGATGCCCTCCCAGAATCGCCAGCAGGCGTAGATGAGCACCCCAACTGCCATGACCACCAGCAGTGGGTACCCAAAGCTGTTGTTACCAACCAAAATGAACGCACCCTGCATGACAAACCCAGGACCAACAACTTGTTCCATGTGCTGTGAATATAGCGCATCCAGTGTGAAGTAAATCAGGCAACACGATAGCTTGTGTCCTCTCAGTAGGTGGTAACTTGTGGCTGCCAAGTTGTGAGTCTGTACACCACTCTGCTTTGCAGCAAGCAGGCTACAATGCATCCTTGGATGAGTGACCTGCCAACATCTACACAGAGATTGGGGTCACACATCAACAGTGTAATTGTGATGTGTTGACAGACAGCTGGAAGTTGAGTTGTACCTGTGGTGAGATATCTGCCCCCTTGATCTTCTCCTTCCCTTGAGCAGAGCTTTGGCAGGCCAGACCGCCAATGATAGCGTACACAAGCCCCTTCAACACCCACCCAATCTGCAGTGCACAACAGAAACTCAATGCCATGACACACAAATGCGTGTGTGCTGCACGCCTGCTACCACAGTAGAAACCAGACAACAAGCATGATGTGTAGCTTGCAAGGTGACACCGTTGCCTGAAGCTTTCGAAAGCGTAGCCTCAACACAGCAGCTGGCAAATGCTACAGATATGCGTAACTCCATTGAGTTTCATGCTACAATTTGAGACTCAGCAGCAGAAACAATGTTGATTTACCTGTCCAAAAGTGCGGACAATCTTGCGATGCTTTGGCTTAACTCCAAGTGGGTGTGCAAAATTGCTCTTGGCTTTCTCTGTTGCCAAGCGAATGCGATCTGCCAGAGCACACAACACTTAGCACACGCAAAGCCAATATTTGGTGATGTACTGCATCAAGCCACCATCGCACTGCCCTTTTTTACACTGTAGCTGGGTTGTGCTGGGTTGTGCTGGCTTCCATATATGCACAATGGCTAGTTCGCCCATAACATGTTTCACAGCTGCAAGCCAGGAGCAAAAGAATAAACATGCAGCGTAAATCAATTCAGCACAGGCTGTGACTGACCTGCACCCCAGTGAATGCCATTTCTGGGCCCTTTCAAAGGTGCTTCAATCAAGCCAGCAGCAGTTTGGAGGATGCCTGTCTTGGGCTTGGCAGGCTCTTCAGCTTTGTCAAAACTGAGTGGTTCTAGTCCATTTTGCTTTGCCTCAAGCTCTTGCGCAGCACTATCTGAGCGCAATTTGCCATTAAGCATGACATGGTTTGGAGGTGACTCCAAGCCGGCACTGCGTCTCGACGACACAGAAGAGTTGAGAGGTGAAGCAGCTCCTGCTAAAGATTCATGTCCATTCTGCTGGCTGGTGGGGTGCACTAGGTCTTGTGCTACAGGAACTGTTGCTGTATCTGGTATAATGCTGGCAATGTCTGTCATGATATGACAGGCCTGAGGCCCACCCAGCTAGGTACTGGTATGCCTTTTGCACTCACTTTCAAGCTGCACAGGTGCTGATACGCCTTTAGCACGCACTTCCAGGCCACTGAGCCTGCACAACAGGACTCAAGAAATAAATCCTGAGGTTGCTGACAGGGCATGATCCCGTCAGTGAATGCAATCTCACTGAGCACCTGAGTCTAAGCAATATCGCATGAGATTTACAGGACAGATGTTCAGGACAGGACACGATGCAGGGCTCTGATACAGCAGACTGTGCAGCAGTATCGGATCTATGCGGCAGGTAGTGCAGTTACGAGGCATTTGTGTTTTGCGGACACTTTTGCACGGCAAGATCCAGACACAAGTGATCAAGACGTACTTGCAGAACCCTTCACAAGACTCAACAGCCACAATTGTCGTGGTGCAGGCCGTGTATGACAGAAACGTGGGTGGCGGAACTGCTCACAGGCGATATGACCTGGCAGCCGAAACAGCAGCAGGAGTCCTGTGTTTCAGTGTGCTAGAAGCCCTCAGCTGCAGCACCAGGAACATGACACTTGCAGCTGACTTCCGGCACGCGCCCAACGCAGGACAAACGGTGCAATGATTGTGTAATGCGAAATCCCAGGCCCGATTGAAGGAGGGCGCTTGCGGCAAGTCTTAGGGCGCTTGTAGGAAGTCACGCTGGTAGTTTGTAGTTACTAACAGGGGCTTTTAGCAGTGCTAACACTGCTAAAAGCCTCGTTTATGTAATGCTGGCGTTATGGCTTGACTCATTGACGTGCAAAACTCCCGTCATGGATTCGACCGTCAATTCCACAGCGGCGAGACAATCAAAAGTGTTTGTTTCGACGATCAGAATCTGGCCAGTACCATCAGAACTTTCCTGAACTGTACAGGTGACGGTAGGAACAGTTCCCCACGGACAATCTCAAACGTTCCGACAGGACTCCTGCCCGCTTTCGGGGGTTTGAAGTCCTTGTGTCGCACAGCAAGTAGGCAAAAGGGGTCATCAGCCTCCGTACCCATCCCAGCAGGCGCCTGTGCTGTGTACCTGTCAACAGCTGATGCTCTGGGTCGTCCAATCTTGCCAAATCAGCACTCGCTGAGCTACCATGGCCGTGTCGAGTAGACATTCAAGCACTCCCCGTTCAGATATTGCTTTTGATCTCATGGTCCTGTAAGACAACTATCAACATCTTCCAGACGGCACCTGTCTATGATGCTGGCATCAGAAGATATGGAGGAATGTGCCAGCACCAGTCAGCCAACAAAGCTTGTAAACAGCTTTGCAGGTGAAACATCATGTCGAAGCATACGAATTGTAATTTCCTGAACTTGCTGGTACACTTTGATGTTGCCTGTTTAACGCGATGCAAGGCTAGAGAGGCCACTGAGCCAGATTATTTTGATTGCAGATAAATGCAAGCTATTCTGGCGACAGGCAGGGCATAAGTTCAGTCACCCACTTGGAGTCAAACCCCAGCATGTGAAGTATGTCAGAGTGGTAGGGCAGGTCAGTCACTGTCACCAGCATGCTTGTGGTGACGCTATACCAGGTTCTGAGTGAAATGTTTGCTTCTTGCCCATGTGTCTCTCATCACTGCGACGTGCACAAGCTTCCTTGCACATAAAACATCCTGGCAGTCACTACATGCTGTAGGATGTGCCACACAGGTTGGCTTTGTGGCAAAAGGCGTGGTTTATGCGCTCATAGGAGGCCTGTCTTGCCAGAGCGCTATACAAGGCACTGTCACCATCAGAGGCGCTGACAACTCACCACAGGTGCATGGTCGTTCACAATCCTGCCTTCTTCAGCTGGTGTGCATTCCTGTTCAAATACTCATGCGACAACATTGTATGACATATACGTGCTTCCATGCAAACTGCAATACTGCACACCCAGCAGTCATGATGTCTGCCTGCCTGTATCTGCATGGAATTTGCTCTGAAACACACTAGAAGCCTCTCTCACAAAGTAGTATACTCCAGGATCAGTGCCTGCAGCTGGGTTGCTTGCCCATGCAGCTGAAATGCCTCTTGACTTGTACTGCAAACAACGTCAAGACTGGGGTTGCAGGGCGCATTCATTTTGGTGGGCAACAACCAGTTTGGGTACCCACTGCTGATAGTGATGGCCCTGACAGTGTACATGTATGCCTGCTGGCGCTTTTGGGAGGGCATCACCGGCCAAGGCTCAGATGACGCCTTTGGCAAATTCAAGAACTTCTTCAAGTACCGCCTCAGCCCTTTAGTCTCGGTGAGCAGGATCAGCACTGCCTCTGCACAGACGTTTTGACTCTTACAGCTGATGAATCTTTGTCAAGATTCTCTGGTCTAGGTAGCTGAATACAGACAGGTCAACATGGTCCATCATGGTGTTGGTCATGCTGTGCAACATCACTTAGGCTGTCACAGCTGCATGTAGCACAGGACATAGCCGCTTCCAGCTCAAAACGTTCAGCAAGCTCCTTTTGTCTTGATGCATGCTGTAACACTTGCTGCCATATAAGTTTGGGTGTAGGATTTATGCCAATCTGTGTCAGACAATCATGGAAGCACTATATGGACACACAAACAGTAATGGCCCGACCTTGGCTGCAGGGTTGTGTGTACACAGCCTATGGGGCCTTTTGCATATCGCTCATCCCCAGGATGAAGCACTTGGACACAGCAGCCAGATCGGGGGGCTTCCCACAGAGCATAGCTGGCAGCTGGTGGGGTGACATCATGTGCGCACCACAACAGCACATGTTGCTCATCTGACTGCTTGCTATCACATCATTTACTGGGATGCAACTGAGGCCATATGCCTTGACCGTCAACTTGAGCTGCAGTCAATGGCATTGTGTTTTGCATATCAGGCTGCTGTTGTGCACAAGCAGTGCTGAGACAAGCAGTACTGTGACAGGTCGTAAACCTGTGGTTGTGCGCAGTAATGATGGTGTTTTGGGTGATAAATGCAAGGTCAGGTGGCGTGGATGACTAACCTCTTGCTGTCCTTTTGCAGAATCTGCATATTGGGTTTGGCTTTCCTGATTGCCTTTGTGACTCAGATGCAAGCTGCATTCACACGCAACTTCCACTACGAGATGAAGGAGGACCTGCCTGTCTGGTTTGACTGGATTCTTATTGTCACAGGTGAGTCAAACACTCACACTTGTCTCACAGCCATGTTGCTAAGGCTTGCAATGTAACATGGCAGCAGTCTGAAGTGTGCAAAGCTGATGTGCAACTACCCACCAGACCAGCATGCATATCGTTGTTGATCACAACTGAGATTTCTCAGACACATGAATGCAAAGCTGCCGCATATGCTGTGTTGTCAAAGATACTCCTGTTGTAGTTGTTCTGTGTGGCTGCAGGCCACATTGGTTTTCTGGGCAGGTCTGGAGTGTTTCTGTTTGTTGCAATCCTGATGTTTCGGACCATTGCCAATCCGGACATCAACAACACTGATGAGACCACCATCGGCAATGCGCTGTCCCAGCTGCAGAAGACGCATGCTGGCAGGGCCTGCCTGTTCATCCTGGGCTTCTTCCTCATGGTGTATGGTACCTTTGCGGTAAGCATGTGCATCATAGCATGTTTGTGCAGCCATGATTGTCAAAGACAACAGCACACTTTTAGCAAGCATGCTTGTTTGTGGTCGTCTTGATGCCCACTTTCCTTTGATGACCTCAGCATAAGTGTAGTGGAGTGTTGTGGATCAGAGCATCTGCGTGGCTGTGTTTCATTCGGTTGCCTTAGTTGTTCATCCTCACAGACGTGCATCTCATACGGCAGCATCCTTCAAAGCCTACTGGCTTACAAACAGAAGTATGAAGCAAACAGTGAAACACTGCAACCATGCTTGTTACCATCTTATTGCTCTCTGGTGCCCATTGACAGGTACTGAATTCGTATGGCAAGGTGTTTCCCACACAACCTCCTAGTGGCAGGCCTGTCAGGGAAGCTCAGCCTCAGCAGGGCCCCTGGGAGCGCCACACTGACCAGCCTGATGTTGAGAATCCAGTAGAAAGGAAGAGGAGCATCGGTGAGCTTACTGGCTCATGACCTGACTAAACCTGCAGCCAGCATCTCCCCTGTCTGGTTGCATTGATTTGAGCTGATTAAAGACTGTGAGCTGTTGTGGTTGTGTCCTTGGCTGCGCTTTTGTCATGAGGATGGCACATCAGGCCATTCTATGCGCTGCCTAGCAGAGTCACCATCAAGGTGTTGTATGTTATATGTACCTTCTGCTGGCTCAGTCACTGCATTGATGTGCAGGCGAGCCTGCTTGGAACCACTCTGAGAGCAAGAAGAGGCTGCACCTGGAACAGATTCACGCAGAAGCTGTGACTGGCAGCATTGGGCCCACCCAGCCCCAGCCTGGCACCTCAGACTATGACAGCAGGAAGCAAGAGCGTATGCAAGCCATCAAGTCGGTGCTTTGCTTATGCTTTTCAAGAGTGCCTCAAACATGTCCTGCTGTAAATGCCGCAGATGCTACTGCACATGTCATAGAATGAGCATGAGCATAAATCTTGAGCGATAATGGACATGATGAATTTTGTGGCCTGCAGTGTCTGTTGTCTGAGTTCTCATGCTGTTGCATGTCCTCACATGCCAGCAGCTTAATATGACAATCAATGGCTGCAGGGATTTGGAGATGACAGTGCTTGGAGTACACCCACATGGGTCGCCAAAGAGCAGCGCTGGCAGCATTGGCTCAGCTCGTCATCATCACATGTCATCTCATGATTTCCCTCTCACAGAGAGGCCTCAAGACAGTGTGCAGCAGCTGCCAAACCTGAACTCTGGATTGGCAGAGATCAGAGTATCTTCAGAGGACATGCCAAGTCATGGGTCAGCGCCTGTAAGGGCCACTTGCAGCAGCACGCATAATGGAGAGATGGTTGACATTTTGTTGACATCTAACAGTGGCTAGTTGAGATGTCACTAGAGCCAGTATAGAGGTTAGGGTTGAAGCAAGCATTACTGTACCATAGCTGCAAACAATGCTATTACAAGTTAAGTGTTTCACAGTACATTCCTGGCATGTCATTGCTTTCCTGCAGCTTTCTGAGATGCTGTACGCAATCATGTTGATCAGTAGGTCAGTTCCTGAAACAAGTCGCTCGACATCACTGACAGCTCCTATGAAATATCATTTGCAGCACCAGTCCACTGCAGAGATCTGCTATCACTAGCACACACATCAGTGAATGCAGTTAACTAAAATGGTTAATCTTCCATGAGGATGACCAATGTGCGATGCTTGCAGTCTGTTGAAAGCAGACAGTATTTGAACAAAAACATAGACATTGGCCAGTGAAGACCAGCAGCTAGAGCCATGGGGTTGCTGACTCTGATAGAGGACAGACCTGCATACAAGGTCTGACTCATATGCATGATTGCATAACAAAATTGTTAGCCGAAAGCGCTGGCCACAACATAGGCAAGAGCATGCACAAGTATGATCTCCAGCTGCCCAGAAGAGTGCAGATTGTAATGGTGCCTGTTGAGCAACAAAATTAGTTCTGGGACTTCTTGATCTTCCTGTATGGCAAGTTGCCAATGATGCCGGGCAGATCCCGATCACTGGCCTGCAACATGCACACTTATGTGAGGTACGGCCCAAGGGTGTGTGGAACCCGTCTGTATCAGTAAAGCTGCATTCGGGTATTGTGCATGTGATGAGCCATGAGCATCACATGACACCTACTCATAATGTCTTCGAATCCTCTGACATCACAGGCTGCTGTTCCTGGCATGCTGTTTGCAGCCTTGCATTGTCTGAGAACACAGAAGCAGAGGCAAGTGTGACATTTGGGTCGAGATTGACTCTATACATGCCAATGCATGCTAGGATAGTGCAATTGCGCATGTCCTGGATGTTCTTGCTGTCACAGCAGCTCTGGGGTGCACATCATATGAGTTGTATATGCTCACCAGATGCGCCTTGCCCAAATTTGATAACCGTTTGCTGGACTTCTTCTCATTAATGTGCTGCTTGCCAGGGTGTCTCAATATCACCTTGCCTGTGCCTGTCACCTTGTATTGCTTTGCTGCTGCCTGGTACAACACATGAGTTGGGCTAGGAGACTTGACTACAGATGTACTCATGACGAGCATATATGTGCGACTACAACCTCAGCGAAGCAGTGGCCCCGTGCAGGAGAGACAAAGAGCTGAGGCAACCTTGAATACCTTTCTAGTCTTTAGCTTGCCACACACTATCAAACAGGGCTGCTGCTGTGTTTGTGCCTGCAATAGCAACACTGAGTCAGCCATACTGACGTTACACCTGCGTTTGGTGCAGGGACCAGGAGCAGCAAAACACTACTTTGGACGGTTGTCGCTGCTGAAGCTGTTGGCCCGCGCTGAAAGTGCATCTTCTGCAGGTCATACTGGAAGTGCTGCTTCTTACTGCAGAGGTTGAGAGCTTCTGAGGATGGGCCTGCGCGAACGACACAAGCATTTACATACAAGTACAGCCACAGGAACCTGTTTTCGAATGCCCGCTGGGGCACTGACCTGATGCAGTGACATTGCTTGCAAAGATGCGCAGAGAGACGTTCCCATGGCTCGTTCAGCAATGATGTTGCACTTTGTTGCTGCGAAAGCTGAAACAGTGGAGGCCTCTGCAAAGTGAACCTCATGCAGTACTGCACAATGTACTGCAGTTCAGATCAATGGATTCTAAAGCTCTCCAAGTACAATGCCTCATCTTGTCGCTGTCTGCGGTCGTCAGGTGTCTTGCGCAACAGAATTTGCGCGGAGCTCGTATCCCCATTCCGCCATAATGTCTCTCGCTATGACCTCCGCTTTGCCATGCGCACACACCAAGGCTGGCTGCACCACCAAGGCTTTCCGGCCACAAGCCCGATCTGCTCCAAGAGTAGCTAGGTCTTCTCACGTCGTGAAGGCCTCAGTTGCAGACATGGAGATGGTACCAGACAGCAACAGACGAACAGTGATGAACTTGTTGCTTGTCGGCGCCATTGGACTGCCAGTAGCGTCGTTGGCCGGGTATGCTATCCAGCAACTGCTTTTTGGCAGTTAATGTCTGCACCGACGCATAGACTCAACATATTGTGCTGTCTTGCAGGCCTTTCATTTACTTCTTCGTACCAAAGTCGTAAGTCTTTGCAGGATTGTCTTCTGATTTGAAACAAAGAGTACACAATAGGCAGTGACAGCAAGGCAGTACTGCAGACCTGCTTTTTCTTCCCTGCAGAGCTGGTGGAGGTAGTGCAGGCATTGCAGCAAAGGATGCTCTTGGCAATGATGTCAAGGCATCTGCATGGTTGAAGTCGCACCCTGCTGGTGACCGCAACTTGGTGCAGGGTCTCAAGGTGACGGGCACCTGCAGCGTGCTGTTCTGGCGTTTTTTTGTCTCTTCCTGGCACATGCACTGGCTGACAGAGGACTGCTTGTTGCTGCAGTCAGATGCCACATACTTGGTGGTTACAGACGATGGACAGATTGAGAAGTATGGCCTGAATGCAGTGTGCACACACTTGGGATGTGTCGTGCCCTGGAACAATGTAAGCCCTCTCACAGCACTTTAGAGCTGCGCAATCTTGCAGCACTGTTTGATATCTGATCAACGGCAGCTTTGCACTGCACTCTCGGATGCAATTTTTGTAACACATTTGGCATAGAGGCTCAATGGCCAGTGTAAATGCATGAATGCAGAACGAGAAGAAGTTCAAGTGCCCATGCCATGGCAGCCAGTACAACAGAGAAGGAAAGGTGGTTCGTGGACCTGCACCCCTGGTATGTCCTTGTCTGTCAATATAGCTGCTGTATTGCAGTACTGTTAATGCTGCACAGCAGACAGAGAGTATGACACGTCCCAGCTGTATCCTGTTACGTGTTGCTGGTCTAGCAATTTGCTATGCCTGCATCACATCTGTGATAGTTGTGGATTTCAGTTGTGCTTCTCGATTCAGCTGTGCTTCTCAATTCAGCTGTGCTTCTCATGCAGTCTCTTGCTTTGGCGCATTGCAACATCAATGATGACGCAGTCACTTTCACACCTTGGACTGAGACTGACTTCCGAACTGGTGAGAAGCCATGGTGGATCTAGAAGCCTATTCAGCTTGGGCTGTCTGTACTCTGCTTACTGCCTCAGTCATACCTTAAACATAGGATCTGACCTGCTACAGAGCAGCAAAGGTTATGTGCCTTCTGCCAGCACATTGCTGCCTTTAGCCAATTTTGTATGACATTGAATGCAATCATGAGACAGCCTTGAAGGTTGATGCCTACAATGTTGAGACTGTGCTGCCTGGCTTCTGTAAATTGATGTTGCTGAAAACAAGGACGCCTGCAGACAAACCCCAGGACAGCTATCTGTGCAGCATGTATATTGGTTGGTTTATGGTAGCAGCTGTATCCCGACGGCTATGTTCAGGAGCTGCGAGTCTGCACGTGCTCCATTAACTATGTGTGCATAAATGAAGGAGTATGCATGGTAGCAATCACCAAATTGCATGCATGTACAGCCTTGTACTATGCAGCGGACTGCTGTATCTGTGGTTTTCCATGTAAAAAGCTGTGACCACGTCGCAACTGAAACTGGGCTAGATCTGAAACACTGTTTTGGGTGTGACAATGTCTATTCTTCCTGCCGCTGTCGTGGAGCACACTTGATAATGTCATCAACTCTCAAGATCATTTCAGAAGCCTCCGTAGCTGACAGGATAATCTGTTCCTTGACCTGCGAAAAACATAACAAGGCTTCAAAGTCAACAAGTCAAAACCCCATTAAGGAAGCAAAACTTGCATATCACTGCAGTGCAAGCCAAGCAGCAGGGTGCATTTGCCATGCTCACCCGGAAGCATTCAAAGATGCCTAGATCTGCCATGTCCCCAGCCTTTCCTAGCACAACATCTACACCCATCCGTGTGTTGTCTTCTGCATGCGCCGCTCTCAGCTGTGATATCAACTCAGCTGAGTCTAGGCCTGCAGCCAGCAAGACCATGTGATGAGAAAACCTGCTCAGATGACAAACAGTTTCAGCATGAAGTGATGTTTTTACAAGAAAGGCCTTCAGAACTT